>UMHI01054601.1_pt1 | contig 140254 bp, 128 predicted proteins | sample 1965481 | NCBI WGS metagenome assembly UMHI01 (sample SAMEA4836093, study PRJEB28245) | human gut metagenome | biome: gut microbiome; material: fecal sample | place: Denmark | collected 2008 | reverse complement strand
ATTATTCTAATAAAGTATACTCAGTTATAAAAAATAACGAAAATTTTGATAGCTTCTTTCGCACATTAAATATAGAAAAACAAGAAAAAATAGAAGAAATTAATAAATTAGAAGAAAAAAAGACTTTATTACAAACACAAATTAAAAAATTTAATAATGAAAACATTTCAGTTGCATATACTGAAGAAATTCAAAAAGTTTTAGAAGAAAATAAAGTACTAAAGGTTGAAAATGATAAATATAAGAAAGAGTATAATTTACGAAACGAAATTGATTTATTGGTTAAAGAAAAAAAGCAAATTGAAAATAAAAAAACTGATGTAGAAAATGATTATAATCAATTATTAAAATTAAAAGAATCAATTTCTGAAGATATTCAAAAAAAGGTTAGAGAAGCGTATATGAATTTTGCGTTTGATGGTGCGCTTTCAAGTATGTTAATGCAAGAAGCTGCTAATTTTGAAAAAGATAAAAAGAAAGAGATTCGTAAACAACATTTGATTAGAAAGGCGGAAATAAAAAGTTTATCTCATATTGACAATCCTCGAGAATTGGTTGAATTTATATATAATGAATTAAAATTCAAAGCAAATAGAGTCGTTCCACGTAATGATATTGCTAATATTTTATTATGTTTATCACAAGGATTTTTAACTATTTTAGCTGGTGAACCAGGAAGTGGTAAGACTTCACTAGTTAGTCTTATTGCGCATATTTTAGGATTAGATAATGAAAATAATAATAGATACGAAGAGATCGCTGTAGAAAAAGGATGGACATCTAGGAGAGATTTTATTGGTTATTATAATCCGTTGACAAAAACATTTGATATGGCTAATAAAGGTATGTTGAATGCATTGGAGACTATAGATGGTGAATATCATGAAAATATAGAAGATTTTTTGTATTTGATATTATTAGATGAAGCTAATTTAAGTCAAATGGAATATTATTGGGCAGATTTTATGAGTTTGTGCGATTTTGATAAACCACGTCGTAAAATTTCTTTAGGTGAAGATTATACATATGATATATCTAAAGTATTAAGATTTATTGCAACAATAAATTTAGATCACACAACAGAAATTTTATCTCCAAGATTAATAGATAGGGCTTGGATAATATTATTACAAGCATCAGATTTATTGATTGAGGATGAAGAAAATAATAATTTAGATATACAGTATGATATTGTTGGATTTGATGTATTTGATAAATTAAATAGTCAAAGCTATTTTAATGAAAAGATTTTAAATTCAAATATTGTAGAAAAATTTAATGAAATTAGAAGATTGTTTCAAACGATAAATATTAATTTTAGTCCGAGAATTATAAAAATGATAAAAAGATATTGCCTAGCTAGCAATTTAGTAATGAATGATAGCGATAATGTTTATGTGTCTTTAGACTATGCTATTTCGCAAAAGATATTGCCAATAATTAATGGTTATGGGACAAATTATGCAGAATTTTTAGATAAATTACTGGAAGAATGTGATCAAAATTCTATGCCAAGAAGTTATGAAATAATAAAAAATATAAAACGCAAGGGTGATATTAATATGCAATATTATCAGTTTTTTGCAAGATAGGCGGTAATTATTTTATGAACCCAGTATTAGAAATGAGTAGTGATAACTCAAAAGAATGTATTGACTTATATGACTCAACAAACACTATAGGTTTTGAAAATAATGATTACATTGTTTATCAAGATATTGTATATAAATTTAAGTTAAAAAACACAGGTTTATTAATAAATATAGAAATGTTTATAAATGATGAAAGCATTGATATTGAAGTAATTAAAGAAGGTGATGATTATGTTTTAAATTTATCTCGAAAGATACCAATATTTCTTTTAATATATGGAGTAACTGAAATAGTTTTTGTTTTAACAGATATTAATGGAAATGAGAACTTTTATTTTACACCACCATTGATTGTAGCTACGCAAAAGAAGAATGAACATTTAATAAATTCATTATGTGAAATGTTGGACTATATATTTGAGATGGATTCGGCTTTACTCTATAAATCAAAAATAAAAAATGAAAATTTGAATTATGAATATAAAAAAAATAGTAAAATTAATTTAGAGCAAGAAGTAATTTTTATAAATAGTATTTTAAATAATCTTCAAAAAAATTTACCTTATTTTTTAAGTAGTTCTCAAATGGAAGCGGAACAAGTTTATTCAATAGATAACATTGAAAAAGCTAAAAATATGGATACGATTGGATTACAATATATAGTTACACATCCAGATGAATTAAAACAAGCATATAATTCAGAAGGTATATTATATAATAAAAATAGGCTTTTACCACAGAAAACTATGGTTAAACATAGCGTTTATACATATAATACATACGAAAATAATATTATAATGCAGTTTATTTGGACGTTATGGGTGCATGTAAATAAAAGAGAAACAGAACTTAACAATTTGATAAAAAATAATAGGTTAAAATTTATTCCTTTTGAAAATAACGATTATGTTTTATGTAATCAAATTATTCAAAAATATATTACATGTACTTATAGTAAAATTAAAGAAAACTATTCTAACTTAAGAAATAGAATTTTAAAAGTTTATACAGAATATAGTAGGGTATTACCACAAATTAAGACTTGTTTAAATAAACCACCTATGCCGACACCAATTTTTTTAGAGGTGTATCATTATAGAAATGTATTTCAAAATATAAATTATTGGTTTGGGAAAAGTGATATTGTTATACCTAAAAAAATATTTTATTGCATTTTTATAGTGCTGATAAAATATATGAGTATTATTGCTTATTAGGGATTATAGAAGCTTTTTCTAGATTAGGATTTACAGAACTAATACAAAAAAGAGACAAATATATTTACGATAATATATATTCAAAATTACACAATGATGAGTTTAATACTTTTTATTTTGTAAAAGATAATATAGAGATAACTTTATTTTATCAACCTATGGTGTATTCTAAAATAAGCAAAAAAACAAATAATATAAATTTGTTTAGGACTGATGGGAGGTATTATTCACCAGATTTTATAATAAAGAAAAGAACAGATAATAAAGAAGAATATATGATATTAGATGCAAAATGGAGAAATAGAAAAATATTGACAACTAGAAATATAGAAGGTGGACTATCGGATTTGGTTTATAAATATATTTATTCTATTGTTAGTAATCTAACAATGAAAAGCGTAGATTATATGTGGATACTTCAAGGAAAAGATGATTTAAAAAATTATGATACATGGACTCCTAGAAATGGGCAAATTAGTAAAATGCAAAATGATAAATTCAAGTTGGGAACAGGAATTGTTAGATATACGCCTATGTCTGGAAGTAGAGGTATAGAAGAAGTACTTAATATATTTGTAAAATAAAATTTAAACTTCTTTGGGGGGATAAAAATGGAAGGGTTAAAAATTATTATTGCCGATGACGAAGCGTTAATCCGCCTGGATTTGCGCGAAATGCTGACGGAAGCGGGGCATACGGTGCTTGGCGAAGCATCTGACGGTGAAGAAGCCGTGGAGCTTGCCCGGCGCTTAAAGCCGGATTTGGTTATTATGGACGTAAAAATGCCGAAGATGGACGGCATTACGGCAGCCGGAATTATTACCGGCCAGCATATTGCGCCCGTGCTTCTTTTAACGGCTTACAGCCAGCAGGATGTGGTTGAGCGTGCCAACAGCAGCGGCGTAATGGCATATCTGGTTAAGCCGGTGCGCGAAGAACAGCTTTTTGCCACCATGCAGGTGGCTATTGCCCGCTTTAAGGAATACCAGAAGATAGACAGCGAACTTGCCGGTTTGCGCGAAAGCCTTGAAACACGCAAACTGCTTGACCGCGCCAAAGGCATATTAATGGCGGCGCACGGCTTTACGGAGGACGAAGCATACAGCAAAATGCGCCAGTACAGCATGAACCGCCGCATAACCCTTAAAGAACTTGCCGAAGCCGTTATTGCCTCGGCAGAAAAGAAAAAATAAATATTACAAAAGCTGAATAAGAGCAATAAAAAAACGGTACCCGTAAAAAGGTACCGTTTTTTATCAGGTCTTAATCCTTATTCAAATGTTCGTCCAACATGCCCTGGTTAACGCTGCTGAGCGCACTTAAGAGTTTTATTTTCAGGCGGGTAATGCGCAGGGCTTCCACTTCTTCCACGGTAATTTCCGCCTTGGGCAGTTTAACGGTCTGCCCTATCTGCGGCTGCGTGTTAAGCTGAGTGTAAACCCAGCCGCCAATGGTATCGCACTGGCTGTCGTCAAGTTCAAGCCCGAACAGGTCGTTAACATCCTCTAAAAGCATTTTGCCGTCAACGGAATAGCTTTTATCGGTTTCTTCTTCCACTTCGGGGCGTTCTTCGTCAAATTCGTCCTGTATTTCACCGACGATTTCTTCAAGAATGTCCTCGATAGTTACCATACCGGCTGTGCCGCCGTATTCGTCAATCAAAATGGCAAGCTGTTTGCGTTCCTTCTGCAAAAGGCGCAGCAGGTTGCTGATAGGCATGGAAACAGGTACCTCCAGCACGTCGCGGGCTAGTGTGCTTAAGTCGGGCTTTTGGCCGTCATTAAGGGCGCGCAGCAAGTCTTTAATATGCAGAAAGCCGATGATATGGTCTTTATCCTCGTTGCAGATGGGGTAACGCGTCATGCGTTCCGTCAGTGCTGTTTTGATGTTTTCATCGAAACTGTCTTCAAGGTACAGGCAGATCATATCGGTGCGGGGCACCATAATTTCGCCGGCACTGCGTTCGGAAAAGTCAAAAACGTTATCGAGATAGGTAAGCTCGCTTTTATCGATATAGCCGTATTTATAGCTTTCTTCCATCAAAATGCGGATTTCTTCTTCGTTGTGCGCTTCTTCCGCTTCGCTGGCGGCGCTGATGCCCATACGGCGCAGAGTCCAGTTGGCAACGTGGTTTAAAAACCATACGGCCGGGTACATCAGCTTGTCGAACATAATCAGCGGGCGCGCTACGAATAAAACAATGGTTTCCGTTTTTTGTATGGAAAGCGATTTCGGTACCAGTTCGCCAAGTACAATGTGCAGGGCGGTAATTACGGAAAAGCCCACCACAAAGGCAAGTGTGTGCTCAAGCTGCGGCGGCAGTTTAAGCAGGGCAAATACCGGCGCCAGCATTTTGGCAACGGCAGGTTCGCCAATCCAGCCAAGGCCGAGCGAGGCAAGGGTAATGCCAAGCTGCGTTACGGAAAGGTAGGCGTCAAGGTGGTCCGTTACCTGGCGTGCGTAAACCGCGCTTTTGCTGCCTTCTTTAATTAAAGTGTCGAGCCTTGAAGGGCGCACTTTAACAATGGAAAATTCTGACGCTACGAAAAAGCCGTTAAGCGCTACTAGAAATAAAATTACAATAATGTTTAAAATTATCACGAAATAATCCAAATAATGTGTTTCCGCTTGGGAAACAGTCACCTCCGCTCTAATAGCAATATTTTTTTAATTGTATCATATATTCGGGCGCGTTCAAAAGGTTATATCGGCATAAATTGGCGTTTATGGGGTAATTTTGGGCTTTGGTTTGCCAATGCTTCCGCACTGACCACTGTAAAGGGGCGTAACTTGTTTTTTAGCCGTTTTTCGCGGTATTAAAGGCAAAAAAATACCCGGCAGGCGTTAAAACGTGCCGGGTATTTGTAAATTTTGGGTAAATTGCAAAGGCTATTTAATGTAATAAACGCGGTTTTCCTTGCGCGGTGCAGCCTGCGGTTCGGGGCAATCGGCATAGCCTAAAATGCAGTGGCCTATGCCTTCGTAATCGCCTTCAATGCCGAGCTGTTTTAAAATTTCCCTGCCTTCGGGCAGTTCAAATTCTTCTTTGGCGCGGTGAATCCAGCAGCTGGCAACGCCGAGCGCGTGGGCGGCAAGCATTAAATTGCCCATGGCAAGGCTGCCGTCGTAAACGTAAGTGGGATATTTTTTATCGGCCAGCACAATAACAACAACCGGCGCGCCGTAAAACGGGTCAATATCGGGTTTGCCAAAAATTTTGGCGTTTAACTTGCTTAATTTATCGCGCATTTCTTTATCGGTAACGGCAATCATAATAGGGTTTTGCGTGCCGTGCCCGCTGGCGGCATAGGTGCCTGCTTTTAAAATTTCGTCCAGCACTTCCTGCGGCAGCATATCGGGTTTATATTTGCGGCAGCTTCTTCTGGTTAAAAGGTTGTTCATTGCTTCGTTCATATTTAAAAACCTCCTTTGGGGGCGTGTGCCCTTACAAATTTAATATAGCACCGCGGCGGCGCTTCGTCAAATATCCGCAGGGGCGGATGTGCCTGCCAAATTAAAATGTTTTATGCAAAAAATGCGTTAAGATATGGTATAATTAATAGATGTAAATTTTTATAAAGGACGGTAGTTATGCGTTTAAGAAAAAAGCCATGGATTGAAACTGCAATGGAAGAATTAAAAGATAAATATGTGCTGATGCACAATCTGGAGGATTATAAAGGGCACTGGCAGGAGCGTTTTCCCGGCAAGCGCCTGTGTCTTGAGATTGGCTGCGGCAAGGGGCGCTTTTTAACCGGCATGGCGGAACTGCACCCGGAAAAGGCTTTTATAGGCGTGGAAACGCAGCACGATATTTCGTATTACCCGGGCAAGTACATTATGGATAACAAACTGGAAAACGCCGTTGTTATCTGCGCTAACGCAGAGCAGCTGGAGGACTGGTTTGAGCCGGGCGAAATAAAGGAACTGTATTTAAACTTCAGCGACCCGTGGCCGAAAGCACGCCACGCCAAACGCCGCTTAACGCACAGAAACTTTCTGGCAAAGTACCAGAGGCTTTTGGGCAGCGGCGGGCACCTGCGCTTTAAAACGGACAACAGGGCTCTGTTTGATTTTTCGGTAGAGGAGTTTAAGGAGTTTGGGCTGGAGATTATTGCCCTGAGCTACGATTTGCACCATTCGGAGTACGAGAACGAAGTGCAGACGGAGTATGAGCAGAAGTTCAGCGCTTTGGGCACGCCCATTAATTTTTGCGAAGTTGTGTTTAAGTAGAGGCATTTATGCAGAAACACTTTTTTATATGGGACAATCCGCGTGACGCAGTAATATGGATTACGCTGATGCTTTTGGCGATAGGCTGCATTAATGTTTTCAGCGCCAGTTTTGTTGAAGCGACGGATATGTTCGGCGACGGCTATTTTTATTTAAAACGCTATGTTGCGTTTGCGGCGGTTGGCTTTGCCGTAATGCTGTATTTGGGGCTGCGCGGCCCTGATTACCATTTATGGCTGAGCAAGCACTGGCTGAATATTATTTATTTTTCGGTACTGTTTTTGCTGATTGCCGTTGATACGGTTGGCGTTACAACCAAGGGTGCGCAGCGCTGGCTGTATATAGGGCCGTTCAGCTTGCAGCCTTCGGAGCTGGCAAAGCTGGCAGTGATTATGGTGTGCGCCGGCGAGCTGGGCAAGCGGCTGAAAAAACATCTGCGCCCGGCATTGTTTGATTACCCGGGCAACAAAACGATGGTAATGGCGCTGATATACGGAGCCTTGGTTTTGAAACAGCCGGATATGGGCACGGCGGCGATTGTTGTCGCGCTTTCCGTGGGCATGTATATTCTGGCAGGGCTTCCGCTGCGTATGCTGCTGCTTTTAATGGCGGGCGGCTTTGTGGGCGTTGTGGGGCTTATTGCCATTGCGCCGTACCGCCTGCAAAGGGTTCTGGTGTGGTACGACCCGTGGAGCGACCCTTCTAACGCGGGCTACCAGATGGTGCAGTCGTTAATTTCCATCGGCAGCGGCGGTGTTTTGGGCGTGCCCTGGGGGCAGGGCAGCGGTAAATTCTTTTATCTGCCGGAGGCGCATACCGACTTTGCCTTTGCCATTTACTGCCAGGAATGGGGTTTTGGCGGCGCCGTGTTTTTAATTTTTCTGTTTGCGCTTTTGGGCATTGCGCTGTTCCGCATGGCGGCTGCCTGCCGTGATGAGGAGGGCTTTATGCTCATCAGCGGCGTAACGCTTCTGGTTGTGGGGCAGGCTGCGGCAAATATGCTGATGGTATGCGGCTGTCTGCCGGTTATCGGCGTGCCGCTTTCGTTTATAAGTTACGGCGGCACTTCCATGGTGGTATCGCTTACGGCGCTGGGGCTGGCGCTTTCGGTTTACAAGGCGGAGGTTAAGCGCGAAAAGCGCGAAGAACTGCTGCGTGATGCCGGTATGCCGCCCATTATGCCAACCTCTGATTTAAGGCGCAGGGGGTGGCGCAGATGAGAAAAGAATTTAAGTTTTACAGCAGCAAAAAACGCTTTTTTGGGCTGTTTGCATTAATTTTTACCGTTTTTGCCATAGTTATCGGCCGCCTGGTGTGGCTGCAAATTGTACGCGGCGATGCAATGGCGCGGCAGTCGATGGCACAGGCCATGGGCACGGACGTAATGTATTCGCCGCGCGGGGCAATTGTGGACTGCAACGGCGAAGAACTTGCCGTAAGCATTATGGCAAAATCGCTGTATGTTGACCCTGTTGAAATGGAGGACCGCCCGGACAGTGCGGCTGCCAAAAGCGGGCGCAATGTTAAGCGCCTGGCGGCAGATTTACTGGCAGGACCGCTCGGCATAAGTGCCGAAAGCCTGTACAGCGATTTTACTACGGAAGCACGTTTTATATGGATTAAGCGTACCCTGACGCCAAAAGAGGCGGACGAGGTAACGCGCATAGTTAAGGAAAACAAGCTGCCGGGCCTGCACTTTTTGGAAGAAAGCAAGCGTTATTACACCAAAAAGAGCATGGCCGCGCAGATTCTGGGTTTTGTAGGCACGGATGACAAGGGGCTGGCCGGTATTGAGCTGGCGCTTGATTCCGTAATTAAAGGCGCCAAAACCGAGCAGGAAGAAATGGTGGACGCATTGGGCCGCCCGATGGGCGAAGCGGGCATGAACCATTCGCGCCCGCAGAATATGCCGACGGTGTACCTTACTATCGACAGCAAAATTCAGTTTGTGCTGGAGGACGCGCTTGACCGCGCCATGAAGGAAACAAAATCGCGTGCGGCGGCAGCCATTTTGATGGACCCGCACACCGGCGCGGTACTGGGCATGGCTTCGCGCCCGACCTTTGACCCCAATGATTTTGGCGATTACCCGGTTTCTACCTGGACGAACAGGGCAATTTCCATTATTTACGAGCCGGGTTCTGTTTTTAAACCGATTGTAGGCTGCATGGGGCTGAGTGAAAATATCATTACGCCGCAGACCGTGTTTGAGGACAAGGGCAGCATTAAAATTGCCGACCGCGTTATCCGCAACTGGGACGGCGAAGGGCGCGGGCAGGTGCCCTTTGAGGATATTATTAAATACTCCATCAACACCGGTATGGTGCAGCTGGGCATGCAGCTCGGCGCGAACCAGATGATTGATTACAGCAAAAAGTTCGGCTTCGGCCAGCCGACCGGCATTGAACTGCCGGGCGAGGAAAGCGGTATTTTGTACAGACCGGAAGATATGTACGAGCCTGATATTGCCACCATGGCCATCGGGCAGGGCATTGCCGTAACGCCGCTGCAAATGCTGCGCGCCATCTGCGCCATTGCCAACGGCGGCGAACTTCTGGAGCCTTACATTATTGATAAAATTGTAATGCCTGACGGGCGCGTGCTGCGCCAGGGGCAGAAGAAGGTTGTGCGCCGCGTTATTACCGAAGATGTTGCCGGGCAGATGCGCATGATGATGGAAAAAGTAGTCAGCGAGGGCGGCGGCAAACCGGCGCATATTGCAGGCTATCAGATTGCGGGCAAAACCGGCACGGCAGAAAAACTTGCCGAGCAGGGCGGTTATGCCCCGGGCGAATACATAGCGTCTTTTGTAGGCTTTGTTCCGGCAGCCAATCCGCAGTATGCGATGCTGGTAATGCTTGACACGCCGCAGGGCGCGTTTTACGGTTCGCAGGTATCGGCGCCGGTATTTAAAGATACATTGCAGCAGATACTTGTTGCCAAAGGCATTCAGCCAAGCACGCACGAAGGGCTGCCTTCTTTTGAGGAAGACGCCAAAGACAAGGCCAAAGCCGTTAAAGTGCCGGTAATGGAATTTTTGCCGGACAACAAAGTAAAGATACCGGATTTTACCGGGCTTGACATGCGCCAGACGGCAGAACTGGTGCAGCGCGGGCATCTGGTGCTGGTGCCTTACGGCAGCGGCAGGGCGAAGAAGCAGTCGCTGCCGCCGGGGACTGTTGCCGCGGAAGGCACAAAACTGGAAATATGGTTCGAATAATTTATCTCTACCGGAAGGAAAAAGGAACTCCGGCAGAGAATAAAACAAAGATATAGTTATTTAAGTGCAGAAAAGGGAGGTACCAAGATGTTATCGGATATTGAAATTGCTCAAAAGGCGCATATGCTGCCCATTACTGAGGTTGCCGCAAAACTCGGCATCGGTGAGGAAGATATTGAGTTATACGGCCGCTACAAGGCAAAACTTTCCATGGATTTAATTAAAAGAGTGCAGGATAAGCCTGACGGCAAACTTATTCTGGTTACGGCCATTACCCCGACCCCTGCCGGTGAAGGCAAATCCACCACTACGGTAGGCCTGGCACAGGGGCTTGCCAAAATCGGGCAAAAAGTTATCGTTGCCCTGCGCGAACCTTCGCTCGGCCCCTGCATGGGCATTAAGGGCGGCGCAGCAGGCGGCGGCTATTCTCAGGTTGTGCCTATGGAGGACATTAACCTGCATTTTACCGGCGATTTCCATGCCATAACATCTGCCCATATGCTTCTGGCAGCCATGCTTGACAACCATATTCAGCAGGGCAATGCGCTTAATATCGACCCGCGCCGCATTGTGTGGAAACGCGTTGTTGATATGAATGACCGCGAACTGCGCAACATAGTTGTCGGCCTTGGCGGCAAAGCGCACGGCGTACCGCGCCAGGATGGCTTTGATATTACCGTAGCTTCGGAGGTTATGGCCATTTTGTGCCTGGCAACCGGCCTGCACGATTTAAAAGAGCGCCTGAGCAAAATTATTGTGGCTTACGATTACAGCGGCAACCCCATTACCGCAGGTATGCTTAAAGCACAGGGTGCAATGGCGGCACTGTTAAAAGACGCTGTAAAACCGAACCTTGTACAGACTCTGGAAAATGTGCCTGCCATTATCCACGGCGGCCCGTTTGCCAATATTGCCCACGGCTGCAACAGCGTAATGGCAACCAAAACGGCGCTCAAGCTTGCCGATTACACCATTACGGAAGCAGGTTTCGGTGCAGATTTGGGCGCGGAAAAATTCTTTGACATTAAATGCCGTTATGCCGGTTTAAAACCGGACGCAGTTGTGCTGGTTGCAACCGTACGCGCGCTTAAAATGCACGGCGGCGTGCCGAAAACAGAACTTGCAACACCGGATGTGGAAGCTGTAAAACGCGGCATTGTCAACCTTGAAAAGCATATCGAAAACATTAAGCAGTACGGTTTGCCTCTGGTTGTTGCCATTAACGCCTTTGAACAGGATACCCCGGAAGAACTGGAAGCTGTCCGCAGCCACTGCGCCGCACACGGCGTAAACGTTGCGCTTTCGGAAGTATTTGCCAAAGGCGGCGAAGGCGGCATTGAACTGGCGAAAGAAGTTGTGGCACTGGCAACAAGCGGCAAAGCTGATTTTAAACTTCTGTACGGCGAAGAACTGAGCCTGAAAGAAAAAATTGAAACCATTGCCAAAAATATTTACGGTGCAGTGGGCGTAAACTACACCAAAGAAGCAAACAATGCTTTGAAGGATTTTGAAAAAATGGGCTATGGGCATTTGCCTGTCTGCATGGCCAAAACCCAGTATTCCTTCTCGGATGACCCGGCACTTCTGGGCCGCCCGGAAGGCTTTGAAATTACCATTAAAAACTGCCGTATCGCAGCCGGTGCAGGCTTTGTGGTAGTATTAACCGGCGATATTATGACCATGCCGGGCCTGCCGAAAGTTCCTGCCGCCGAAAAAATTGACGTAAGCGACGACGGCGTAATAAGCGGACTGTTTTAAGGAGAACTGTTATGGAAACTTTGATTATGAGGGGAAAACCCGTTGCCGATGCTTACCGCGAAACCATTATGCAGCGTGTGGCCAATGCGCTTGGCAAAGGGCGTAAAGTAACGCTGGCAATTATTGTTGTTGGTGATGACCCGGCTTCGCACGTTTACAAAGACCGTTTAATGAAACTTGCTGAAAGCATGGGCATTTATGTTAAAGAACTTTTATATCCTGCCGATACCAAACAGGAAGATTTGCTGCGCGACATTGCCCGCATGAATCACAACCGTTACGTTACCGGCGTACTGCCGATGATGCCGATGCCCAAACCGCTGGACAGCGATACAATCGGCGCGGCAGTTACCGCCAGCAAGGATGTGGACTGCCTGAACGTGAAAAACGTTGGCGATATGTACCTTGGCTACGGCAAAATGTCACCCTGTACGCCGCGCGCCTGCATGGCAACTTTGGAACATTACGGCATTGAACTGGAAGGCAAACATGCCGTTGTAATCGGCCGCAGCAATGTTGTAGGCAAACCGGTTGCCAATTTGCTTTTAAACAAAAACGCTACCGTTACCATTTGCCACAGCAAAACCAAAAATATTGCCGAAATTACCCGCCAGGCTGATATTATCGTTGCGGCAGTAGGCAAGCCCTGCTTTGTAACGCCCGATATGATTAAAGAAGGCGCGGTTGTTGTAGACGTTGGCATTAACGCCGTTGACGGCAAACTGGTGGGCGACGTTGACCCTGCCGTTGTAGGCAAAGCCTCGGCTTACACTCCGGTGCCGGGCGGCATTGGCGTTGTAAGCAACATGATGGTAATGGATTTGCTTACACGCAATCAGTAACAGGGCGGCGCGTATAAATGAAAAAATTTTTATGGCTGCTGCTGTTAGTGCTGTTTGCAGGTTTTATCTTTTTCAATTCTTCGCTGCCTGCGGAAACTTCATACAAAGCAAGCGGGCTGCTTGCCCAGTGGCTTGACAGCCTGTATGCCGCTATCGGCGACCCGATGCCGGTAGACCGTCTGGAAGCACGCCTGCGCAAGCTGGCACATTTTGTGGAATTTGCCGTTCTGGCAATGATTATGGTTAATACCTTTATCAGCTGGCGTGTGTCCAACCGCGTGGCATCCGGCTATATCCTGTTTTTGGGGCTGGCCGTTGCCGTAGCGGATGAGTACATTCAGCTTTCGGTGCCGGGGCGTACTGCGCAGGTTACCGATATTGTGCTTGATTTCTGCGGCGTGTTCATTATCTGGATATGCCGCGAAATATGGCTGTGGAGTAAAAAGTAGCGCAGCAAAATATAATAACAAAATACGTTGCAAATAAAAAACACCGCTTTTACAGCGGTGTTTTTGCGTATAATTATAAGTTTTAATTATGATTATTTTAGTTTGTTACGTTTGTTTAAATAATGTGTTCAAACAAAATATTTATCTTGATTCGGCTCAGTAAAAATGCTGCGGCTTCTCCGATTCCGTCCGGGCACAGCACCGGACTCTCGTACTTTTAAGACTTAATTTTATCCGCCGCAGTTTTTATCTGTCGCCTTACAATATAAATATTTTATTTGAACTATTCTTACTTTTTCAGTAAATTGCAAAGGCTATATAAACCTTTTGCTGAAACATTATTGCTATATTTACTTTCTTACAGCTCTTTAATAAACCTGCACAGCTTGTCAACCGCATCCTGCGAGGTAGACCAGCTGGTGCAGATACGGGCAGCCACTCTGCCGTCCGGCAGGTTTTCATAAAGGCCGAGTTTAAAATGACTGTTTATTTTTTCGTACATCTCTTTGGTGATGATGATAAACTGCTGATTGGTGGGTGAATCAGTCAAGAATTCAAAGCCGCATTCTTTAAGCACGGCTTTAATCTGCATGGCTGTATCAATGCCCTGTTTGCAGATACGGTAGTATAAACCATTGGTGAACATGGCTTCAAACTGAATGCCAAGCAGGCGGCCTTTGGCAAGTACGCTGCCGCACTGTTTCATCAGCGGAATAAAATCCTCTTTAATGGCAGGGTTTAAAATAACTGCCGCTTCGCCGAACAGCATGCCGCATTTAGTGCCGCCAATGTAGAACACGTCGCAGTTATTGGCAATGTCCTGCATGGTAAAATCGCAGGCGGGCGAAGTAAGCCCGTAACCGAGGCGCGCACCGTCAATAAACAGGTATAAATTATACTGCCTGCATACGGCGTATAAATCTTCCAGTTCCTTTTTGCTGTACAGCGTGCCGGTTTCCGTAGGCTGCGAAATGTAAACCATTTTAGGCATTACAATATGCTCGCGGCTGGGGTCGTGCAGGTATTTTTCCTGTTCGGCAGCAATCTGGGCAGCAGTAATTTTGCCGTCTTCGTCAGGCACTACAAGCACCTTGTGGCCGCTGCGTTCAATGGCGCCGGCTTCGTGCGTGTTAATATGGCTGCGCGCAGTGCCGTAAACGCCGTGGAAGGGGCGCAGGGAGGCGGAGATAATGGTAAGGTTGGTCTGCGTACCTGCCATCATAAAATAAACGTCCGCATCCGGGCGGCCGCATTCTTTCTGAATCAGCGCGCGGGCAGCTTCGCAGTATGCGTCCTCGCCGTAGCCTGCTGTTTCTTCAAGATTGGTTGCTCCCAAAACTTCTAAAATTTCCGGCGTGCAGCCGGTAGTGTAGTCACTGGTAAAATAATACATCTTTCAGCCTTCTTTCGTTATTTGGCACGCCTGCTGCGGATAACCTCAAAAATAATCGGGGTAAGCGAAAACAGGATAATGCCCATCGTTACATACGAAAAGTTTTGTTTGATAAACGGAATGTTGCCGAAAAAGTAGCCGCCGCCGAGGAATAAAAATACCCAGGTGCAGGCGCCGCTGACATTGTAAATGGCAAAGGTGCGGTAGTGCATGGTGCCGATGCCTGCTACAAAAGGCGCAAAGGTACGCACAATCGGGGCAAAACGGGCCAGGAAAATAGCTTTGTGGCCGTGCTTGGCGTAAAAGTCTTCGGCTTTTTTTACGTACTCCGGCTTAATCAGCTTTGAATTTGAGGCAAGTATTTTATGCCCCAGGTGCCTGCCTATCTCGTAGTTGCAGGCGTCGCCTGTAATTGAAGCCACAAGGAAAATAACGGCCAGAAGCGGCAGGCTGAGCCCTTCGGCAGATGCCGCCAGCGCGCCGCAGGCAAACAAAAGCGAATCGCCCGGCAGAAACGGCGTTACCACAAGCCCTGTTTCACAAAAAACAATAATGAACAAAAATGCGTAAATCCAGTGCCCGTAGGCTTCCATAACAACGGGCAGGTAACGGTCAAAATGCAGGATAAAATCGGCAATGTTGGAATAAATAGCTTCCATCGGCTCCTCCTTATACAAAAACTAACAATATTTTAACATAAAGAAACAAAAAATAATAGAAAAATAATTTGTAAGCATAAGCTGACTTTGTGCTGTCACTTTATGTTATATGTGTTATAATAGCACTATAAAATTAAATTTGTATTAAAGGAGATTTTTATGGATATTGAAGTAATAAAAGCAAAAATAGCCGAATTCAAGGCCAAAGGCTGCGAAGTTCCCGATATGGATATGATAAAAACGCCGGAACAGATTGAAGGTATCCGTGCGGCAGCCAAGATTAACAATGCCTGCCTTGATTTGATTGCCCAAAAAATTAAAGCCGGCATGACGACGGAAGAAATTGACGCGCTGGCTTATGATTTTATTACCAAAAGCGGTGGTATTCCTGCCTGCCTCGGTTTTTACGGCTTTCCGAAAAGCATCTGCACTTCTGTTAATGACCAGGTTTGCCACGGTATTCCCGATAAAACGGTGCTTAAAAGCGGCGACATTGTTAACGTTGACGTAACCACTATTTACAACGGCTATTACGCCGATGCTTCGCGCATGTTTATGATTGGCAAGGTTTCCAAACCGAATCAGGATTTGGTTGCCATTACTAAAGAATGTATGCGCCGCGGCGTGGAAGCCTGCAAGCCGTGGGCCTTTATCGGCGATATCGGCGCTGCCATTGCCCCGTTTGCACGCAAGCACGGTTACAGCGTGGTAACGGAATTTGGCGGGCACGGAGTTGGTGTGGATTTCCATGAAGAACCTTTTGTGTGCCACGACAGCAAAAAAAATACCGGCATGCTGATGGTGCCGGGCATGGTATTTACGGTTGAGCCGATGATTAACGCTGGCCGCCGTGATGTGTTTATCGATGCTTCAAACGACTGGACTGTTTATACTCAGGACGGCAGCATGTCGGCCCAGTGGGAAAACACGGTGCTTGTTACCGATACCGGCGTGGAGGTACTGGCCTGGTAAGGCGCAGCAGCACCAAATTTATACTTTAGTTTAAAACAAAATACGCATAAAATAAAAATCCCGCTTTTGGCGGGATTTTTTTGTACATTTATTTGCTTTCTTTGTTTTCTGTGGCGTCTTTAACTTCTGCCGCTGCTTTTTCGGCTTCGCGTTTGGCTTTGGCCTCCTGCATGGCATCATAGCGGTCGTATTCGTCCCAGTCGGGATGCGCTTCGGCAATCTCGCGTTCCAGTTCTTCGTCGGCGCGTTTTTCTGCTTCGGCAGCTTCTTTGCGTGCCTTGGCTTCAGCGCGGCGTTCTTCTTTGGTTTTCTTCTTTTCTTTTACGGGCTGGGGTACGGGGTCTTCGCCGAAGCGGTTAGGCCCTTTGGTGCCGCGGAAGAAAATCAGGAACAGATTGAAAAGCTGGGCAATGTAAAATAAAATTGCCGCTGCAAGGTCAATGGCGGTATTGCCGGTGTTTACGGTGCTTAAAAGCGCGCCGGAACCCAGAAGCATCCACCAGCCGCTTAAATTAAGGTCGTGCAGGCGGCGTACGCCGAGCGAAATGCTGGCGATAATAAGCGGAATATAATAAACCCAGAACACCAGCGATTTGCGCACGTTGGTGGCAAAATGCGCGGGGTCTTCCTTAAGGTGCGGTTCGGCGTTAATAACGATTAAAACAAAAAAGATACTGATGGCGCCAAGCATCATCAGGCGCATTAAAAAGGGCTTGCGGTTCAAACGCCCTTTAAAACTGAAATAATCATGTTTAAACTCTTTTACTGTCATAAAAAACCTCCGGTCAAAATGTCATACAAAAAGTTATATTCGCTGCGTGCGGCGTTATTCCTGCCTGTTTTTGCGCTTTTGCTGCCAAAATGCGTGGAATTTATCTGCCAGCTCCGTTTTGCCGCATTTGGCAGGCCAAAGTTCGGCATTGGCAAAACGCATGGCTGCCGCCAGATGGTCGTACGCTTCGGCGTTGAAGCCCTGCAGCGAGCGCAGCAGTTCTTTGGCTTCCTGGCGTTTGGTGTGCCCGTCGTAGGGGCAGGGGTTTTTCAGCGGGTGCAGGTTAAGCTCGTCAACCATACTGATGATTTCCGCCTCACGGTAATATAAAAGCGGGCGTATTAAGGTAAGCCCCGTGCGCGAAAGCGGCGTTACCGGCAGAAAGGTTTTAAGCTGCCCGCTGGCAACAAGGTTTAAAAAGAAGGTTTCCACGGCGTCATCATGGTGGTGCGCCCAGGCAACTTTGTTAAAGCCCAGCTCCAGCGCCGTGCGGTTGGTGGCGGCGCGGCGGAAATAAGCGCAGGTAAAGCACGGTGTGTTGGTGCGGTGCTGCCATGCTTCGGTAACATCAACTTTGCTGCTGTAATGTTTAAGCCCGTACTGCGCGCAGAAGCTTTCCAAATCAGCTTTGGGAAAATCGCTGCTGAACATGGTATCAACCGTGTAGCAGGCAAGGTCAAACTTAAAGGGCGCATACTGCTGCACTTCGGCCAGCGCGGCCGTTAAAAACATACTGTCTTTGCCGCCGCTTAAGCCTATCAGCACGCGGTCGCCTTCCTTCAGCATTTCAAATTCTATTATGCAGCGCCACAGCTTGCCCAAAAGGGCTGCGGGCACAAAAGGTTTACGGCTCATAGCTGCTCCTTAAAACAGGGTAAAATTTATTAAGCGTTCCCATTATATCACAAAATTCTGCCGAAGCACATAAAAAAGCACCCGTTTATAAAACGGATGCTTCTGTTTTAACATATCAGCCCAGAGTTTCAGTAACCTTTACCAGTTCTTCACGGATTTTAATATGCTGCGGGCAGGCTTTTTCGCACGCGCCGCACTTAATGCATTCGGCGGCCTTCTTTTTGCCGTGGCCCGTAACCAGCCAGTTTTCCTGGTGTTTGGCAGCGGCCAAATCCTTATACAGCGTGTAATAGTTCATTGCCGTAAAGCTGCCGCTTACGCCGATATTCATGGGGCAGACCTTGGCACAGTAGTTGCAGGTGGTGCAGGGAATGAGCGGAATTTTTGCCAGCGCCTCCTGCGCCTGTTTCAGAGTTGCTTCTTCGGCGGCGGTAAGTCCTTTAAAATCCTTCATGTAGGAAAGGTTATCCTGCATCTGCTCAACATTGCTCATGCCGCTGAGCACGGTAATAACGCCTTCCAGATGCGCAGCAAAGCGGATGGCCCAGCTTGCCACGGACATTTCCGGCTCGGCATCTTTTAAAATTTTCTGTACGCTTTTCGGCGGATTGGCGAGCATGCCGCCCTTAACCGGTTCCATAATGATAACGGGCTTGCCGTGTTTGCGTGCCACTTCGTAGCAGCGGCGGCTTTGCACGGCGGGGTAATCCCAGTCGGCATAGTTAATTTGCAGCTGCACAAATTCCATTTCGGGGTGGGCGTTTAAAATGGCGTCCAGTTCTTCCGGCGTGGAGTGGAACGAAAAACCAACGTGCTTAATCAGCCCTTTGGCTTTTTGCTCCTGCACAAAGTCCCACATATTGTAATCGTCAAAATATTTGGTGCGGCTTTCGCCGAGGTTGTGCAGAAGGTAAAAATCAAAATAGCCTGCGCCGGTTTGTTTTAAACTGGTTTCAAACTGGTTAACTGCTTCTTCGCGTGTTTTGCAGTTAATCCATGCTGCATTTTTTGTTGCAAGCTGAAATTTTTCGCGCGGGTAGCGTTCTACCAGCGCCTGGCGGATAGCGTCTTCGCTGCCGGGGTAGGCCCACGCCGTATCAAAATAGGTAAAGCCTGCTTCCAGAAACATATCTACCATTTTTTTGGTCTGTTCAATGTCGATGGCCTCGCCAATTTTCGGCAGGCGCATCAGCCCAAAACCGAGTTTTTTAATATCTTCGCCTAAATATGCCATAGTATCCCTTCTTTCAATTACTGCTTAGTATAATTATAAACTGCTTTATAAAAGTTTTAAAGTTCGAAGGCACTCCAGGGTTATACTTTCTCTTAACGGCAAATCTGCGGCATCGGTTAAATCCATATTCATGGCAAAAACATACAGGTTGTCTTTGGTTTCGGCCCAGCCTACAAACCAGCCCACGGGCACGGCAATATTATCCGTCGCCCAGCCGGTTTTGCCGTGCAGGGTGTAAGCGTCCGTCTGTTTTAAAACGGTTATGTCACAAACCTGCTGCTGCGCCTTTTGCGGATAGGGTAATTGCCTGCGGGCAAGTTTGGTCAGCAGCTTAACCTGCTCCAGCGCGCTTATTTTAAGCGGCCCTTCCAGCCAGAAGCTGTCGATTTTACTGCCAATGTTTTCGTTGCCGTAGTGCAGCTTTTTAATGTTGGCCTGCATGCGTTCCGTACCGATGCGGCGCGCCAGCTCTTTATAGGCAGGCAGCTGCGATATTTTAATGGCGCTGCGCAGGCTGGCGTCAGCCTTCCAGCTTTCAAAGTACACGGGCGCGCCATCGTAGCGGTAAAAAATTTCGTCTGCATCTTTAACAACGCCTTCGCTTAAACCGATAAGGCTGTTGAAAATTTTAAAAGTGCTGGCGGGGTAAAAACGCTCTGCAGCACGCCCGGCGTTGTGCAGCCAGTAACCGTTTTTCTGTACGTCATAAATTACAAGGGTTCCGTTTACGCCATGTCTGGCAAATATATCGTCAAGCCTGCTGGTGTTCACGGGGCGGTCAACGGGGCTTTCTGCGTAAGCGGCGGGCATAAAGCACAGGGCAATTATAAGCAAAACTAATAAATGCAAAATACGTTTCATGGTTCACCTCAAACAAAAAGCGCCCGCAAGGGACGCTTTTATTTTTAATATTTTATTTCCAGCCGACGGTAACGGAGCCTTTAAAGTGGTCATTAATGAATTTTTCAACTTCGGCGGACTGGTAAATTTTTTGCAGCTGCTTAATGCGCGGGTCGGCGGCATTTTCCTTTTTGGTTACAAAAATGTTGATGTACGGGGAAGCCGCGCCTTCAACCATCAAGGAATCCGTCATGGGGTTCAGCCCGGCAGGCAGAGCGTAGTTGGCGTTAATAACGGCAACGGTTACGTCCGGCAGGCTGCGGGGAATGGTGGCAGCGTCAAGCTCAAGGAATTTATAGCCATGCGGGTTGCCGGTAATATCGGCAACGGAGGTGGTAACGTCGTTAATGTCCTTAACTTCAATTAATTTCTGCTCGGCAAGCAGCAAAAGAGCTCTGCCGCCGTTGGAAGGGTCATTCGGGATGCCGATTGTTGCGCCGTCGGGGATGGCTTCACCTTTTTTGATTTTATCGGAATAAACCGCCATGGGGAAGTTTACGGTTTTAAAAACTTCAACCAGTTCAAAGCCGGGTTCTTTTTTCAGCGTGGCGTCAAGGTAAGGCCTGTGCTGCATGCTGTTGGCAAAAATTTCGCCCTGCTGCAAGGCAATGTTCGGTGTTACAAAGTCGTTAAATTCTACAACTTCTATGTTTAAGCCGTCTTTGGCAGCCAGTTTTTTAACTTCGTCCATAATTTCGGCATGGGGGCCTGCGGTAACGCCTACCTTAACGGGTGCGGAAGTATCCGCTGTTTTCTCGCTGCCGCCGCAGCCAAAAATGCCGAGTGCCAGAGTGCCAACCGCCAGTGCGGCCAAAATTCTTTTTAATTTCATAGTAATCCTCCTCCAAAATATTAAAATTAAAATAAATTGCTAACATTATAATTTGGTTTTGTTAAGTTTTTTGCTGAGCGTGTCGCCGATAAACTGAATGAGCTGTACCATGAGAATCAGGATGACAACGGTAACAATCATTACATCCGGCTGGAAACGCTGGTAGCCGTAGCGGATGGCAAGGTCGCCGAGGCCGCCGCCGCCGAGTACGCCCGCCATGGCGGAATAACCGATAAGGGCGATAACCGCAAGGGTAATGCCAAGCACGATGGAGTGCAGCGCTTCGGGAAGCAGGACCTTGTAAATAATCTGCATCGGGCTTGCACCCATGCTTTGTGCGGCTTCGATAACGCCGTGGTCAATTTCAAGCAGCGAAGATTCGATAACGCGCGCGATAAACGGAGCTGCCGAAATGGTAAGCGGCACAATGGCGGCCGTGGTGCCGATGGAAGAACCAACCAGCATACGGGTAAGCGGAATAATGGCTACCATTAAAATAATAAACGGGGTGGAACGGGTGGCGTTAACAATAACGCCCAGCACGGAGTTGATAACGGCATTCGGCAGAATATGCCCATTGCGAGTTACCGTAAGGATGATGCCCAGCGGTATGCCGATAAGGCTTGCCAGCACGGTGGAGGCAACAACCATGTAGCCGGTTTCCCAAAAGGATTTTATTAAAAGTTCAATCATTTCATTTGACATAACCAATTACCTCCACTTGCAGATTTTGGCTGTTTAAATAATCCAGCGAGTCCTCAAGGGCTTTCTGCGGGCCTTCAATAACAATCAGCAGAGTGCCGTAAATGCGGTCTTTAAGCTGGTCGGTGTTGCCGGAAATAATGTTGGCGTCTACGCCGAAGCGTTTAATCATGCCGGAAACAATGGGCTTGTCGGCGTTGCCGCTGAAGAAGGACAAGCGCACGGCGAGGCTTGCGCCTTCAAAGTATTCCCTGCTGACGGGCGTGCTTTTAAGTGATTCCGGCAGGGTGTTTTTATCGACGCTCTTAACAAATTCCTTGGTAGTCTGGTTCTGCGGGTTTGTAAATACTTCAACCATATTGCCTTCTTCAATAATGGTGCCGTTTTCAATAACGGCAACGCGGTCGCAGATTTCCTTTACAACCTCCATCTGGTGCGTAATCATTACTATGGTAAGGTTTAAACGCTGGTTGATGTCGCGCAGCAGGTTCAAAATGGATTTGGTGGTCTGCGGGTCAAGCGCGCTTGTTGCTTCGTCGCACAGCAGAACTTTCGGGTTGCTGGCAAGGGCGCGGGCAATGCCTACGCGCTGTTTCTGCCCGCCGGAAAGCTGGCTGGGGTAGTGGTCGGCGCGGTCCTGCAGCTGTACAAGCTCCAGCAGCGGTTCCACGCGCTTTTTGATTTCATCTTTGCCAAGGCCCTGAATTTCCAGCGGAAAGGCAATGTTGTCAAAAACGGTGCGGCTGGCAAGCAGGTTAAAATGCTGAAAAATCATGCCGATATTCTGGCGTGCTTTGCGCAGCTGCGTTTCCGTCATGGCGGTAAGTTCTTCGCCGTCTACAAAAACCTGCCCGGCGGTCGGCACTTCCAGCATGTTAATGCAGCGGATAAGCGTGGATTTGCCTGCGCCTGAAAGGCCGATAATGCCAAAAATTTCGCCCTGGTTAATGGTAAGGCTGGTACGCTTTAAGGCGTGAATGTCACCCGAGGAGGTGTGGTAAGTTTTTTCTACATTTACTAATTCAATCATGCGGTGTTCCTCTTTCTTTTCTAAGGTACTAAAAAACCCTTCACAAACAGGTGAAGGGTACAAGTTTTAAGACCTCTTTCATCTGCCGGAATGTTCCGTTGGATTTGGCACCGTTTCACTCAGGATGGTTGCCGTAGCGTCATCGGGCCAGTCCCTCGGCTACTCTTGATGAATGTTTGTATGAAGTTGATGTACCAATCATACACGTTATTTACAAATCTGTCAATAAAATTTTTCTTAAAATCCGTTAAAATTACTTGACTTTTTATAAAATAAAGTATTAAAGTAAGAAAGGATAGAAAATATCCAATTTAAAATTTTACGGGTGTTAGCCAAGGAGGACAGCCATGCCTGCAAAAACCAGGGATAAATTAACCGCGCAGCTGTTTAGGGCTGTTTTAAGTTTAAAAGATGAACAGCAATGCTCAAACTTTTTTGAAGATATTTGTACCATTACCGAATTAAAAGCAATGGCGCAGCGTCTGGAGGTTGCCAGAATGCTTGATGCCGGCTGTATTTATGAAGAAATCGTAGAGAAAACAGGCGCCAGCACGGCAACCATTTCGCGCGTAAAGCGCTGCCTGGTATACGGAGCGGACGGGTATAACTCCGTAATGCCCGTTTTAAGAGAAGGCGGAAAAGATGAAAATTGATTTTGCAGCTTTAAAATTTAATGTTCATGGCTATATTAACGCCATAGTGCAGGATGCCGGTACGGAAGAGGTACTGGCGCTTGTTAAAATGGACGGCGAAGCACTGGCGCGCACGGCGGAAAACGGCAGCTTGTGGCTGTATGACCCAGAAACAAAAAAGGCTTATAACGCCGTGGAAGACGGCGCAGCTTTTTCGGTTACGGAAATTACTGCCGGGAAAAACGGTACGGTGCTTCTGGTAAAAGCATTACCAGGGCGCAGCGGGCTGGGCGTATTTACGCAGCTGGTATGGCAAAGCGGCAGCCTGCCCGTGCCTGAGCCTGACGGCATTCACGGCGTACTTGCCGAAATTTACCGCTTGATTTGCTATAAACGTCAATTCGGCGGTGATAATTCCGCTGCAAGGCATTTAGTTATGTCCGGGCAGGATAAAATTTTAAAACAGCTTGGCGCAGATACCTCAAGCACCATTATTGCTTCCAAAAATGACAGCAGGACGGAAGTGTTGGATGAAATGAGCGGCCTGTGGTACGACTGCCTTGTGCTTTTGGCCTACCATAACATTAACCCGGCGGAACTTTTGGCAACGCTGGGCGATAAACGCGCCAAATAAACAAAATTTCAGCGGTAATTTAAAGTTTTTTATGATATAATAATTATTACACTAAAAATCATTACGGCAGCCAGGTCTGCCTGCAAAAAGGAAGTGCTGAACGTGGATAAACCAGTATATGTCATCGGCCACCGCAACCCGGATACGGACTCTATCTGCTCCGCAGTTGCCTATGCGTGGTTAAAAAGGCAGCTTGGCGTTAATGCCGTTGCGGCTCGCGCAGGTGCGCTGAACCCTGAAACTCAGTATGTTCTTAATTATTTCGGCGTGGAAGAACCGGTTTTAATTGAGGATATGTACCCCCGCCTGAAAGATGTGGAACTTATTGCAGTGCCCATGCTTAACGGCGAAACTAAACTGCGTGAGGTAAGCCATTTGTTTACCGACTACGGCGTGCGCTGCATGCCTGTAGGCACGCCGGAAAACATTGAAGGCGTTGTTACCGTAACCGACCTTGCCAAATGCTTCTATAAAGAACTTTGCGCACAGGAAAACGAAACCGGCGCTGTTGATTACAGCCAGCTGCTGGATGCACCGGTTAAAGATTTAATGACTACCAGCGTTGTTTCCTTCAACAACAACGAGCTTTTGGACGACGTTAAAAACGCCATGCTCGATACCAATTTCCGCTCCTACCCGGTAGTGGAAGGCGGCCGTTACATTGGCATGATTGACAAAGTCCGCCTGCTGAAGCCCGACAAAACCCAGCTTATTCTTGTTGACCATAACGAACGCGCACAGGCCGTTGAAGGCAGCGAAGAAGCTGAAATCATTGAGGTAATCGACCATCACCGCATGGGCGGCCTGCATACCGCGGCTCCTATTTATATCCGCGAAGAACCCGTAGGCTGCACGGCAACCATTATTACCAGCATGGCAGAAGCACACAAAGTGGAACTGCCGCGCGAAATTGCCGGCCTGCTTTTATCGGCAATTATTTCCGATACCCTGTATTTCCGCAGCCCGACCACCACTCAGCAGGATAAGGACGCTGCGGCAAAACTGCAAAAAATTGCCGGGCTTGAGGATTTGGAAGCCTATGCCATGGAAGAACTGAAACAGGGCTCCGTTATTGCCCGTTTAACCGCGGATGAACTGGTACGCACCGATTTGAAAGAATTTGATTTCGGCGAAACCAAAGCCAGCGTGGCACAGATTAACATCATGGGCCGCCAGCAGGGTCTGGATAAAATGCCGGAACTTTTAGCGGCACTGGAAGCCATGCGTGAAACCGAAGGCTTTGATTTGTCCTTCCTGATGGTAACGGACATCCTTTCCGAAGCTACCGACCTGCTGGTTGCCGGTGTAAACCAGGCAAAAGTTACGGAAGCCTTCGGCAAACCGGAAGCAGAAGGCCATTACTACCTGCCGGGCGTACTCTCCCGCAAAAAACAGATTGTGCCTCCGTTAACGGACGCTTTCAGCAAATAATGTAAAATTATTTACAAACAGGCAGTGTTTTATGTGCTGCCTGTTTTTCTATGCAGAAAAAACTGATAAAAATTCACTAAAATTTGTAAAATGTTCTTGACGGCATTGTGAAATTATGGTAAAGTGTACACATCCTTTTAAAAACCGTTTGCAATTTACGGACTGTATTGGTTTGGTTGCAGAGGAAACACGGCAACTCGCGCATAAAAAACCGAAACGGAAAGTTTTGCGCAAAAGGTTTCTGAAAGGGTAAAAAATTTATTTCCCTGGAGGAATGGCAAAATGAAAAAATCTTTAGTTCTCGCAATGGCTATGGCTCTTGGCGTAACTGCATCTGCATATGCAGCTAACCCGTTCAGCGATGTACCGGCTGGCCACTGGGCTTATGACGCAGTTAACAAACTGGCAGCAGAAGGCGTAGTAGACGGTTATCCTGACGGCACCTACGGCGGCGACAAACTGATGACCCGTTATGAAATGGCTCAGATTGTTGCTAAAGCAATGGCAAAAGGCGCTAACGTAGACAAATTAGCTGCTGAATTTGCTGACGAACTCGACAGCCTCGGCGTTCGCGTTGCTAACCTTGAGAAAAAAGCTGACAATGTAAAAATCACCGGCCAGATCCGTGCTTCTTACAAAGATGTTGACGGCGACAGCAACAGCAACAAAATTGGTTTACGTTCCCGTCTGTGGGTAGAAGGTCAGGTTAACGAAGACTGGACCTATACCGCAATGCTGCAGAATGACCGCAACATGACCAGTGCTGACCCTGACGATGACGACGACAGACTCGACCTCAACCGTGCTTATGTAGATGGCCGTATTGGTGGAGTGCAAGTACATGCTGGCCGCTGGGATGAAGTAACTTTCACCGGTAACGTACTCGATTCTTATATCGATGGTGTTAAAGTTTCCTATGGTGATAAAGTAAAAGTATTTGGCCTTGTTGGTAAAGGTGCTGATTCTGGATCTGATGGTCATGATGCTAATTGGTATATTGAAGATTCTGGTGACCGTCTTTATGTTGCAGGTGTAACCGCTGACATGGGTGCAGTTGATGCTTATGCTGCTTACTTTGAAACTGATTCTTCTTACAAATTAGCACCGGGCGCTGACAACATGGATAAAGAAATCTGGAACGTTGGCGTAAACTATAACTTCGCTCCTGATTTCGTTCTCTCCGGCGAATATATGCGCGGCAACGAAGATTATTATGACACCGATAAAGACGGCTGGGCAGTTGACCTTGCTTGGAAAGGTGCTTCCGCTGACGAGCCGGGTTCCTATGGTCTGCATGTAGGTTATATGGATCAGTCCGCTAACGCTTACCTCAGCCCGACTTCTGATGGCTTTGATAGCAGCGTGTTCGAGGCTGGCTACAAAGGTATGGTATACGGCGCAAGCTATGCATTCGCTAAAAACATCGTTGGCGTATTCAACTACTACGACTTTGAAGATAAAGAAAGCGGCGCTGACGCTGACACTATGTTCACCGAACTGTACTTCACTTTCTAATCTTAACCTTACAAAGTTTAATAAGGAAAGCTTTAAAAGCGGATGGCTTGTGCCATCCGCTTTTTGTATCTCCGCGCAGGAGTAATTAAAACTATCTTTAGTTTGCGGCAGCTGCATAAAATGTTATGCCTTAAGCAGTAGGATTTAAAATTTACTGCCCGGCAAAAACAAATTTCGAGTTCAAGTAAAAAATTTAAATATTTGAGCCGCATAAATCCTTCTTATGGGAATTTGTGAAATTATATTTAATTTTTATAAAAAACGTTTGAATAAAACTTTGCTTACAGCCCCATATTTTGGTATAATAAAAATATAAAGAATGATGGGAGTTGATTACTGTGGCTGATGTAATTAATGCTGTATCCGGAAATAAAATGTTTCAGTTGAAACAGGGCATAAAAGAACTGCGTGAACGCCTGAAAGTTGAAGAAGACCCGGATGTAATCGCCGGTATTAAAAAAGAAATTATGGAAATGGAAACCCATTACAATATTTTGGCAGACCGTTTGAAAATGCAGGACCGCGGTATCTGATTGCCTGAAAATTTGTTTTGAAAAGCGCTTGCCGTTAAGAAAAACGGCAGGCGTTTTTTTATCCGGCAGAGATTGCCAAGCTGTAAAAAAAGTGATAAACTACTACAGAAAATATTTATTTTGAAAAGTATGCCCTTTTGATAGAATGGATTTTAAGAACAGGAGAGTTTGCAGTTGGAAAGATTGATAGTTAAAGGCGGCAACCGCCTTGTAGGCACAGTAAAAACAAGCGGCGCCAAAAATGCCGTGCTGCCTATTATTGCCGCTTCTATTCTTGGTACTTCGCCGAGCAGGCTGGATGAAATTCCTGCGCTGGAGGATGTGCGCACAATTTGCGCGGTTTTGGAATGCCTTGGCATTAAAGTTGACGCTTCCGAGCCGCATACGCTGAAAATTGACAGCAGGGAAATTACCTCCTGCGAAGCGCCCTATGAGCTTGTGCGTTCCATGCGCGCTTCGTTCCTTGTTATGGGGCCGCTTTTGGCACGCAAGGGTTATGCCCGCATTTCCCAGCCGGGTGGCTGCGCTATCGGCACAAGGCCGATTGATTTGCACTTAAAAGGCTTTGAAGCACTGGGCGTAAAAATTGAACAGGGGCATGGCTATATTGAGGCTTCTGCGCCTGAAGGCATGACGGGTGCCAATATTTACCTTGATTTTCCAAGCGTGGGCGCAACCGAAAATATTATGATGGCGGCAGCAATGGCAAACGGTACCACGGTTTTGGAAAACCCGGCCGAAGAACCGGAAATTGTAGACCTTGCCAACTATCTTAACCAGATGGGTGCGCGTGTGCGCGGCGCCGGTACCAACGTTATTACCATTGAAGGCGTATCCGAACTGCACGGCGTGCAGCATTCCGTTATTCCCGACCGCATTGAGGCAGGCACTTACATGATTGCGGCGGCAATGACCGGCGGCGACGTAATTATTGAAAACGTACTGCCGGAACATCAGAAACCGCTGATTGCAAAACTGCGTGAGGCCGGTGCGCTGGTTGAAGAAGATATCGACCGTATCCACGTTGTCGGCAGCGGCAGGCTGAAGGCCGTTGATATTAAAACCCTGCCGTATCCCGGGTTCCCTACGGATATGCAGGCACAGATGATGGCTATGCTTTCCGTTGCGGAAGGGCGCAGCAAAATTACCGAAACTGTTTTTGAAAACCGTTTTATGCATGTGGTTGAATTAAACCGCATGGGGGCAAATATTACCACAGAAGGGCGCAGCGCCGTTATTACCGGCCCGGCCCATTTAACAGGCTGCACCGTAAGGGCAACCGACCTGCGTGCCGGTGCGGCAATGATACTTGCGGGGCTTGTAGCCGAAGGAGCAACGGAAATCTGCGATATTTACCATATCGACCGCGGCTACGAAGAAATTGCAGCTAAACTGACCAGGCTCGGCGCGGATATTAAGCGCGTTGGCACGAAAGATTAAAAGTAGGTGAAAGTATGTTTTTTAACAGTGTAGATATAGGCATTGACCTTGGTACAGCCAATCTTCTTGTGTACATCAAGGGCAAGGGCATCGTGTTTAACGAGCCTTCCGTTGTGGCAATTAACAGAAGCAAAAATAAAATTCTGGCTGTGGGCAACGAAGCCCGCGATATGATTGGCAAAGTTCCGGAAAGCATTTCCGTTATCCGTCCGCTTAAAGAGGGCGTAATTGCCAATTATACCGTAACGCAGAAAATGCTGGAATTTGTGGTGGAACGTGTGGCCGGCAAGAGCTTTTTCAGCAAGCCGCGCATTATGGTGTGCATTCCGACAGGCATTACTTCGGTAGAAAAACGTGCCGTGCTGGAAGCTGCCATGCAGGCAGGCGCATCCAAAACTTATTTAATAGAAGAACCGCTTGCAGCGGCGCTTGGCGCAGGGCTTGACATCAGCGTGCCGAGCGGCAGCATGGTAATTGATATCGGCGGCGGCACAACCGATATTGCCATTTTAAGCCTCGGCGGCGTGGTTGTTGATTCTTCCATCCGCGTTGGCGGCGATGCTTTTGACGAAGCAATTGTGCGCTATGTGAAAAAAGTTTACAACGTGCTGATTGGCGAACCGACGGCAGAAAAAATAAAAATGAACGTCGCTACCGTGCTTTCTAACGGCAAATGCACGGATATGGAAGTGCAGGGGCGTGACCTTATTGCAGGCAGGCCTACCACCATTAAGGTAACCTCGGCAGATGCACGCGCAGCGCTGCGCGAACCTGTTTATTCCATTATCGGCACCATCCGCGGCGTGCTGGAAAAATGCCCGCCGGAGCTTTCGGCAGATATTGTCGATAAGGGCATGGTGCTTACCGGCGGCGGCGCGCTGGTTGACGGACTGGCACAGCTGCTGACTGAGGAAACCGGCATTAAAACAACGGTTGCGGAAAACCCGCTGGACTGCGTGGCTTTGGGCACCGGCAAGGCGCTCAGCGAGCTGAATAATCTGCGCCCGGGTTCTGTTGTCGGCAACGACTGATTAGTTAGGTTTTATAATACACAGCTTACGGGCTGTGTATTGTTTTTTCACGGAGGTAGGTTATGTTAAAAACATTCGGCAGGCTGCTTGCCGCGGCGCTGCTTGTTGTTATGGTGCCGCTTTCCGCAATGGCGGCGGAGGTTGAAAATTTCCGCTTCAGCAGCAGTCCCAGCAAAATACGTTTTGTTGTGGATTTGGACGGCAAGGTTGAATATGAAGAAATTAAGAACACCAAAAAACAGCTTGTGCTGGAATTTGACGCAAAAGTAGACGATGATATTGTTTCCAGGGTTAAAGACCCGATTATTAAAAAGGCCCGTTTGCAGGAAAAGGGCGATAAAACACGCCTGATTGTTGATTTAAACAGCGAAGCGCAGCACAAGGTGTTTGTGCTGAAGCAGCCCAACAGACTGGTGCTGGATATTTTCCGCATCCGCGTGGAATCAACCAGCAGCGATATGGGTAAAGGGTTGACGCATATTTACCGCCGCGAGGACATGAACGGTTTGCCGGTGGAAGTAAATATTTTGGAAATTGCCCCGAAAAACCGCTATATATTAAAACCGTTCAGCGGCGCGGTTAACAAAAACGGCCGCGGAACTTTGCTTAAGGCAGCCAAAGCCGTCGGCGCGCGTGCGGCAGTTAACGCTTCGTATTTTGATTCGGACGGCTGGATTATCGGTAACTTAAAGCTCGACGGCGAATGGCTCGGCATGGAAAACCAGCCGCGCAGCGCACTGGTTGTTGCCGGCGGCAAACCGATGGTTATGCAGGACCTGGCTTATGAAGGGCGTGCTTTCTTCCCCAAACTGGGCACTTTTCTGGATGTGAAGGGCATCAACCGCAGCCGCATTGCCGATGATGTGGTGCTTTACACGCATTATTACGGACCTGGCACAAAAACCAACCAGTACGGTTATGAAATCCGCATTGCCGCTAACGGGCGTGTTACGGAAGTAAGCGGCGCAGGCAATATGAAACTTGATAAGGACAGTATTGTGCTTTCAGGGCACGGCATGGCCGCAAAAGTGCTGGAGCGCGTACAGGTGGGCGACCGCGTGCGCCTGCGGGAAACGCTTGGCAATGAAACCGCGGATGAAGCGGAACTCGTTGTGGGCGCAGGGCCTTCGCTGGTAGCGGAGGGCAAGGCTGATGTGCGCAGTGCGGAAGAAAACATTGCTTACGATATTGCCCGCGGGCGTGCGCCCCGTACTGCGGCAGGCGTAAAAAAAGACGGCACAGTTATTCTGCTGGTTGTGGACGGCCGCAGCAGCAGTTCTGCCGGTATGACGCTTCAGGAGCTTGCTTCCTACCTTGTAAAACTCGGCGCATGGCAGGCCGTTAACTTTGACGGCGGCGGCAGCAGCGAAATGGTGCTGGACGGAAAAATTTTAAATACTCCTTCTGACGGAAGGGAAAGGCCTGTCAGCGTAGGCCTGGGCGTGTTCCCTACCAAAGGCTGACGCTTGCCAGAAAATTTTTAAAATAGTATAATATAGCCATGCATGCCAAGGCTGCGTGCGGCTGTTTTGCTTAAACGGAATTAAACCGGCGTGCGGCTTATGCCCAGGCCGGTTTTGCATTATTTGCGATGTGGGGACTTTATGAACACAAAAAAATTATTGCTTTTTATTTTTAGTATTTTGCTTATATTCAGTTTGCCTTTATTATGCGCTGCCAATGTGCCGCTGATGCCGGTGGAAGATATCCGCCCGGGCATGCAGGGTATTGGCAAAACGGTTATTAACGGCGACAATATCGAAAACTTTAACGTTGAAGTTATCGGCGTTACCGGCAGCGAAGCCGGAGGGTACAGCATACTTGTGCGCACAAGCGGCGATGTTATTGAAAAAAGCGGCGGCGTTGCGCAGGGCATGAGCGGCAGCCCGGTGTATATTAACGGCAGGCTGGTTGGTGCCGTTGCTTTCGGCAAGGAGTTTAACGACCCTCATTACTGTTTTTTAACGCCCATCGGGCGGATGCTTGATTTACTGAACGAAACAAGCCCGCGCCCTTCCGAGCTTGTGCCAAAAAGTACAATGCTGATGGCGGGCGGCTTTACGCCCAAAGGGCTTGACTATTTAAACAGCAAACTTGCGCCTTTGGGGCTGGAGGCTACCGGAGCGGGCGGCAGCGGCGGTTTTAATTCCGATAAGCCCATCGAACCGGGCAGCGCTATCGGCGTTTCCTTAATCCGCGGCGATATCCGCCTTGGCGCACTGGGGACTGTAACCTGGGTTGGCGATGACGGCAGCCTGCTTGCTTTCGGGCATCCCTTTATGCAGCGCGGCGACAGCAATTATTTTCTGGAGCGGGCCTGGATTTTAGCTTCGCTGCCCAATTTGCAAAGCGCTTATAAAGTCGGCAACCTCGGGGCAACCATAGGCACCGTAACTCAGGACCGCGGCGCGGGTATTGCGGCCCAAATAGGCGCTCCGCCGAAGGTAATACCCATGTATGTATCCGTTACCGATTCTTCGCGCGGCGTTAACGGCAGTGCGCGCACGGAGCTTATTGACGACGACGCGCTTTTGCCTTCGATGGTTGACGCCGTAACCTATAACACCGTTACGCGCGTTGCTGACAGGGAAGGCGGCGGCACGGCACGTTTTAATTTCCGTATTGACGGGCGCAGTGCCGGCGGCGAACAAATTAAAATTCAGCGTGAAAACATGTATTATGCGGATGCCGGCATTTTAAAAATGATAAGCCAGGAACTGGTGCAGGCGGCAACGCTTTTGGCGCAGAATAAGTTTGAAAAAATTGACGTTTATAACATAGAGGCAAATGTGGTGCTCGGCACCGAGCCGGAAGTTGCGGAAATAATTTCCGCGCGGCCGCAGAAGCTTAACGTGCGCGCAGGTGAAGAACTGGCCATTGATGTGGAACTGCAGCCTTACCGTGCGGAAAAATTTACAAGAACGGTTAAATTTACCGTGCCCAAACAGCAGCGCCCGGGCAAAATGGCGCTGAATGTGCGTGGGGGCAGCAGCCTGGCGTGGATGCAGGAACTGATGAAACGCCAGCAGGAAGAAGGCATACCGGCAGCCAAAAAGCCGCAGCGCCGTACTTTAAAAGATTTTATTGCCGATATTAACAATGCGGATCAGAATAACGAAATCATTGTGGATATAGCGGCCCTGCCGGACCCTGATATGGCGGCGCAGCAGCAGGATACCGGCTTTGCGGCGGCTCTTGCGGGCACGCCTGCCAAGCAGAAAACAACTATGAATTTTATCGTGGACGGCACGGCAGATATTATGGTTGAAGTTACCGGCTGAAAAATTTACAAAAACGTTAAAAAGCCCGGTTTAAAATAAGCAGGGAATTTTTGCTTTATCTTGAATTATATAAAAATAACTTAAATTTTTTTGGGAAAGGAAGAGGCCGATGCTGAAAAAAATATGTGCGGCCGTGGGCGGTTTTGTCATCAGGTCGTGCCACGATACAGGGCGCATAATGCAGCTGTTTCTGGATACGGCTGCGCGGCTGAAAAATGCAGATGCCAGGGAAACCATACGGCAGATGTCAAGGCTCGGTGCCGATTCTTTGCCCATTGTGCTGATGACGATACTTTTTACCGGCATGGTTTTTGCCTTGCAGACAGCAACGGAATTTGTGCGTTTCGGCGCTGCTTCTTCCGTTGGCGGCATAGTGGCAATCGCGCTTGGGCGCGAGCTTGTGCCCGTGCTTACCGGCGTGGTTGTTGCCGGGCGTATAGGCGCTGCCATAGCGGCGGAGCTTGGCACCATGAAGGTAACCGAACAGATTGACGCCTTAAAAGTAATGGCCACCAACCCGATAACATACCTTGTAGTGCCGCGCTTTCTTGCGGCAGTGCTGATGATGCCCGTGCTTATTGTTTTTGCCAACGGCATCGGCAATATCGGCGGCTGGGTGGTTGCCCATTATTACGCAGGCATCAGTAATTTTACATATGTTAATTCCATTAAAGTATTTGCCGATATTTTTGATGTTACCGGCGGCATGCTTAAAAGCATGGTTTTCGGCGGCATTATCGCCATTGTGGCAAGCCATAAGGGGCTTGGCGCCAAACAGGGCGCCGAAGGCGTAGGCCTTGCCACGACGGAATCCGTAGTGCTTTCGATAATTTTAATTTTTATTGCCAACTACTTTTTATCGGCAGTGCTGTATGTATGAGGTAAATTAAATGGCAGAAGCGGTTATCAGTTTGCGCCAATTGAATATCACCTTCGGCACGCATACGGTGCTGGACAATATTGACCTTGAGGTTTACAAGGGCGAAACGCTGGCGGTGCTTGGCCCGTCCGGCACCGGCAAAAGTACGGTGCTGCGCTCGATGATAGGGCTTCTGGAGCCAAACGGAGGACAGATTTTCATTCAGGGCGAAGATGTAAGCGGGCTTGATGAGGACGGCTGGAACCGTCTGCGCATGAAAATGGGCATGGTGTTTCAGTATTCGGCACTGTTTGACTTTTTAACGGTGGGCGAAAACGTCGCTTTCGGGCTGCGCCAGCATACTGATAAGAGCGATGAGGAAATACAGGGCATTGTAACGCAGATGCTTGATTTGGTTGGCCTGCCCGGTACGCAGGATTTGTACCCGGCGGAACTGAGCGGCGGCATGAAAAAGCGCGTGGGGCTTGCCCGCGCCATTGCCGTAAACCCGGAAATAGTTTTGTATGACGAACCGACGGCCGGGCTTGACCCGATTATGAGCCGCAATATCAGCAGGCTTATAAAAAAGACGCAGGAGCAGCTGCATGTAACTTCGGTGCTGGTAACGCATGACATGCAGTCGGCGTTTTACGCGGCTGACCGCGTGGCAATGCTTTATGAAGGGCATATTGTTGCCATAGGCACGGCGGAAGAAATGAAAAACAGCACCAACCCGATTGTAAAGGCCTTTATAGAAGGGCGCGAGATTAAAGAGCAGGTGATAAAATGAGTTCCAGCGAAGTTAAAGTAGGCGCAATAACCCTGGGCGGAGCCGCAATTTTGGCAGCGATGATAACCTTTCTGGGAACATTCAGCTTTGGCAGTGACAAATACGACATTACAATAGATTACCCGCAGGTTGCCGGGCTTATGGAGGGCAACATGGTGCGCTATGCCGGTGTGCAGGTAGGCACAGTTAAAGGCCTTGCCGTTAACGAGGACGGAATTGAAGTTACCGCCGAAATTAACGACAATGTGCGCATTCCGCAGGAATCGACGTTTTCCATTAATTCCGACGGCATTTTAGGTGAAAAATTTGTCGATATTCAGCCGCCGCCGCGTGCGGTAAGCGCTTTTCTGGAGGACGGCGACAGGGTTAAAGGCGTTCCCGGAGGCGGGTTTGACACCTTTATGAGCGCGTCCGGCGATGCGCTTGAAAAACTGGAAAACATTGCCGATGCTCTTGACAATGTGTTTGGCGACCCGGAAGTGCAGCAGTCGCTGCGTGAGGGTTTCATCAATATGAAAGACATCAGCGCCAACATGAATACTTTTACCAAGGTAATGGCTGATGTGGCGGTTGACAACCAGCAGCAGATTAACAGCATGGTTAAGCAGCTGAGCGAAATGTCGGCGCGCATGAACGCAACGGCCGACAGCATGCAGAATATTATCGGCGAGGTTAATGCCGGGCATACCGGGCAGAATTTTGCCGTAATTGTAGAGAATATGGCCAAAACAAGTGCCAGAATTGAGGAAGCCAGCAAACTTTTGGAAAAGGTTGCCAGCGACCCGCAGACCGAAGATGATTTAAAAGCTACTTTGCATAATGCACGTGAGGCAAGCGAAAAAGCCAACCGCATGCTGGGCGTTCTGGAAACGGCAGAAATAAGCGCCGACGTTACACACAGCGCGGAAGGCGGCGACTGGCGCAGCAATCTGGGCGTAACCTTCCGCCCGCAGGACGACACTTTTTTTTACCTGGGCGGCTATGACCTTGGCGACAGCAACAAGCTGGATTTACAGTTTGGCAAGCAGTTTGACGCCGCCGATGTAAGCATGGGCAGCATGCAGGGCGAGTTCGGCGTGGGGCTTGGCTACAATATAGCCGACCGTTTCCGCCTTTATACGCAGGTATATGATTTTGACGACACCAAAGTAAAACTTGGCGGCGAGCTTAAAATTAACGATAATTTTTCGCTTTTGGGCGAGCAGACCGATTTGCGCCACGGCAGCAAAAGTAACACCTATGTTGGTGTGCGCACCTATTTTTAAAAGTTTGTTAACTTTTGAAAAAACAGTTGACTTTTAGGGTTAAAAAATATAAAATTTAAGCACTGACTAATCAGTCAATGATTGGAGGTAAATGAAATGTTCAGTTATAAAAAAGCAAAAAACGTGCTGGCACTGACGGCTGCATTAAGCGTGCTGTGCTCCCAGTCCGTCTTTGCCGCTACTTTGGAACTGGATTTGGAAGAAACCATCCAGAGGGCGCTGCTTACCAATCCGAGTGTAAAAATTGCAGAATCGCAGCGCAAGGAAGCAAAGGCTGATTACAGTGCGGCTAAAAGTGCGCGCGGCATCAGTATTAGTTTGAACCACAGTACTGGACGTGGTGGTTATGCTGATAATACACGGTATTTTACTTATGATAATTTAGGGAATCGTATACCGCAGTATGATAAGAGTATAGGCAACAGTCACAGCAACTCCATTACTGCCAGCCTGCCGATTTTTACGGGCGGCGAACTGCAGGGGCAGATTGGCCAGGCCAAGGCTAATTACCGCAGCATGCTTTCCGCTGAAGAACAGGCCTATAATGAAATGAAAGAAACCGCAACTACCGGTTATTTTAATATGCTTAACGCAACCAACATGAAAGCTCTGCGCCAGGAATCGGTTGACCGTTTGCAGGCACATCTGGATAATGTTATTGCCCAGTATAATGTAGGCATTGTAGCGCGTGCAGACGTATTGCGCAGTGAAGTTGAGCTTGCCAATGCAAAGCAGGATTATATTACCGCTTCTAACGAATATGATGTTGCAGAAGCAACTTTAAACAATATTATTGGCACGCCGTTGAATACCACGCTGAAATTAAAAGACAGCCTGCAGTATGTGCCTTACGATAATGATATGGCTTACTGCCTGGCTTACAGCGAGCAGCACCGCCCTGAACTGAAACAGGCTGAATACGGCGTTGACGCAGCGGAAGCAGCACTGGTTGTTGCACGCAGCGGGCATATGCCCAAGGTTTATGCTAGCGCTAGCAACTCATGGGCAAGTGAGAGTTGGCCTGGCGATGATAACGAAGAATGGCAGGTAGGTGTAACTGCGAGTATGAACATTTTTGACAGCGGTGTAACGTGGTCGAAAATTCATGCGGCACAGGAAGCACTTGTACAGGCCAAGGAATCTCAGCGCCAGATAAAAGACAATGTAGAACTTGAAGTACGTACCGATTATTTAAGCATGCGTGAAGCTGAAAAACGCATTACTACTGCTCAGGTTGCAGTAGCAAGTGCGGAAGAAGATTACCATATCGCAGTTGTACGTTATCAGGCGGGCGTTGGTACCAATATCGACGTTATGGATGCGCAGGAAGCTCTGACGCAGGCCAAAACCAACTATTACCAGGCTCTCTATAACTACAACACTTCTAAAGCAGCCCTCAATACTTCCATGGGCGTAGGTGTTCCCGTACCGGAACCGAGAACCTTCCCCGAACCGGTTGAAGATACTGCTGCACAAGCCGCCGATGCACAGAGTGCAGGTACTGATGCAGCAGCTCAAACTGAAAACGCAGCTGATGGCAGTGCACAGGCACCGGCAAATACTGCTGACGCAGAACAGCCTGCCGCTGAAAATGCTGCAAGCACCGCTGCTGAAAACGGAAATACGGCAGCTGCTGAACAGACAGCAGAATAAAATTAAACTAATTTGTATTGAAAAGCATTACATCTTGTAAAATTTAAGGTGTAATGCTTTTTCTGTTTTGAAACAGCAGGAAGATTATTTTTAACGTAGAATACATAAACTGTCAAATTATAATTTTTTCTGCGGAGGCAGATATGAACAGATTTTGGAAAATATTCCTGCTGGTTTTGGCAGTGACGGCAGCGCTTTATGCGGCGGCAGTTAAATTTATTGCGCCGCAGTATCTGGCGAAGGTACCGGAGCTTGTTAAAACCATGTCGCAAAATTATATAAACGGTACCGTTACGGTAGAGCGTTTTGACTGGAACGGCCGCCTGCAATTTACTGCTTACGGTTTGGAGGTAAGCGGCACGGACGGAGAGCGCATTGCACAGGTGCCGGAGGCGAGATTTTCCGTTTCGCCTTTGCAGGCTCTTGCTGCGCCTGCACGCGCTCTGTCGGATATAGAACTGGTGCGCCCGCAGCTGTATTTAAAAATGAACGCCAGGGATGAGTGGAACCTGCGTAACTTTTTAAAACCTTCCGATTCTTCGGAAACGCCTTTTTACGGCTATCTTGCCATTGAAGACGGTACCGTATCGGTAGAAACTCCGCACGGAAGCTGGAATTTTGGCGTTAAAGCTTCGCTTGACGGCAGCGGCAACCCGGATTTTGCCGTTGACGGCACTGTGGCTTACGGCGGCGAAGAATTAAAAATTGCCGGTGTGGTAGATAGCAATGCCCACGGGCGGCTTGCTTTAAAAACAGAAAAATTTACGTTAACGGACTTTGGTGGTTTCGCTGCTGCTTATGCACCTGTGCAGAAACTTGCCGGTGAAGTTGACGGCTTGAACCTCATCTGGGAAAACGACGGCGAAAATACAAGCTTAAGCGGCAAGGGCAGCATTCAGCTTGCGGCGGAAGTACTGCCTGGCGGCGAACCGCTGCCTGTTGAACTTGCCGGGAGCATTGAGGCTGACGGGCGTGAGATAAAGCTTGAAGATTTGGCGCTTACCGTTGACGGAAATACGGCGCAGATAAACTGCTATGTAGATTTTAACGACCTTGAAAGAATTCAGGGCAAGGGTGAGATTAAAGCGGCAAAACTTGCTTTGCAGGGCGAAGAATTTACCAATCTGAATTTACCCTTTACCATTGTGGACAGCCGCATAATGCTTGATGAAGCCGGTGTGGATGTGGCTCAGGGCCACTTGCGCCTTGACGGCGAATACAATATTAAGGACGGCGAAGTTTTTGCCGTTTTAAACGCTTCCGGCATTACGGATTTTGCGTTGGAAGGATTTAAAGAAGATACTGTTGATTTGGACGGTTTGCTTGCCATTCACGGGCAGACCGGTGCAAAAGGCGAAACAAATCTGACCGTTGCCGGTAATATGGAACGCCTTGGCTGGCGTGATTTGCAGATGAGCGATGTCGATTTTGAAGCGCTGGTTGGCAGTGAAAGCTGCGAAATTGAAAAGTTTGCGGCTTTTGCGGGTGACGGCGGTGCGCTGAACCTGACAGGCAGCGTTATGTTTGACGGTTCGTTCAGCGGCAGCGGCAAAATGGTTAATTTCCCATTGGACAGCTTCTTTACGGCAGTTGGGCAAAACGGCAGCGGCACGGCAACCGCCGGATTTAAATTTGGCGGCGATTTGAACGGCATTAATTTTTACGCCAATACTCAGGTTAAAAACGTGCATATTGCGGGGCTGGTATTCCCCGAAGCACACGGTAAAATTGACATGTCCGGCAGTGTGCTGCACTTAACCGATTACCGCGTTGCCATGGAACAGGGGTATAACCTTATTAACGGCATGGTGGATATCGGCGGCGCCGAACCTGTGGTAAGCGTAACCGTAAGCACCAAAGGCATCCGCGCTGAACCGTTGGTGGCAGCTGCGGCGCTTGGGGTTAAACTTACGGGCAACATTGATAACGAAGTAAGCGTTATGGGCCCGATATCTTCGCCGGAAATTGAAGGCAGCCTGCTTTTGACTGACGGCAGCGCCGAAGGCTTTTTGATAGACAAAATCAGCGGACGCTATTATTATGCGCCCGACGGCAGCCTGCGCCTTACCGAAGGCTATATTAAGGCGCTTTCCACCGAGGCTTCGCTGAGCGGCACTATGGATGCGGCACAGAACCTTAATTTTACCCTTGATATAACCGATATGGATTTGGGTGCTTTGCCGATCAGCGACGAGACCGTGGCGCTTGACGGCTTTGTCAACGCCCAGGGCAGCCTTGCCGGCACGCTTACGCATCCGGAATTTAACGGCAGCATCAGCAGTGATGCCGTATTTGTTAACGGCGAAGAACTTAAAAACATTCTTGGTACGCTTACTGCGGACGGCAGGCATAATAACCGAGTGGAAGCGTCGTTTGAACAGTCGCCAGACGGCAGGTTTGCAGCCGAACTTTCTCTGGATGCCGTTGAACGCACATTAACAGGCAATGTCGATTTTATTTACGGCAATTTGCGCTCCATTTTAAAAATGGCACGCGTGGAACTTGATATTGACGGGCTGGCAGACGGCCACCTGAAGATTAACCCGCGCGGCAGGGGCAGCGGTATTTTTGCCGACATGCGCGTTTACGAGATAAAAGTTAAAGATTTGAGCTATGATTCCATGCGCTTTAAAGGACGCCTGCAAAACGGCATTTTAAGTTTTGACGAATTGAAACTTACCGAAAGCGTTCCGGAAGCAAACGGCAAAGCGGCAACAGAGGAAACGCCGGGTTCCGTAAATGCCGGCGGCTGGGTAAACCTGCATACGCATGAACTTAATATCAGCGCTTCGGCGCAGCATGCAAACCCGGCTATAATTACGGCCTTGATGGATGCTCCGGTAAAATTAAACGGCAAGGTTGATATGTCGCTTGCTTTGAACGGCAGCTTGGAAAATCCGCAGGGCAATGCGGATATAGACCTTGTTGACGGCGATGTTGAAGGTATCGGCTTTGATGCCCTGACGGCAAAACTGAGCCTTGCCAACGATACGCTGCGCCTGGAAAATGCACAGCTGAACAAAGATATTTACAAATTAAGCGCCAGCGGCGATATACCGCTTGATTTGCTGCGCAGCAAAGAACAGCGCCGCAATCCGGCAGCGTCCATGAATATTGAGGTTAACCTTGACAATGCGCGCCTCGGGCTGCTGCACCTTTTAACCCCGATGGTTGAGTGGGGCGTTGGCGAAACCCTTGGGCAGGTAACTCTGGCCGGTACGCTGGAAGAACCGCTTGTTTACGGCGAAGTTACCCTTCACGGCGGTTCGATGAAACTGAAGGATGCGTATACGGTATTTGACAATATTAATCTTGACGTTGATTTTACCGGCAACGACATTCAGCTGAATGAATTTTCGGTGCAGATGGGCAAAGGCACGGTAACTGCTTCCGGCAACTACGCTCTGCGCGCACAGGAAGATAAGACCTATATCATCAACGCCGTATTTAAAGATGCGGAAATTGCTTCGGAAATTTTCTCGGGGCGCATTAACGGCACGGCGGGCATCATTCCGCAGCGCTATTTTATCCGCACCGATACGGAAGAAGGCATCCGCCGCGGCGGCATTGGCTACCGCCCGCATATTCAGGCAGATATCCGTCTGGACGACGTGCTTGTCAATATGCCTACGATACCGGAACTTTCCGAAGGCAGCAGCAACTACGGGCTGGATGTTAAGGTAACACTTGGGCCGGATATTCACCTTTACAACAAATATTTGTACGATTTGTGGCTTTCCGGAGGATTGCATGTTACCGGCAGTACAGTGTATACTAATATAGACGGCAACATTAAGGTGGATAAGGGAACCATAACCTATCTGCGTACGCCGTTTGAAATTCACAATGCTTCGGTGGCATGGCCGGTGCCCGGCGATGTGCTGCCGACGGTAAACCTTGATGCTACTACGCGCTTCAGGCGCTATGATATTTTCCTGCGTGTTACGGGGCCGCTTGAGCAGATGGAAATGATTCTGCGCAGTGACCCGGCGCTGACCAAAGACCAGATTATAAAAATGCTGACTTTGCAGCGCGAAGTAACCGGCACAAACCAGGGAGTAACGCAGGATGACTTCCAGAACCTGATGACGGTGGGCCTGGAAATGACGGTGCTGGGCGACGTGGAAGAAATCTTTAAGGAAACGCTTGGGCTTAATGAATTTATGATTTATTCCGGGCGCTTGCGCACGGGGCACAGCCTTGGGCGGGAAGAAGGCGAGCTTACCGAGGATGAAAAAGACCAGTATAATATTCTGGTAAGCAAGTATCTGACGGATAATCTGCTTGTCGGCTATACGGTAAGTTCTGACAGCGAACATGAAAGCATTTTTGCCCAGTATGATATTTCGCGCCATATGAGCATTAACTATGAACGCAACAAAGATTACGATACCACTGAAGACTGGTATGGCGTTGAATATAAAGTTACTTTTTAAGTAAATTTTAAGAATGTTTAATTAATATTTAAGGAAGGTATGCCCATGCTGAAAGAATATCTGGCAGAGCTGCAGAAAACGCCGCTGCTTTCCCGTGAGGAAGAAACGGAGCTTTGGCAGCGCTATGCCGGAGGTGACAAAGAGGCGTATAATAAATTGATGACGTCTTACCAGCCGCTGGTTTTTAAAACGGCGGCCGGGTTCAGGCTGCCCGAACAGCAAACAATGGAGCTTGTGCAGGAAGGCATGCTCGGGCTGTTGGAGGCGGCTGAGCGTTATGATTATAAACGCGGCATTGCCTTCAGCGTATTTGCAGTGCACCGCATCCGCGGCAGAATGCTTGACTTTCTGCATGTGGAGGACGGCGCAAAGAGTTTTTCGCTGGACGATACCAATGCGGCAGGCATAGCCTGGGCTGATGTGCTGGCTGCTTCCGGCAGGACGCCGTTTGAAGAAGCCGAGCTGAATATGATTACAGACAGGGTGGCTCAGGCTTTGCAGCGTCTGCCCGCCAAGGAACAGCAGGTGCTGACAGGCATTTATCTGGAAGACCGCAGCGCTGCCGATATGGCAGACAGCATCCATGTAAGCCTCGGGCATATTTACCGTTTGCAGAAGCAGGGGGTAAACCGCATCCGCGGCATGCTGTCGCATTTTATGGCCGATTTAAAAAGAAGCTAATCGGAGAAAACTGGTATTTTTGTGCTTTTTTTAGGTTATTATTGATTTTAATGGCGGAATATGGGAAAATATAATAAATTTTGCCCTGATAAAATTTCCTGAAAAAACAGATTATATATTTATCAGTCTGTGCAGAAAGGAGTTTAGCGGTGGCAAAAGATATTTACGAAAATATAGATGATGTAAAATGCAGCCTGGACAATGCCCAGCGCAGCTTCCGCAAAAACAACGGCCTGCGCGGGGAGCTTGATTTGATGCTGGCAGAGGCGTCCATCCGCTATCTGCGTGAAAAACGCGGCTTTGCCAGTGTATGGAACAGGCAGAAGCTGGCAGCGGCTTTGGCGGTGCTTTTGGTACTGGCAGGTTACGGCGGCTGGTGGTATGCAGGCATTACGCATGACGGAGAGGAAAAATCTCAGGTTATGCAGAGCGCTGTGGTGCAGCAGGCTGAACCGCAGATGCAGCAGACAGGCAAGGCAGATAAAACCCGGCAGGCGGATGCTGTTAAGGCAGCGGAACCTGCTGAGTCAAATATAAAAAACAATACAAATTATAAAAATTATTTAGCTGAAACAGATATGCAGCAGCTTGTCAGAACAGGCAGGCAGGTTCTGCAGGATGCTGATTAGTTAGGGAGGATTTGAATGAACAAGAGAAAATATGCACAGTTATCCTTGAGTCTGGCAGCCATGCTGATGGCTGCGCCTGTGTGGGCGGCCGAACAGAATCAGTCCGCAGCGGATGTAGTTGCCAATCAGACTATGACCATTGGCGGCAAGGAGCAGATTGTCAGCCAGAAAGCGCTGGAACAGGCAAGAAAAGCGCAGGAAGAATCAGGCAAATCTTTCCCTAAAAAGGGTAAGGACGGCAAATATACTTATTATATGCATAACAATCCTTCGGAAGATATTTCTGACCCGAATTATAAAAGTGACGGTACTAAAAAATCCGGCGGCAGGATTGTAGAAATCGTTCCCGGCAAAGGCGTTGTGCGTGAAGGCGGCAGCGGTATCGAAAAAGAAGATGCAGTAAAGGACAGTGAAACTTCTGCGGCCGAAAATACACAGCAGGGCGCAGCTTCCGCGCCTTATGAAAGCGGTGCCCAGGCAGTAGCCGGTGAAACTGCTGTAAGCAATGAGACTGATGGACAGATTACCGCGGGAGAAAGCCAGCCCGCTGAAGTTAAAGAGCCGATGATTAGAGAAGCAGACGGCAGCCTGCGCCCAATGACGATGGAAGAACGCCAGAAATGGCAGGCCGAGCAGGAACAGCAGCGTACGGCACAGGAGGCAATGCAGCAAAACGCACAGACCAATGCCATGGCGCAGGAGCCTGTTTTGAATATGCCTGTTGCCCAGCAGAGACGTGCCAGTGAACCGGCAGCGCCGTATATCGGCCAGCTGGTAACGAAGATTTCCGTAAAAGGAAACAAAATTACAAAGGCTGAGGATATCGAAGCAGTTGTTACCACAAAACCGGGCATGCAGTTAACTCAGGAAGGCCTTGCCAAAGATTTGCACGCAATTTATGGTTTGGGCTGGTATTATGACTTGCAGCCGGAATTTACCAAAGTTCCGGAAGGCGTGCAGCTTACCTATCATGTACTGGAAAACCCTGTTTATAAAAAGCTGGAAGTAGAAGGCAATACCAAAATTTCCACTTCCGAAATCGAAAAAATTCTTGATTTGCCGAAAGACCAGATAATTAATATTAAAGACGTTAATGTCAAAGTGCAGCGCCTTGAAGCAGAATATAACAAGCAGGGATATATTCTGGCGCGCGTGGCTGATATCCGCATGCTGCCGGACGGCACTTTGCTTTTGCTGGTAAATGAAGGTATTGTTGAAGACTTTAAAGTTAAAGGCAACGTAAAAACCAAAGATTACGTTATTACCCGTGAAATGAAGCTGAAAAAAGGCGAGCCGTTTAACGCCAAGGATGCCCGCCGCAGCATGCAGCGCATTTATAACCTCGGTTATTTTGAAGACGTAAATATTAAACTTAACCCGGGCCAGGAACCTAACGCCGTGGAAATTGAAATTACCGTTGTGGAAATGAACACCGGTACTTTCGGTATCGGCGCAGGCTACAGCAACGCTGACGGCTTTATCGGCATGGTTTCTGTCGGCGACAGAAACTTCCGCGGCACCGGCGACAGCGTTAATGTACGCTGGGAGTTCGGCGGCGTAGATAACAAAAACTACGAATTTACCTATGTAAAACCGTGGATTGACGACAAGGAAACCAAGGCCAGCATCGTATTGTATGATGTTACCAACGAATATGCCGACTATGATATCGACGCAAATGAAATCGCGCGTTATGATAAAAAGCGCCGCGGCCAGGAACTTACTTTCAGCCGCAGAACAGACAATGAATTCGTCAGCAACTATGTAACGCTGAAAAACCGCGACGATATTTATGAAGGAACTGCCGATGGTTATGAGAATGATAAGGATCAGTATTATGAAGACTGGTTTCCTAACGAAAGCGGGCATATGAAACCATATTATCCAAAAACTGCTGCAGAACGCCGCAAAGAAAACTTCGGCCTGACGCGCAGTATTACAGTTGGCCGTGTATTCGATTCGCGCGATAATATTTATGACCCGCACGAAGGCAAACGTATCGGTTACAGCGTAGAATGGGCCGGCCTTGGCGGCGATTTTGACTTCACTAAATTTACCGGCGACTGGCGTTATTACTACCGTGCCGGCGGCGAAAATGTCTGGGCACTGAACCTTGGTGCAGGCTGGGCTGACGGCGATATGCCTTTGAGCCAGCGCTTCTCGATGGGCGGCAACGACGGCCTGCGCGGTTACGAAGATGATCAGTTCCGCGGCAACAGTATGTTAAAGGCTACGCTGGAATACCGCTTCCCGATTATCAAAAAAGTACAGGGCGTACTTTTTACCGATAACGGCTATGCCTGGGATAAACGGTTTGAAGACGATTTTGACCTTGGCCTTATTAAAAACAGTGTTGGTGTCGGCATGCGCATTAATTCTCCGCTGGGCCCTGTTAAGCTTGACTATGGCTGGGGCGATGATGGCGGCAGGTTCCACTTCAGCTTTGGCGGCCAGTTCTGATTAACAAGTTATGTGGTTAATAAAGCTTTTGGTGTGCTGCCTTTGTATGGCTGCACTGCCTGCCTTTGCCGAGCCGGTAGAGCGCGTTGAAGTGCAGATTACCGATAATGGGGCGACAAGCCGGGTACTGCTTGACAGAATGGGTAAAAGCATGCAGGTTGTGGCCGAGCAGCTTTTTGTCGATAAGGACAGCGTTAGTATTAATGCCGCGCGCGGCGATTATGAGCGCCTGCTGGCGGAAGTAGGCGACAGGGTGTTAACGGGATATCAGATGCGGAGCGTTTCCGTTAATGCCGGAGCAGTAACAAGCATTAACATTCAGGTTGCACCGTGGAGCGAAGCGGTGGATGATGTTTTTGTGGATTTACAGTTTTCCGGCGTTGAACCAGGAACAGCAGAGTGGCTGCAGCAGCGCCTGCCGCAGCTTAAAAGCAGGATTGAAAGCATATTAATGGGTTCCTCCGTTGATGCTTCGGACTGGGCGGGCGGCATTCTGCGCCGTATGGTGCGCAGCGAAGTTGAAAAAGAACTGCCGGAATTTAAAGCTGCCGTTGATGTGGTGCGTGAAGACAGCCGTACCGTTGTGCAGGTGGTAATTTATCCTGTCGGACAGCTGGTGCAGGACATAAATTATTCCATGGAATCACAGTCGATACCCAATTTGCTGCTACTTGATTTAAAACAGCGTTATGCACAGAAGGCCGAAGCGCTGCGCGGACTGCCTGTTGACTTTGTGAAAAAGCACCAGATGGAACTGGAAAATTTGTTGTTAACGGATTTGAAAAATGAAAAATCCGTGCAGAGGCATAATCTGGAGCCTTCGGTAAAACTTGTGCCTGCCAGTACGCTGGGCGTGGAAATCGGCATGGGCTCGGACAAATACAAAATCTGGTTTGAAGGCTACGGCGATATCGGCCGCAATGACGACAATATTTCCGGGCGTGCGCATATCGGTAAGTTCATTTCCGAACAGGATGAAATTTTTGGCGAAGCAGGCGTTACGCTTGACGAAGTAGACTGGGATTTTTCCGCAGGCTATGCGCGTCACTGGGGCAAGGCGACGCTGAGTTACATGCGGCGCGGGCCGGACGGGCAGAACGTTTACCGCGGCGAGTATGATTTTACCAATAAGTGGCGGCTGCGCACGGAATATTTTTCCGGTACGGATACTACAGAAATAGCTGTCCGTTACAGAATTCACGAATTTTTGAGCGCCGAATACGTTTATTCCAACGACAAACCCTATTTCCGCATTGTGGGAAATTTATAGGCATTAGTTGAAAGATAAACGCAGGGCTGATATAATTAAAAATATAATTAAATTTGAAAGCAGGGATATTTATTATGATGCAGCAATTACGCAATCCTAAAAACGTAAAAATGATTTCCTTATTTGTTGCCGCAATCTTTGTTCTCAGCTGCTTTGCAGTTACATTGCAGCAGGGTGCTTTCACAAGCATTGCTTCTGCGGCGGCTTCCGAATCCGCAATCGGTGTGGTTAACTACCAGATGCTTCTGGCACAGTCTCCGGATATTGCCGGTGTGCAGGATGCCATGAAGCAGGAAGTTGCTGCCCAGCAGAAAAATTTTGATGAAAAAAGCAAGGATATGAACGATACCGAAAAGCAGCGTTATTACCAGCAGCTGCAGGAAGTAATCGCCAACAAGGAAAAAGAGCTGATGGAACCTGTGTTCCAGAAAATTGAAGCAGCCATTAAAAAAGTTGCCGATAAAAAAGGCCTGGCAGTTGTAGTTGAAAAAAATACCGTAGTTTATGGCGGCCTCGATATTACTGACGAAGTGGCAAAAACCTTGCAAAGCGGAAAATAATTTTACGGGACCCGGCAGGGTCCTGTTTGCTGTGGGGCTATGAAAGGAAGATAGTATTATGCGCCAGCTGCAAATTTTATTACTGATATTCATAGCCGTTTTTTGCCTTAGTGCCTGCGGAAATATTCCCGGTTCCGGCGAAAAGATAGCCTATATTAACTGGGAAGAAGCTGTTAAGGCGCATCCGCGCCACGAAGCGCTGAAGCAGGGACAGGCCGAATATGACAAGCTGCTTGCTTACCGTGACCAGCAGGCCGATATTGCCCATAAGCAAATAAGCGGGCTGGCTTTATTGCAGAAGATAAAACAGAACAGCAAAAGCAGTTATTATGAAGCCGATTACCGTACTTCGCTTTATGCAAAGCAGGCCGAAGAACAGCATGAATTTAAAGCCGTTCTGCAAAAAGCAGCTGACGAGGCAGATGAAATTCTTGCGTCTGAGCGCGAAAGTATTGAAAACGATTATCAGCTGAGGCTGTTTAACCTGCGGCTGCGCCTTGATACCGTGCGTATGAAGCCGGAGGACCGCAAGCAGGTGGAAGCGGAGCTGAAAAGCGTGCGTACCGAAATGCTGGATAAGCTGGAAGAAGTAAACCGCAGGCGCAATGAAATTATTGCCGGAAAAACCGCGCCGGCGCGTGAAGCCATGCAGCAGCGCATAGCGGAATATGCTGCCGGACTGCGCAGTGAGCTGCACGGAAAGCTGCGGGACGATATTGCCAAAGACGATAAGGATTTGCAGCAGGGGCCGGAGGCTTTCAGCAAGGTGCTGGCTGTAATTGACGGTAGGCTTGATAAGATTAAAGAAGGCAATGATAAAATTGCCTCGGAAATAAGCCATGATATTGAAAGCAGGGTAACGCGCCTTGCCAAAGAACGCGGTTATACCATTGTTTTTAATAAAGTTAAAGTAAATGTAAAAGCAGACGATATTACCGCTGAGGTAATAAAAGAACTGAAGAAATCAAAATAACAGGAGCGGATAAAAGATGAAAAAACAAATTATTGCCGGTTTACTGGCTGCAACAGCTTTGTTGTCTTTTGGCTGCAGCGGCCGTAATGCAGAATTCGGCGTTGTTGACATGCACGCCGTTGAAAGCAAGGCTGCGGTTGTAAAAACCGTGCAGGAAGAAGTAACAACCAAAGGCAAAGCACTGCAGGATGAAATGAACACTGCCCTGGAAGGCAAAACCGGGGATGAACGCAAAAAAGTGCTGGAAGATTATACTTCCAGAATGAATGTTATCCGTTCTGAAGCGCAGAATAAATTAAAAGCCAGCCTTGATACCGCATTAAACGAAGTTGCCAAAGAAAAGGGACTTGGCGCAGTACTGATTAAAGACGCAGTGCCGCAGGGCGGCGTTGATGTTACGGAAGACGTAATTGCCAAAATGAAATAAAAAATCTGTAACCTGGCGGGCGGCACGGCCGTCCGCTTTTTAAATAAGCTGGTTATACAGGAGGCTGTATGATGGAAAAAACTGTCCGTGAATTAGCAGAATTTTTGCATGGCAAACTGGAAAACGACGCACCTGAATTAAAGGTTACCGGTGTTAACGGCCTTGTTGAAGCAGGTGCCAACGATATTTCCTTTGCCGTTCCGCCGCATGTGGAGCATTGCCATTTAAGCAAGGCAGGCGTTATGGTGCTCGGGTTTGATGACCCTGCGCTTCCCGATAACCGCCCGGTAATCAGGGTGGAAAATCCGCGTGCCGCTTTTGCCGCTCTTTTGGAATTGTTCCGCCACAGGGCTGAAGTAGAACGTGTTGTAAGCGACAAAGCATATATTGCCCCCAGCGCGAAAATAGGCAAAGATGTTGCCGTTATGCCATTTGCCTACATTGATGAGGGTGCTGAAATCGGTGAGGGAACCGTTATTTACCCGCATGTATATGTCGGCAGAAACGTAAAGGTTGGCAGTAATTGCCTGTTCTATCCAAGCTCCACTATCCGCGAGGGCTGCGTGCTTGGCAATAAGGTTGTTTTGCAGTCGGGCGCTGTTATCGGCGGCGACGGCTTCGGCTATATTACCGATAAAAAGACCGGCAAACACAGCTTTGTTCTGCAGGCAGGCAATGTTGTGCTGGAGGACGAGGTTGAAATCGGCAGCAATACCTGCATCGACAGGGGAACTGCGGGAAGCACAATTGTAGGCGCCGGCACAAAAATTGATAATCTTGTACATCTTGGCCATAACGATGTATTGGGCAAAAACTGCCTCGTCGTGGCGCATGTCGGCATCAGCGGCAGCGTAACCGCCGGCGATAACTGCGTTTTTGCAGGCCAGGTAGGCACCGTAGGCCATATCACTATCGGTAACAACTGTACTTTTGCAGGCAGGACGGGCATTACCCACAACATTCCCGATAATTCCGTTTGTGCCGGGTTCCCGGCGCAGCCGTACAAAGAATGGCTGAAACAGGAAGCAAGCCTGCGCAAGGTTGGCGATTTGCTGAAAAAAGTAAAAGAGCTTGAAAAGGCTTTGGCAGAGTTAAAGAAATAAGATTTTGCAGGACGTGTTGTAAGTGATTGCTTATTATATAGTTAAATTTTTCAGCTGGCTGATGTGCGTATCGCCTAAATTTGTGCGCAATGGCGTGGCGCATTTTCTGGGCAGCGTTGCGGTTATGGCAACGCCAGAATGGAGGCTTAAAATGGCTGCTGCCAACGTGCAGGAATGCCTTGGCGTTGACGAAGCGCGCGCCAGGCAGATTGCCGAGGACAGCCTGCACCGTTTCGGCAGGATGATTGTTGAGGTTATGCGGTTTCCGTTATTGAAGCCGGACAATATCGACAAACTCGTAACCGTTGACGGGCTGGAGTATCTTGAAAAAGCCTATAAAGAAGGCAAGGGCGTAATCATGGCCACCGGTCATTTCGGCAACTGGGAGCTTTTGGGCGCGACGGTGGCGCTGCACGGTTACCCGATGCTTTCCATCACGCGCAAGCAGAACAACAGCCAGATGGACCGCTTTATAAACGAATACCGTGAAATGGTTGGGCAGAAGGTGGCCTATAACCGCGGCAAAAGCGGGCTTTTGGCCATCAGCCGCATGCTGAAGGAAAAGCATTTGCTCGGCGTGCTGTTTGACCAGGATACCAACGATGACGGCGTGGAAATAGAGCTTTTCGGCAAAAAATGCATTACTCCGTATGGCCCGGCAGCCTTGTCGCGTTTATACGGTTCGCCGATACTGCCGATTTTTATGCACAATAATCCGGACGGAACTTTGCGTGCCAAGATTTATCCGCCGCTTTATACGCCGCGCACCAAAGATAAGGAAAAAGATTTTTACGATGTTACCAAAGAACTGATTACGGTGCTGGAGCACGAAATAATAGAAAACCCGCCGATGTGGTTCTGGGTGCATGACCGTTGGAAAGACGGACGGCAGCGTTTTGCCGGTAAAAAATAAACAGCAGACAGGAGGAAAAGTATGCCGAATCAGGAATATCAGCAGACTTTGGCCCAAAAAGTATCTTATACGGGCGTTGGGCTGCACTCCGGCAAGGAAGTGCTGATGACGCTCTGCCCGGCAGAAGTAAATACAGGCATCGTTTTTGTGAGGACGGATTTGCCGGAACGCCCGGAAATACCGGCTATGGCAGAAAACGTAACTTCTACTTTAAAGGCCACAACTTTAAGCGCCAATGGCGCGGAAGTTTTTACGGTTGAGCATTTAATGGCGGCACTGGCTGCCATGCAGATTGACAACTGCCGCATTGAAATGAATTCGCCGGAGCCGCCGGTAACAGACGGCAGCGCCGCAGTGTTCTGCGATTTGATTTTGCAGGCAGGGCGCGTTAAGCAGGAGGCTGTGCGCAGGGTTTACGCCGTGCCGAAGTCTTTTGCCGTTTATGAAGGCGATAAATATATTACCATACAGCCATATGACGGATACCGAATTTCCTTTGTTTCCATTAATCCGCATCCGAAGCTGGGAACCCAGTATTTTGATATTGAGCTGACAGAGGAAAGCTTCTTAAAGGAAATTGCCCGTGCCCGTACAGTCGGCTTTATGCATGAAATCAAGCAGCTGCAGGCAATGGGGCTTGGCCTCGGCGGCAGCATTGAAAACGTAGTTATTTTTGATGAAGACAAGGTTTTGACGCCGATGCGTTTTGAGGACGAATTAATCCGCCATAAAATACTTGACGTTGTCGGTGATTTGTATTTGCTCGGCGCGCTGAAAGGGCATGTTATTGCCGTTAAGTCAGGGCATGCGTTTAATTCGGGGCTGGCAAAACAAATCAGGGCCTATCAGTTAAAGGAGGAAGAAAAATGACCGTATTAGAAGCAAGCGAAATTCAGAAAATTATTCCCCACCGTTACCCCATGCTTTTGGTTGACCGCATTATTGAACTGGAACCAATGAAACGTGCAGTGGGAATTAAGAATATTACCATGAATGAAATGCAGTTTCTTGGCCACTTCCCCGGCGACCCGATTATGCCCGGCGTTTTAATGATTGAAGCCATGGCTCAGGTTGGCGGCGTAGCACTGCTTTATCCTGAAGAAAACCGCGGCAAAATTGCCGTGTTCGGCAAAATTGACAATGTGCGCTTCCGCAAACAGATTATTCCCGGCGACCAGGTAATTACCGAAGCGATTATTACCAAAATCCGCGGCAACATGGGCGTTTGCGAATGTAAGGGCAGGGTTGACGGCAAGGTTGCCTGCGAATGTGAATGCACCTTTGCGATTATGGACGCTAAAAAATAATTTAACAAAATACGTTGTATTTGCTGAAAAATTAAAGAAAAACGGCGTATTTTGCAGTTAACCGCTTATAAAAGCTGATTTTGGAAAGTGAAAAAAAGATTTGATTTGCGAATATATAATAGTAAGTTGCAAATCGTTTATAAGAATTTGCAGATTAAAATGAGCGGTTAATTTTGAGGAGTGAATATGATGAATTCGGTAATAATGCCTGTACATAAAATCCATCCGACGGCGATTGTGCATCCGAACGCTGTAATAGGCAAAAACGTGGAAATCGGCGCTTATGCTATTGTCGGCGATGATGTTGTAATTGGCGACGGCTGCAAACTTTATCCGCATGCCGTTATCCATGAACATACTGCGGTAGGCAAAAACTGCACCTTCTTCCCCGGCTGTTCAATCGGCGCAGTGCCGCAGGACCTGAAATTTGCCGGAGAACACAGCTCCACCATTATTGGTGACGGCTGCATTTTCCGTGAATGCACTACGGTAAACCGTGCAACCGGTGAAGGCAACAAAACAATTATCGGCAATAACCTTTTGATGATGGCTTATACCCACGTTGCACATAACTGCATTGTAGGCAACAATGTTATTATGTCTAATGTGGCAACTCTGGCAGGGCATGTAACGGTTGAAGACCGTGCCGTTATCGGCGGTCTTGCTGCCGTGCATCAGTTCTGCAAAATCGGCCGCAGCGCCATGATTGGCGGGCAGGCACATGTAAATCAGGACGTGCCGCCGTTTATGATTGTATCCGGGCAGCCTGCTTATGTATTCGGCTTGAACAGCGTTGGCCTAGCACGTGCCGGTATTCCGCAGGCAGAACGCAGTCAGCTGAAAAAGGCTTTCCGCATTCTGTACCGCAGCGGGCTTTCTTTGCAGGAAGCAATCGCAACCATGGAACAGGAGCTTGACAGCTGTGAACCGGTTGAACATTTAATGCGTTTCCTGCGTACGGCAGAGCGCGGCATTTTGAGAACCCCGAAAAATTAAGGTGGTGGCTTGATGGAAACTGAAACCCTGGGGCTGCTTTCCGGTATCGGGCATTTGCCTGTTGATGTTGCAAAATCTGCCAAAGAACGCGGCTGCCGTATAGTTGCTATCGGCGTTGTGCCGGATATTGACCCGGAACTGCCGGAGGTTGCCGATGTCTATTACGATATTCATATCGGAAAAATTGGCAAGATTATTTCTACTTTAAAAAAGAATAATGTAAAAATCGTAACCATGATTGGCAAGGTTACAAAGGAAATTTTGTATAAAAAAGGCGCTATCATTCCGGATATGCGCGCTTTAAAAATACTTTCTTCCGTGCCCGACCGTAAGGACGATACCATAATGAACGCTATAGTGAAAGAACTGGAAAGCGAAGAAATTTTTGTTATGGACCAGACTTACCTGATTAAGCCGCTGATGCCCGGACCGGGCGTGCTGACCAAACGCCAGCCTACGCCGGAAGAACTGGCCGATATGGATTTTGGCTACAAAATGGCAAAAGAAATTGGCAGGCTTGATATTGGGCAGACGGTTGTTGTAAAAAATATGGCTGTTATGGCTGTTGAAGCAATAGAAGGCACTGATGCCTGCATTTTGCGCGGCGGCAAACTCGGCAAGGACGCAGTTGTTGCCAAAACGGCCAAACCTGCGCAGGACGACCGCTTTGACGTGCCGGGCGTAGGCACCAAAACAATTCAGTCCATGATTGAATCGGGCTGCAAGGCTTTGGTTATTGAGGCAGGGCATACGCTTTTAACCGAGCGTGAAAAGGTAGTTGCCCTTGCTGATGAACATGGCATTACGATTGTTGCAAAATAATTGAAAAATTATTGAGAAAAACGCAAGGCTGGACTTAAAGTCCGGCCTTTTTGTGTTATAATATATAATGAATTGGTATGCAATAAAGTAAAACAGATAGAAGAAAGGAACCGTTATGGCCAAGATACTTATTTCTGCCGGTGAGGCTTCCGGCGATGTGCACGCTGCTGCCGTAACAAAGGCACTGAAAAAAATAGACCCTTCCTGCGAAGTGCTCGGCATGGGCGGCGACTGCCTGCGTGAAGCCGGCGGCGAGGTTTTGTTTGATATAAAAGAACATGGCGTAATGGGTTTTATAGAAGTTGTAAAAAAACTGCCGGCGCTTTTCAAGCTGCGCAGTGATTTTGGCAGGGTAATGGATGAACGCAGGCCGGACTGCCTGGTTACGGTTGATTACCCCGGTTTTAACATGAAGCTTGCAAAACTTGCAAAAGACAAGGGTATTCCCGTTGTTTCGTATATACCGCCTTCTGCATGGGCCTGGAACAAAGGGCGTGCGCCGAAAGTGGCAAAGCTGGTTACCAAAATAGCTTCTATTTTTCCGTTTGAGTACGATGTTTATAAAGAAGCAGGGGCGGATGTGGAATTTGTCGGTCATCCGCTGATAGATATAGTAAAGCCGGAACTTGACAGAAAGCAGGCTCTGGATTTTGCCGGCAAACAAAGCGGCCGCAGGCTGATTTTACTCCTGCCCGGCAGCCGTTTAATGGAAATACAGAAAATGCTGCCGACGCTTCTTGACGCGGCAAAATTAATTTCTGAAAAAGAGCCCGATATTGATTTTGCCATGCCGAGAGCTTCTACAATACCGAAAGAAATGCTGGAAGGCATGATTGAAAAAAGCGGCCTGAAAGTAAAAATTGTGGAAGGGCATATTTACGATGTAATGAGCGTTGCAGACCTGGCGCTTGCCACCAGCGGAACGGTAACTCTTGAGGCTGCGCTGTGCGGGCTGGGCTGCGTTATTGTGTATAAAACTTCTCCCATATCGGCATTTATTGCCCGCAGGGTTATTAATATACCTGATATCGGGCTGCCGAACATTGTTGCAGGCAGGCATATTTTGCCGGAGTTATTGCAGGAGAACTTTACGCCTGAAAAAACGGCGCAGGAAGCACTGCATCTTTTGGGACCTGAACGCAATGCACAGATGAAACAAGATTTAGAGTACGTAAGAGAAAGATTGGGCGCCCCCGGTGCGGTAAACCGAGTTGCGGAACTTGTGCTCCGCGTAGCCAAGGAGAAAAAATGAATTTATATTTAAGGCTTTTAAAATACATACGCCCGTACATGCATCGCCTGATGATGGCTATTTTGTGCACTGTAATGGCATCGGCTTGCAATTTGTACCTGCCGTGGATTATTAAAGACGTGGTAGATAAGGTTCTGGTACAGAAAGATACTTTTATGCTGTACGTAATAGCTATCAGTATAGTAGTAATCTTCATTATCCGCGGATTGTTCTTTTATGGGCAAAGCTATTTGATGAGTTGGGTAGGACAGAAGGTTGTTATTGATATACGCGGTGAAATTTTCCGCAAATTACAGCGCTTGAGCCTGGCTTTTTATGATAAAAATAAAACCGGTACCATTATGAGTTACGTTACCAACGACGTTGCCGCTTTGCAGACAGCAATGGTAGAAAAAGCGGTAGAGCTTGTAACGGAAGGGTTGGTGCTTATCGGCAGTATCGTAGCTATGCTGTGGCTGGACTGGAAGCTGACACTGTTTACCTTCTGTACATTCCCGGTTGTTTTGTGGTTTATGGATTATTTTGGCAAGAAAATCCGTAAAAACGGCGGTGAAATTCAGGAGTGCACGGCAGAACTGACTTCCGTTTTGCAGGAAACCGTATCTTCGGCGCGGGTTATTAAATCGTTTGTGCGCGAAGACTACGAAATTGACAGATTTGATAACCAAAATAAAGAAAACTTTTATGCCAATATGAAAAATATCAAGCTGAACGCTCTGCTTACACCGACGGTTGAATTTGTAGCTGCCGTAGGCGTAACAGTTGTTATGTGGTACGGCGGGCGCAGCGTTATCGACGGCGATATTACGGCAGGTGCGCTGGTTGCGTTTTTGGTTTACGCAGTTAATATTGCAAACCCTATCAAGCGCCTTACCAAAGTAGCGGCAAGCATTCAAAAAGCGCTTGCTGCCGGCGACCGTGTTTTCGGCATACTTGATTTGCCGGAAGCCATTAAGGAAATCCCAAACGCCAAAGTTCTTCCGCCTGTTAATGGCAAGGTTGAGTTTGATAACGTAAAATTCTCCTATAATCCGCAGGAAGAAGTACTGGACGGCTTGTCCTTTACCGTTAACCCCGGTGAGGTAATTGCCATAGTCGGCCCATCCGGCGCAGGCAAATCTACCATTGCCAGCCTGCTGCCCCGTTTTTATGATGTTACCGGCGGCGATATCCGCATAGACGGATACAGCATTAAAGATGTAACGCTTGATTCTCTGCGCGGGCAGGTTGGTATAGTGCCGCAGGAAACCATGCTTTTTAACGGCAGCGTTTACGATAACATTTTGTACGGGCGGCTTGATGCAACGCCAGAAGAAGTAAAAGCTGCTGCCAAGGCGGCCAATGCCGATGAATTTATCAGCCAGCTGCCGCAGGGTTATGCAACTATGCTCGGCGACCGCGGCGTGAATATTTCCGGCGGCCAGCGCCAGCGCATTTCTATTGCCCGGGCAATACTTAAAAATCCGCGCATTTTAATTCTGGATGAAGCGACATCCGCACTTGATACGGAAAGCGAACGCGTTGTACAGGATGCCCTTGACCGTTTGATGATAGGGCGTACGTCCTTTGTAATTGCGCACCGCCTTTCGACTATTAAAAATGCCGATAAGATTCTGGTGCTTGAACATGGCGCGCTTGTGGAAGCAGGCACGCATGATGAACTGATTGCCAAAAACGGGCTGTATGCCCATCTTTATCAAATCCAGTACCGCAGCAAGGAAACGAAATGAGGGTAGCCGATGTATATAATTTATAACTTACTGATGATTGGCGCATTTTTCCTCGTAATGCCGTATTTCATCTACCGTTCGATATGTGAAAAAGGCTTTACACGCAGGATGCGCCAGAGCCTTGGCGGTATCCGCGATGAAGAAATTGAAGTCGTTGCGCTTAAGGGCTGTATTTGGATTCACGGTGCGTCCGTTGGCGAAATTGTAGCAACCAGCCCGCTGGTAAAGGAAATCCGCAAGGCAATGCCGGAAATTCCGATTCTGGTTTCGGCAGTTACGGTTGGCGGTTATGATATGGCACGCCAGATTATTCCAGAAGCAGATGCCATTATTTATTTCCCGCTGGATTTGCCTTTTGTGTCGGAATCCGTCGTAAAACGAATCCGCCCGCGCATTTTTATGCCGGTAGAAACAGAACTGTGGCCTAATCTTCTGCGCGCGCTGCGTGAACGCAATATCCCGGTAATGATGGTTAACGGCCGTATTTCCGAAAAATCGGTAAAAACTTACCGGTATTTGTACGGCATTTGGGATGATATGCTGAATACTGTAAGCCGTTTCTGCATGCAGTCCAGTATTGACGCCGATTATATCCGCCATTTGGGCGCAGACCCCAGCAAAATTTATGTAACAGGCAACACCAAGTTTGACCAGACCTATGCGGAAGTTACGCAAGAGGATCTGGATAATTATAAAAAAGAACTGGGCATCGAAGGGGCGTATCCGGTTATTGTTGCCGGTTCTACTCATCCAACCGAAGAAAAAGCCATGCTGGAGGCTTTTAAAACCATTAAGGAAACTTATCCCGACGCGCGTCTTGTTATTGCTCCGCGCAAGCCGGAACGCACTAACGAAATTGTGCGTCTGGTTGGGCATTTTGGTTATGAGGTTGGGCTCCGTTCCAAGCTTTTGAAAATTGACGGCGTACGTCCGCAGTACCCGGTACTTTTGATTGATACCATCGGTGAACTGGGGCGCATTTATTCCGTCGGCGACGTGGTATTTGTGGGCGGTTCTTTAATTAACCACGGCGGACATAACGTACTTGAACCTGCCGCTCATGCCAAACCTATTCTGGTTGGCCCGAGTATGCAGAACTTTAAAGATTCCTATTCGCTTTTGAGCAAGGTTGGCGCCTGCAAAATGGTGAGCGGCATACCCGAGCTTACCAAAGAGCTGCTGGATATTATAAACGATGATAAACGCCGTGCCAAAATGGGTGCAGCGTCTTTGCAGGTTATTAAGGAAAACCGCGGTGCTGCCGTGCGCAGTATTGAATATCTTGAAGATTTGCTGCGCATTACTACCGTTCCGGCAACTATCATGTCGCGTTATCCGACCAATATCCGCAATCTTAATGATGAGGGCGGCATCAGCCTGCGCCATGCAGATTATATTATTCAGTATGTGTACCAGATGGTGCACGGCACGGAAACGCCTTTTATGGGCAGCGTGCTTTTAGTGGTGCTGCGTTTCTTCTCTTATTTGTACGAATTTGGCGTTTGCAGCAAATTGTGGCTGTATAACGTGGGCTTTTTTAAACAGACAAAACTTGATTGCTGCGTAATTTCCATCGGCAACATTACCGTTGGCGGCACAGGCAAAACCCCTACCGCGCAGAAAGTTGCGGCAATGATTAAAAGCATGGGCTATAATGTTGTTATCTTAAACCGCGGTTACCGCTCTCACTGGGATAAAGAACTGGGCGTAGTAAGTGACGGCAAGAAGATTTTCATGACGGCCTATGAGGCAGGCGATGAAGCTTACCTGATGGCAAAAACCCTGCCCGGCATTCCCGTTATTATCGGTAAAAACCGTGCCGTTACCGGCCAGTTTGCCGTAGATAAAATGAAGGCCGAAGTAATTATTATGGACGACGGCTATCAGCACTGGCATTTGTACCGCGACCTTGATGTAGTGCTGGTAGATACTTACAATATGTTTGGCAACGGCTGCCTGCTGCCGCGCGGCACACTGCGCGAGCCGCTGAAGCATCTGGACAGGGCCGGGCTCTTTTTGCTCACCAAAACCGACCAGAGCTCGCAGTTCAGCCGTATTAACCTCCGCAAAAACCTTGCAAAATATAACGACCGTGCCCCGGTTATCGAAAGTATCCATCACCCGAAAAACTTTGTCGAAATTGCCGACTGGTACAAGGGCATTCATGAAAATACGCTGGAACTTTCCGAACTGGAAGGCAAAAAAGTTATGGTCTTTTCCGCTATCGGCAACCCGTCCTCTTTCGAGCAGACTCTCGCCGGTATCGGGCTTGATATCCTTGAAGCAATCCGCTACCCTGACCACCACGATTACGGTATGCTGGAAATGCAGTACATCAGCGAACGTGCGGCCAGCAAAGAAGCGGTGGCGCTTATTACAACCGGTAAAGACGCGGTTAAAATTCCGACCGAATTTATTTACTTCAACAGGGATTTGCCGCTGTACATATTAAACATGGATATTATGATTACCGAAGGGCAGGACTTGTTTGAAAAAGCAATTGTCAATGCCATTAAAAAGGAGACGAAGAAGTAATGAAGGTTTTATGTGTAATTCCGGCCCGCTATGCTTCTACCAGGCTGCCGGGCAAGCCGCTGGCGCTGATTGCCGGTAAGCCGATGATTCAGCATACTTATATGCGCGCCTGCGAAGCGGAAGAACCGGATGATGTAATTGTAGCAACGGACAACGAAAAAGTTTATGATACCGTTACAGGTTTCGGCGGCAAGGCCGTAATGACTTCGCCTGACCATCCGAGCGGAACTGACCGCCTGGCGGAAGTTGCCATGCAGTATCCTGATGTTGATGTAATTATTAACGTGCAGGGCGATGAGCCGATGATTGACCCGGATATTATTGACCGTCTGGCCAAAGCCTTTGAAGGCAATGACGATTTAAAAATGGCAACCATGAAGGTGCCGATGAAGGAAAGCGAATACAACGACCCGGCTGCCGTAAAAGTTGTAACGGATGACAACGGTTATGCGCTGTATTTTTCGCGCAGCCTGATTCCGTATCCGCGCAACGAGATTGAAGGCATGCGCGTTTATAAACATGTTGGCGTTTATGCTTACCGCCGTGACTTTTTGCTGCAGTACGCAGCGCTTGAACCTACCATGCTTGAAAAAGTGGAAGGGCTTGAACAGCTGCGCGCGCTGGAAAACGGCTATAAAATAAAAGTGCTTGAAAGTGATTTTCAGGGTATCGGCATTGATACTCCCGAAGATTTGGAAGCGATCAACAAGCTCTTTGCGGCAAAAAACAATAAATAACTAAACAAATAACTATCAGTAAATAAAGGAGGCAGACATGAATATAGTAACAGTTGGCAATTATAAAGTTGGGCAGGGCTGCCCCATGCTGCTTATGGCAGGCCCATGCGTACTGGAAGGCTATGAACGCAGCCTGATGATTGGCCAGCGTGCCAAAGCCATTGCAGATAAACTCGGCATGCCCTATGTTTTTAAGGCATCTTTCGATAAAGCAAACCGTTCTTCCTATAATTCTTTCCGCGGGCCGGGGTTAAAAGAAGGTTTGGCCATTCTGGCCCAGATTAAAAAAGATTTGGGCGTACCCATTGTAACGGATATTCACGAACCTGCGCAGGCAGAACCCGTGGCGGAAGTTGCTGATATTTTGCAGATTCCGGCATTTTTGTGCCGCCAGACTGACCTTGTTTACCAGGCTGCAAAAACCGGCAGAACCGTTAACGTGAAAAAAGGCCAGTTCCTTGCCCCGTGGGATATGAAAAACGTTATCAAAAAAATTGAAGAAGCCGGCAACCACAACATTATGCTTACAGAGCGCGGCGCAAGTTTCGGCTATAATACTCTGGTTACGGATATGCGCGGGCTTGCCATTATGCGCGAACTCGGCTACCCGGTTGTAATGGACGCTACCCACAGCGTGCAGATTCCCGGCGGGCAGGGTACTTCCTCCGGCGGCCAGAGCCAGTATGTGCCGCATATGGCAAGGGCGGCTGCTGCAGTAGGCATCGACGCTTTGTTCCTTGAAGTACACGATAACCCGGCTGAAGCTCTTTCGGACGGGCCGAACATGGTAAAACTGGATAATTTGGAAGCACTCTTGAAAGACGTGCTGGCCATAGATAAAATTGTACGCGGCTGATTGGGCTGCCTGCATTTAAAGGAGTGATTTCCTGATGGAAGATGTAATGCTGGAACAGGCGCGGCAGGTTCTGCGTATGGAAGCGGAAGCCGTGCTGGAACAGGTTGAACGCATAGACGAACATTTTAAAGCAGCGGTTGAAATGATTATGGCCTGCCCCGGCCGCACCGTTATTACCGGTATGGGCAAATCGGGCATTATCGGGCGCAAAATGGCAGCAACGCTTGCCAGCACCGGCACGCCTTCTTTTTACCTGCATCCGGCAGAAGGCATTCACGGCGACCTGGGCATGGTAACCGAAGGCGACGTTGTTATTGCGCTTTCCAACAGCGGTGAAACCGGCGAAGTGCTGCATATACTGCCTTCGCTGCGCAGAATAGGCGCCAAATTAATTGCCATGGTGGGCAATCCCAATTCCACTTTGGCCAAAAATTCCGATATTGTTTTAAATGTCGGTGTTACGAGAGAAGCCTGCCCGCTCGGGCTTGCGCCTACTTCAAGCACAACCGCGGCGCTTGCTTACGGCGATGCGCTGGCACTGGCGCTGCTTTCAAAACGCAAATTCACGGCCAGCCAGTTTGCTGTATTCCATCCGGGAGGCTCTCTGGGCCGCAAATTGCTTCTTACTGTTGAGGATATTATGCACAGCGGCACGGAAAACCCGCTTGTTAAAGCAGATATCAGCGTACAGGACGCACTTTTTGTTATTACCGACAAGGGGCTTGGCGCTGTTTCCGTTGTTGATGATGACAACAAAATGCTGGGCGTGCTGACAGACGGCGATATCCGCCGCGGGCTCAGCAAAGGCGTGGACTTTTTAAAACGCCCGGTAACGGAACTTATGACGGCCAGCCCGAAAACCATTACCAAAGAAAAACTGGCTGCACAGGCTTTGCATATCATGGAAAGCAACCGCCCGAAACCGATTACGGTACTGCCGGTTGTAGATGCCGAAAACCATGTTATCGGGCTTTTGCATATGACTGACCTTGTACGTCAGGGCGTGGTATAATGGAAAGAAACGTAAAAAATGCCTCCAAAATAAAACTGCTGGCCCTTGATGTGGACGGCGTGCTGACGGACGGCAGCCTGAATATCGGCGCTGAGGGCGAACTTTTTAAAGCCTTCAACGCGCGCGACGGGCTTGGGCTGAGCTGCCTTCTGCGCAGCGGCGTGCGTGTGGCAATTATTACCGGGCGCAAAAGCGCTATTATTCACCGCCGGTCGGAAGAACTGGGCATTACAGAGCTTTATGAGGGCATTAAAGATAAAAGAAAAATACTGGCAGGCCTTGCCGCGGCAGGAGGGCTTGAGCAGGATGAAATTGCCTATATGGGCGACGATTTAAACGACCTGCCTGCGCTTTTATATGCCGGGCTTGCCTGTGCCCCGGCAGACGCTGCGCCGGAGGTAATTTCTGCCAGCAGCTTTGTTGCCGCAAATAACGGAGGGCGCGGAGCGGTGCGCGAAGCGGCCGAACTTATTTTAAAGGCACAGGGAAAATGGAATGAAATTGTAAATGCTTATATGAAGCAGGGACAGGGAGATTCACAATAATGTGGCTTTACTATTTATTAAAGAGCATGAGCTGGATAATCAGCCACCTGCCCTATAAGCTGGTTGTAAAAATCGGCCTGGGGCTTGGCAGGCTTTATTACATAATTGCCAAAAAACAGCGCATAAGGGCGGAAGAAACAATAAAAGAACGCCTTGGTTATTCGGACGAACAGGCCAAAGCAACCATCCGCAGCCTGTTTATCAAGCTGGGCGCAACTTTTATGGAAATTATGTATATGCCGGCATTAAATAAAAACAATATCCGCGGGCTGGTAACCTTTGACCGCCCCGATGTTTTATGGGAAGCACTCGGCGAAGGCAAAGGCGTTGTAATGCTGGCCTGCCATATGGATAACTGGGAATGGCTGGGTGCGGCGCTTGCGTTGTCGGGCTTTCCGCTGAGTGCGGTGGAAAAACCGCAGCCGAACCATATTTACAGCGATTTTATGAACGAACTGCGCAAGGGCGTAGGGCAGGAAATTTTTTCGCGCGGTACCAGTGAAATTCTGGGCTGTGCCCGCGCCATGAAGAAAAAACGCATGCTGGGGCTTATTGCCGACCAGGACGGCGGCTACGACGGCATTTTTGTTCCGTTCCTCGGCAAAATGGCTTCAACGCCGACCGGGCCTGCTTATTTTTCCAGAAAGTTTAAAGCGCCGATTGTGCCGATATTTATTGTGCGTAAGGAAGGCAATTACGGGCATCTGGCGATTGTTAAAGACCCCATTTACTACGAAGACACCGGCGACCGCAAGGCCGATGATTATAACGTAACTTTGAAAATGACGCAGATTGTTGAAGAAGTTATAAAAGAATACCCGGATAACTGGCTGTGGTTCCAGCACCGTTGGAATACCCCGTACACACCGCCGGAAGAAAAGGAGCTGAAGCAAGGTGAAAAATAAGGGGCTTTTGCTGATTGCAGGCGGCATTGCCATTGCAGCAGCAATAATTGCCTGGCTGATGTTTGGAGGCGAGGCGCCGAAGAACCCGGAAAATACCGCTTCCAATGCGGTAAGCGCAGTAGTAAAAAACACTACCGTCAGCCGCGAGCAGGACGGCAGACGCCTGTGGGAGTTTTCGGTTGAAGCGCTGGAAAGCATTTCCGGCAGCGGCGAAGCTGTAATGAAAGGCGTTAAGGGCAAAATTTACCGCGAGGATGGTTCTGTAATTGACGTTACGGCCGGCGGCGGCAAAATTAATAACGACGATAAGAACTTTGCTCTCGACCGCGGCGTAAAAGCAACGCTTTCTACCGGCGGGGAGATAACTGCCGAAGAAATAAGCTGGAACCAGAAGGACGATATTATTACGGCCACCGGCAAAGTAAAGGTTGTTAAAGATGAACATACGGCTTTGGCCGATAAAATTGTTACCAGCAGTAAATTTGACCATTTTAAATTAAGCGGACATGCCGAAGTACAGAAAGGGGAACTGTAATGATGAAAATAAAATCAGTAGCGGCGCTGGCAGCGGCTTTTATGCTGTTAGGTTCATCTGCTTTATATGTGCCGGCATTTGCGGCTCAGGGCAGTGGTTTTAATGTTAAAGCCGACGAAATTGAATATGATATGACCAGCGGCAACGGTACTGCCAAAGGCAATGTGGTAATTTTGCATGACGGCGGCAAGGCTACGGCCGCAGCTGCGGAATTTAACAGCAAAACCATGAGCGGCAAACTTACCGGCGGCGTAGTTGCCGATAAAGACGATGCCCATATTACCTGCGCAACCTTTGTAATGCATAATGAAGATTTTGTTTCCGCAGTAGGCGAAGCATCCGTTACCAAAGAAGATAAAACGCTTACGGCAGAGCAGATTGACTATCACAGCGACGCAGAATACGCTGAAACCATCGGCTCCTGGGGCCAGTTAACTTCTACCGACGGCAGCGTGCTTACGGCAGCGCAGATTACCTATAACGGCAAAACCGGCCTTGCAGAAGCTACCGGCAATGTCGATATCGTAAGCCCGCCGCGTAATTTAACCGCAAAGGCAGATAAAGCAATTTACGACACCAACAACGACGGCAAAGTAGAACTTATCGGCAACGCAACCGCAACGCAGGACGGCAATACCGTTTCCGGCAACCGCCTGATTATGAATAATGCGGGCAATGCCGCAGCAGGACAGCGTGCCGAAGCATTTGGCAATATTAAGATTGTGTATGTTCCCGAAAAGCAGCCCGCACAGGCTGAGGCAGGTACTGCCGCAGCAGGAAGCGAAGGAACGCAGACAGAAGCTGCAGCCCAGGACGCAGCAGCAGAAACCACCGGACAAGTGGAGGCAGCATAGTGGTAATTGAAACAGCTAATCTTGTAAAAGAATATGCAGACAGACGCGTTGTAAACAATGTCAGCATCCGTGTGGAGCAGGGCAGCATTGTTGGTTTGCTCGGCCCTAACGGCGCCGGAAAAACTACTACCTTTTATATGATAGTAGGCATCATCAAGCCGGATTCCGGCACTGTAACGCTGGACGGACAGGATATTTCCGGACTGCCGATGTATATGCGCGCGCGCGCCGGTATCGGTTATCTGCCGCAGGAGGCTTCCATTTTCCGTAAGATGACGGTGGAAGAAAATATTCTTGCCATATTGGAAGCCAACAATGTGCCGGAAAAAGCGCGCTATGAAAAAATGAACGCGCTGGTTGAAGAATTTCATATCGACCATATCCGCAAAAACAAAGGCACGGAGCTTTCCGGCGGTGAACGCCGCCGTGTGGAAATCGCCCGTGCTCTGGCAACAGACCCGGCTTTCATTCTTCTGGATGAACCTTTTGCCGGTATCGATCCGATTGCCGTTGCCGATATTCAGAATATGATTGCCCATCTTGCGCAGCGCGGCATCGGTATTCTGATTACCGACCATAACGTGCGCGAAACGCTGAGCATTGTTGATAAAGCATACATTCTTGCCAATGGTGAAATACTGCTGCACGGCGACAGCGAGACCATTGCCAACGACCCGGTAGCGCGCAAATACTACCTTGGTGAAAACTTTAGCATGTAGGGGGGAAGAAGATGCGTTTACGTTTGTTAGACAGATATGTACTGAGCGAATTGCTGTATCCGTTCATCTTCGGTATAGCCTCCTTCTCAAGTATTTTTATCGCCAGTTCCATGCTGTACCGCATTACGCAGTACATGACCAAATACGGTGCCAGCTGGGACAGTGTGGCATGGCTGTTCTTTTACAGCCTGCCGGAAGTAATTAACTACACTTTCCCAATGTCGATGCTTCTGGCATCGCTTATGGCGTTCGGCAAATTGTCCGGCTCAAGCGAAATTATCGCCATGAAATCCGGCGGCATCAGCTATTACCGCATTGTAGCGCCGGTGCTGATAGTTGCGTTTATTGTCAGCATGTTCTCGGTTGTATGGGCCGAAAAAGTTGTGCCTGCTTCCAAAGTGCAGTACACACGCGTTTTGGAATACCAGATTAAAAAGAACACCAAGCCGAAAACGCAGGATAATGTTATCATTAAAACCATGAGCGGCGACACCCAGCGTTTAACCTACGCCCGCCGTTTTGAAGAAGAATCCGGCAGAATGATGGATATTACCATCGAGGAATTTGACAACCATAAACTGGCACGCATCCAGACTGCTAAAGAAGGCCGCTGGGAAAACGGTTCCTGGCGTTTGATTGACGGCACGGTGTATTCCGTGCATGATGAAGCAGGACTGCAAAGCACTGCCAAATTTGATGAGCAGATAATTCCTCTGGACATTGCCCCGGAACAAATTTCATGGGAACAGAAAGAGCCGGAAGAAATGACCATCCGCGAACTGCGTGAATACATACACATGCTGGAAATGCAGGACCAGCCGACCGCGCGTCACTGGTGCGAAATTTATATGCGTATCTTTATACCTATGGCCAGCTTCTTCTTTGCTATGATAGGCGCGCCTTTGGGAACACAGAAACAGCGCACAAGTTCGTCCATCGGCCTGGGGCTGAGCATTATAGTTATTTTTATTTACTACGCGATTATGACCTTTACAACGGGCCTTGGCAAAGGCGGGGCAATGAATCCTTTTCTGGCCTGCGCACTGCCGAACATTATTTGCCTGATGGTAGGTATTTATCTTTTACGGCAGAAAAATGCGTAAAAGCAATGGGGTGAGTTTATGTTTGGGTTGCGCCTGATAATTATTCTGGCTGTTGTTGGCGGCCTGATTGCATTTATTGGCGATAAACTGGGCAGTAAAATAGGTAAGAAAAAATTGTCTGTTTTCGGGCTGAGGCCGTACTATACCTCAGTGCTGATGACAGTAATTACCGGCGTGCTGATTGCGGCGACGACCATTATCGTTATGGCAATATCTTCAGACAGTGCCAGAACGGCAATGTTCGGCATGGAACGTTTGCAGGACGAATTGAGCAGCCTGAACAGGGAAAAGGCCATAGCGGCGGAAGAAATGGATAAAGCCCGTGCTGCCCTTGCTGACCGCAACAAGGAAATACAGGATCTTGACGGAGAAATTGAGGCCATTAATGCCGAAAAAGCACATCTCCAGAATGAGGTTAACAGCAGCCGCGAAGAGCTTGGGCGTGCCCGTGCGGAAGTAAACAGCCTTTCGGAATCGAAGGCAACGCTTGAAAAAGAAGTTAATTCGCTGGAGGCTACTACCGAACGCCTGCGCCGCGGCATTGTTGCCATGCGTGAAGGTGATGTGGTATACCGCAGCGGCGAAGTAATTTATGCAGGCGTTTTAAGCAGTAAGCTTGCCGATGCCGAAAACACCAAACAGCTTGAAATGTTCCTCAGCGCGGCAAACGAAGCGGCCATGCAGCGCATGGGCATCCGCAGCGAAGAACCGGTAGGCGTTTTATGGCTGCCTAACGAACTTATACAGGCGGCTTTAAAAGAAATTCAGGCGGCAGACGGCAATGTGTTTGTAAGGCTGCGCGCCGTGGCAAACATTATAGCCGGTGAGCCTGCAATCTGCACTATTGAACTGGTGCATAACGAATGTGTATATAAAAACAACGAGCTGATTTACAGCAAAGTTATAGATGTAAGCGGCATTAAATACGGTTTGGACCGTGAAATTTTAATGTTCCTCAATTCCGTTAACCATACGGCTGTAAGCGCCGGCGTAATGCCCGACCCGCTGACCGGCAAGGTAGGCAACCTTGATGCGGGAACTATGGTGCAGACCGGCGAAAAAATGGCGGCGCTTGGCGGCAAAGTTATGCTTAAGGCGTATGCCCGCGGCGATATTTATACCTCCGGCCCGGTGCTGCTGCGTTTAGAGGTTGAAGATGCTGAATAACGGTTTTTTGCTTGGCATAGACCCGGGCAGCTTTAAAACCGGCGTGGCGCAGGTAACGCCGCAGGGAGAAGTTTTAAATGCCGAATGGGTGGAAACAAAAAAACTTACGGAAGCACTGAACCTGCTTTGCAGCGATAAAGGGCTGCCGCAGGCGGTAATTATCGGCAACGGTACCAATATGCAGCCGGTGCATAAAGTGCTGGCGCAGATTTTTACTGCCGTGCCGGTAATAGAAATTGATGAAAAACACAGTACGGAACAGGCACGCATTTTGTACTGGCAGCTTAATAAGCCGCACGGTTGGCGTGCGCTGTTGCCGGAAGGTTTGCGTGTGCCGCCGGAACCGCTGGACGGCTATGCGGCGGCTGTGCTTGTAAAAAGATATCTGGAGCAAAATAAGAGCAGGGATTAACGCCCTGCTTTTTTTGCAGGTATATTGCCAAGCGGCAGCGAATAATGCAGGCAGAATTATTTTGTTGGTGATGTTATGAAACGGTTTATAAATTTATTTTTTGTAATCATGCTGTGCAGCCTTTTTGGCAGAGGCCGCGCCGGTACAGATAGATATTTACAGCGTTAACGATTTGCACGGCAGGCTGCGTGCCGCAGAAAATGCGCCAGGCGCTGCGCGTTTGGCTGCTGCGCTTAATTTACTTACGGCAGCTAATCCCAAAGGCACGCTTATTGTTGGCGGCGGTGATATGCTGTCCGGCAGCATCGACGCGGACAGCTTTGACGGTTTGAACGCGGTGGAAGCCATGAACCTTATGGGGTTTGCCGCAAATTGTGCAGGCAACCATGCTTTCGATTATAATTTCCCGGCCATTGTGCGTCAGGCCAAAGCCGCTGATTTTCCGCTTTTGGCGGCTAATATTACAGATGCAAACGGCAATATTCCCGCACCGTTTGCGCCGTATGCCGTTGTTAAACGCAATGGCATAAAAACAGGCATTATAGGCGTGCTTGATGAGCAGGCGTTTAAAAAAGTAAAGCCAGACCGGGTGGCAGGGCTGAAACTTACCTCTCCGGCAGAAGCGGCAAATAAATATGCTGCGGAACTCCGCAGAAACGGCGTGCAGATAGTTGTGCTTTTGGCGCATATTGGCGGGCAGATGGAAAACGGCAGGCTGACAGGTGCAATAGTGCCGGTGCTGGATAACCTGAAAGGCATTGACGCTGTGGCAGCAGGCGACAGCCATACTGTGTTTGCCAGCTCTTATAATGGCATTCCGGCAGTGCAGGCAGGTGAATACGGCAGGCAAATAGGGCATATAAAACTGTTTTATGATGCTGATGCCGGTAAAATTACACAGGCAGAGGCCAATGTTTATGAAACTGACGCTTTAACGCAAGAACACGACAGCAAGGCAGCTGCGTTTTTGCAGCCGTATTTTGAGCGCGTCGATGCCGTTTACAGTAAGGTGCTGGCTTATAATACGCAGCATCTTGCTAACGAAAAGTATGGTGAATCGCCGCTGGCTGATTATTTTATGAATTTAATTAACAGCGAACTGCAAACGGATATAACTCTTTATAACGGCGGGGCAATCCGCGCCAATCTGCCTGCGGGCAATGTTACGCTGAGAGAGCTGAAACAGATTTTACCGTTCAACAATACCTTATATGTTGTGCGGCTGCGCGGCAGCGATATTTTAAAGGCTTTGGAGCACGGGCTGGGCAGTAAGGAAATTGGCAGGGTGCGTTTTGCCGGGCTTACCGTAACGGCAGATTTAACTGCGCCGGAAGGCGGAAGGTTAATATCTGTGCAGTTGGCAGACGGCAGTATGCTGAAACCTGAGAGATATTACAGCGTTGCTGTTAATGATTTTCTGCTTTCCGGCGGCGACGGTTATACATCTGTAAAAGGGGCGGAAATTATCCGCGAAAGCGGCAAGGAGCTTGATGTTTTAAGCACGGCGCTGAAAAAGACAGGGCAAATAAATTTTGATTATAATAATAAGCGTTTGATTTTAAAGTAACGGGAGGTTAATATGGAAAATTTAAGCACTATAACTTGCGGAACTTTTTTGGAAGAACTGGCGTCCAAGGCGCCGACACCGGGCGGCGGTGCGGCTTCGGCACTTTGCGGGGCTGTTGCGGCGGCGCTTACGGCCATGCTTGCCAATTTAACTGTGGGTAAAGCAGGCAGCGAAGAAAATGAGCAGCAAACTGTACAGATTATTGCCGCTGCCGGTAAACTGCGTGAAGAATTGGCGGCGCTTGCAGATGATGATGCGGCTGTATTCGGCAAATTTATGGCGGCGTATAAAATGCCCAAAACAACGGATGAAGAAAAAGCGGCGCGTACGGCTGCAATACAGCAGGCAGCTGTTGCGGCGGCTGATGTTCCCATGCAGATTGCCGAAAAAAGCATGGAGGTACTGCTCTTGGCCCGCAGAATTATTGTAACCGGCAACCCCAATGCAATCAGCGACGGAACGGTATCGGCCATTGTGGCAAGGGCAGCGCTGCGCAGTGCGTTGTATAACGTAAAAATTAACCTTGGGCTTATTAAAGACGCCGCTTATGTGGAGCAGGCAGCGGCAAAAATGCAGACGCTGGAGGCCAAAGCACTGGAAACGGAAGCCTTTGTGCTGGCGCGCACGGATGAAATTTTAAAGTAATGACGCTTGACTGATAAGCATATTTATCATATAATAAAAAATTAGCAGGGAGAGGTGGTCGAGTGGTTTAAGGCTCTGGTCTTGAAAACCAGCGAGGTGCAAGCCTCCGTGGGTTCGAATCCCACCCTCTCCGCCACGATTTTACCGCGCCTTTTCAGGCGCGTTTTTTATTATGGGAGCGCTATGCTTTATTTTGAATACGGCGAAAAAGAACTGAATTATTTAAAAAAGAAAGACAAGCGTCTGGCTGCCGTTATCGAAAAAGCCGGGGTCATTCAAAGAGAATTATACCCCGATATTTTCGTATCGCTTGTTAATTCCATTGCGGGGCAGCAAATATCGCGCCACGCCAAAGCAAGCGTATGGCGGCGCTTTAAGGAATTGCTGGGCGGTGTTGTTACGCCGCAGGCTATTGACGCAGTAACGGAGGAACAGCTGCGCAGCTGCGGATTATCAGGGCGCAAGGCCGTGTATATTAAACGACTGGCGCAAAAAGTGCTTAATGGCGAAATTGATTTTGGCGCTTTTGCGGCTATGGCTGATGAAGAAGTTATTGCAGAACTGGTAAAACTGGATGGCATTGGCAAATGGACGGCGGAAATGCAGCTGATTTTTTCGCTGGGACGCAAAAATATATTGAGTTTTGGTGACGCTGCCATTCAAAACGGGCTTAAAAGGCTGTACGGGCACAAAAAAATAACCCCGGCGCTGGCAGAAAAGTACCATAAACGTTACAGCCCGTATGCTTCGGTAGCCAGTTTTTACCTGTGGGCACTGGCAAACGGCGATGTGAAATACGAGCGGCCGCGCAGAAGCGCAGAAAAAATTTAAAATTGTTGCTTTAAATACTTGCCAAACAGCAAAACATAGTGTATACTAATTAAGTAAGTCAATTGGAGTGGTACTCAAGTGGCTGAAGAGGACGGTTTGCTAAATCGTTAGGGGGGGCAACTCCCGCCAGGGTTCAAATCCCTGCCACTCCGCCAGTTAAAAATTAAGGACATCGGTTAATGCCGGTGTCTTTTTTTATACTTCTTTTTAATTTGATGTTTTAAATATGATATAATTATAGTATTAGGATATAATTAACTCTGCATGAATATATACTTTGGGCAAAGGGGTAAGGGCTATGAAATCAAACTTTGCATTTTTAAAGTCACATTTTCCGGTGTTGGCTAATTTTGATATATTGGCTGAAAAATATTGTTATAGTGATTCCAATTCCTGCATTATGAAGCTTGGCATGATTGGTGAAACAATCGTCAACTTAATGCTTACTTATGATAAAATTAAAATTCCAACAGATTGTAATGCTGTTACCAAAATTAAAATACTTTCGCTGCAAGGATTACTTACTCCTGATTTGTCTGATATATTGCATGCTTTACGCAAAGCGCGCAATAAGGCTGCCCATACAAATTATGAAAATATTAAAGAAGGGCAAACGCTTTTGGAAATGGCATATAGTTTATGCGAATGGTTTATGCAGACTTATGGTGATTTGCAGTATAAGCATTGTAAATTTGTTATGCCTACCGAAGCAGACGCCAAATCCATAACCGATAACGATGATAAGGCAGCAGAACAAAAAATGCTGGAGGAGACCGAAAAAATCGCTGCCGCTGCTAAAGCAGTTGCTGCTGATGAACGCAGAAAGCGCGCACTTGCTGCGGCCAGTCAGCGCCAAAAATCAGAAGCGGAAACTCGTTACATGATTGATACTCAGCTGCGTAAGGTTGGCTGGGAAGCCGATACCGAAAACCTGCGTTACTGTAAAGGTATACGCCCACAAAAGGGTAAAAATCTTGCAATTGCCGAATGGCCAACGCTTTCTTCGGCAGGTAATAAAGGCAGGGCAGATTACGCTCTTTTTGCAGGCGAAAAACTTGTCGCTGTTATCGAAGCCAAAGCAGAGCATAAAGATATTCCTTCTGTTATAGATTATCAATGTAAAGAATACGCCCAAAACATTCGGGCCGAAGATGAAAAATACGTTATAACAACATGGGGAAAGTATAAAGCGCCGTTTGTTTTCGCTACCAACGGCAGGCCTTATCTTGCCCAGCTGGAAACTAAATCAGGAATTTGGTTTTTAGATTTAAGGGAAAGCGCCAATATGCCAAAGGCGCTGCGCGGATGGATTAGCCCTGACGGTATGCTGAAACTTTTAGAGAGTGATATTGAAAAGGCAGATAAAGCATTGCAGACACTGCCTTATGACTTTTTACGTGATAAAGACGGGCTTAATTTAAGGCAGTATCAGCTTAATGCTATACAGGCAACTGAAAATGCCGTTATAAACGGACAAAAAAATATTTTGCTTGCCATGGCGACAGGCACGGGCAAAACGCGCACGGTGCTTGGCATGATTTACCGCTTTTTAAAAACAGGCCGTTTTAACCGTATTTTATTTTTAGTAGACCGCACAGCCCTTGGCGAACAAGCAGAAGATGTATTTAACGAAGTAAAACTGGAAGATTTAAAAACACTTAACGATATATATGACATAAAAACTCTTGAGGACGCTGTTTTTGAGGATGAAACCAAAGTACATATTGCAACTGTACAGGGTATGGTTAAACGCCTGTTGTATAACGATGAAGAACGCCAGCCGTCTGTAACAGATTATGACTTAATTGTTATCGATGAAGCGCACAGAGGCTATCTTTTAGATAAAGAAATGGGCGAAGATGAGTTACTGTATCGTGACCAGCTGGATTACCAAAGCAAGTACCGCATGGTAATAGAATATTTTGACGCTGTTAAAATTGCCTTAACCGCTACGCCTGCGCTGCATACTACACAGATTTTTGGCAAGCCGGTGTTTAAATATACTTACCGCGAAGCCGTTATAGAAGGTTACCTTGTAGACTATGATGCGCCGCATAAAATAAAAACGCAGTTTAACACCGAGGGCATTAAATACAGCAAAGGCGAAACGCTTGCGCTTTATGACCCTGTAACTCATGAAATAACTAACAGCGAAGTTTTACAGGACGAAATGAACTTCGATGTTGAAAAGTTTAATAAGCAGATTATTACCCCAAGCTTTAACCGCACTGTACTCGAAGAAATTGCCCGTGATATTGACCCGGAAGATGTAATGCAGGGCAAAACGCTTATTTATGCGGTTGATGACGAGCACGCCGATTTAATAGTAAAAATTTTAAAAGAAATTTACACCAATTACGGTATTGACAACGACGCCGTTATGAAAATAACAGGCAGCGTTGCAGGCGGCAATAAACGCAAAGTGCAGGAAGCAATTAAACGTTTTAAAAACGAACGCTTTCCAAGCATTGCCGTAACAGTAGATTTATTGACGACAGGTATCGACGTGCCGGAAATTACCACGCTTGTTTTTATGCGCCGCGTAAAATCGCGTATTTTGTTTGAGCAAATGCTGGGCCGCGCCACGCGCCTGTGCCCAAAAATTAATAAAACACATTTTGAAATTTATGACCCGGTCGGTGTTTATGATTCTCTGGAAGAAGTAAACACCATGCAGCCGGTATCGGCAGACCCTAAAACAACTTTTGCCCAGCTTCTTGACGGGCTGGAAGTTTTAGAGGATGAAGCGCATATTAAAAACGCCGTAGCGCAGATAATTGCCAAATTACAGCGTGTAAAACAAAGGCTTACCAAAGAAGAAGTAAACGAATTTAAAGACCTGGCAGCAGGTTTAACGGTAGAAGGCTTTATACAAAAAATCGAAAGCCTGCCTGCCGCCGAAGCACGTAATACGCTTTTAATGGAAGCAAGCCTTTTAGAAATGCTGGACGATAAGCACGGGCATGGCGGTTATACCAAAGTAATTTCCGATAAGCAGGATAAATTTCTTATCCGCGAACGCGGTTTTGGAAAAAATGAGCAGCGCCCGGAAGATTATATTGAAGCATTTGAGGACTTTGTTAAAAACAATGTTAACGAAATTGCTGCACTAAATATTATTTGCACGCGCCCAAAAGAACTAACGCGCGAAACGCTTAAAAGCCTGCGCATGGCTCTTGCACAAAACGGCTTTACTACGCAGCAGCTTAACACTGCCGTCAGTGAAATTACCAGTGAAGAAATAACGGCAGACATCATCAGCCTTGTGCGCCGCTACGCCATCGGTTCGCCGCTTGTAAGCCATCAGGCACGCATCCGCCGTGCGGTAGATAAGCTTAAAAAAGCGCATAACTTCAGCAGGGTAGAGCTTAACTGGCTGAGCCGCATAGAAAGCTACCTTTTAAACGAATCGGTTATGAATGTTAAAGTTTTTGATGAAGATGAACGCTTTAAAACAAACGGTGGCTATAAAAGGCTTAACCAAATCTTCCGCAATAACCTTGAAGGCATTATTACCGAACTTAACGAATATCTTTACGACGATGGAGGCAGAACAGCTTGAACACGCAGGAAATTGTTGCCAAACTTTGGAACTTATGCAACGTATTAAGGGATGACGGCATTACCTACCACCAGTATGTAACTGAACTTACCTACATTTTATTTTTAAAAATGGCTAAAGAAACGGGCGTAGAAGCAAAATTTGCCGAAGGCGTAATCACGCTTGAAGGCGATAGCCTTACGGCAGAACAAATTGCCGAAAACGCCCAAAAGCAAATAAATTAAAGATTACAGCTGGGATGTTTTAAAAAGCAAATCTGGCATAGAACTTTATAACTATTATAAAGATTTGCTGCGCCTGTTTGGCACCTATTGCAAAGGCCGCGTACGCGAAATTTATAACGGTGCTGTTACCAATATCGAAGAACCGAAAAACCTTGAAAAGATAATTACAACTATTGATAAGCTGGACTGGTATTCTGCCCGCGAAGAAGGGCTGGGTAACCTTTATGAAGGCCTGTTAGAAAAAAACGCCAGCGAAAAGAAATCGGGTGCAGGGCAGTATTTTACCCCGCGTGTGCTGATTGACGTAATGACAAGGCTTATTAAACCGCAGCCCGGAGAACTTTGCAACGACCCCGCCTGTGGCACCTTTGGCTTTATGATTGCCGCCCACCGCTATGTAAAAGAACAGACCGATGACTTTTTTAACCTTGATGAGGACGCCTACAAATTTGAACGCAACGAAGCCTTTACCGGTTGTGAACTTGTGCACGACACGCACCGCCTTGCCCTAATGAACGCCATGCTGCATGATATTGACGGCGAAATTAAACTTGGCGATACTTTAAGCAACCTTGGCAAAAGCATGAACGGTTACGACGTAGTGCTTACCAACCCGCCCTTTGGCACAAAAAAAGGCGGCGAACGTGCCACCCGCGACGATTTTACCTATCCAACCAGCAACAAACAGTTAAACTTTTTGCAGCATATTTACCGCAGCCTTAAGGCAAATGGCAAAGCACGTGCCGCTGTTGTGCTGCCCGATAATGTACTTTTTGCAGACGGCGATGGCGAAAAAATACGCTGCGATTTAATGGATAAGTGTAACCTGCATACGGTTTTGCGCCTGCCGACCGGCATTTTTATGCTCAGGGCGTAAAAACCAACGTGCTGTTTTTTACACGCGGCACAAGCGATAAGGGCAACACTAAAGAAGTATGGTTTTATGACCTGCGCACCAACATGCCCAGCTTTGGCAAAACCACGCCGCTTAAAGCGGAACACTTTGCGGATTTTGAAAAAGCCTACGAAGCGCAAGACCGCCGCGCCGTGCAGGATGAACGCTGGAACGTATTTACCCGTGACGAAATTGCCGCCAAAGGCAATAGTTTAGACTTGGGCTTAATTCGCGATGACAGCGTGCTGGATTACAACAGCCTGCCCGACCCGGCAGCAAGCGCAGCCGAAGCCGCCACACAGCTTGAAGAAGCAGTAGACCTTTTGCAAAGCGTAGTAAAAGAGCTTAACGCTTTAGCGGAGGTGCGCTGATGGCAGGCAGAAAAAAACAGCCGGAACTGACGGCTGAAGAAAAATTGCAGCAGGCACTTGTGCCCGAAGCAGAACAACCCTACAAAGTGCCGGATAACTGGTGCTGGACTTATTGGGGAAATTGCGGAGAATTTATCGCAGGAAATGCTTTTAAAAAAGACTATCAGGGATTTCAAAATTATCATATACCTTTTTATAAAGTTGGAAGTTTAAAATATTCTGATGATAACGGAATTTTATATGATAATAGCAATACAATAAATGATGAAATATTAAAAATTTTAAAAGCAACATTAATACCTGTAAATTCTATAATTTTTGCAAAAATAGGAGAAGCCATACGTTTAAATAGACGTAGCATAAATAACAAAGCGTGTTGCATAGATAATAATCTTATGGCTTTCGTTAGTAAAGTAGGATTTTGGAAATATTTTTATTTTTGGAGTTTGCAATTAGATTTATATGATTATACTAATGCTACAACAGTTCCTGCTATTAGAAAGTCTGATTTAGAAGGAATAGAAATGCCTCTCCCTCCGCTTGCCGAACAGCAGCGAATTGTTGAGCGCATAGAAACCCTGTTTGCCAAACTGGACGAAGCTAAAGAAAAACTGCAAAACACACTCGATACCTTTGAAACCCGCAAAGCCGCTATCCTGCACAAAGCCTTTACCGGCGAACTGACTGCCAACTGGCGCAAACAACACGGCTTAACAATGGATAGCTGGGAAGAAAAAAGCTTTTGGATACTTGTATGTTAAAAAGCGGAAATACTATTCCTTCTGATGCTGAATTAGAAAGGATAGAGAATAATGCTATACCATATTTAAAAGTTTCTGATATGAATTTGCCTAATAATTTAATCAAAATTACTACTTCAAGTAAATTTGCATTTCCGATTAATATTGCACATTTAATTCCTTTTGGAAGTACAATTTTTCCTAAAAGAGGTGGTGCTATATTAACTAATAAAAAACGGTTTGTAAGTGTAGAAAATATTTTAGTAGATTTAAATATTATGGCTATTATTCCTAATAATAAGATTCTGGTTAATTGGTATTGTTATTATTGGATGCAATTAATTGATTTAAAAACTTTGAATAATGGTTCCAATATACCTCAAATTAATAATAAAGATATGGCGAAATTAAATATATGGTTACCTTCGTTAATTGAACAAACCGAAATCGTCCGCATTATTGATAACCTGCTCGCCAAAGAACAGCAGGCACACAGCGTTGTCCAAAATGCCCTCGCCAAAATCGACCTCATCAAAAAATCCATCCTCGCCCGCGCCTTCCGCGGCCAGCTCGCCACCAACAACCCCGCCGACGAACCAGCCGTGAAACTGTTGGAAAGGGTGTTGTAAATGTTGATAGTAACAAAAATATATTATTAGAAATTTGCAATATAAAATAAAAACGCTATTATTGCTGGTACCAATAATAGCGTTTTATGTTTGTTATTTAGCCTTTAGGAGGATATGGATCGTTCCCGTGGGAATCTTTAGAACGAATTTGTCCGTTTGTGCCGTGAATAATTAGTTCTGAAGATTGTTGTCTGGTAATTTCGCGGGCAAATTTAATTGCTTCTGCTTGAGTATGTGTGCGTTTAGTGGCTCGCTGGTTATTTTCCCCTTTTACTTGCCAACCACCTTCCGGATGCGGTGTAACATGATAATTTTTAGACATTGTGTTCACTCCTTATTAGAACGAATGGTATATTTTTTTACTTTGTAATACCAATTTTTGGTATGAAATATTCTGGCTTTATGAAGATGGCCCGTTAATATTTCCGTTTTGGTAAGTTTAGAAGCACCTTCCCAATCACCGTAAAAAATATAAGTTGCGTTGTCAGGTTGGTCAGATTCAAAAATATAAATTTTTGACTTTTTAAAACCGTAAACAATATAACCCCAAAAACTTTGTTTACCTAATGCGCAAAAATCAGGATTTTGTTTCCATAGAAATTCATGTCTGCGTTTAATAGCAAATTTTTGTGTTTCAGGCTTGTTTCGGAGAGTTTTGTCCAAGTAATTATCCCAAATACTTTTTTCTTTTGTGCCTGCTCTAAGAATTTCCCATGGTACTTTAATCACTGGAACTGATGGCATAAGCAAGGTTTTATCGTCTTTCCGTAATTCGCAAAATCCAAAAATTTCTAAAAGAATATTTATGGATACTTTAATTTTTGCCATTTCGTCAGGGAAGTTACAAAGCAGTTGAGAATATACAACCCCGTTTTCTACTCTAAAAGCGAGTTCTGTAGGCGGGATAAATTCGCGTTTGTAACATAGCATATCATAGTAAGCTGTTCCGTAATGGTCATTGCCGTGCCAATCTACTATGTGGTAAGCACGTTCGATAGGACGGTTTTCTTTTGGTAAGTCTTTTCTTACTTTCCAAAAACCGTTTGCGTTCTTACAGGTTTCTTTGCCAATAGGGATTGGGATTTGATACGACCCGTCAAAACTTAAGCCATATTTAAGTGCCGCCTGTTTTAAATCTTCGGAAAGTGGGACTGCAACATAAAACTTTTCGTTTGGGGCAAATAGGGCAAGGTATTTTTGGGGACTTACGATTTTTTTTCGGTTAATAATCATGTTTTGATTCTCCTTTGTTATTTATTTACAAACAGGAAAAAGACCTGGCTTGAGATAAAAAGCAAAGTATTTTGAGATACTTCGCCAAATATCTTGCAAGACAGGCCAAAACATGATACACTATATAAGTACTAACAGTATATGGCGTATCAATTTTGACCAATTTTTACGTCAAGCCAGAAGAATGACAGTCTGCGAGTACCAGTCGCAGGCTGTTATTCTTTTTTTATTTTCCTGATATGTATTACTTTAAATGTTCATGGTCAACAATAACTATAAGGGTTTTAGATTCGTCATCGAATTCGGGAATAAATTGTTTGGCTTTTGTCAAAAAATCAATTTGAGTGACTTTAGAAAGATATTTTGCAAAATCTTTTGCGCCTATTCGTATCCAATCGTTTTTTATACGGCTTGAGAATTCATAATAGGGAGCATCAATGTTATCACCACGGTCTTTTACCCCGATGGCGTGACGTTTTTCATCATAACCTATAATGATTTGTTTAGGGTTACCAAGCAGATCAATAGCCCCTTTATTAAAAGCGAGACCTAAAGAACTAATAGTAACAATCGGCGAGCCATTTTTTAAATATGAAAAATTAAAATTAAAATCCAATTTTCTCACCACCTATAAACTACCAAATCATTGCATATTAAGTGTACCACACAGACAAATAAAAATCAACAGCAAAAATTAAAAAGGACAATATAATGTTTAGTTAGCTTTTCAACGCCGTTATGGGAATTACAAATACGCCGTCAGGTCTTTGATAGGCAGCGTTGCTTAAACCGCACAGCACACATAGCACTGATGGCGGCACAGCTTTTTTGTCTTCTTCAAATTCACGTTGAATTTGTTTTAAATTTGCCGCCGCCTGGTCGATTTGATTTGCGCCGAGTTTTATCTCAAATGCAGCCCATTTTCCGTCCGGTAATTCTATTACAGCGTCAATTTCTCTGTTTTTGTAATCCTGATAATGATATAAAGTGCCGCCGAAGGATTCGGCATAAATGCGTAAATCCCTTTCGCAAAGGGCTTCAAACATAAAACCAAGTGTTTCAAGGTCGTTCAAAAGTGCTTCCGGCGTCAGCTTAAGTAATGCGCAGGCAAGGGAAGGGTCAGCAAAATGCCTTTTTTCTGCCTGCCTTACGCGTACAGATGAGCGAACATTGCTGGCGAAAGGCGGTTGGTTATCTGTTAAAAACAGGCGTTTAAAAATATCCAGATATGATGTTACCGTATTGGCGTCTATATCCTGCGCGTCTTTTTCTTTTATATCTGCTTTAAGCAGTGCGTTTGTTGCTGTTGTGCTTTCGTTACGTGCTAAAGACATAAGCAATAAACGCATTTTTTGTGTGTTTCTTTTTACTTCGTCAATGCGGTAAACATCGTCGTCAATTACTGCTTGCAAATATTGCTGCGGCAAAAGCGCGGCTTGTTTTAACGGCAGGTCTAAACTGCCCGGCCATCCGCCGCGGATAATTAGATTGATAAGATTTTTTAAATCAACTTCTCCTGTCATTGCAGGTGTTAATGTGCCGTTGCATAACGCTTCTAATGAAATTTGGCCGGAGGAATCTCCGGATTCGTACAGGCTCATGGTACGCATGCGCAATTTGGCTATGCGTCCTGCGCCGCTGTGTAAAATACCTTTATGGTTTGGCGTGGCAGAACCGGTAAGTATAAACTGGCCTTTTTGCGCGGATTGGTCTACTTTGTAGCGTACAGCGTCCCATAATGGCGGGTATTCCTGCCATTCATCAATCAGGCGCGGGGCAGCTCCTTCCAAAACAGTATTAGGGTCAATTTCTGCCAGTTTGCGGTTTTGAAAGTTACCGGAAGGGTCGGCTAAGAAAAATTTACTGTTGGCATGGTAAGATGAAGTCCAGGTTTTGCCGCACCATTTTGGCCCTTCAATGCAAATTGCTCCAAAGGTTTGTAAATATTCCTCAACTTGTTTGTCTATAATTCGTGGTTTGTAATTTTGTTTATCCATTTTTATCACCTGCTTAAATTATAAGCCATTCAGTGAAATTTTGCAATTTCATTCAGTGATATTTCTAAAATCCATTCAGTGAAATTTCGGATTTTCATTCAGTGAGATTTAGTACATTACGATTAACTTAATCGTGATTAACCAAATTAACTTACCCAAATAAAAAAGCGAAGGCATAACGCCTTCGCTTTTTGTTTATAATTTTTGCTTATAACTGTTTTACTTCTAACTTCCACCCATCAAGGTCTAAGTTTTTCTATTTCCAAACGTACCTGGTACATCTGGTCTTCGGTAATGCCAAGCTGTGTGGCAACTGCGTCCCAATCCGTTGCGGGCGGGTTGTGCATTTCAACAATCTGCGCCGGGGTGCTGCTGCAATATTTAGCCATCAGCACTGCGTGGGCAACGTCGCCCATGCCAAAGTTCTGTTCAAACAGCGGCAGGCTTACGGCGGTGTCAACGCCAAGCACGGTGCTTAAATATTCGGCGTCGTTTTTATCGTGAGCGGCTTTAATGTCGTTAGGGGTCAGCCCCAGCATATATTCAACGCGCGGCCATCTGTTGTATTCGGTTTTCAAATCAAGCACGGCGCCCATGTCCTTACCGGTGGCATAGCTTAAAAATGCAGCGTGGCGCAGTTCTTTAAAGCCCCAGCCCTGGTTGTAAAATTTTTTAACAGTGCTTTCGGCTACGCCAAAGCGCGCGCTGATGGAATCAATTTCGTTATCAATGCGTACCTGATGCGGCACAAGCCCTTCGCGTGCAGCGGGGCGCGGCGGCAGCGGTTTTGCTTCGGCGGTGCTGCTTAAAATATCGGTAGTAAAAGGTGCAGCAACAAGGCCAAAGGCGAGTGCGAGAGTTAATAAGGATTTTTTCATACGTTACCACCCTTTCATAATCAATAATAATTCTATATTACTCATTGTATCATAGTTTTATGCGTTTTGCATTAAGTAAGTTTAAATTTTATATGAAAATTATAAAAAAAGCCCCCAAAGCTTAAACTTTGAGGGCAGCTGCTCCGGCAGAGCAGGGAGGGGGCTGTTATACCATTTTTAAAAGTACGATGCCGCTGATCATGGTGGCGATGCCTACAAAACCGAGCGGTTTAATCCGCAGGCCGAAAAAGGCTTTATCCACGCAAGTGGTTAAGAGTATGCCCAAAGCGCCCCAGACGGCGTAAGCGATGCTTAAGTCCAGCGTTACCAGCGCCTGTGCCATAAGCAAAAATGCAACGCCGATAAGTGCCAGTGAGGCAAAGCCGTATTTTTTGTCGGCAAAGCCGTTCGATTTTTTGAGGCAGACGTTGGCAATTACGTCCGCGATAACGGCGAGAATTATATAAAAAAGTCCTGTCATCTGCATTTCAATCACATCCTACTTTAAAAGTGCCTTTTTTAATCATTATCAGCCCGGCGATGATGACGCCGAAGGCTAAAAGTTTAATGGGCGGCATGGTTTCGTTAAAAATAAGCCAGGCCATTAAAGCTGTGCCCGCAAGGCCAAGCCCTTCCCAAACGGCGTAGGCGACGCTGATGGGGATTTTTTTAACCGCCTTGCTTAAGCAGAAGTACGAACAGGCCATGGCCGCCAGCATTACGGGGTAGCCGATAAGCCATTCGTGCGTTACGGAAAACTTCATAAATGTGGTGCCGCTTACTTCCAGTGCAATGGCCGCAAACAGCATATAAACATGTTTCATGATAATTCACCCTTTCACTTGCAGCAAAGTAATTTTGCCGCTATAATAATAGTAAAGTATGGTGCTGCACCATAGTCAAGGGGGTTTTTGAAATTTCGCAGAGGCTTTTAAAAACGGGCGAATTTGCCGCCTTTTGCAATACAACCAAAGATACTTTATTCCATTACGATGATATTGGGCTTTTAAAGCCGGTAAAAACAGCGGCGAACGGTTACCGTTATTATTCGCTGAACCAGATTTATATGTTTGACCTTATAACTACTTTAAAAGAAGTGGGGCTTTCGCTGGAAGAAATAAAAAATTACATGGATGAGCGCGATACAGATGCCTTTATGGAGCTTTTAAAAGAGCAGGACAAGCTGCTGAAGCAGAAAATTGAGGTGCTGACGCGCCGCCGCCGCCTTTTGCGCAATACATTAAAAATGACAAAAGAAGCGTTTGATGTGCAGGAAAATACCATAAGCATTGAAGACGCCGGAGAAGAATATTTTATAATTAGCGACAGACCAAAAAATAACAGTGAAAAAGAATTATTTGCTGTTGTTTCGCGTTTATGGGATTACTGTACAAAGCATAATGCGTATGATGATTTTGTTACTGGCGAGATAATTCCTTACGAAAATATTGTAAACGGCAGTTTTGCTACGGGATGGTTCTCCTCGCGGGTTGACAAAAAAGCAAAAAGCCGCTATTTGCACGTTAAACCGGCAGGATGCTATGCCGTTAAATATATACGTTCATCATACTATGCCTTGCAGGAGGAATACCGCAAGTTTTGCTGTGAGCTGCATGAACTTGGCTATGAACCAAACGGCAGTATTTATCAGAATGATATAACCAATTATTTATCGGAGCGCTATGCCGATGATTATTTAATGAAAATAGAGGTAAGTGTTAAACGGCATGATGAAAATAGCTGCAAATAAAAATTTAACTAAAAAAGAACTGCAAATTTGCCTGCTGCTGACACTTGCCTTATGCGCTTTAGCGGCGGTGCCGCTTTTTGTAACGCCTGCGGACTGGCGTTTTACAGCAGCTCTTGCTGCGGCGCAGTTTTTAATGCTGCTGCCGCTTGTTTATTATTCGCAGCCTGTTTTGCAAAGCGGCAGAAAAACTTTGTTCGGCGGCATACCGGCAATGGAAGGGCTGGTATTTGTTTGCTGCGTGGCTGGAATAATCAGCAGTGTAATTGTAAGCATAAATGCGGTACACGGTTTTATCAATGCCGCAGCGGCAGGTTTTGCACCGCTTGCAGTTTTACTGTTTACTGTTTTGGTAAATTGCTATTTTAAGCAAAACCGTTTAATTTTTAGTGCCGCGGAGCCTGATGACGGCATTACAGCCGATAAAACAGCGGCGTTTGTGCTGCCCGCGGTATTTGCCCTTGCACTTGCAGCGGCATTAAGCTGGTGGTTTTACGGGCTTGGTGCGGCTGCTTCGTGGCAGGTTTTAGGCAGCGTACTGCTTGCAGCCGGGGCAGGTGCGTTTATGCTGGGTAATACTCTGCCGTATTATTTTGCCTTGCAGAATGCGCAAAACAAGAATTATTCGTTTGAAAACAAAAAAACATTAAACGGCAGCCGCAAAATAAGCATGACAGTTTTTGATGAAAGTTTTGCCAATGTCAGCGGAGTGGAAATAACAGATATTATTACGGCAGCTGTCAGTGAAGCGCAGCTTTTGGCGTTGGCGGCATCCGTTGCGGAAACTGCCGGGCATCCGCTGCGCGAAGTATTGAAAAATGCGGCAGCTGGGCTTAACCTGCCTGCATGCAGCGGCGTTGTAATGCTGCGTGGCGGCATTGCGGCACAGTGCAGCCGTAAAAATATCCGCATGGGCACACTGGCATTTGTGCGTACTGTGGCGGATGTTCCTGCCACTTTTTCCAAATATGAAGCGGAACTGCAAAAACAGGGCAAAACTGCCTATTATTTAACCTGCGGCAGAAACTTGCAGGGTATTATTGCAGTTGGGGAGAAAGTCAATACCAATCTTGCCCCGGCTTTGCAGAGCCTGCAAAAACTCGGCGTGCGCACTGTTATGTTCAGCAGCGGCGCCAAGCACAGGGCAGAATACATCGGCAGTAAGGCCGGTTTTGATAAAACCGTGGCGGAACTTACTGCGGAACACCAGAAAGAACTTGCCGAAACCTTTTGCAGAACCGGGGAATTTGTTGCCGTATTTAAGCGTAGTGAGGACGGTACAGCCTTGCGGGCAGATATTTACAGCCCCGGTGCAGTTAAAGAAGGCAGCGTTGTTTTTAAGGATGGCAAGGCGGAAAATCTGGCAGAGGCGATAAAGCTGAGCGGCAGGCTGCAAAAAATGTGCATGCAAAATGAAAAAGCTGCTCTTTGGGCAGCTGCGTTATGGGCTTTTGGCGCTGCCTGCGGATGGCTGCTGCTGTTTAAAACAGTACTGCCGGGCGTTGTGCTTGCGGCCATGCTTGCAATACAGGCAGTGGCTATATGGCTAAGCAGCCGGAGGCTGCGGAAATGAACAGGAAGAAACTGCTGCAAAGAAATTTGCGGCAGTTTTTTAATTATAAATAAAAAAAGATAAAAAGATTTTTAAAATATTAGCACTCACCTATTGACAGTGCTAACAACAAGTGGTATATTATATTCAGAACGAAGGAAGGCCCCGATAAGGGGCGGAACCCTTAAGTTCAGAAGCGACAGCCTTTAAAGCTGCTGATATAAATTGCAAGTTTTGAAAGGAAGTCTTTTATTATGATGTTACCTACCATTTTTGGAGAAAACTTATTTGATGATTTTATGGACGATGCTTTTGAAAGAAACTTCTTCGGCGGCAGAAACCCGCTGTATGGCAAACACAGCAAAAACCTTATGAAAACTGATGTTAAAGAAACCGAAACAGGTTATGAACTTGATATTGACCTGCCGGGCTTCAAAAAAGATGAAATCAGCGCTCATCTGGAAGACGGTTATCTTACCGTTTCGGCTGCTAAAGGTGTTGATAAGGATGAAAAAGATAACGAAGGCCGTTATATCCGCCGTGAACGTTACAGCGGCAGCATGACAAGAAGCTTCTATGTTGGCAGCGCCGTTACCGAAGAAGATATTAAGGCTAAATACGAAGACGGTATTTTGAGCCTGAGCATTCCTAAAAAAGACCCGAAAGCCGTTGAAGCTAAAAAGTATATCGCCATTGAAGGCAAATAAGTTTATAGCGTAAATTAAAAGCTGCGGCACGATTTGTGCCGCAGCTTTTTTGCTATATTAGATAAAACAACGTGCGCCATGCGTAGCAATGGCGTGCGTTGCCGTGTGAAAAAATTCCGGCATATCAGTGATATGCCGGAATTTTTGTATGCGCAATGAAATAAAGGGAATTTTTGCAGTGTGTTAGTTTGAATGTATTGCAGGGGAGGGAAGTGCATGATAAAATAGTAGCATCATCTATAATCTGGAGAGTAATATGCTGTTTAATTCTTATGAGTTTATTTTTGTTTATCTTCCTATTACGTTATTAGGCTATTATTTGACTGCCAAATTTATTAAAAATGAAGCTGCAAAAATATTTTTAATCTTTGCATCGGTTTGTTTTTATTCTTACTGGGATATTAATAACCTGCCTATACTTTTAGCTTCAATCGCAGTAAACTATGCTTTTGGCAGATGCCTGACGAATAATCGCAGCAAAAAAGTGCTTATGGTAGGTATTGCCTTTAACCTGTTGTTTTTAGGGTATTTTAAATATACCAATTTTATTTTAGAAAATATTAATTATCTTTTTAATGCCGGCATAGCAATGAAAAATATCGTTCTGCCGCTGGGCATTTCATTTTTTACCTTTACCCAAACGGCCTACCTTGTTGACGTATATCGTGGTGAAACCAAAGCGTACAGCAAAAGCGATTATTTGCTTTTTGTAACGATTTTTCCGCATTTAATAGCAGGACCAATTTTGTACCACCGTGATATGATACCACAATTTTCGCAGGCAGAACGCTATAAAATAAATTATAAAAACTTAACTTATGGTATTTTATGGTTTACCATAGGTCTGTTTAAAAAAGTTGTTATTGCTGATAAACTGGCAATTTATGCTGACCGTGTTTTTAACAGTACAGCTGATTTGACAATGCTTGACGCTTGGGGCGGGTCGTTGGTCTATACACTGCAATTGTATTTCGATTTTTCCGGTTATTCGGAAATGGCAATAGGGCTTGGTTTGCTGTTTAACTATAACCTGCCGCTGAACTTTAATCTGCCATACAGGGCAACAAGCATTATCGACTTTTGGCGGCGTTGGCATATGACGTTATCGGCATTTTTAAAAAATTATTTATATATACCGCTGGGTGGCAACAGAACAGGACACCACCTGCGTAATATTATGATAACAATGTTTTTAGGCGGTTTATGGCATGGTGCGGGCTGGACATTTATTTTCTGGGGCGTGCTGCACGGAATTTATATTTGCATAAATCATCTGTGGCGTAAAACAAAATATACTTTGCCGCAATGGATGAATTGGTTGTTAACATTTAATGCCGTAAATATAGCATGGATATTTTTTAGGGCGGCAAGCTTTAACGATGCGCTGAATATTTTGATAGCAATGTTTGATGTAACAAATATTAGTGGTGGTGCAATAGCATTAAAACATATAACTGGACTTTTAGGAATTATTGTATTAGTTTTAATTGGTATTGATACAGTAAAATTTGAGAAGGAATTTGTACCTAATTATTTGTGGTTAATAATATTAGTTTTAATGTTCATTTATCCTGTTTTAAAATTAGGTCAGGTAACACAGTTTTTATATTTTCAATTTTAAATCTAACTACAGAGGGATACAATGATTGGATTTGATAAATTTACAAAAATGTTTTCAGTAATATGTATAACTATTTTATTGTTTATAGCAGGTTTTAATTATTATATGGATCCTGCTGGGATTTTTAATAATAAAAAGGTTGATATAGCAGTTAGATATTTGATTAATGGATATACTTTTACAGGACCGACTAATTTTGATGAGCGTATCTTCAAAAAAGAGTTAATTTTACAGACGAAGATAAAACCGGAAACCATTGTGCTAGGTTCAAGCAGAGCAATGGGGATAAGAGCTGAATTTGACAAAGATTTTAATAGTTTTGGCAATTATGGTGTCAGTGGAGCAAATTTTAATGATGATATTGCACTGTTTTCTGTTTATTTTGAAAAATATAAAGATGTGCCAGAAAAACTTATTTTAGCTGTAGAACCTTGGGATTTAAATGAAAATCGTAAAGATACGAGATGGACATCGTTGGAAAAGGAATATTATAGAGGACTGAAATTATTAAATTTTCAGGGCGAAAAAATAAAAGAAACAAATAGGATTAGTTATATTTTTGAAAAAGTTAAAACATTGTTGTCAATTTCATATTTAAAAAATTCTGTGAAGGAGTTAAAAAATGATACAAAGATATCTGGTGTATTAATTAAGGATAATTGTGATATTGATATTAATATTGTTTTACCTGATGGTTCTGTAAGATATGGAAGTATTGATGAAAACTTAACAGAAAAAGAAATTGCTAAAAAAGCGTTGTCATATATCAATAACGGCAGAATTTATCAGCTTGATAGTTTTAATGAATTAAATCAAAATGACATAAATAAATTTTTATCATTTATAAAATTTTTAAAGGCAAATAATGTAGAGATAGTTTTATGGTTTCCGCCATATCATCCTTTAGTATATGATTATATTGCAAAAAGTGATAAGTATAAAAATGTTTTAATGGCAGAAAAATTTTTTATGAATATGGCAGAAAAATATAGTTTAAAAATTTATGGATCATATAATCCGCAAGTATGTGGTGTAGATGAAAATGATTTTTCGGATGGCATGCATCTCCGAACGAGTGGATATGGTAAAGTATTTAAAGAAAAATTTTGATTAATAAAAATGCTTGAGAAATTAACTCAAGCATTTTGCTATTTATTTAAATATTTTTTCAAATCGCGGTAATAGTTTTCGTGTATGCCTAATAAAATTAAGGTTAGTGTTTTGGGGTCAAAGGTGTATGCCAAAAGCATTAGGGTGTTATCAATTTTAAACTTGTAAACATAAATTCCCTTTAAGTCCTGCTTTTTTTCGGTGCCCACTTCGGGATTTTTATCAATAGTTAAAATTGCTTGGTTTACCAACTTCTTTTTTGCGGCAGGCAGCTTTTTGTAGGTGCGGACAAAAGGTTGTTTTTGTTTAATTATATGGATTGTTGGTGGCTGCATCATTTTTCTTCGAAGGTAAATGGTTCATCGGGTAATTCTTTGGCTATAAGAAGCTGGGCAACAAAATCTATTGGCAAATCTGGGTTTGCCAGGGCGTTGCGGCCTACGTTTGCCCAAAAGTTAATTTGCTGTGCGGCACTGCGGTATTCTGCTTTGCCTTCAACAGCGGCGGCGTCAAATAAATTTTTATCTATTCTTACGCTTACACTGGTCATAAGTAAAAACCTCCTTGTGTGGTAAATTACTACTTACTTAATTTTATTATATCATCTGTAGCAAATTACCACAAGCATATTTATAAAAAACGCACCATGTTTTTACATGGTGCGTTTACTTTTTACTTACTTATTTATTTTACTTACCATCTTCTGGAGGAGCCGCCGCCACCGCCGCTGCCGCCTCCAAAACCTCCTCCGCCGCCGAAGCCGCCGCCACCGCCGCGCCGGAAGATTGATAAAATCAGCATTTGGGTAATAAAGCCGCCCAAAAATAAGTTATCTATTACGAGAAGCAGTACTATGCCGATGCCGATTGCAAGTTCTGCCCATAAGGGCAGGCTGTCACTCTGTTTCGGCGCCGGTGGGGTATAGCTTACGCCCTCCAGTTTAACATTGTATTCTTTGGCAACTGTCGCTGCAGTTGCGGCATAGCCGTTAACAATGCCTTTATCGTATTGCCCCTGTTTAAAGTAGGGCAGCATGGTATCGTCCTGCAAGCGTCCGGTAAGACCGTCTGGCAGTGCGCCTTCCAGCCCGTAGCCAACTTCAATACGGCTTTGCCTGTCCTGCGTGGCAACAACTATCAGCACGCCGTTATTTTTATCACGGCTGCCGATGCCCCAGCCGCGCAGCACTTTAAGCGCATAGCTTTCAATGGGCTCGCCGTCAAGCGTGGGCACAGTCAGCACGGCAACCTGCGCCGTTGTTTTGCTGTCAAGCTCGCGGCCGATAGAATAAATTATTTTTTCGGAAGCCGGTGAAATAACGTCAGCGTAGTCCTGCACATATATATTGCTGCCTGCCTGCGGTTTAGGCGGTATTTCCGCTGCTTCCAGCCCTGCTGCGGCATAAAGGGTTTGTGCCAGTACCAGCAGCAGAAGTAAAAAATGCTTAATCATGGTTTAAATCCTTAACGCATTTTAAAATTGTACCTGCGGCACTGCTTTGGCGTTTTCGGGCACTTCAAAGTAATCGCGCTGGCTGAAGCCTAATATGCCTGCATACAATACGGTCGGGAACTGTTTGATGCTGGCGTTGAATTCCTGCACGGCGTTGTTGTAATCCTGGCGGGATACGGCAATGCGGTTTTCGGTGCCTGCCAGTTCATCCTGCAGCTGCGTAAAGTTGGCGTTGGCCTTAAGCTGCGGATAGTTTTCGGCTACCATTAACAGGCGGCTCAGTGCGCCGGAAAGTTCGCCGTCAGCCTGGCTTGCTTCCTGCACGGTTTTGGCTCCGCCGAGTTTGGCGCGCGCGTCGGCAACAGCCTTAAACACGTCGCTTTCGTGTGCAGCATAACCTTTAACGGTATTAACAAGGTTGGGAATTAAATCGTTGCGGCGCTGCAGCTGGTTTTCAATCTGAGACCATTTGCCGTTGATGTTTTCATTCATGCCTACAAGGTTGTTGTAACTGCTCATTACAAGTCCGAAAATTACGAGCAGTGCGGCGATAACAATCATTAAGTTTTTATTCATTGTGTAAGTTAACCTCCTTAATTATATTAACTATATTGTAACGAAAACTCTGCGCCGGTGTCAACTTTATCATAGCTGCGGAGTGTGAATTTATTGTGTAGAAAATTTTACATAATTAACAATTTCTTAATGAAATTTAAAGTTTTTTAACCAATACTTAACATGCTGCACACATTGCATTTTAAATTTTAATGTTAATATGAAGAAAATCAAAATCACGGAGGTTCTAATAATGAGTTTAAAGAAAAAAATTGCCGGTGTACTGCTGGCAACCATGTGTACCGCATTCTTTGCCGGCTGCGGCGGCGATAATAAATCTGCCGACAGCACCAGCGGCAAAAAAGTACAAATTGAATATTGGCATGTAGCGTCTGAAAGCTTCGGCGGACAAACCGTTAAAGAACTTGTAAAAGATTTTAACGAAAAACATCCCGATATTGAAGTAGTTGAAAAATACAACCCTGATATGTATAAAGGCCTTACCCAAAACCTGCAGGCAGCCATTGCTTCCGGCAAAAATCCGGACGTAGTGCAGATGGGCTGGTCTTACCTTAACTATGCTGCCGAAAACCTGAAATACCAGGATATTAACGAAGCCTTTGAAAAATCCAACGACAAAAACTTCCTTAAAGACAATTTCCTGCCTAACGTTCTTGCTCTGGCACAGACTGATGACGGCAAACAGATTGGCGTTCCGTATTCCATCAGTGTACCGGTGCTTTACTACAACCCCGAAATTTTTAAAGCAGCCGGCCTTGACCCTGCCAACCCGCCTAAAACATGGAATGAAGTTAAAGCTGCTGCCAAACAGATTAAAGACAACACCGGCAACATGGGCTTCTTCATGCAGGAATATGCTGATAACTGGACTCAGCAGGCGCTTATCGAATCTAACGGCGGCAGTATGCTGAAAAAAGTTGATGGTAAAACCGTAGCAGGTTTCGATACTCCGGAAGCTGCCGAAGCATACCAGCTTTTGGCCGACATGGTTAAAGACGGCAGCGGCCTGCATGCAACCAACGAAGAAGGCTTCCAGGCTTACCTCAGCGGCAAGCTTGGCATGGTTTGCACAACTATCGGCAAACGCGCCAACTTTGAAAAGAGCGCTAAGTTTGAAGTAATGGCTGCTCCGTTCCCGGTATTTGAAGGCAAAGAACTTAAAGTTCCGGCAGGCGGCAACTTCCTGATGCTGTTCAGTAAAGACGATGCTAAAAAACAGGCTGCCATTGAATTCATTAAATATCTGGAATCTCCTGAAGCATTGCTTAAATGGAGTACCGGCACCGGTTACCTGCCTCCTCGCAAAGGCGTAGAAAATGACCCGAACGGCTTTAAGAAATTGGTTGACACCAACAAAAACGTACAGGTTGCACTTTCCTTAATGCCTAACCTGGTTCCCTGGGCAAGCTTCCCCGGCGCTAACGGCTTACAGGCCGAACAGCTTCTTATCGACGCACGCGACATTATTTTGAGCGGCAAAGAAAGCGCTGCACAGGCCCTTCATGAAACTGCTGAAAAAATTAATTCCCTGATGTAAGTTTAATGTGATAAGTTTCAGGCTGCTGCTTTGAGCGGCAGCCTGATTTTTGCTAAAGGAGTAAATTTTATGGAAAAAAGAAAATGGCAGGCGTTTTTATTTTTGCTGCCGAGCGTATTCTTTTTTGCGGTGTTTTCGTACTGGCCGCTGCTGCAAAACCTTTACTTAAGTTTTTTCAGCTGGAATATGGTAAGCCCCAATATGAAATTTGTAGGGCTTGATAATTATGTCAGCGTTCTTGGCAGTGAAGAACTTATAAAAATTCTTGTTAATACCGTTGTTTTTGTAGGCATTATGCTGGTTTTAAACTTTGTGCTGCCTTACCTGTTTTCATTTGTACTGGGGCATTTAATTGAGCGCGGCAAAGGTTTTTACCGTTCGGCACTGTTTATGCCGGCAACGCTTTCGCTGGCAGTTGCAAGCATCCTGTTCCTGTGGATTTATAATCCGCTGGCAGGCCCGTTAAGCATAGTGCTTTCATGGTTCGATGTTGAATCGCCGCGCTGGTTTAAAGAAAACTGGCTGGTAATTTTTGCAATATGCACAATTATCGGCTGGAAGGTTTTCGGTTATAACCTGATAGTTATGCTGGCCGCCATGCTTGCCGTGCCCAAAGAAATGATTGAGGCTGCCAAACTTGAAAACGCCAGCAACTGGCAGATTTTTAAACAGATTATCGTGCCGATGACGTCTTCTACCGCTATTTACGTATTTACCATAACGGTTGTGTTTGGTTTGCAGTACGTTTTGGTGCCTGTAAACATGCTTACGCAGGGAGGGCCGGACCAGGGCAGTTCCAACCTGGTATATATAATTTACCAGTACGCCTTTGTATTTTTCCAAACCGGCAAATCTGCTGCTTTTGCCATTATCACCATGGTATGCTACATAGCGTTCCTGCTGTTCAGAAATAAATATTTGGAGAAGAAGGTATATTATGAAAACTGATAAAAAAGAGCTTATATGGCATATTCCGCTTTTAATTGCAGTGTTTATACAGCTGTGGCCCATTGTTTTTATGATATCTACTTCTTTGAAGGATATGGACCAGATTTTCCAGGCTACGCTGAACCCGCTGCCGTTTCCTCCTACTTTTGACAACTACACAACGGTGCTGGAGGATTTTCCGCTGCTTACATATATTTACAACACCTTCATTATTGCTGCCGGCACAACGGCAATGAAAGTAGTTACAAGCATTTTAGCAGCCTTTGCCTTTATTTATTACGATTTTAAATATAAGGAAACCATTTTTAACAGCATGCTGCTTACGTTCTTTATTCCGGTTACGGTACTCATTATGCCTAACTATCTGTTAATGAGCAAAATGGACCTTTTAAACCATCCGCTTGGCGTAATGCTGCCTGCGTTTGCAGACGGCATGGGCATATTCTTAATGCGCCAGACAATGCGCGGCATTCCCAAAGCTTTGCTGGAAGCAGCCATTCTGGACGGGGCAAAACCGCTTACGGTACTGCGCCGCGTAATTTTCCCGCTTATCAAGCCTTCTGTAATAGCGGTTGCCATTCTGTTCTTCATTAATTCGTGGAACGAATATTTCTGGCCGCTGCTTGTTTTGCAGGATAAGGAAATGTACACGCTGCCTCTTGCCCTGCAAATGTTCATCAGCGCAGAGGGCGGCAGCGAATGGGGCATTGCCATGGCCGTTGCGGTACTGACATCACTTCCGCCTTTGGTGCTTTATATATTCTGCCAGAAATTCATCCTTAATACATTTATGCAATCGGGGGTTAAAGGTTAATAATGAACAGCATAGTTTTTAATAATGTATGTAAATCTTACGGAGATGCCAAAATTGTTAAATCGCTGAATCTGGAAATAAAAGAAGGCGAGCGCCTGATTCTGCTCGGGCCTTCCGGCTGCGGCAAAACCACCACGCTGCGCATGATTGCGGGCCTTGAAGAAATTACCAGCGGCGAACTTTATATGGGCGGCAGGGTTATTAACGACGTACCGCCCGGAGAACGCAATGTGGCAATGGTGTTCCAGAGCTACGCGCTGTTTCCGCATTTAAGCGTATGGGATAATATTACTTTCGGCTTAAAAATTCAGAAGCTGCCGGAAGATGAAATTAAAAAACGTACCACGGAAGCCTTAAAAATTTTGAACCTTGAAGGTTATGAAAACCATAAGCCGAAAGAGCTTTCCGGCGGGCAGAAGCAGAGGGTTGCGCTTTGCAGGGCGCTGGTTAAACAATCGCCGTATTTTCTGCTGGACGAACCTCTTTCCAACCTTGATGCCCAGCTCCGCCAGCAGGCAAGGACGGAACTTGTGCGTATTCACGAAATTTACAAACCGACCATGATTTATGTTACGCATGACCAGGTTGAAGCAATGACCGTTGCCAACCGCATTGTTGTTTTAAAAGACGGCGAATTGCAGCAGGCTGGCACGCCTGACAGCATTTACCATCATCCTGCCAACACCTTTGTTGCAGGGTTTATCGGCTCGCCTGCAATGAATATTGTTTCCGCGTTTTACAGCAGCGGCAAAATAAAAATCGGCAGCAGTTTAAGCGATGTGCCGGAACTTTGGCAAAAGCTTCTGGAAGGCCGCACCAATGTCCTTCTCGGCATCAGGCCGGAGCATTTAACACCTTCTGCCGGCGGGCAGATTAAGGGCTGCATAAGCTACCAGGAAAATACCGGCAACCAGCGTACCTTAACGGTTAAAACAGAAGCCGGTGAAACCGTTTTTGTAACCCTGCCGGGCACTGGCAGCGATGTAAGCGGCAATATCGCCCTTAGCTTTAACTGGGACGAAGTAAGTTTGTTTGATTATGAAACCAAAAACAACATTGGTTATGTACAAAAGGGTGAGATTGTAAAATGAAATTTTCTGTAAGCGATTTGCCTTTCGGCAGTTTCAGCAAAGCACTTTTAAAAGCTTTGCCGATGCAATACGATATTGAAATTTTTTATGAATTCGGTACCGACCATTACTGGGACTATGTGCTGAAAGATTTAAAAAGCAGGGACGGCGCGGAACGCAGGTTTAGCATTCACGGGCCGTGCGTTGCCGTAAACCTTGCCGACCCGAATGATACGGCATATTTGGAAGTGTACGAGAAAACTTTTGCCTATGCTGCCAAAATTAATGCGGCTTTTGTTGTTGTACACAGCAACGAAGCATGGCATTTTGCAGGAGAAAAACTGGCAGTGCAGGAGCTTGTGTGCAGCCGCATTGAAAAACTGCTGCAGCTGGCAGGCAAATACGGCGTAACGGTTGCTTTGGAAAACGTGGGCCTGCGTACAACAGGCACGCTCTTGTTTGAATATGAGGAATATCTTGGTTTGTTTAAACGCTTCCCAAATGCTGCTGCACTGCTTGATACAGGGCATGCGCATGTTAACGGCTGGAAATTAAGCGATGTGCTGCGCGATTTAAATAAAAAATTAGTAGGCGTGCATATTCATGATAATGACGGCACGGCAGACAGCCATTTGCCGGTTGGCTGCGGCAATATAGACTGGAACGATTACTTTGCCGCCGTTAAAGAATATGCGCCGCAGGCAGTACAGGTATGCGAATATGCTGCAATTAACCAGTATGCCATGGTAACGGAAAGTTTGGCAAAACTGGAAGAAGCAGTGAAATAAATAAACTTGTTATATTTGGTAAAGCCTTACACAGTTAAATAATAAGACTAAAAAAACAAGCGGACAGGATTAACCTGCCCGCTGTTTTGCGTTAATACCGTTTTTAGTTATTTATACAAAAAGCCTGCCGTCATATCAAGGTAGTTTTCGCCGTCATAAGCGGGGAAGGCAGCTTTCATATTTGCTTTAAATTCATCAGCGGTTTTGCTCTGCTGCATGATTTCTTTGGTTTTGTTAAGATATCTGATTTTTTCGGCAACGGCATCCTGTCCTTCAGGGCCGCCGTGCGAGGTTAAAATCATGGCGTAGCCTGCTGCCTGATATTCTTTTAACATTTGCAGGAAGGCTTCAATATGTGCTGCACTGGTTAAAATGGAGTGAGTTGTTTTGCCAAGCATGTGTGTGTAAACAACATTCATCGAAGGAATTGCCAGGTCGTAGCTTTCGCCGCGGTCAATAACTTCAAAATCTACCCCGGCAAGCTGTACTTTACCGCTTACGGTATTGGTAATTGCCGCTGTATCATCGCCGCCGTGGAAATCAGCGCCGAAAGCTGCAAACAGTCCCTGTGTGGTTGCACCGGTGCTGCCGGAAACAATGGATTTTTGCGCGCCTTCCGTGCCGTAAACGTTCATGCCTTTAATATAGCTTGCTCCGGCAGGATGGCAGACGATGAAGATATCGTTCATGGGTTTGCCGAGCGATTGAACATAATTTTTCCAGGCATCAAGCCCGGCGGTAAAGGCAGGCAGTTCAATGCCGGCAAGAGCCTTTTTGCCTTCAACAATGTAAGCAACATCGGCAAGCGGGTCATTTGTAAAATAAGCGTGCAGTTTTACATCGCCGTAATCATAAACGTTTACGCTGCCGCTTTTAAGCGTGATATGGCTTTTTGTCGGAACGGCTTTAGCAGGTGCTGCACCGGCGCTGCCTGCACCCATAACGGAAAACATCATTGCTGCGGAAAGTATTGCCAAAAATTTCTTTTTCATAATAAAAACCTCCGGTTATCTGCCTGTTTTAAGGGGCATTTGTTTTTTACAATTATGATTATAAAAGGTTATATTCATGCAGACAAGTACGCACAAATCTATTACTTAGTCACCTTTTGGTAACCGTTATTGCGCATTTTACCGCAGCAGGCTATAATGATGGTGTAACATTATATTTGATACTATTGGAGGTGAAAAGTGTGCTGACGAAAGAAGAACTGCCAGCCTGTCCGGTAGCTACCACGGTGGCTTTAATTGGCAGCAAATGGAAGCTTTTGATTATGCGCAACCTGCAAATGCGTACATGGCGTTTTAACGAGCTTAAAAAAGATTTGGAGGGAATCAGCCAGAAGGTACTTACCGACAGCCTGCGCTCAATGGAAAAGGACGGCATTGTTGTGCGCACGGTTTATGCGGAAGTGCCTCCGCGCGTGGAATATTCACTGAGTGAGCTGGGAAAATCCATGCACCCCATTATCGACGCTATGGCGGATTGGGGCAGGGCCTATCGGCAAATGGTTAACAAACAGTAAAATTGAGCTTTATAAATAAAACCCGCACGGCGAAAAAGCAGTGCGGGTTTTGCATAATAAAAGCGGTATGGCAAACGCCATACCGCTTTAAGTTTTTGTTAATCAGCCATTAGGCCTGATGACGCATTTTGCGCTGAATGAATTTTACGATTTCTACAATAGGAATTACGGAGAATGCCATACCCATTGCAACTACGTATTCTTCAAAGGAGATATGCTGGAATTTGAACATATCGGAGATAACCGGCATGTAAACGATACCGGTGCTGAGTACCCAGCTGAATACCATGGAGCCGTACAGATATACGTTATGGCCTTGTACGGAGAAGATGGAAGCGTGCTGGGTACGCATGTTGAAGGAGTGGAAGATTTCAGCCATTGCCAGGGTAATGAACGCCATGGTCATACCGTCAAGGCTGTCAACAATTTCCCAACGTCCGGATTCCAGATAATGGCCTACGAAGTAGGATACCAGCGTTACGCCTGCCAGCATAATGCCCTGGTATGCGCAGTCGAAGCCCATGCCGCCGGCAAAGATGCCTTCGTTGGAGGAACGCGGTTTGCGTTTCATAATATCGGCTTCGCCTTTTTCCATGCCCAGTGCCAGTGCCGGGAATGCGTCGGTAATAAGGTTAATCCACAGAAGATGAATCGGCAGCAGGATGGTAAAGCCCATCATGGTCGATACGAAAATACTGATAACCTCGGAAAGGTTGGAAGAAAGCAGGAACTGAATGGATTTACGGATGTTGTCGTAAATGCGGCGGCCTTCTTCAACTGCTGCAACGATGGTTGCAAAGTTATCGTCGGCAAGTACCATATCGGCAACGTTTTTGGTAACGTCGGTGCCGGTAATGCCCATGCCGATACCGATATCGGCGTTTTTAATGGAAGGAGCATCGTTTACGCCGTCGCCGGTCATGGCGGTTACTTTGCCGCGTGCCTGCCATGCTTTTACGATACGAACCTTATGTTCAGGCTGTACGCGTGCATATACGGAGTATTTTTCAACAGCACCGCCGTTGAATTCAGCTTCGCTGATTTCGTTAAGCTGTGCGCCGGTAATTGCCTGCGAAGCATCTTCAACGATACCGAGCTGTTTAGCAATGGCAACTGCGGTGTCGATATGGTCGCCGGTAATCATAACCGGGCGGATGCCTGCGCTGTGGCATTCTTTAATAGCGTCTACAACTTCGGGGCGAACCGGGTCAATCATGCCGGTAATGCCAACGAAGATTAAATCATGTTCCAGTGCTTCCGGGCTGAAGTCCGTAGGCGGTTTTTCATATTCGCGTTTAGCGCAGGCCAGTACGCGCAGTGCGTTGTTTGCCATGCGGCGGATATGGCTCTGGATAAGTTCGCGTTTGTCGTCGGTCAGCGGTTTGATAACGCTGTTTTCGTCAAGGTAATGGGTGCAGAGGTTCAATACTTCGCCAGGGGCGCCTTTGGTGAACTGAACGTAGTCGCATACGCCCGGGAGTTTTAAGTATTCTTTGTTCAGGCGCTCATGCACCGTGGACATCATTTTTCTTACGGAATCGAACGGAGCTTCGCCGATACGCGGATATTCCGGAACGAGTTTGTTTTTCGGGTTGCCTACGGTGTAGGAGTAGGTAACAAGCGCTGCTTCTGTAGGTTCGCCGGTAACATTGCCGTTATCGTCAATTTCGGCGTCGCAGCACAGGCTCATGGCTTTAGCCAGATACGGACGGTCTTTGGTGAAATGGAAATGGTCAACAACCGTCATTTTGTTCTGGGTTAAAGTACCGGTTTTATCGGAGCAGATAATTTCCGTGCAGCCGAGGGTTTCTACCGCGGTGAGCTTACGGATAACTGCATGGCGTTTGGACATTTTGGTAACGCCTATGGAAAGTACAATGGTAACAACGGCTGCCAGGCCTTCAGGAATAGCTGCAACAGCAAGGCTTACTGCAACCATGAAGGATTCCTGTACCAGACGGGTGTCGATAGCGTCGGCGCGCCATACGCTGAAAGCAAAGATAAATGCGCAGATGCCCAGTACCATGTAGGTAAGGATTTTACTGAGCTGGCTCAGTTTTTTCTGAAGCGGGGTTTCGCCTTCGCTTGCTTCGGTAATAGCGGTTGCGATTTTACCCATTTCGGTGTCCATGCCGGTGCCAACAACAACAGCTTTGCCGCGGCCGTATACAACGGCGGTGCCGTTATAAAGCATGTTTTTGCGGTCGCCCAGCGGAACGTCTTTCTGGTCGCCCAGAGCAAGGGTATCAACCTTTTTGTTTACAGGTACGGATTCGCCGGTGAGGGCTGCTTCTTCAACCTTCAGGCTTGCACATTCGATAATGCGCGAATCGGCAGGAACAGCGTCGCCTGCTTCAAGAGCGATAACGTCGCCGGGAACGAGGTCTTCGCTTTTTACGGTAACAAGGTTGCCGTCGCGGTAAACCTTGGAAGTTGCGGCGGACATTTCTTTCAGTGCTTCAATGGCTTTTTCGGCTTTGCTTTCCTGAATAACGCCGAGCACCGAGTTTAAAATAACAACGAACATGATGATAAATACGTCAACCGGGGATTCACCGGACAAATAGTTGGTGATGCCCGATACAACGGCTGCTACCATCAAAATAATCAGCATCGGATCAGACAGCTGCTCTAAAAAGCGCTGCAGCAGGGTAACTTTCTTCCCTTCGGCAAGTTTGTTTTTGCCGTACTTTTGCAGTCTTGCTTCGGCCTCCTGTGCTGAAAGACCGTGTGGGTCTGAAGAAACTTCTTTAAAAGTGTTTTCCACAGATTCCAGATAGAATTTCATTCATTTTGCCTCCCTTAAAATTTTTTGAAGATCTGCGCAAGTTCATAGCTTTATGGCATTTACGCATGAGTCTCGTTAATTAAGGCAAACCAGGCAAATTGCTTCCGTGTTTGTTGAGATGCCCCGCCTTGTTAAGGCGGTAACTACTCCCTCATCATTCAGTCATACAGCTATATATAACTTTGATGAAAGTATATCATTTTTTTAAGAAAATATCAATAATTATCTATATTTTGGCGGTGTTTTTGTTTTTCCTCTGTGTACATTTTACAAAATAATGCTTGACAAACAGACGCGCTACTGCTAAAATTTTTACATTCCTAAAGGGGAGTAGTTCCCGGCAATAAGTCAACATACTAGCCGCACAGCGGTTTGGCTTATTCTTTAGCAATCAAGCTAAAAACGAGACCTTTAGTACAGATGGCATAAGTCTGTACTAAAGTGTCTCGCTTTTTTATTTTTTATAGATATATTTTTATGAGGGATGTGGTATACAGGCAGATACGCCATAGCGCTGACTATTTATTAATAATATATATGAAATTTAGGAGGGTATTTTTCATGACAGCGTTTATGACAGCATGTATTTTTGTAGTATTGGCGGAGATGGGCGATAAAACCCAGCTTCTGGCAATGGCATTTGCCACAAAATATAACTGGAAAACAGTTATGGCAGGCGTTTTTGCGGCAACTGTTTTTAACCATCTTTTTGCGGTAGCGGTAGGTTCCTACTTAACCGAGTTTGTACCTATGAGCACAATTCAGCTGGCCGCTTCCGTTTCGTTTATTATTTTCGGTTTGTGGACCATCCGCGGCGATAAACTTGAAGGCGAGGACAAGGAGCGCGGCATGAGCCCGTTCTGGACTGTTGCGGTTGCTTTTTTCCTGGCGGAGATGGGCGATAAAACCCAGCTGGCAACTGTTGCACTGGCAGCGCAGTTCCAAAGCCTGATTCCGGTTTGGCTGGGCACTACTACCGGCATGATGATTGCCGACGGTATCGGCGTTATCGTTGGCAACGTGCTTGGCAAACGTATTCCGGAGCGTACCGTTAAATGGGCTGCGGCAACGATTTTTATTTTGTTCGGCCTTGTAGGAATTTACGACTGGTACACCGGCGGCAGCCTTATGGGCTGATTGCGGGCGGTATATAAGTAAATAAAAACAAAATCCCGGTTCAGCGCCGGGATTTTTTATTTGCAGGAACAAAATAACTGATAGTTGTTTTGTTTTTGAGTTTGCCTTATAATTAAAAGTAGATAACATATGTTTAAGGAGGCGGTTTTATGAAGAAATTATTAATGCTGGTAATGGTTCTGGTAATGTTTGCAATTGTTGGCTGCGGCGGAGGCAGCAGCAGCAAAAATATGTTTACCGAGCAGGGCGAACTTGTGCGCATTATGGACGAGCTGAAAAACAAAGACGGCTTTAAAGGGCATGACTTGCTGGTATTTCAGGATATTGCCTTAATGCATTCGGACGAAGAAACTGTTGGCAATACGGTTGATATTTATATTGTTAAGCCCGGCACGGAAGATGTTGATAATTATAAATATTCCGGCGGAAAATGGCAGGGGCCTAACCCTGTGCAGCTTACCGGTGACGGACGTATGGAAGATAACGTAACGCCTATGAGCAAAATAGATTTTTCCAAAGTTCCTGATATGTATAAACAGCTGGAAGCCAAAGCCAAGGACGTTGAAGGCGGTAAAGTAAGCAACCTTCTTGTTTATATTTTAGGCAGGGACGGCATGTATGCAAGCTGGGGTGTTGAAGGCACGCGTGAAAAATACAATGCTGATTTTGATTTGAACGGTAATTTAACCAGTTACGAAAAACAATAAATATTAATATTATGTAACGATAAAAGGACGGTAAGCGTAAGCTGCCGTCCTTTTATAATAAGATTTTATTTTGTAAAGTTATGTTGTTATTCGCCGCCAAGAACGGTATATACTGATGCGGCTCTGCAAAAATGCTGCGGCTGCATCGATTTCGTCCGGGCGTAGCACCGGACTCTCGTACATAGGCGTTTTGATTTTAGCCGCCGCAGTTTTTGTCTATCGCCTTGCAGCATATACTGTTCTTGGCTTTTATATTGTTCTGCTGTAAAGCATAAAAAAAGATTACCGGGTGAAGTTTTGAAAATTTAAAGACAAAACAACGGCGGCTTTATGTTATTAGTAAACTTCATGCGTCAAACCGCTACGAAGTCGTGTTTGCGCACGGTGAAGCCGTTGCATTTTGCTAAATTTGAAAAACTTTATCCAGTGATCTTTTTGGTCAAGTATGCTAAGTTTTTTATAATAAATATAGGATTACAAATTTTGCTCATTATTCAATTGCAAAATTTGGATAACTTAGCTGACACAATTATTGCCTTCGCTGCTGCTTGGCACTAATTGGCGGCTCAGTAAAAATAAAAAACACCGCATATTCTGCGGTGCTGATTTTTAATTGGTGGCCCCGGCAGGATTCGAACCTGCGACCTTTTGATTCGTAGTCAAACGCTCTATCCAACTGAGCTACGGAGTCACATTTGTCATCGCTCTCGCTGCTGACAAATGATATTATACTGGTTATTGGCGGAACTGTCAAGCATAAATTTAAAAATTTTTAAAAATTTTTTTAGCGGCGGCAGCCCGGCTGTTTTGTGTACATTATTTTACTATTCACAAAAACAAACAGGTATTTTTATGCATAAATTAACACGGCCTGCTGCATATTCTATTGACTTTAGTGCATACTTTGCATAAAATTAAAATGTTACAATTATTTTGAAAGCTGTAATAAGGGGAGGATTTTAAATGTCAGTTTCATTAGCAATATTAATATTGTATATTGCGGCTCTTTTTGCAATCAGCTGGTATGCTAAAAAGCGCAGCGAAGGCGAAGCGGAAAACTATGCCCTTGCAGGGCGCAAGCTCAACACGCCGCTGATTGCCGTAACCATTATCGGCCTTGCCGTTGGCGGCGCTTCAACCATCGGCGTTTCGGAACACGCCTTCCGCGTTGGCCTTTCCGCCGGGTGGTACACTATTGCCTGGGCACTTGGCGCCATTGTAATGGGCCTGTTCATGGCAAAAAAATACCGCGAACAGAACATTACTACCATTTCGGAACTTATTGAACGCCACCACGACATGAAAGCTGTTGTGCTGGGCGTATTCTGCCAGATTGTCATTCAGCTGGTTATTATTTCGCTGCAATACATTGCGGGCGGCAGCATTCTGCACGCCATTATGCCGGATGTATTTGACTTTAAAAGCGGCATGATAGTAAGCGCCATAGTATTCATCGGCATTACTTTCATTGGCGGCATGTGGTCTGCTTCTCTTTCCAATGTTATGAACATTATATTAATTTACGTTGGCATTTTAATTGCAACGGTAGTGCAGTTTTACCGCGTCGGCGGAATGGAAGGGCTGGCTGCGTCGCTGCCTGCCGGTGTGCCATGGTTCAGCTTTACGGAAGGCGTGGGCATGGTAACCATTACCAGCTGGGTGGTAACCTTAATTACCGTAAACCTTTCCTTGCAGAGCATTTTGCAGATTTCGCTCGGCGCTAAAGACGCAGAAACGGCTAAAAAAGGCTTTGTGTGGGGTGGCATTATCATGCTGCCGGTAGGCGTTTTGGCGGCGTTCCTCGGCATTTGCGCCAAGGCAATGTACCCGGACGCTCAGGCTGCGCTTGCCCTGCCCGAGGTTATTGTGAGCTTGCAGCCGCTTCTGGCCGGTATTACCCTTGCGGCGCTGTGGGCAGCCGATGTTTCCACCGCGTGCAACCTGCTTTTATCTGCCGGTACGCTGTTCAGCAATGATATTTACAAACGCTTCATTAACCCTGCGGCAGACGGCAGCAGGCAAATTTTAATGACACGTCTTTGCGTAATGCTTACCGGTTTAATGACACTCGGTCTTGCCATGACGGTATCGAGCATTTTAGGCACCATTATGATAGGCCTGAGCCTGACGGCTGCGTTTACTGTAATTGTTATCGTGGCGCTGTTTTTCCCGCAGCACAGCTGCAAAGAAGCAGGCTTCTGGACACTGCTTGCCGGTTTTGTAATGCTTATTTTGTGGCAGTTCTTCCCGGCAGTGCGCATTCTGCCCAACATCATTTACATGGAGTGGCTGGTGTGCATTATCGCTTATGCGCTGGTGGCTGTTATTAAGCCCGGCAAAAAAGCGGCGTAAAACTGTTTAACGGCGGCGGGGCATACCCGCTGCTTTTTTATTTCTGCGGCGTATGGTATACTAATATCAGAAATTTTTGGGAGGCTGCTATGAAAAATACCGGCATCAATCCTGTTGTAATAAAAGAAATACGCCAGATTGCACAGCAGTGCGGGCTTGTGCGGGTAATTCTTTTCGGCTCCCGCGCGCGCGGAGATTTTACCAAAGTAAGTGATATTGACCTTGCCGTTACGGGCGGCAACACTGCGCGATTTGCGTTGGATATTGAAGAAACGTCAACGCTTTTGTGCTTTGATGTTGTTGATTTGGATAAACCGGTACAGAAAGAACTGCGGAAGGCCATTGCTGATGAAGGGATAATATTGTATGAAAAAGTATGAAAATTTTAAAGCCGCACTGAAAAACCTTAAAGATATTTATGATTACGAAGAACCGTACAACAATGTTGTGCTTACGGGGTTGGCTGCATTGTACGAAATTTGCTTTGAACAATCATGGAAAGCAATGAAAGAACTACTTGTAAACGAAGGCGTTAGCGAAGCGGCAACAGGTTCGCCCAAAAGTATTTTAAAAGCAGCCTATAAGGCCGGGCTGATTGATGATGAACAGCTGTGGCTGGAAGCTCTTGCCACGCGCAACAATGTGGCGCACGCTTATAACAGCGCCATTGCCCTGCAAATAGTGCGCGATGCCAAAGCAAAATATTACGATATGTTCTGCCGTTTGGACGAAGTGCTGGCAGGCAGAATTTAATCAGCAACGCAAAAATTTATAGACACACAAAAAACGCATCCGTGCCCGTTAAAGGGTGGGATGCGTTTTGTGCTGTTTGTAACTGGTTTAAATTGCTGTTTGTAACTGGTTTAAATTAAGGTAACCTAAATACAAAGACGCAACATAAATAAAAAACAAAATTAAAAGATAAACGTAAAATTTTCGCCGCCAGGCAGGTAATAGCAAATTTTTGCCTAAATAAATAAGTACATTATATTGCATTGGCAGGTGTTGGAAATGGCCAAACAAAGTAACCAGAAAGCAAAATTATTATATTTACAAAAATTTTTAACAGAAGAAACGGACGCGCAGCACGGCATTACCATTGCCGGGCTTGTTGACAGGCTGGCAGAAGCAGGCATTGCCGCAGAGCGTAAAAGCCTTTATGACGATATTGAGGTGCTGCGCGCATTCGGCCTGCAAATTGAAACTGTGCGCGGGCGTGCCAACAGTTATAAATTAACCGGCCGCGCATTACAGGCGCAGGATGTTGTTAAAACAGGTTTGGCATTAAAAGCCGCGGGCGTGGAAGGCGCCGAAGCAATTATTGAAAGTTTGTGCGGCTTGCTGAGCAAATATGACGCGGAAAGTGTTAAAAACGAACTTGCCGCTGCCGTTATGCCGCAGCAGGATAACGCCACCGGCACAGAAGCGCAGGAAGCACCGGAAGAAATTCTGCCTGAAGCAGCACCCGAAGCAGAGCAGTCAGAGTGCGTAAAAGAAGCTGCGCAGCCGGAAAATGACAAAGCGGAAGAAAAATCCGCACCGCAAGCGGAAAAAACAGCTGCCGCTAAAGACGCCAGCACCGCCGAAACTATTGAGCTGAAATGCGCTGCGGACTTGCAGGACGCTGTGCTGGCTTACCTGGGCGCAAGTGCTAAAATTGTAAAAGTAAAAAGCAGCGGCGTTGTTATAAAAGCAAAAACCGTAATTAACGAAGATTTTTATGCGCAGCTTATTAAATGGGGCGGCGTAAAATTAAGCGAGCCTTCGGAACGCCGCAAAGAATTTAAAAAATACTGCAAAAAAATCATCAGCCAGTATAAATAACGGAGAGTGAAAAATGGAATTTATTGAACCGGACCGCAGCAATTATATTGTATCGGCGCATAAGCCCAACGACGAAGGCGTGCGCGACATAGGCTTTGTTAAGGGCACGTTTTTGGACGGTAGGCCGTACAGGCTGGAATGCTGGTGCATGGACGAGCTTATTATGGCAAGTGTTTTTTTTGACGAGCGTTATTTAACGGCGTGGAAGCGCCTTGATTTTGCGCTGCTTTTGGAGCTGGAAGGCGTTTTGCAGTTTAAGGACGGGCCTTATTTGCAGGCAGGGCGCATGAAGGACGGTAAGGGGCGCGGCATTTGGGCCGTTACCGTTATGCTTAAGGATGATGATGGGCTGCACGCCGAAGTGTTAACGCCCGTGCAGAGATACAGGTAGATTAGCAATTACAGGCAATAATTTTCTTGTTTTAATTGACAAGTTAATATTAATATGCTACAATTCTTACAATTTGAAAGGAAAGTTAAAAGAGTCTTTTCAAAGCGATTATTACGGACCACTCTTTAAGAGTTAAGGCCATACGGACAGCCGGGTCCACTGCCGATTGACTGCTTTGGGCAGTCCTATTGATTGAGTTAAAAGCTCGAATTTTATAAGTTGGTTATCCATAACTGAAATGCGCCAGTGCGCAAACTTGTGAAACGGTCAATACGAGTAGTAAAAGTATAATTGCTATATAGACTCTGACTTAATCCGAAAGCATATACGCCTTTTTTGCCTTTATACTTGTTGGCAGAAGGGCTTGAATTTTGGCTGAGAACGCAAGTTGTGCATTAGCACGGCTTGCGTTTTTTGTTTTGCGTAACCGCCGGGAGGGTGAAAAGATTGAGGAATAAACGTACCGGTTTAGACCAGAGCCGCGCGCCGATTTACGAAGCGCTGGAGAACTTCCGCCGGATGAGGGTGGTGCCCTTTGATGTGCCGGGGCATAAGCGCGGGCGCGGCAACCCGGAGCTGACGGCGTTTTTGGGGCAGGCCTGCGTGGGCGTGGACGTGAACAGCATGAAGCCGCTGGATAACCTGTGCCATCCGGTTTCTGTTATCCGCGAGGCGGAGGAGCTGGCGGCGGACGCTTTTGGCGCAGCGCACGCCTTTTTAATGGTAGGCGGCACTACAAGCTCGGTGCAGAGCATGGTGCTCTCTTCCTGCAAACGCGGGGATGAAATTATTTTGCCGCGCAACGTGCATAAAAGCGTTATTAACGCGCTGGTACTGTGCGGCGCGGTGCCGGTGTACGTTAACCCGGAGGTAGACCAGCGCTTGGGCATATCGCTCGGCATGAAGCGCGAACAGGTAGCCAAAGCGATTGCCGAACACCCCAAAGCCGTTGCGGTTTTGGTGAACAACCCAACTTATTACGGCATTTGCAGCGATTTGCGCGCTATTGTAAAAATGGCGCACGACGCCGGTATGCTGTGTTTGGTGGATGAAGCGCACGGCACGCATTTTTATTTCGGCAGCGGCCTGCCGGTATCGGCCATGGAAGCCGGTGCGGATATGGCGTCGGTATCCATGCACAAAAGCGGCGGCAGCCTTACGCAGTCCAGCCTGCTGCTGACGGGACCGAACATTCACGCCGGTTATGTACGGCAGATTATTAACCTTACACAGACCACTTCGGGCAGCTACCTTTTAATGTCCAGCCTTGACATCAGCCGCCGCAACTTAGCTTTGCGCGGACGCAAGGTGTTTCACCAGGTGGCGGATATGGCGGAATACGCCCGCCGCGAGATTAACGCCGTGGGCGGCTATTATGCTTTTGGGCGCGAGCTGATGAACGGCAATTCCGTATTTGATTTTGACACCACCAAGCTGAGCGTGCATACGTTGGATATTGGGCTGGCGGGCATTGAAGTGTACGACATTCTGCGCGACGAGTATGACATACAAATTGAGTTCGGCGACATCGGCAACATTTTGGCTTATCTTTCCATGGGTGACAGGCCGCAGGAGCTGGAACGCCTGGTGAGCGCGCTGGCGGAGATACGCCGCCGCTACCAAAAGGACGGCACCGGCATGCTGACGCAGGAATACATTGAGCCGGAGGTTGTTACCAGCCCGCAGGAAGCGTTTTACGCGCCGAAAATCAGCGTGCCGCTGGCAGAAAGCGAAGGGCGCGTGTGCAGCGAATTTGTAATGTGCTATCCGCCGGGTATACCTATTTTGGCGCCGGGCGAGCGCATTACCGGCGAAATTTTGGAACATATCGGCTATGCCAAGGAAAAAGGCTGCAGCATGACTGGTTCGGAAGACCCGGATTTAACACGGATTAACGTGCTGGAATAAAGGAGGCGGCAAAAAATGGAAATGTGGTTCAGTGAGTTTCATACCCCGGACGTAAAGCACAGTATTAGGGTTAACAGGCATTTATATTCCAAACAGAGCGATTACCAGCGCATAGACATTTTTGAAACGCCGGAGTTTGGGCGCGTGCTGACCCTTGACGGCAACGTGATGCTGACTGAAAGGGACGAATTTATTTACGATGAGATGATTACCCATGTGCCGATGGCGGTGCATCAGGGCATTAAAGATATTTTGGTTATCGGCGCGGGCGACGGCGGCGTTGTGCGCGAGCTGACGCGCTACGACCGTGTGCGCCGCATTGACTTGGTGGAGATGGACCCGCAGGTGGTGGAAGCCTGCCGTACCTATCTGCCCAGCAATGCCTGCCGCATGGATGACCGCCGCGTGCATATTTATTTCGGCAACGCGCTGAAATTTATCCGCCGCTGCGAGGAAGAATACGATTTGATTATTGTGGATTCCACCGACCCGTTCGGGCCTTCGGAAGGGCTGTTTACGCGTGAGTTTTACGGCAGTTGCTTTAACGCGCTGCGCGAGGACGGCATTATGGTGAACCAGCAGGGCAGTCCGTTTTATGCGGAGGATGCTGCGGCTATGCAGCGCAGCCATAAACGCATTGCCAGCACCTTCCCCATCAGCAAGGTGTACCAGGCGCCTATCCCTACTTATGCCGCCGGTTACTGGCTGTTTGGCTTTGCCAGCAAAAAATACCACCCCATGGACGATTTGGACAGCGAGGCGTGGAACGCTTTGAATATGCACACCCGTTACTACACTACGCGGCTGCATAAAGGGGCGTTTTGCCTGCCCGCATTTTTGGAAGAAATGCTGAAAGAAGTGGAGGACTGAGCCATGAAGCCTAATGTGGAAAATTTTATCGGCTGTGACAGCGATTATGCCGCTGCGAAAATAGTGCTGTACGGCGCACCTTTCGATTCTACCACCAGCTTCCGCCCCGGGGCGCGCTTTGGCCCGGCGGCGATGCGGCACGAAAGCTTTGGGCTGGAAACTTACAGCCCTTACCAGGATGCCGATTTAACGGACTGCGCCGTGTTTGACAGCGGCGATATGGAGCTGTGCTTCGGCAGTTCGGAAGCCGCTTTGGCGGATATTGAAGCGCGCGCGGCAGAGATTTTGGCGGACGGAAAGCTGCCGCTGCTGTTGGGCGGCGAGCACCTTGTAACGCTGGGCGCTGTGCGTGCCGCCGTAAAAAAATATCCTAACCTGCATATCATCCATTTTGATGCGCATGCCGATTTGCGCAACGATTACCTCGGCGCAAAATTAAGCCATGCCTGTGTTATCCGCCGCTGCCACGAGCTTGTGGGTGATGGGCGCATCCATCAGTTCTGCATCCGCAGTGGCGAACGCGAAGAATTTGCCTTTGCCAAAGAACATACCCAAATGCAGAAATTTACTTTTGACGGGTTGGAAGAAACCGTGGCGCAGCTTAAGGCTGACGGCACGCCCGTGTATTTTACGATAGATTTGGATTGCCTTGACCCTGCCGTTTTTGCGGGCACCGGCACGCCGGAAGCTGGCGGCGTAAGTTTTGTACAGCTGTTGGCTGCACTGCGCTGCGTGTGTACGGCCAACGTAATCGGCGCGGACGTAAACGAGCTGGCACCGATGCTGGACGCCAGCGGCGTATCGACCGCTACGGCCTGCAAAGTTTTGAGGGAATTGCTTTTAGCATTGCATAAATAAAATTTAAAGGAGAGTTGTAAAATGAGTAAAGTTCTTGTTATCGGTTGCGGCGGCGTTGCTACCGTTGCCATCCACAAATGCTGCCAGGTGAGCGAAATTTTTACGGAGCTGTGCATTGCCAGCCGTACCAAAGCCAAATGCGATAAGCTCGCGGCAGAACTGCAAGGCAAAACCGCCACCAAAATTACCACAGCGCAGGTGGATGCTGACGATGTTGAACAGCTGAAAGCGCTGATTAATGAATACAAACCAGACCTTGTAATGAACATTGCCTTGCCGTACCAGGATTTAACGGTTATGGATGCATGCCTAGCCTGCGGCGTAAATTATATGGATACCGCCAACTACGAACCGGAAAACACCGACGACCCCGAATGGCGCGCCGTTTACGAAAAACGCTGCAAAGAAGCAGGCTTCAGCGCCTATTTTGATTACAGCTGGCAATGGGCATACCGCAAAAAATTTGAAGAAGCGGGCCTTACCGCGCTGTTGGGCTGCGGCTTTGACCCGGGCGTAACGCAGGCTTACTGCGCTTATGCCAAAAAACACGAGTTCGACACCATCGATACTATTGATATTTTGGACTGCAACGGCGGCGACCACGGTTATGCCTTCGCCACCAACTTCAACCCCGAGGTTAACCTGCGCGAAGTATCTGCCCCCGGCAGCTATTGGGAAAACGGCAAATGGGTAGAAATTCCTGCTATGAGCATTAAGCGCGAATATGATTTTGACCAGGTTGGGCATAAGGATATGTACCTTCTGCACCACGAAGAAATTGAAAGCCTGGCGCTGAACATTCCCGAAGTAAAACGTATCCGCTTCTTTATGACCTTTGGGCAGAGCTACCTTGACCATATGCGCTGCCTGGAAAACGTAGGCATGCTTTCTACCACGCCGGTAATGTTTGAAGGGCACGAAATTGTGCCGATTAAATTTTTGAAAGCCCTGCTGCCCGACCCGGCAAGCCTTGGCCCGCGTACTAAGGGCAAAACCAATATCGGCTGCATTTTTACCGGCAAAAAAGACGGCAAAGATAAAACCTACTATATTTACAACGTGTGCGACCACGAAGAATGCTACAAAGAAGTCGGCAGCCAGGCAGTAAGCTACACCACCGGCGTACCTGCTATGTGCGGCGCAATGATGCTGCTGACCGGCAAATGGAACAAACCCGGCGTGTACACCGTGGAAGAGTTTGACCCGGACCCGTTCCTGGACGCGCTGGATAAATACGGCCTGCCCAGAAGCGAAAGCTATGCCCCGGTGCTGGTAGACTGATGGGCGTTTTAACTAAAGACAGCCGCCCGCAGTTTGCCGGGCTGCGCGGTAAGCTGCCGCAGGAAGTTTTTGGCAGCCTGCCCACGCCCTGTTATATTTTGGACGAAGTGATGCTGAAGCACAACGGCGAAATTTTGGCGGGCGTGGCAGAGCGTACAGGCTGTAAAATTTTGCTGGCGCAGAAGGCGTTCAGCAACTACGATTTATACCCGGTGCTTGCGTCTTACCTTGCCGGTACGGAAGCCAGTGGTTTGTACGAGGCACGCCTTGGCGCGGAAGAAATGCCCGGCAAGGAAGTACACGTTTTTTGCGCCGCTTACCGTGAGGACGAGTTTGCCGAATTGTTAAAATACGCGGGGCATATAGTGTTTAATTCTCCGCGCCAGCTGGCAAAATACGGCGCCGCTGCCAAACAGGCGGGCAAAAGCGTGGGCCTGCGCATTAACCCGGAATGTTCTACGCAGGAAGGGCACGCCATTTACGACCCCTGCGCTCCCAGCAGCCGCATGGGCACCACCCGCGCGCAGTGGGATGAGCAAATGACGCCGGAGCTTGCGGCGATGCTGGATGGCTTGCATTTCCACACGCTGTGCGAGCAGGATGCCGGTGACTTGGAAATAACTTTACAAGCCGTTGAACAGCGTTTCGGCGATGTGCTGCCCAAAATGCAGTGGCTTAATTTTGGCGGCGGGCACCATATTACCCGCCCCGGTTATAACATCAGCCTGCTGGAACGATGCATTAATTATGCGCAGCAAAAATGGGGCGTAACCGTGTACTTGGAACCTGGCGAAGCCTGCGCTTTAAACGCCGGTTACTTGGCAACGCGCGTGCTGGATATAATCAAAAACGGCAGCACCAATATCGCGATACTTGATACCAGTGCTGCCTGCCACATGCCCGATGTTTTAGAAATGCCCTACCGTCCGCCGCTGTACGGCGCAGGCGACGCCGCAGAAAAAAGTTATACCTGCCGTTTGGGCAGCCAAACCTGCCTTGCGGGAGATGTTATCGGCGATTACAGCTTTGACGCGCCGCTTGGCGAAGGAGATATGCTTTTGTTTGGCGATATGGCAATTTACACTACCTGCAAAAACAATACCTTTAACGGCATGCCGCTGCCTGCCATTTATTCATATACGGCATCAGGGCAGCTTAAGCTGATTAAAAAATTTAACTACAACGATTTTAAAAGCCGCTTGGGCAGATAGCCCACGCAAAGCACCAAATAACGCAAAAAATAAAAAGCTCCCGAAGGATGGCAGTACAACAAACCGCCAGTCCCGCGGGAGCTTTTATATTATATGTGTTAAATTGGTGCTTGTGTGAACTTAATCGGAAATGGGTATCCATCTGAACGCTGCCAGAGCAATAATGCCTGTAGCAAAAGTAATCGCTGCAAGCGGAAGTACGGAAACATTGCTGCCAAGGCTCATTAAAGGAGGCATTACAGAACCAAACAGAAATGCCACAATGCCTAAAAACCCTGCCGCGCTGCCTGCGCCGGAAGCAATTTGCTGCATAGCAAGCGAAAAACTGTTGCATTCGCAAATGCTGATGCAGGCAGTTAGCATAAAAAATGCCAGCATAATCAGCCATAAAGGAAGCATATTAAAAACTGAAGCAGCTGCCAGTACCGCACCGCAGGCGGTGTAAATTAAAACTGTTGCTTTAAGTTGCGTGCGTTCATCAAACCGCATAACAAAATGGGCGGATGTTTTAGCTGCAATAATCATGCCAAAGCCGTTAAAGGCAAACATCAGGCTAAATTGCACTGGTGTAAGACCATACAGCAGCTGTAAAATAAAAGGCGATGCTGAAATATAAGAAAACAGCCCGCCCATAACAAGGCAGTGCACCGCAAGGCAGGCAAGATAAGGCGGATTTTTAAACAGTGCCGCAAAACCGCTGAAAATATTGCTGAAATTGCTTTGCTGGCGTAATTCTACCGGCAGTGATTCCCGTGTTGTCAGCGTGTAAATGCTTAAAAGCAAGCCGCAAAGAGCTAAAAACAAAAATATAGCGTGCCAGCTGAATAAAGCTATAATCTGCCCGCCAATGACAGGAGCCATAATCGGCGCAACATTTGTGATAACCATTAAAAGCGCCACAAACTGTGTCAGCACATGCCCTTTATAGTTATCGTAGGCAATGGCGCGCGATATTACTACGCCGCCGCTGCCGACAAGCCCTTGTACAAAGCGCAGGGCTATAAAATGAATAATATCGTTGGTTAATGCGCAGCCTATTGAAGCTAAAATAAATGCTGTCAGTGAAAAAATCAGCGGTTTTTTGCGTCCGTAAATATCGCTTAAAGGGCCTATAAAAAACTGCCCGCAGGCAAGCCCCAGCAGCATGGCGGTTAAACTAAGCTGCACTTCGGCATCCGCTGCGTTAAAATCCCTGCCGATAAGTGGAAACGCGGAGATGTAGCCGTCAATGCTGAGCGGCGGTATGGCAGATAATGCCCCCAAAAACAGTGCCATTTTCAGTTGTCCAGTCATAAACACACTCCTCAAAAAAATGTTAACCGGTTACATTGCAATGATACGAAATTGCAAAATTTTTGTCAAAACCGTAAATCGCGGCAAAACCGAACAACTTTGAACAAATCAGGCATAGTTTAAAAACATCTCCTTTATTCTTTAGTAAATGCGTTTATATACACTGATACTTGCGTAAATAAAAAAAGCCGCGCTCCGGCGGCATTTTAACGCAAAGAGAAACAGCGCTTGCAGGGGATTAGTGCAAGCGCCGCTCTCTAGGAAAGCTGTTTATGATGAATTTGATGGGAAGGGTTTAGCAAGTTCTCACTTGCTATGGCTTTATTATACAAAATATATTTGACATAAAAAGGGCAAGAATTTGAACAGTTTGTGAACATATAAAAATTTTTAATCATTCGTCATTTATAATAAGTTTAATATTTTTTATTATTTTTTTGATGCAGTTTTGGAAGCGGCTGTTTTCTTTTTATCCTTCACGCCGCAGTAAATAAAGGCGGCAAGCGCAATTAAAAAGAATATCAAACTTGTTGCCTGCGCCGATTTTAAGCCGAACAGGAACGGTTCCACGTAGTCGCCGCGCAGCATTTCCAGCCCAAAGCGCACGGCTGAATACAGCATAACATAAAGGCACATAACCTGCCCTCTGGCGTGGCCGCAGGCGCGGAAGATTAATAAAAGGGCAAAAATGACAACGTCCAGCTGGCCTTCCCAAACTTCCGCAGGCCAAAGCGGCTGGCTGCCATAGGTTTTGTGTGCCAGCGTGCCAACGGGGTACAGAATGCCGAAGTTGCCGCCGGTAGGGGTGCCGAAGGCATCGCCGTTCAGCAGGTTTGCCATGCGCCCAACCGCCTGCCCTATAAGAATGGAGGGCGTAACGATATCGGCAAAGGCAACCCAGTCGATATTATGGCGCTTGCAGTACCAAATGCCGGTAAGCACGCCTGCAATAATGCCGCCCTGCACGGCCATGCCGCCCTGCCATACAAAGGGAATTTCCAGCAGGTGGTGCTGGTAGTAATCCCAGTCGAAAAAAAACACATCCCACAGGCGCGCGCCGATAAGCCCGGCAAAGCCGCCGTAAATGCCGATATCAAGAACGTGCTGGTGCCAGCGTCCGTCCTGCTTGGCTAAAAAGTAGGCCACGCCCGTTGCCAGAAAAATGCTCATACATAAAACCAGCCCGTACATACGGATTGGGAAATCGCCGATGTAAAAAAGATATTGATGCATAGTTACCTCCTGCTTATAATAAAAGCGTTGTTATTATTGTAGCACATGTATAAATAAATGGCTATGGAGAAATTCCTACAAAAAAAGTATGGAATTAATTTGGAAGCTGTGTTATAATGATAACGCAATCAAAGCAAATCCTGAAGAAAGAAGGTAAATTAAGTGTTAAAAATAGAGCATTTGTCCGTGGCTGTACGCGGGCGTAAAATACTTAACGATATTAATCTGCATATTAAACCCGGTGAAGTCCATGTGCTGTTCGGGCCTAATGGCACCGGCAAATCCACCCTTATTGGTGCGATTATGGGCTTTAACCGTTACGAAATTTTAGAAGGCAAAATTTATTTTAAAGGGCAGGACATTACAGATATGAGCTGCGACGAAAGGGCAAGACTCGGTGTTGGCGTAATGATTCAGCGCCCGCCGACGATACGCGGGCTTTCGCTGCGCAAAATGGTGGAAATTTGCGGCGCAACCAGTGAAGAAGCCGAAACAATGGCTAAATGGATGGGTTTGGATAATTTCCTCGACCGCAGCGTTAACGACGGCTTCAGCGGCGGCGAGTTAAAACGCTGCGAGCTTTTGCAGCTGATGGCGCAGAACCCCGACCTGCTTTTGCTGGATGAACCGGAAAGCGGCGTTGACCTGGAAAACATTGCCCTTGTCGGCAAAGCCGTAAACTATATTCTGCATACCGAACCGTGCGGCGGCGCGGGCTGTGATAAGCCGTGCTGCATTAAAAACCAAGGGTGGGAAAATTACAATCCGCTGGAAAGCAAACGCAGCGGGCTGATTATTACCCATTCCGGCCATATTTTAAAATATGTGCCTGCCAGCCATGCGCATATTCTTTATGAAGGAAAAATGACCTGTGCCTGCGGGGACCCGCTGGACGTACTGAACTGCATTGGGCAGGCAGGTTATGAAACCTGTGTGAAACGCGGCAAATGCGAGGTGAAAAAATAATGGATAATAAAAAACTTACTGCTGCACTTGAGAAAAAAGCCGTTTACGGCAATGACATAGATTTAAGCTCTTACAGCGACAGCGATAAGGGCAGCCTTAAAAGCGTGGATGACCTTTCGGAAGCAACGCGCGGGCGGCTGGAATACGTTGGCATTGAAACCGGCGCGGCGGAAGAAGAAAGCCGCAGCGCTTCGTTTGTGCAGCTTGATAACAATGCTGTGGAAATTAAAGTGAAAAAACAAACTCCGCTGGAACTGATGAGCACCGGCAAAGCTGCCGAAAAATATCCGGAGCTGGTGGAAAAATACTGGTGGAAGGCTGTGCAGCCCGATACCGATAAATATACTGCAAGAACCGCCCTTGAAAAAGAGCAGGGTTATTTTATCCGCGTAAAGGCGGGCGAAAAAATTACCACGCCGCTGCAGGCCTGCATGTGCATCAGCCACGACCAGCAGCTGCAGCATGTACACAATGTTATTATTGTTGAGGACGGTGCGGAACTGAGCATTATTTCCGGCTGTACTTCGGCACATGAAGTTGAAAACGGCATGCATATCGGTATCAGCGAAATGTATATCGGCAAAAACGCCAAGCTGAGCTTTACCATGATTCACAGCTGGGGCGAAAATGTTGTGGTGCGCCCGCGTACTGTTGCCATGGTGGAAGAAGGCGGCCAGTATATTTCCAACTATGTTTTAATTGAAAAAGCAAAGGATGTGCAGATGTACCCGACCGTTAACTTAAACGGCAAAAACGCCGTTGCACGCCTGAACTCCATTCTGGTTGCGCCGGAAGGCTCGCACCTTGATATCGGCGGCAGGGTTGTGCTTAACGCGGACGGCTGTCGTGCCGAATCTATTACCCGCACCATTTCTACTGGCGGCGAAGTTATTAACCGCGGCTGCATGATTGGCAAAGTTGAAGGCGTGCGCGCTCATCTGGAATGTGACGGTCTGATGCTGAGCAATAAAGGTTATATTCTGGCAATTCCAGAGCTTGACGCACAGACCGGCAACGCTGAAATGAGCCACGAAGCTGCCGTTGGCCGCATTAACCCCGAAGAAATTGAGTACCTTATGGCGCGCGGCATGAGCGAGGACGACGCTACGGCAACCATTGTACGCGGCTTCCTGAACGTTAATATTGAAGGACTGCCCGACAGCCTTGCCAAAAAAATTCATACCACGCTGGACAGCTTTAAATATAACAAAGGAATGTAACAATACTTACAATGAAAACTATTGTCCTTCTGGCGTGAAAGTGTTATAATTTGTTTAAGCAAAGAGGCTTGCGTTTTAATGCGCAGGCCTCTTTTTTATTTTAATTTTTGTTTGAGGGGATGTGTTTTTATGAGAAAGGAAACTGCTTTAAAACAGGCTCAGCCGGGTTTTATGAAACGCTTTGGGTTTTATATTGCGCTTGCTGTTCTGGCTGTTATTGTGCTTCTTCCCACGCCGGAAGGCCTGTCGGTAGCAGGGCACAGGATGATTGGGGTTATGGTGTTTTCTGTAATTGTATGGGCAACAACGGCTATTTCGTACCCTGTAAGCGCGGGCGTAATAATGGTTTTAATTGCCCTTCTGGTTGGGTTTGCACCTAACGAGGCAACCGGCAGGCTGTACGGCACAAGTGCCGGGCTCGGAATGGCGCTGAAAGGGTTTTCGTCAACGGCCTTCTGCCTTGTAGCGGCGGCTATGTTTCTGGCGGCAGCCATGACCAAAACCGGGCTTGATAAACGTATTGCCCTGATGATACTTTCCAAAGTAGGGGCCAAAGCAAACCGCGTTTTGCTGGGCGTTATTTTGTGCGGCTTTATTTTAAGCTTTTTTGTGCCGAGCACAACGGCGCGCGTTGCCTGTCTTGTCCCCATTGTTATGGGCATGATTAAAGCCTTCGGTGTACCGCTGAAAAGCCGTTTTGCAGGCATGCTGATGATTACCGTGGCGCAGGTTGACAGCGTATGGAATGTAGGCATAAAAACCGCGGCGGCGCAGAACATGGTTGCTGTAAACTTCATCAGCCAGACGCTTGGCGTTGATATTTCGTGGCTGGACTGGTTTATTGCCGCTGCACCGTTTGCCGTGCTGATGTCGGCCGCGCTTTATAAACTGATGCTGCATATTATGCCGCCTGAAATTGATGAAATTGCCGGTGGGCAGGCTACGGTAACACGCCTGCTGAAAGAAATGGGCAAAATAAGTGCCGACGAATTAAAGCTTTTGGTAATTTCGCTGTGCCTGCTGTTTTTCTGGACTACCGAAAAAGTTTTGCACAGCATAGATACTTCCACCAGTACCATGGTGGCGATAACACTTTTAATGCTGCCTAAAATCGGCGTAATGCACTGGAACGAAACCGTAAATAAAATTAACTGGGGCACGGTTGTGCTGTTTGGCGTGGGCATTTCGCTCGGCAGCGCGCTGCTTTCCACAAAAGCTGCAACCTGGCTGGCCAACCAGATAGTTTCCATCTTCGCGCTGGAAAGTTCTACCACTTTAATGGTGCTGGCTATAATGACCGTTTTCCTTATCGTTATCCACATGGGCTTTGCCAGTGCCACCGGCCTTGCCTCGGCCATTATACCGATAATAATTTCCGTACTGCAGCAGCTTAAAACGCCGGGCGTTAACGTAGTAGGCATGACGATGATTTTGCAGTACGTTGTAAGCTTCGGCTTTATACTGCCTGTAAACGCACCGCAGAACATGATTGCTTACGGCACCTATACTTTTGAAGTTAACGACTTTGTAAAATCGGGCATACCGCTTACGCTTATAGCCTTTGCGCTGATAATGCTTTTAGGCGCAACATACTGGAAATGGATGGGTTTGGTGTAAAAAGCAGCCCTGGCTATAAAATTAGTTAAAACAGGATAATAAAAATAAAATCTCCGGTTTGGCATATTGCTTTCCGGAGATTTTGCTTATTTATTTAAGTTTTCTGTTTTATAAGTATTATAACCTTCGTAGTTGTAGCTTGCGTCGATACCTTTCATATAAACGTCCCGGTCATTAATTTTATCCGTCAGGGCAGATTTTAACAGCAGTTTTATTTCGGTATCTTTTATGGGACTGCGTTCCATGGCGAGCAAATAATCTTCTTTGTCAATTTTGCTCCAGTCAATCACAAGATGCAGCTCTGTTTTTAAAATATGGTCCAGCCATATCCGCGTGCTGCGCCCATTGCCTTCGCGGAAGGGATGGGCAACATTCATTTCCACATATTTGGCGATAATTTCATCAAAAGTATTTTGCGGCATTTTGCTGATGCTTTCAAGTGCATCCGAAAGGTACAGCGCCGGTACAAAACGGAAGCTGCCTTTGGCAATATTTACTGTGCGTATCTGCCCTGCAAAATCGTAAATATCTTCAAACAAAAATTTGTGAATAGCCGCAAGCGCAGAAAAGGAACCTGCTTCAAGGCCGTTTAAAAAGCCGGTTTCAAAAAGCAGCAGCGCCTTACGTTTTGTAATTTTTTCTTCTTCGTTTGCAAGCTGTAAGGAATTGGAAATGCCAAGTTTATTTTCAAGAGTCATTGTAGTTCTCCGTAGTTTATTTTTGTTTCTATTATAAAACGGCGTACGGCTAAAAGTAAATAAAAATTGCAGTTGATAATAAGCAACACGGAAAAAATAAAGTCACAAATTTTTCACAAATAAAAACAGAATTTGTGGGAAAAGCTTCTGCACCGGCGAATATCAATTACCCGGAAAGGGGTGCAGCGGTGCAGCAGTACAGGTGGAAAGCGGTAGATTCTTCCGGCGTGAGCCGCAGCGGAGTTTACAGTGCTGCCAGCGAATTTGAGGCAGCGGCTTTTGTGCGCAGTAATTATGGTTATTTAACACTTTTGCAGGCGGAAAAGCCTGCAAGTGCCCTGGCAAAAAAGCAGGGGCTGTTTAAGTTTAGCAAAACTAAAAACAGCTTAACCGATGAAGAAAAAGCAGTGTTTTTCAGCCAGCTGGCGCTGATGCTTAACAGCGGGCTGCCGCTTTTAAAGTCGCTTGGCGTATTGGCAGAGCGCCTGCCGCCAAAGACGGCGCAGCTTTGCCTTGGCATTGAGCGCGATTTAAAAATGGGCACGAGTTTTGCAGGCTGCATAAAAAACAGGCAGGAGGTATGGGGCGCACTGCCTGCAGCGGTGGCCGAAGCAGGTGAAAACGGCGGTATTTTATGCGAAATGCTGGAAGAACTGGCAGAATATTATAAATTGCAGGTGCAGATGAAGCGTTTTCTTAAAAATATATCTTTGTATCCGCTCTTTCTTTTTTCAGCTTCATTGGCAACGGCAGTTTTATTTATTGTGCAGGTTCTGCCGCTGTTTAAAGATTTATATGCTTCAATGAATGCCCAGCTTCCGCCGTATTTAAAACTGCTTTTTGCCGTGCAGGAATTTTTAGCCGCCAATATGCCGGCAGCGTGCGTATTGCTGTCTGTGGTTTTGGTAATTGCGGCGGCGCAGCGAAAGCGGCTGCTTGAACTTGTGTTTAAAATACCGTTTTTTAAAGCGCAAAAAGAACTGTATCTGGAAATCCGCTTTAATAAAGTGCTAGCGCTGCTTCTGCACGGCGGCATACCTCTGCCGCAGGCGGCGCAGATTGCAGGCTCGGCGTTGGGGGATGCCGGGCTGTGCCGCAGGGCGGAAGTTTTTGCCGCTGACGTGCTGCGCGGCGTTAACCTGGCTGAGGCGGCATTAAAGGCAAAACCGTTATTTGGCAGTTTAAGTACGGAATTTATCGGCGTGGGGGCCGAAACGGGACGCCTGCCGGAAATGTTAATGCGTGCCGCAGAAATTTTGCAGTACCGTTTTGATGATACGCTGAAAAATTTAAAAACAGTGTTGGAGCCGCTCCTTTTAACAGTGGCGGCCGGGGTTGTTTCGGCGGTTATTCTGGCTGTGGCTGCACCAATGTTTTCCTTATCGGGCGCGCTGCCCGGATTTTGATTATGGAAGGGGTTATAATTTGCTAAAAAAATTACGCGGCAATGCCGGGTTTACTTTATTGGAAGTTTTGGCGGTGGTGGCTTTATTAGGCGTTTTGGGCGCCATGCTTTTGCCGTCGCTTGACAGCGCAGCCGGACGCGCTAAAAACGCCCGCCTTGAAAGCGATCTGGCAACAATTGATAACGCCATTTTGCTTTATAAAATGGATAACGGCACCTGCCCGAGCGCTTTAAGCGACCTGGTGGACGAATACATTGCCAAAGGCAAGAAGTTTGAGGATGCCACCGGAACGGAGCTGGTGTACACACCTTCCGGCGACAAGCTGACCTACACTTTGAAAGGCAAAAATGCAGACGGTGAACCGGTAACATCCGATGGCAGCAGTGACGCTGAAGAATAAGGGCTTTGGGCTGGCAGAGTTTTTGGCAGCGGCAGGGCTTACGGCAATGGCTGCTGCTTTTTTGGTGCCCGCTTACGGAGGCGTGCAGAAGTATCTGCTGAAAATGGAGGCAGAACGCGCTGCCCAATGCCTTGCCGGTGATATTGCAGCTTTGCAGCAATATTCTTTTTACGATATGAGCGGTAAAAGCCGTTTGGAAATGGACACCGATAAAGGCGGTTACCGCATTTATTACGGCGGCAAGCTTGCCGTTTTAAGAAAGTTTGAAAATGGGCTATATTTTGACCAGCATTTTAATGCGCTGAAATTTTCCGGCGAAGGAGCGCCTTCGGCAGCTAATAACTATATTATTAAATGCCGTCAGGATAAAACCATCAGCAAATGGCTGCAGGTACAGCCTGTTACCGGAAGGGTTGTGTTTAAATGAAGGGCGGCAAAGGCTATTTGCTGGCGGAAGTTTTAGTGTGCCTGGCAGCGGCAGTAATCATCTGCGTAAGCGCGGTTGGCGCATATACAAGCGGCATAAAGTTAATGGTGCAGCGCAACGCGGCGGCAGATGCGTTTAATGCGGCCGCTGGTGCTTATGACGAAACGGCTTTGCAGCAGGCAGGGCTTGCCGTTGAAAAAACTGAGTTTTACTGCCCCGGCCTTACAGGGCCGTTTTATTATGTAACGGTTAAAAACAGCAGCGGGAAAATACTGGCAAGCATGGTAACCGGCGGTGAATAACAAGGGCTATTTACTTGCGGAAACCTGTGCGGCACTTGCCGCTGCCGGTATTTGCGCCGTTATTTTTTATAACGGGCTTTCTGCCTTTGCGGCTTCGTGGCAAAATTTAAAAAGCGACTTGCTTTTATACCGGGCTGCACGTTACAGCCAGAGTTTTATTGAACACGAACTGCTTTTAAACAGCAGCAGGCTAAAAATAACAACGGGCAGCAATGATAAAATTGTTTGCACTGAAGTGTACGGCAACAGGCAGGTAACGTTTTACCGCAGCGGCGGCGCGCTGGCACGCGAAATTAAATATAATTCCACGCGCGGCGTAAACCCGCTTTCGCTGGCGGAGGTTACTTTAAAGGCCATAAAAGCGGAGCAGCTTGCCGCAGATAAAATTAAGGTAACTTTGGAATTTAAAGATAATGCAAGCGGGCGCAGTAAAAAATTTACGGAAGTTTATGTTTTGGCAAATGGCGGTTTTTAATAAAATTTTGAAAGATTGCCGCGGCGGCATAGGCACAGCAGTGCTGGCAGGTATTTTGTGCGCGGCTGTATGCCTGCATGCGGCGGCGTACTGGGTGCGCCAGGAAGCGGAAGAAAACAGCAGGCGTATTTTGCGCCGTCAGCTGCAATTTGCTGTGCAGGCACTTGCAAAAGCCGGGTTTGAAAACGGCAGCCTGCCGGAAGGCGTAATTAATTTGCCGCCGCAGAAGCTGCAGCCCGGCAATTACACGCTTAAAGCAGGAATATTTGAAGAAAACACTTCCGGCGGCATAAAAAAATATACCGTACAGGCAGAAGCAGGAGGCGAAACTTTTGCTTTGCAGCAGCTTCAAATAGCTTTGCCTCAGCAAATTTCGGAACTTGGAAAACGTTATACGCTTGCTGCGGGTAAAAGTTTACAGGGCGCGGAAAATCTGCCGGAAGGCATTGCTTATGCCGGTGAACTTGGTGAAATTTTACAAAGCCTTGATGTGAAAAATTTTGCCGCGTTTAAGGAAATGGATTTCCCTTCCAAAAACACATTTGAAGAATACGGGCTTGGCGGCGCGCTGTATTATGATGACGGCAATTACAGCAAAAGCATTGCATCAAGTTCTAAAAACATCAAAGGCGAAGGCGTGCTTGTTTCCAAAATGAGCATTTTTATTGCTGACGGCACCAAAATACCGGGTTTTTGCGTTATTATCAGCGACGGGCAGATTGAAATAGGCAAAAATGCCGTGCTCGGCAAAGCGCTGCTGCTTTCAAAATACGATATTACCGTTAAAAGCGGCGCTTCTGTAAACGGCATTGCCCTTTGCGACGGCAGGCTGATTGTTGAAGACGGAGTAACGTTTGCGCGTGATGAAAGCGTTTTGCAGCCTTTTATAACGGCATACCGCTTAAAACAGCAATAAAAAATCCGCACCCGTATGAGTGCGGAATAAGGTTTGAAATAAAATTTTGTGGCGCAATGGCGGCTCTTACGGCAGCACAAGCTGCGGCATAAAGTTCTGCGTATCGCAGCTTACAAGCTTATAAGCTACGCCGCGGGTTTCGCCTTCAAAAATATTGCCGGCGTCCTGCCCGTGGATATGCCCGAAAACGCAGTGCGCAACGCCGTATTTGGCAAAAAGTTCCGTAAATATGGTTTCTTCGTCTGCTTTATACAGCGGCGGGTAATGCAGGGCGGCAACAAATTTGTTAAAGCCTGCGTTTTTGGCGGCGGCAAGCGAATTTTCTAGCCTTATGCCTTCGCGCAGGTAAATATGCCTGTCGTCATCCGTAAACGCTTCCGACGACGGCAGAATCCAGCCGCGCGAACCGCAGACGGCAACGTCGCCGCAGGCAAAAAAGTTGTTCTGTAAAAACATAAATTTGCCTTCCGTGGCCTGCTGCATTTTTTTCAGCGAAGTCCACCAGTAATCGTGGTTACCGCGCAGAATTATTTTCTGACCCGGCAGGGCGGCAATGCGGTTTAAATCCTGCATGGCAGCCTCCAGCGACATGGCCCACGAGGTGTCGCCGCAGATAATTACGGTATCTGTTTCTGTAATTTTAGTAAGCCAGTTACGGCGTATTTTTTCAAAATGGTTTTCCCAGTTCGGGCTGAAAACTTCCATTGGTTTAGCAGGCGGTTCGCCCGATAAATGAAAGTCACCGATAGCAAAAAGGCTCATGCTGTCTCCTTCTTATGTAAAATCTTCTTTGATTGTATCATATTTTTTACACTTTGGCGATATTAATGCAGGTGCAGGGCATTTATAATTGACTTTAAACCCTGTAAGCTATATAATTTTAAGGGTATTATCTATAAATAGCTTTATTTGCGAGGTTGAAAAATATGATTCAGGAAAAGTATAATCCCCATGAGATTGAAGCCAAATGGCAAGCTTATTGGGAAGAACACAAAACTTTTAAAACAGAGATGGACAGCAGCCGCCCGAAATCTTATGTGCTGGAAATGTTCCCGTATCCTTCCGGCAATCTGCACATGGGCCATGTCCGTAACTATTCTATCGGCGACGTTGTAGCCCGTTTCCGTACTATGAACGGTTTTAACGTGCTGCACCCCATGGGTTGGGATTCCTTCGGCATGCCCGCGGAAAACGCCGCTATTAAACACGGCATTCCGCCGAAAAAATGGACGATGGAAAACATTGCCAATATGACGCGCCAGCAGAAACGCCTCGGCCTTTCTTACGACTGGGACCGCGAAGTAACTACCTGCAAACCCGATTATTATAAATGGACCCAGTGGTTCTTTGAACTGTTCTACAAACGCGGCCTGGCTGTTAAAAAGAAATCGGCCGTTAACTGGTGCAACACCTGCAACACCGTACTTGCCAACGAACAGGTTATTGACGGCAAATGCTGGCGCTGCGACCACGAAGTAGTAAAAAAAGACCTGGAACAGTGGTTCTTTAAAATTACCGATTACGCAGACGAACTTTTAAAAGACCTTGACCTTCTTGAAGGCTGGCCGGAACGCGTTAAAACCATGCAGCGCAACTGGATTGGCCGCAGCGAAGGCCTGGAATTCAGCTTTGATTTCCCGGAAATCGGCGAACGCATTCCTGTTTACACTACCCGCCCGGATACGATTTACGGCGTTACCTATGTTGTTCTCGCCGCAGAGCATCCGCTGGTTGAAAAGCTGTGCGTAAACAACCCGAAAGCCGAAGAAATTAAAGCTTTCTGCGACCGTGTAAGAAATCAGTCCGATATTGAACGTACTTCCAGCGAATCTGAAAAAGAAGGCCTGTTTACCGGCTGCTACTGCATCCACCCGCTTACCGGCAAAAAAGTGCAGGTTTGGATTACCAACTATGTACTTTACGATTACGGTACCGGCGCTGTTATGGGCGTACCTACCCATGATGCCCGCGACTGGATGTTTGCGGATAAATACGGCCTTGAGAAAATTGTTGTAATTAACCCCAAGGATAAAGAGCTTAAATTAGAAGATATGACTGACGCCTATGAAGAAAAGGAAGGCGTGCTTGTTAATTCCGGCGAGTTCAGCGGTATGGAGCTGCATGCCGGTATGGAAGCAATTAAAGACAAGATTGAAGCAATGGGCATCGGCAAACGCCGTGTAAATTACCGCCTGCGCGACTGGTTAATCAGCCGCCAGCGTTACTGGGGCGCGCCGATTCCGGTTATTTACTGCCCGGACTGCGGCGAAGTGCTTGTGCCGGAAGACCAGCTGCCGGTTATGCTGCCGGAAGATGTTAAGTTTGATGCCGGTGCAGTATCCCCGCTGGCAACTTCCGAAAGTTTCGTAAACTGCACATGCCCGAAATGCGGCAAGCCTGCAAGACGCGAAACGGATACCATGGACACCTTCCTGTGCTCCTCCTGGTATTATTTGCGCTATACCGACCCGAAAAACGATAAAGCACCGTTTGCGAAAGACAAAGTAAATTACTGGTCTCCTGTTGACCAGTATATCGGCGGTATCGAGCATGCAATTCTGCATCTCTTGTATTCCCGCTTCTTTATGAAAGTTCTGCACGATGCAGGCCTTGTAGATTATAAAGAACCGTTTACCAACCTCCTGACTCAGGGCATGGTTATTAAAGACGGCGCCAAAATGAGTAAATCTCTCGGTAACGTTGTTTCGCCGGAAGAAATTATCGGCAAATACGGCGCAGATACGGCAAGACTGTTTATTATGTTTGCCGCACCGCCCGAAAGAGAACTTGAGTGGAGCGACCAGGGCGTTGAAGGTTCCTTCCGCTTCCTGGGCAGGGTATGGCGTATAGTTTACCATTACCAGGATGTGCTGGCAGAAAAAGTTACGCAGTATAACCCGGCAGAACTGAGCGAAGATGGCAAAGAACTGCGCCGCGTGCTGCATACCAGCATAAAAAAGGTAACGGATGACATTGAGCAGCGCTTTAACTTTAACACTGCCATCAGTGCCATGATGGAACTGGTTAATGCCTTGTATGTTTATAAAGAAGCAGAAAAAACTCCGCATGCCGGCCTTATTTACGAAGTTGTTTCCAACCTGCTGAAATTGCTCTCTCCGTTCGTTCCTCATATTACTGAAGAACTGTGGCACGGCGTAATTTCCGAAGAAGGCAGCATCCACGAAGAAAAATGGCCGAAATATGATGAAGCAGCCATGAAAGTGGATAATATTGAAATTGCTTTGCAGGTTAACGGCAAACTTAAAGGACGCCTCGTTGTTCCTGCTGCTGCCACCAAAGACGAGCTGGAAAAACTTGCCCTTGCCGAACCGCATATTGCAGAAACTGTTGACACTTCCAAAATTGTTAAAGTTGTCTGCGTACCGGGCCGTCTGGTTAATATCGTTGTAAAACCGTAACAGGTTAAATTTGTAAAAACTCCTTGGATTTAATCCGGGGAGTTTTTTATTTTGTCAGGAGTTGAACAGATGGCACAACTGAATAAAAAAATAATGGCCGTTGCCGTGGCAGTAGTTTTTTGTTTGTTGGCTGCTTTTTGGCCGCATGAGCGTGAAGCTGATGTTTTAAAAATTGAACAGCAGGCCGTAACGGCAAGCGAAAAAGAAGAAGCGAAAATAACGGTTTATGTAAGCGGCGCTGTGGCAAACCCGGGACTGCACGAAATTGCGCCCGGAAGCAGAGCCGTGGAAGCCATTGCCGCCGCAGGCGGAATGACGGAAGAAGCCAATAAGGACAAAGTAAACCTTGCGAAAATCTGTAAGGACGGTATGCAGGTTAATGTGCCCCGCCTGAGCGCAAAAGAACGGCGCAGGCTTGCCGCTGCAAATACCCCTGCAAGCAGTGCGGAAGCGGCAGAACAGGGCAGTGCTTCTTACAATGCTGCGCAGGAAAGCGAAACAGCTTTAACGGGCAAGGTGCATTTAAACACTGCTACGGCGGAAGAACTGGAAACACTGCCGGGCGTTGGTGCGGTAACGGCGCAGCGCATTGTGGAATACCGCTCTGCCCACGGCTTTGCCAGAATTGAGGACCTTATGAACGTAAAGGGCATAGGGCAGGCAAAGTTTAAGAAAATGCAGCCCTGGCTTGATTTATGAAAACATGGTTTGCGGCGGCAGCCGCGCTTTTTGCAGCCGGTGATTACGCCGGTATTTTAATGCCGCAGTATTTTAGCGTTTATGCCGCGCTGGCAGTGGTTTTTGCCGTGCTTATGGCAGCGGCGGCAAAATTTAAGCCGCAAACTTACGGCGCGGCCATATTAGCCCTTATATTTTTTACCTTGTGCGGCATGGCGGCAGGCAGTAAGGCTATGCAGCCGCACACTGCGGATATTAAAAATTATATCGGGCAAAAGGTAACGGTGTACGGCAATGTTGATTTGCTGACGCTGAAAAAACAGGAAAAAGGAACCGGGTTTATACTTGAGTGTACTGCGCTGCAAGCAGGCAGCGATAATTTGCATAAAGCTCGCGGCAATATACGCGTGTTTGTGCAGAATGCCAAAGTTAAAGATTTTACGGCCGGCAGCGCTACCGTTACCGGTACATTAAAAAGCCTCAACAGTTTTGCCAATCCCGGCAGCTTTAACAGTGAAAACTGGAATTTACAGCAGGGCCTTCAGGGCAGAATGTCTGTAAAACAGGCGGCTTTGCAGCTTATGGGCGAAGCTGATATTGGCGATAAATTCTTTTTATTTGCACTGGGGCTGCGGCAGAAAATAACAGATACGGTTGACGGCGAAGCAGGGGCAGTGCTGTGCGGCATGGCGCTCGGCGGTTATGACGGCTTAAGCGAAGCAACACGCGAAGCGTTTTCCGTAACCGGCCTTGCCCATATATTATCGGTATCGGGCACGCACATGGCACTGGTGGCAGGCTTTTTAATTTTAATTATCGGCAGGCGCGGCAAAGCGCAGATAATAACGGTGCTGCTTTTGTTATTTTTGTATGCACTGTTATGTGGCGGCAGCGCACCGGTATGGCGGTCATTCATTATGAGTGCGGTGGCACTTGCCGGTGCAGGTACTTACAAAAAAGCGCAAAGCGGCAATATTTTTTGCGCGGCGGCAGTGCTGCTGTTAATTTACAACCCCTTGTGGCTGCTTGATGCAGGCTTTCAGCTTTCGTTTGCGGCAACCGGCGGGCTGATATTTATTTACCCGCAGCTTAAAGAACGGCTGCAATTTTTAAAACCCGTACTTGTGCGCGAAGGTTTTGCCATTACGCTTGCGGCGCAGCTTGCCTCACTGCCGCTTTTATTATGGCATTTTAACCAGCTTTCGCTTGTAACCTTTGCCGCTAATATTCTGCTTGTGCCTGCTATGGAAATTTTGGTAATAGCCGCACTTGCCGGGCTGTGCCTGCCTTTTGCCGGTACGTATTTAATTTACGCTGCCGGAATTTTCATGCAGCCTCTGCTTAACGCCGTCAGTTTTCTTGCGGCGCTGCCTGCGGCGGCAGTTAATGTTCCGCATCTGACTGCGGCGTGCTTTGTGCTGTATTACATAATGCTTGCCGCACTGTTTAATGGTAACTGGTTCAGCAAAACGGAGCGCAGGTACACAGCAGCAATTTGCTTGGCCGGCATAATTGTTTTGGCGGCATACAAAATTTTTACGCCGCAGCCTTTTACCGTGCATTTTATGGATGTGGGGCAGGGTGATGCTGCTTTGGTGCAGACAACGGACGGGCATAATATTATTGTGGACTGCGGCGGTTTGCAGGGAAACTTTGATACCGGCAGCCGCATTATTGTGCCGTATCTGCGTTATCTCGGCGTGGAACAGATCGACCTTTTGGCACTCAGCCACGGGCACCATGACCACGCCGGGGGAGCGGCAGGGCTTGCGCGCCTTGTAAAAGTTGACAAGCTGCTGCTGCCGCAGGAAAAACCTTCGGAAGATGTACAAAAACTGCTGCACTATATTAAGCCGCAAAATATTTTAGAAGCGGCGGAGGGCAGTGTATATACGCTAGGCAAGTGCCGCATTGAAGTTCTGGCGTCAGGAAAATCCGAAGGCGGAGGCAACGAAAGCAGCGTAATTATGCGCATAACTGAACCCGCAGGCAGCATTTTGTTTACCGGCGATGCCGATGAAAACATAGAACTTACGGCAGCTGCCAAAATAAAACCGGCCGATGTTTTAAAAGTTGCCCATCACGGCAGCAGTTATTCTTCGTCGCCGCTGTTTTTAAAACAGGCCAAGCCGCGGCTTGCGGTAATTTCCGTTGGTGCGGATAACCGTTACGGGCACCCGGGGCGTGATGCCGTGCAGCGTTTGCAGGCCGCCGGGGCCAAAGTGGTGCGCACCGATAAACTGGGCGCGGTAAAAGTATGTTTTGACGAAGGCCGCCTGCAATGGTATAGTTATAGGTACGACAAAGAATTTTTTTAAGGTGATTTTATGGAACTGGCACCGGAAAAACTGATAGAAATGTTGGAAAAAGGCGAAAGCCTGCCCAACGTTATTTTAATGTACGGCGAAGAAAACTATTACCGCAGCAAAGCCGCAGCCTGCATAAAAAAATATGTTTTTGGCAGCGCGGCGGATGAAGATATGGAAATCAGCGTTTTCGACCGCGATACGGATTTAAAAAGGCTTAATGCCGCCGTTAACACTTATCCGTTCTTTGGCGGCAGCAGCCTCGTCATAATCAGCGACGATAAAATTTTTGCCGCCGAAAAAAAGCAGAAAGAAAATCTGGAAGCAATTTTGGCAAACATACCGGAGTTCTGCCATGTGTTTATCAGCGTAAGCAAAATAGACAAGCGCGGCCGCCTTTATAAAATGCTGGCGGCAGAAGGCGCTGCCTGCGAATGCAAACCGCTGAAGCCGTACCAGCTTAAACCGTGGCTTGACGCCGAAGCCAAAAAACGCGGCTGCCGTTTTGAATATGATGCGGAACAGACGGTGATGGAATATCTTTCTGCGTCCGATACCGCACCGCTGCTTTTGCTTGAGCAGGAAATAGAAAAGCTGTACGTTTACGGCGGCAAACGGCGTATCTGGACAAAAGCCGATGTTGAAGCGGTATTTTCTTCTCTGCCGGAAGTTTCGCGCTTTGCGCTTTTAAACGCCATTGCCCAAAAGAACCTGCCAGAAGCGCTGGAGCTTTTGCAGAACGAAAAGAAACACGGCGGCAGCGCGATAGCCGTCAGCGGCTTGATTGCCTTTCAGGTTCGCCGTCTGGCGCAGGTTAAAGAGCTGGCGGCGCAGGGCATGAATCAGCAAATGGCGGCTTCCGCTTTAAAAATGTCGCCCTATGCCGTAAAAAAATTAATGGAGCAGTGCCGTAATTTTACTGCGCACGGCTTATCGGAATTTATGCTGGCTCTGGCAGATTTTAACGCCAATATCCGCTACGGCGGCAGGCAGTTTGAAATGCTGGAAGAAATACTCATCCGCTTTTTGGGCAAGCGTTAAAATTTTTACAAAACCGGAAAGATTTTACTGGACGCGGCGAAAATTATTTGTTATAATACAAACGTGGTCAATGGAGACCCTGCTATTTGTATGCCCAAGTAGCAGGGTCTTTTGTATTTTATTTTTGTTTTAATTATTTTAATTAAATGAAAGGAGCGCGGCGCAAAGCCGCAGGTGACCGAAATGATGAACCCCGATATGCTTTATGTTATCAGCCCCGAAGAACAGAACAGAGAAACACTAACCGAGATTTTAACAGCGCACCCGGAAATTAAATTCGTTTCCTTTATGGGTGTGGATTTTGCAGGCAACGATACCGACGAAAAAGTGCCTATCAGCCTGTTTTTGAAAGATATTGACGGCTTTCTGGAAGGCATGGCTGCCCAGACCGATGGCAGCTCCGTTGTGCTTACCGGCATTGCTACTTTAAATAACGCCCGCGTTGATATGAAAATCGACAGCAGCGTAAACTGGTATATTGACTATAACTACGAACATTTCGATTCCGCAACCGGCAGAATGGTTGGCACGCTGCGTATTCCGTGCTTTCTTGTACACAACAACGTACGCGTTGACTCCCGCTCTATTCTGCACGATACGCTGGATTATGTTGAAAAAGAACTGCTGGAGCTCTTTAAAAAGCATCCGCAGGTTGCAGGTTTGGAACATATCAGCTGTGAAGATATTGAAAAAATTATTTTCACCTGCGCAACCGAACTTGAATTCTGGGTAAAATCCCCGCGTGAAGATGCCCCGATTGAAGCGTTAAGCTCCTCGCAGATGATGCAGGAACAATACTGGCAGCGCTGCCGCGGCAACGTGCGCACCGCGCTGGAACAAACCGTGGAAATGCTGGAAGCCTACGGCCTTGGGCCTGAAATGGGCCATAAGGAATGCGGCGGCGTACGCGGACAGATTGACGACAACGGCCATATGACCCACGTTATGGAACAGCTGGAAGTAGACTGGAAATACAGCTACGGCGTACAGACTGCCGATAACGAACTTCTGGCGCGCATTATCGTTAAAGAAATTTTCCGCCTGAACGGCCTTGAAGTTTCCTTCCAGGCAAAACCCGTTCCGGGCGTTGCCGGTAGCGGCGAGCATACCCACGTAGGCATTGCCGCCAAAATGAAAAACGGCAAGGTTGTTAACCTGTTTGCACCGAAAGATATGCACACCGAATTCCTCTCTGCCGTTGGTTACGGTTCCATGATGGGGCTTTTGAAAAACTACGAAGTAATCAACCCATTCATTTCTTCCACCATCGACTCTCTGAATCGTTTGAAACCAGGCTTTGAAGCACCTGTTTGCATCGTAACTTCGCTCGGCCTCAGCCCGGAAGTACCTTCCCGCAACCGTACCATTCTGGCAGGCTTAATCCGCGATATCGACAGCCCGATGGCAACCCGTATTGAAATGCGTTCCCCGAACCCGTATACCAATACCTACCTTGCCATTGCAGCTTTCTACATTTCCATGCTGGACGGCATTAAAGCCTGCGTGGAATCCGGCAAAACGCTTAAGGAAATGGAAAACGAGCTGTCCAAAAAAGCGGGCGACGAAGGCTTCTACCTTGAAAAAGACAGAGAATACCGCAGCGAGCATGACGTATTTGAAGACTACAACGAAGAAGAACGCGCCCACCTGTTTGGCAAACCGCCCGCAACCGTTTGGGAAAACATGTGTGCCATTAAAAACTATCCGGAAAAAATTGCCGTGCTTACCACCGGCAACATTCTTAAAAAAGAATTTATCGAATCCTTTGCCAAAGGTGCTTTAATCCGTTGGCAGACGGAACTTCTGAACAGAATTATTCCTGAATATCATAAGGAAATCTGCCTGATGAAAAAACTGCATGACGACGATAACCATACCACGCATGATGCGGCAATGTGGGAAAAAATCGCCGCAATGCGCAACACCATGGCTAAAGACGTTACCGAGCAGCCGAGCCTGTTTACCATGACCCGCGAGGCATTTGCAAGAGGCGACTTTGACGCAGCTTCCAATTTGCAGCTGGAAATGGCAGAAATTATGCAGAAACTGAAAGCTCAGTACAACGAATATCAGCACAACATTATCGACTAATGGCCAAATGAGGGAAGGCTGTTTAAACCCCCGGTACTTTATGTATCGGGGGTTAGTTTATATCTGCGCAAGCAAAAAGGTGCCAAATTGAACATGTTATGATAAAATATAAGCACAATACAAGAATGGAGTGATTATATAAATGGCTAAAGACAGTTCTTTTGACGTTGTTTCTCAGGTGGATATGCAGGAGATGGACAACGCAGTTAACCAGACCAAAAAGGAGATTGCACAGCGTTACGATTTCCGCGGCAGCGACGCCAGCATTGAGCTGGAAGAAAAATGCATTAAACTTGCCGCCGAAGACGAGTACAAACTGAATGCGATTATCGACATTCTGCGTGCGCGCATGGCTAAACGCGGCATTCCGCTGCGCTGCCTGGAACTGGGCAAGGTTGAGCCTGCTACCAAAGGCACTGTAAGGCAGACGCTGAACATTTTGCAGGGTATTCCCAAAGAAAAGGCCAAAGCCATTATTGCCGCCGTTAAAGCTACCAAATTAAAAGTAACTGCACAGATGCAGGATGACCAGGTAAGAATCAGCGGCGCTAAAAAAGATGATTTGCAGGCCGTAATACAAACTTTAAAAGCGGGAGATTTCGGCGTAGATTTGCAGTTTATTAACATGAGGTAAGATTATGCGTGACGCAGAATTTGAACAAAAGCTGTTGCGTGTTGCCCACGGGCTGGAAAAGGCTGACCTTGTTTTAAAGGGCGGCAATGTGTTTAACAGCTTTACCGGAGAGTGGGAAACGGCCGATATTGCCGTGTGCGGCAGCGTGATTGCCGGTATCGGCAGCTACAAGGGCGCGGAAGAATACAACATGGCGGGCAAATATTTAACGCCGGGTTTTCTGGACGCGCATATGCATATTGAAAGCACAATGCTTGCTCCGCGCGAGCTGGCGCGCCTGCTGCTGTTAAACGGCGTTACCGGCATTTTTGCCGACCCGCACGAAATTGCCAACGTGCTTGGCACGGAAGGTTTGCAGTGGATGCTTGAGGAAACGGAAGATATGCCGCTTGACGTGTTTTTTATGCTGCCTTCGTGCGTACCGGCAACGTGCATGGAAACAAGCGGCGCAGTGCTGGAAGCAGATGCTTTGCAGCCGTTTTTGAGGCATCCGCGTGTGCTTGGTTTGGGCGAGATGATGAATTACCCCGGCGTTTTGTATGGCGATGAGGGCGTAATGAAAAAAATGGCGCTGGTGCGCGGCGGTATTTGCGACGGGCACGGGCCTGGCATCAGCGGCAGCGATTTAAACGCTTACCTTGCTGCCGGTGTAACAAGCGACCATGAGGCTACAACCTGGCAGGAGGGCATTGAAAAAATACGCCGCGGCTGCTATTTAATGCTGCGTGAGGCAAGCGGCGCGCACAACCTGCTGGAACTGCTGCAGTGCGTTACACCGCTGAACAGCCGCCGCTGCTGCATGGCAACGGACGACCGCCATTTGGATGAACTGGTAACGCAGGGCAGCATTAATTATATGCTGGAAATTGGCGTTACGCACGGCTACCAGGCGGAAATGCTTTTGCAGATGGCAACACTGAACACGGCCGAACGTTTCCGCCTGCATTACAGGGGTGCTTTGGCGCCTGGCTATCTGGCAGATATTAACGTGCTGACCAATTTACAGGACTTTACTCCGCAATTTGTGTTTAAAAACGGCAAAAAAGTTGTACAGAACGGCAAACTGCTGTGGGAGAGCGAGCCTTATCTTAAACCCGCCGCTGCGGGAACAAACATTAAGGATTTGGACAGCAGCAGGCTGAAAATCATGGCAGAGGCTGATAAAAATATTAAGGTTATCCGCATTGTGCCGGAGCAGATTTTAACCGAAGCGCGCATGGAAAAGCCTTTGTGCATTAACGGTGAGGCCGTAAGCGATACTTCGCGTGATATTTTAAAGCTGGCAGTGTTTGAGCGCCACCATGCAACAGGCAATGTTGGGCTTGGCTTTGTACAGGGGCTTAAATTAAAACGCGGGGCAGTTGCTTCTACCGTTGCACACGATTCGCACAATTTAATTGTGGCGGGTACTAATGATGCCGATATGCTGACGGCTGCCGCAGCGCTGCGCAAAGAAGGCGGCGGTATTGCCGTGGCGCTGGACGGCGAGGTAAAAGCCATTTTGCCGCTGCCGTTTGCAGGGCTGATGAGCGACCAGCGCATGGAATTTGTTAACAGGCGCTTAAAGCAGCTGCGCTACTGGACGGCGGAGCTTGGCGTGCCGGAAGGGCTGAATGTGTTTATGGTGCTTTCGTTCCTGGCATTGCCGGTAATACCGCACCTGCGCTTAACCGATAAAGGCCTTGCTGATGTTGATAAATTTGCCTTAACAGGTTTATGGGCATAAAAAAATACCACATTGGGCGGTAAAGCTCAATGTGGTTAATTTTTTGCTTATTTTAAGTTTTCGGGTACTTCTTCACATTCTGCCAGCAGCTTTTTTGCGTCGATATACTGCGCAATGCCTGCCGCAACCTTTTTGGATTCCTTCATGGCAAGTACCACGGTGGCAGGGCCGTGTACCACATCACCGCTGCTGAATACGCCTGCACGTGTGGTCATGCCGTAGGGGCGCTCGCGCGTAATAACAAAGCCGCGGTCATCAACCTGAATGCCTTTGGTGGTAGAAACAATCCTTGCTGCCGGGCGCTGGCCGATAGCCAGAATTACGCAGTCGCACGGAAGGGCAACCTGGCCGCCTTCTTCAATAAACTGCCCGTCTTCCGTTTTAACAATGTTCTGCACCAAAAGCCCTGCAAGCTCAGTTTCGTCGCTTTCGGAAGCTTTCTGGCGCATGGCGTTAAGCGCGCGCATTTGTTTTTTGTTAAGGTAGGCAATGGGCTGCTGCAAAAAGTTAAACTGCACGCCTTCTTTAACGGCTGCTTCGTATTCGGAGGGGAAGCAGGAAATCTCGGCTTCCGTTTTGTGGTAAACAACCGTAACATTTTTAGCGCCGCGGCGGATTGCCGTGCGTGCGGCATCCATAGCCACGTTGCCTGCGCCGATAACGATAACGTTATCGCCGACATGCAGCAATGTTTCGCTTTCGTCCAGTTTGCCGCTGTCGGAAAGCACAACCATGCGCAGGAAGTAGGTGGCGGTTAAAATGCCGGTAAGTTCTTTGCCGGGAATGTTGAGCGTACGCGGCAGGGAAGTGCCGGTACCCATGAATATTGCGTCATAGCCCATGCTGAACAAATCGTCAACGGTATAATCGGGGCCGATGAGGGTATTTGTTTTAATTTCCACTCCAAGGTGTAGCAGTTCTTTAATTTCGCGGCGCACCACGTCTTTGTTCAGGCGGAATTCCGGAATGCCGAACAGTAAAATGCCGCCGGGTTCGGACTGGCCTTCAAAAATGGTAACGGCAAAATTCATTTTGGCAAGGTCACCTGCAACGGTAAGGCCTGCCGGGCCGCTGCCGATAACAGCTACTTTACCGCGTTTGCCGGTGGAAGGCGGCAGCGGTTTTAAATTGTTTTCGTGGGCAAAATCGGCAATGAACATTTCCAAGCTGCCGATTTCAATACCGTGTTTGTTTTTGGCCAAAACGCAGTGCGCTTCACACTGGCGTTCATGCGGGCATACCCTGCCGCAAATGGCGGGCAGGTTGCTGCGCTCGGAGATAATTTCGTAGGCAAGCCCGATGTTGCCTTCGCTTAAAGCGCGGATAAATTGCGGAATATTGTTTTCTATCGGGCAGCCCGTGCGGCAAAGCGGACGGGCACAGTTTAAACAGCGCCTTGCTTCGTTGATTGCTTCGGAAGTGGTCATGCGCCTGCTCATTAGTCTTCACCTCGTATTATTTGCGTTAAAAACCTGTAAACGGATATTTTGGATGGTTTTACAATCAGTTGCTAATTTATTTTAGCATAGGATATAGCAAAAGTGCAAACAACTTTACAAAATAAAAGCACAAAAATTACATTAAAGCGGGCATAAAAAATGCTGTGCATATTGAATTTGGCGCGTGGATAAAGTACAATAAAAGATATTAAGTGATATGGAGGTAAAAACTATGTCCGAAGTTTTGGCAACTGCTGAATTTTCCAGCGTTATTCATAATAACGAAGTCTGCGAAGAAATTGTAAAATGGGGCAACAAAAACGGCTATCCGCTTACCAAAGCAAAGCTTTATAATTCGCTTGGCGGCGCTTATGTTGGTTTTGCACCCGGCTATTTAATTAAAGCTACCCGCCGTCCGCCCGTACCAGGCGGCTGGGATGTTACCGTTGAAACATATGATGCCGAAACCCGCATCATTCCGCTTAACGTTAACAAAGAAACCGGCGAAGCCAACCGCTTTATTTTAAAAATGATTGAAGAATACAAAAAAGAAGGCCTTACCATGGAAATGGAAGAAAAATGGTATGAATCTTACGGTACTTACCTGCGCGATTTAAAAGTTACGGGCCATCCGATTTTGATTAACGCCTTTGAAGACTTCATCGAAAACATGAGATAAAAAATTAACCGGAGTAATTAAGTTTACTCCGGTTTTTCTTTGCCGTTTTTAGTTTTAAATTATTTTTGTGGTCCAGTCCTCAATGTTCCAGACGCTTGTCACCCAGTCTTCGTAAAACTCCGGTTCGTGTGATACTAAAAGCACGCTGCCTTTAAAATCAATAAGCGCGCGTTTAAGCTCGGCTTTGGCGTCAACGTCAAGATGGTTGGTAGGTTCGTCCAGCACCAGCCAGTTAACGTTTTTCAGCATCAGCTTGCACAGGCGCACTTTGGCAGCTTCGCCGCCGCTTAAAACAAATACTTTGCTGGTAATGTGTTCGTTGGTCAGCCCGCAGGCGGCAAGGGCGGCACGCACTTCGTAATTGGTCATGCCGGGGTATTCGTTCCAAACATCTTCCAGCGCGGTGTTTTCGTTCTTTTCGCGTTCTTCCTGCTCAAAATAGCCGGGCTCCAAAAACTGCCCCAGTTCTATTTTGCCGCTGATGGGCGGAATAATGCCCAAAATGGTTTTAAGAAGCGTGGTTTTGCCAAGGCCGTTTACGCCGCGGATGGCAATTTTCTGCCCGCATTCGATTTTAAAGCTGACGGGGCGGGTAAGCGGCGTATCGTAGCCAAGCACCAAATCTTCGGCAACGGCAAGGTAACGGCTCGGTGTGCGTGCTTCCTTAAACTGAAAATGTGCTTTGGGCTTTTCACGCGGCTTTTCAATCATTTCCATTTTGTCCAGTTTTTTCTGGCGGCTTTTTGCCATGTTGGTAGTGGCCACGCGCGCCTTGTTGCGGGCAATAAAGTCTTCCAGCTTGGCAACTTCCTGCTGCTGGCGTTCATAAGCCGCTTCTTTCTGCGCCTTGTAAATGGCGTACATTTCCTGGAATTTGTCGTAGTTGCCGGTGTAACGGGTAAGCTCGCAGTTTTCCAGGTGGTAAATAACATTAACTACTTTATTTAAAAAGCTGATGTCGTGGCTGATTAAAATAAAAGCGTTTTCGTAGTTCTGCAAAAATTTTGTCAGCCATTCAATATGTTCAACGTCAAGATAGTTGGTAGGTTCGTCTAAAAGCAGAATGGAAGAATTTTGCAGAAGAAGCTTGGTTAAAAGCACTTTGCTGCGCTGACCGCCGCTGAGCTCCGCTACGTCACGGTCGAGCCCTATGCTGCCAAGCCCAAGCCCATTGGCGGTTTCTTCAATTTTGCTGTCCAGCGAATAAAACCCGCCGTGTTCCAGTTCGGTTTGTATTTCGCCGACGGTTTCCATCATTTTGTCCATTTCTTCCGGGGTGGCATCGCCCATTTTTTCGTACAGCTCCAGCATTTCGGCTTCCATTTTGTACATGCCGTCAAAAGCGGTGCGCAGCACTTCGCGGATAGTCATGCCCTTTTGCAGCGTGCTCTGCTGGTCAAGGTAGCCCACGGTTACTTTGCCGGGCCATTCCACTTTGCCTTCATCCGGCAGCGTATGGCCGGTAACAATGTTTAAAAAGGTAGATTTGCCTTCGCCGTTGGCGCCGACAAGACCTACATGCTCGCCGCGCATTAATTTAAAAGACACATTCTCCAGAATCTGGCGGCCGCCAAAAGAATGTGATACGTTGGTAACATTTAAATAGCTCACGGTTTCGTCCTTTCTTTAAATAGCGATATGCACAATTTTATAATAAAAGCAGGCTTTTTGCAAAGGATTTTTAGTGCCGGCGCAGAATATAACAAATATTTAACGAAAGAAGGTTGAGAAGATGATACTTGGACATAAAAACGATATTGAAAAACTGCTTCCCTATGTAAGCGAAGAACTCCGCAAAGCGCTGGAATATCTGGCAGCTGCTGATTTTAGCAAAGTTGCTGACGGCAAATATGTGCTGGACGGCGAAAAAATGTATGCCAATGTTGAAAACTACACTACGGCAGACCGCAGCACCAAAAAGCCGGAAGCACACAACAAATATATAGATGTGCAGTACCTTGGCAAAGGAACGGAAAAGATTTATTTTGCGCCGCGCACTGCTGATGTAAAAGTAGTTGAGGATTATGCAGAGGAACGCGACCTGCTCTTTTTTGAAAACATTGAAGAAAAAGACTATGTTGTTTTAAACGCAGGCGACTTTGCAGTGCTGTTTCCGTGGGAGCTGCACCGCCCCGGCTGCAATGCGGAAAATGAGCCTTCGGCAGTGCAGAAAATAGTTGTAAAAATTGCTGTAAAATAATTTTAAAAAATTTTTAAAAAAAGTGTTGACAAGAACGCATTAAAAACGTATAATAGCATATGTGGTCAGCACCACAGTG
>UMHI01005041.1_pt1 | contig 196031 bp, 162 predicted proteins | sample 1965481 | NCBI WGS metagenome assembly UMHI01 (sample SAMEA4836093, study PRJEB28245) | human gut metagenome | biome: gut microbiome; material: fecal sample | place: Denmark | collected 2008 | reverse complement strand
GATCCTGGTGCTGTACGGCCAGATCAAGGAATTCTTCTTCTAAAAGCACATGAAAAGGACGCCGGAGCTGCGCTCCGGCGTCCTTTTTTGCGTCTGTTTCGGAAAGTCAGCGCAGCAGCTCCACCGCGCCGGACAGGTTGTCGATGTCCACACGCTCCACGCTGGGGGCGAACTCGCCGTCCAGCGACCAGGGAATGTGGGCCTGGGTGGTGAGGGTCACGTGCTGCACGTGGCGGAAGATGACGCCCGGGTATTCATACTGCATCCGCGTCATGGCGGTGATGAGATTCTGCAGGTCCAGGGGCGTTTTGGGCATCCGCAGCAGCAGCAGCTCGAACAGACCGTCGTCCATCTTGACGCGGCTGGGGTCCAACTTCACCAGCCCGCCCAGGGAAGTGCTGTTGCACACCGCGCCGAAGATGAAGTCGCCCTCAAACGTCTCGCCGTCCGCCTCAATGCGGCAGTTGTAGGGCCGCAGGGAGTCCAGATCCCCCAGTCCCTCCAGTATGTACGCGAAGTGACCCAGGGCGTTTTTTGCCGCCTGGGACGCGGAGTAGGAGGAGCGGGTGAAGGCGCCAAAGGATGCCACATAGGCGAAATAACGGTCGTTGTGCCGCCCGATGTCCAGGGCGTGGGGCTGGCCGCTGGCGATGGCCTGGGCGGCGTGGCGGGGATCGGAGGACAGGTGCAGGCTGGCAGCAAAATCGTTGGTGCTGCCGTTGGGCAGGTAGCCCAGTAGCGGGCGATGCTCCAGCTCCATCAGACCGGAGATGGTCTCATTCAGGGTGCCGTCGCCGCCGGCGCAGACTACCACATCGTACTGCGGGCCCCATTTGGCCGCGTAGGTCCGGGCTTCGCCGCCGGCCTCCGTCAGAAAGACCCGCACCAGATAGCCGGCGCGGGAAAAGGCGGCCACCGCATCGAACAGGGGAGCGTTGGATTTCGTTTTGCCCGCCTTTGGATTGACAATGAACAGGAGCTTCTTCATGGCTCTCCTCCTATATGTCGGTAAGTGCAGTGTGTCTTTCCATTATGCCACAGCGCGGCGGGAAATGCAACAGTCAGACGCACAGGAGTGACGGCGTTGTCCGTGCGCAGCGCACAGCCCTCCCTCAGCGGCGGCAAGGGCAGAAAACCCTTGCAAATCGGGGTCTGGTCGGCTATGATAGGGGGAACGAGACCGGAAAAGGAGTGGTGTGCATGAAGAACCGGACACAATATCTGAAGTGGGGGCTGACGGCGTTTCTGACCGTCTGCGCCGTGCTGGTTTTTTACGACACATTTTATATGGGCGGTACACTGCAGCAGTTCGTGAGCAAGCTGACCTCCGTGCTGGCGCCGGTGGTATACGGCGCGGTCATCGCATACCTGCTGACGCCGGTGATGAACTGGATCGAGAGGGTGCTCCACGCTGCGTGGCAGAAGGTTTTTCCCAAAAAGCACCTGAAGAACGCCGCTGGCATCCTGCGGTTTTTCAGCATCCTGCTGGCGGAGGCGGTGGCCATCCTGCTGATCTACCTGCTGATGAGCGTGCTGATCCCCCAGCTTATCGACAGCGTGACCATGCTCATCAACAACGCTGAGTCGTATTACTATAAGGTATATAACTGGGCTGACAGTCTGCTGGACAGTGAGAACGAGGTGGCGGTGTGGATCGCCGACTTTGTCACAAAGTATTACAGCGATGGCGTGACCCTGCTGAAGGAGCACATCCTGCCCTGGGCGCAGACGACGCTGGGGACCCTGACCGGCGGCATCTGGAGCGGTATCCGCGGCGTCATCAACCTGGCCACCGACCTGATCGTGGGCATCATCGTATCCATCTACCTCATGACCATGAAGGAAAAGAGCCTCGCCCGCTGCTGCAAGGCGGTGTTCGCCATCTTCGACGAGCGGAAGGCCCGTGCCGTCATCCGCGGTACCCGCCAGGTGGACCGCATCTTCTCCGGCTTCGTGCGGGGCAAGCTGCTGGACTCCCTCATCATCGGCGCGCTGTGCTTCATCGGAGGCAGCATCCTGAAGCTGCCCTACACCCCGCTGGTCAGCGTGGTGGTAGGTGTCACCAACATCATCCCGTTTTTCGGGCCGTTCCTGGGCGCCATCCCATCGGCCTTCCTGATCCTGCTGGTCAGCCCCAAGCAGTGTCTCATCTTCATCATCTTCATCGTGGTGCTTCAGCAGTTTGACGGGAATATCCTGGGCCCCAAGATCCTGGGCGACGCCACCGGCATCTCCAGCTTCTGGGTCATCGTGGCCATTCTGGTGGGCGGCGGCTTCGGCGGTGTGCTGGGTATGTTCCTGGGTGTACCCATCTTCGCCTGCGTGCAGGAGCTGGTGAAGTACCTGCTGGACCGGCGGCTGCGCCGGCGCAGCATGCCCACGGAAGCCTACGCCTATGTGGAGCGGGCCCGCGAAACGGCGTCGGAGCCGGCATTCGCGCCCCGGAACGATACATCGGAGGAACACCATGACTGAGGAGCTCAAGAAGAAGCTGCTGGATTTCAGCAACAGCCGCGAGCCGTTTCTGACGCATAACCATATGTACACCGCCGACATTGGCGACGGCAGCGCCGCCGTGGTGCTGCCCATGTGCCGCGACAGCCTGAACCGCTGGGGAGGGGCTCACGGCGGTATCCTGTTCGCCCTGTGCGACGTGGCCATGGGCATGGCCATCATGAGCCTGCGGCAGGAGGTGATAGTGACGGTAAACGCTACCATCGACTATCTGTCCGCTGCGGCGGCGGACAGCACCCTTACCGCTGTGGGGAAGGTGGACCGTCTGGGCGGCAAGCTGGCCTTCTGCTCGGCGGAGGTCACGGACGAGAACGGCAAGGTCATCGTGCAGTCCCACTGCGTCATGAGCTTCACCGGCCGTCCGCTGCCACTGTGAGGACGTATCTGCGGCAGCGCCGCCAACGGCTATGGTGGCTGACGGCGCTGGCTCTGTTTTTCGCCGCCTATTTCGCCCTGCGCACTGACCGCACCGCCATGAACCGGCTGTGCGGCAGCGTCATTTTCCCCGCCATGCGGCAGGTGGCCCGCCTGTGCGACGGGTTCGACGGCTCCGTGGGCGAGGTGCTGATATTGACGGCGATCTGGGCGGGCATCATCTGGCTGGCCTGCACGGTGCGGCGGCTTATCGCGGGGCCGCGGCGGCGCGCGGTGCTGGCGGATTTCGTGCTGACCGCCGCCTGCCTGATGTTGACGGTGTACGGCGGCTTCTGCCTCCTGTGGGGCACGGCGTACAGCACCGACAGCTTTCAGGACAGGAGCGGCATCGTGGCCCAGCCCGTGTCAGTGGAGGAGCTGGAGCAGGTGACGCGGTACTTCGCATCAGAGCTTACCGCGGCGGCGGACGGCGTGCCGCGGGACGACAGCGGCGTCTGCGCCGCCGACCGAAAGACCATTCTGGCCGCGGCGGGCGACGCCTACGACGGGGTGTACGACGAGTTCCCGTTCCTGCGGGTGGAGACCGGCGGCGTCAAGCCCTTCGCCTGCTCCAACGCCCTCAGCGTGCTGCGGTTCACCGGCTTCTATTTCCCCTTTACCGGCGAGGCCAATGTGAACATGGACAGTCCTGTGGCGTGGCTGCCGTCCACGGTGTGCCACGAGATGGCCCACCAGCGGGGCGTTATCTCTGAGCAGGAGTGCAATTTCATCGGCATCCTGGCGGCCACGAGATGCGCCGATCCGGTGTACCGCTACTCCGGCTGGCTGGAGGGATACGTCTATCTCTCCAATGCCCTGTATCGCGCGGACCCCGACCGGAGCCGCGCCGTCCGCGAGACCCTGCCGGAGACGGTGATCGCAGACCTGCGGGCGGACAACACCTACTGGGCGGCGTTCCGGGGACCGGTGTCCCAGGCGTCGGAGAGCGTGTACGACGCGTTCCTCAAGACCAACGGCGACGCCAGCGGCATCCGCAGCTACGGCATGGTGACGGATCTGCTGGTGACGTATTTCGCCGATGCCGCGGCATAAAAAAGCAGCCCCGAAGCACCGCTTCGGGGCTGCTTTTTTTATGCTTTTTACAGGCCCAGACCGGGGATGTTCAGGCCGCCGGTGAGGGCGTTCATGGAGGAGCTCATGGCCTCCTCCGCCTGACGCAGGGCCTCGTTGACGGCGGAAATGACCAGATCCTGCAGCATCTCCACATCCTCGGGGTCCACCACGTCGGGCTTGATGGTCAGAGCGGTGAGCTCCTTCTTGCCGGAGACTGCGGCAGTCACGGCGCCGCCGCCTACGGAGGCGGTAAAGGAGCTGTTCTCCACCTCCTCCTGGGCTTTGCTCATCTCCTGCTGCATCTTCATCAGCTTCTGCTGCATCTGCGCCTGCTGCTGCATCATGCCGGCACCGCCGGAAAAGCCCTTGCGGGCGCTATAACCCTTTGCCATGTCGTTATTCTCCTTTGTATCATCAGTTTATTTGATCTTGAAGTTGTCCAGCTGCCGCCCGTTCTGAGCCAGCTCGTCCAGCCGGTCGCCGCCGGTAGAGGCGGGAGGCTCCCATGGCGGGGGATCGTTGGAGGGCGGCACAGGGGCCGCTGCCTGCGGCGCGGGCTGCGGGGCCTGCCGCGATGGCGGGGGAGGGGGTACGCTGCGTCCGGATGCGGGAGGGGCCTTGCCCACCGCCAGCATCACGCGGATATCGCGGCCCAGCTCGGCGGCGGTAACGTCCCGCAGGACGGTGAGGATCTCCGGCTTGTCCAGCTGCTTCTGGGTGAAGTCGTCGCGGCACAGTACGGTGAGGCAGTCGCCGTCCAGCACGCCGGAGGCCATGCTCAGCATGACCCGCGCATTCACCGGCAGACGGCCCTTGTACTGATCCAGCAGACGCCGCCACACGCTGTCGTCTCCCGCTGTCGCAGGGGCGGCGGGCACAGGCGGATCATTCCGGTGACCGGGACGTACCGGAGGCTCCTCCGGCAGGCCGAAGTCCCGCACCGCCTGCTCCGGCAGGGGCGGTTCCTCCGGCAGTGGCGGTTCCTCCGGCAGAGGCGGTTCTTCCGGCAGGGGCGGCTGCCCCATCACCGGCGGCTGACAGGCCGGACGCGGCGCAGGAGCCGGACGTACCGGCGCTTCCTGCCGCGGGGAGGGGCGCTGGGGGGCGATGACGCCCTGCTGCACCGCCTGCTCCAGACAGGCCAGCCGCCGGTCGAAGGCGGTGAGGTCGCCGGACAGGCTCTCGTCGCACAGACGCAGCAGGCACAGCTCCGCCGCCGTGCGGGGGCGGATGCTGTCCGCCAGGGCGGCGCAGCAGCTTTGCAGCGTGTCTGCCATGTACAAAAACCGGCTCATGGGCAGGTCGCGGCCCAGCTCGGTCAGGGTCTTGCGGTCGTAGACACCGGACAGCAGCGCCGCACCGCCCTCCGGCGCGGCCTTCAGCACCGTCATATCACGGGAGAGGTCACTCAGCTCACCCAGCAGAGCGGCCACATCCTTGCCGCTGCGATACAGCTGGTCAAACAGGGCCAGTGCATCGGCGGCGTTCCGGGCCAGCAGGCAGCGCATCAATTGCAGCGTCTGGGTGCTGCCCGCCAGACCCAGCGTGTCCAGCACGGTGCGGCTGTCAATGTCGCCGTCCGCCGCACGGCACTGGTCCAGCAGGCTCAGGGCGTCGCGGAGAGCGCCGTTGGCCATGCGGGCCAGGATCTCCGCGCCGTCGGATGTCAGGGCAATGTCCTCCGCCGCCGCGATCTTCAAAAGCTGCTGCTCCGCGTCACGAGGCAGGATGCGCTTGAAGGAGAACCGCTGGCAGCGGGACAGGATGGTGGCGGGGACCTTGTGCAGCTCCGTGGTGGCCAGAATGAACAGCAGGTGCTCCGGCGGTTCCTCCATGATCTTCAGCAGGGCATTGAAGGCGTCCCGCGAGAGCATGTGGACCTCGTCGATGATGTACACCCGTTTTTTCAGCACGGAGGGGGGATACACCGCCTCCTCCCGCAGGGTGCGGGCGTCGTTGACGCTGCCGTTGGAGGCGGCGTCCAGCTCCGTCACATCCAGCAGGGTGCCTGCATCGATGCCGCGGCAGCTGTCGCACCGGCAGCAGGGTGCGCCGTCCACGGGGTGCTGGCAGTTCACCGCCTTGGCCAGGATGCGGGCGCAGGTGGTCTTGCCGGTGCCGCGGGTGCCGGTAAACAGGTAGGCGTGGCCCACGCGGCCCTCCGCCACCTGACGCTGGAGGGTGTCGGTGATATGGGACTGGCCCACCACCTCGGAAAAGGTTTTGGGACGGTATTTACGGTACAGCGCCTGGTACACGGGCACACCTCCTGTCGTAACAAAAATAGAACGTCCTCCGCCCATAGCCGCGAAGCCGGCTTCCCCGCGGCACATGGATGATCCCTCTTAATGCTGCTCGGTTCCCCGCCTGACATGATTCGTGGGTATCCATTGCGCGAGACCGGCCCCGCAGCTATCGGCGGAGGACAAGTTCACCCGCTTATTTTACTACAAAAGTTGCCGCTTGGCAACTGTTTTTTGTCGAGGCGCTATCCCAGCAGCGTTACCGCGCCGTGGATGAGCATGCACAGCGCCATGCCCATGGCTGTGGGCAGCGCCGCCGCCAGCGCCGTCCAGCGGGCGCTGCCCGTCTCGCGGAGGATGGTGAGGCACGTGGTACCGCAGGGGAAGTGCAGCAGGCACAGCACCAGCATACACAATGCCGTCTCCGCCGTCCAGCCGTGGGCGGTGAGAACGGGGCCCAGCTCCGTCAGCCCCGCCGCCGTCAGGCTTCCTGACCGCAGATAGCCCATCAGCAGCACCGGCAGCACGATCTCATTGGCAGGGAAGCCCAGCAGAAACGCCAGCAGCACCATGCCGTCCAGTCCCATCAGCCGCCCGGGGCCGTCCAGCGCGCCGGCCAGCGCCGTCAGCAGCGTGCCGCTGCCCGCCGGCACGCGGCCCAGCACCCAGATCACCAGTCCCGCAGGGGCTGCTACCGTCACGGCGCGGCCCAGTACGAACAGCGTCCGGTCCAGCAGCGACCGCACCAGCACCTGTCCCACCTGGGGCACGCGGTAGGGCGGCAGCTCCAGCGAGAAGGCGGACAGCTGGCCCCGCAGCACGGTGGCCGTCAGCAGGCGGGAGGCCAGCAGCGACATGGCCACGGCGAACAGCAGGCACCCCAGCAGCATGGCGGCGGCCGACAGAGAGCGTCCCACCCCGGCCGCGCCGCCCGGAAAGAACAGACTGATGAGGACGATCAGCGTGGGGAACCGGCCATTGCAGGGGATGAAGGCGTTGGTGAGGATGGCTACCAGCCGTTCCCGCGGACTGTCGATGATGCGGCAGCCCGTGACGCCGCAGGCGTTGCACCCCAGCCCCATGCACATGGTGAGGCTCTGACGGCCGCTGCCGCCGGCGGCGCGGAAGCACCGGTCCATGAGAAAGGCCACCCGCGGCAGATACCCCGCGTCCTCCAGCAGGGTGAACAGCGGGAAGAAGATGGCCATGGGCGGCAGCATCACCGCCACCACCCACGCCGCCGTGCGGTATACCCCGTCCACCAGCGATTCCCGCAGCCACCATGGCGCGCCGCCCAGCAGGGCTCGCAGCGGCTCCTGCGCCGACATGAGCCACCGGCTCAGCAGCTCCGAGGGCCGGTTGGCGCCCCAGATGGTGAGCCACAGCACCGCACCCAACAGCAGCAGCATCACCGGCACGCCGCCCCAGCCGGTGAGCACGCGGTCCAGCCGCCGGTCACGGGTGTGGACCTCCTCGGGGCGGCGGGAGAGACAGGCATCAGCGATGGCCAATGCCCGGTGGGCCACGGCGGCGCTGTCGTCCCCGTCCAGCGGCGGCCACGTGTCCTTCCACGGCTCCCGCCGCGCCATGTCCAGCACCGCCGTGCGCAGATCGTCCATCCCCTGTCCGCTCCGTGCCGTCGCCGTCACCACCGGTGCGTCCAGCCCGCGGGACAGGGCGTCCACGTCCACGGCGACGCCCTTGCGGCGGGCCTCGTCCATCAGATTCACGCACACTACCAGCCGCGGCGTGCGGCAGCGCAGCTGCACCGCCAGATGCAGATTTCGCCGGAGGCAGGTGGCGTCCGCCACCAGTACGGTGACATCGGCACCGCCGCCGCAGATGAAGTCCCGGGCGATCTGCTCCTCCGGCGAGTCTGCCCGCAGGGAGTAGGTCCCGGGCAGGTCGATGAGCCGGAAGGCCGCGCCCTGCCACGTGTAGGCGCCCTCCGCTACCGCCACCGTTTTCCCGGGCCAGTTGCCTGTGTGCTGGCGCATGCCCGTCAGGGTGTTGAACACCGTGGATTTTCCCACGTTGGGGTTGCCCGCCAGCGCCGCTGTGTACTGCTCCATTGACTGTCTCCTCCTTCTGCAGGCTGCTTCCGGCCATCCTATGCGGCGGCGGGGCGGCAGGTGCAGGACATGACGGCGGGGCACGCCATAGAAAACGCAGTCGCGCACCCGAGGGTGCGCGACTGCGTTTGCCGGTTTCCGGCAAACGCAGAAAAGTAAAACCGCCCGAAGGCGGTTTTACTTTCAGCCGCTGCGGCGGGAATTGAACGTGCAAGACACCCCGGATGGGTTTCTTGCACACATTCTTCCTTTCCGAAAATCGGGGATACTGCGGAACATGTCATAAAAAAGCAGCCGCGCACCCGAGGGTGCGCGACTGCTTTTTGGTAAAGGAGAGAGAATAACAATGTCACTTACTTGCTTTCTGATGCTATCATAACACGGCATTCCGGAAAGTCAACGGCTTTGTGAGAAGATTCACAAATTGTTCATAAGCTCCGCGCAAATACGCTCTTGACATTGGAAAAGCACCGTGCTATTATTTAGCACACTAATAATTAGTATGCGAAACAATTCGAAAGGAGGCACATTGTGGAACGCTGTATCACGGAACGGCCGGAGCATTTCGGCCCGCTGTTCGGCTACTGCGACCATCAGGTGCAGAAGCTGTTGGATCGGCGGCTGCGGCAATACGACGTATCGCCCATGCAGTGCCGGACGCTGACCTACCTCCACGAGGCGAAGGGCGAGGTCAACCAGAAGCAGCTGGAGCGGCACCTGATGGTGAAGCCCAGCACGGTCAACGGCATCGTGGACCGGCTGGAGGAGAAGGGCATGGTCACCCGCACCGCCAGCCGCACCGACGGGCGCTGCCGTATTCTGGCGCTGACGGCGCAGGGGAAGCAGTTTTATGACAGATTCATCGCCATCGTGCATGAGGTCAACGACCGACTGGAAAAGGGCTTTTCGCCGGAGGAGATCCGGCTGCTGACGTCACTTCTTCTGCGGGTGGCAAAAAATCTCTCGGAGGAGGACGAAGTATGCTGAAAAAGCTTGCCCCGTATACAAGGGGCTACCGGTGGTATATCCTGCTGGGCGTATTGTGCTCGGTGGGTGAGTCTGTGCTGGAGCTGGAGCTGCCCCGTGCCATGAGTGAGATCGTGGACGTGGGCATCGCCAACGGCGACCGCGGCTATATCCTGCTGACGGGCCTGAAAATGTTCCTGATGGCCATGGCGGCGCTGCTGTGCGGCGTGGGTGCGGCGGCGCTGGCCGCTAAAGCGGCCATGGGTTTCGGCGCCAACCTGCGCCAGGCGGAGTATGAGCAGGTGCAGCGCTTCTCCTTCGCCAACATCGAGCGCTTCTCCACCGCCAGCCTCATCACCCGCCTGACCAACGACGTGTCATCGGTGCAGATGACCATGTTCATGGGCATGCGCATGTGTGTGCGTGCGCCGGTGATGCTGGTGACGGCGCTGATAAAGACCATGCAGATCAGTCTGGACCTGAGCCGGGTGTTCCTGGTGGCAGTGCCGCTGCTGATCCTCGCGGTGGTCATCGTCATCCGCTACGTGGGGCCGTTTTTCACGGCGCTGCAGAACGCCACCGATGATCTGAATCTGGTGGTGCAGGAGAATCTGAACGCCGTCCGCGTGGTGAAATCCTTCGTCCGCGAGGAGCGGGAGGAGCAAAAATTCCAGAGCCGCAGCAATAAGCTCCGCGACACGGCGGAGAGGGCCTTTGGGTTCGTGGTGATGTTCATGCCCATCATGATCATGATCATGGGCGGCACCACGGTGGCGCTGATGTGGCTGGGCGGTCACGACGTGGCGGAGGGCACCCTGCTCTCCGGCGACCTGATGGCGTTCTTCACCTATTCCAGCGAGATCCTGATGTCCCTGATGATGGTGTCCATGGTGCTGATGTTCCTGACCCGTGCCATCGCCTGCGGCAGGCGCATCGTGGAGGTGCTGGACGAACAGCCCCAGATCACCGATGCCCAGGCCGATGCCGCATTGACTGTGGACAACGGCGATATCCGGTTCGATCACGTGTATTTCAAGTATCACCCCACGGCGGAGAGCTGGAACCTGACGGACATCGACCTGCACATCGAAAGCGGTATGACTGTGGGCATTCTGGGCGGCACCGGCAGCGCCAAGACCACGCTGGTCAGCATGATCCCCCGCCTGTACGAGGTGAATGAGGGCGCCGTCTCCGTGGGCGGCCGCAACGTAAAGGACTACACCATGGAGGCGCTGCGCGACGGCTGCGCCATGGTGCTGCAGAAGAACACCCTGTTCTCCGGTACCATTCGGGAGAACCTGCGCTGGGGCCGTGAGGACGCCACCGATCAGGAGATCGAGGAGGCCTGCCGCATGGCCTGCGCCGACGAATTCATTCAGCGGATGCCCGACGGCTACGACACCTATATCGAGCAGGGCGGCACCAACGTCTCCGGCGGCCAGAAGCAGCGCCTGTGCATCGCCCGGGCCATTCTGCGGCAGCCCAAGGTACTGATCCTGGACGACTCTACCAGCGCGGTGGACACCGCCACCGACGCCAAGATCCGCGGCGCTCTGAAAACGGCGCTGCCCGGCGCTACCAAGCTCATCATCGCCCAGCGCATCACCTCCGTCATGGACGCGGATATGATCCTGGTGCTGGACGACGGCCGCGTGGTGGGACAGGGCACCCATGAGCAGCTGATGGACAGCTGCGAGATCTACCGCGAGGTCTATGAATCCCAGCAGGAAGGGGTGAGCATCGATGGCTGAGACGAAACGCACAGGCGGAGGCCATGGCCGCAATCACGGCTATCAGCGGCCCAAGGACATGAAGGGCACCTTCAAAAAGCTCATGGGCTACGTGGGCAAGTATAAGGGGTCGCTGGTACTGGTGGCGATATGCCTTCTCATCAGCTCCGCAGCCAGCGTGGCCACCAGCTACCTGCTGAAGCCGCTGCTCAACGACTATATCATCCCCGGCGATTTCCCGGGACTTTTCAAAATGCTGCTGGTGATGGGCGGGATGTATCTCCTGAGCTCACTGTGCTCCTTTGCCTACGCCCGCATCATGGTCCACGTGGCACAGCACACGGTGGCCGCCCTGCGGCAGGACCTGTTCAACAGGCTGCAGCAGCTGCCCGTCAGCTACTATGACCGCCACCAGTCCGGCGACCTGATGAGCCGCTTCACCAACGACATCGACACCGTGTCGGAGATGCTGAACAGCAGCTTCGCCAGCATCATCTCCAACGTGCTGACCTTTGTGGGCACCGTGGTGATGATGATCGTGCTGAACCCGTGGCTGACGCTGATCACTTTCCTGTTCCTGGGCCTGATGGGGCTGGTGGTGAAGGTCATCGGCGGCCGCAGCCGTGCCAATTTCCAGCGGCAGCAGGCGGCGCTGGGCGCGCTGAACGGCTATATCGAGGAGATGATCGAAGGCCAGAAGGTCATCAAGGTATTCAACCACGAGGGCCAGGCCGTGGAGCGCTTCACCGCCCTCAACGGCGACTACCGCGACGCCGCCACCGCTGCCCAGGCCTATGCCGGCATGATGATGCCCGCCATGGGCAACCTCAGCAAGATCAACTACGCCGTCACCTGCTGCGTGGGCGGCCTGCTGGCCATCGGCGGCGTATTTGACATCGGCTCTCTGGGCGCGTACCTGCTGTACGTCAAGCAGGTGAGCCAGCCTGTGGGCCAGATCAGCCAGCAGATCAACACCCTGCTGGCCGCGGCGGCCGGCGCCGAGCGCATCTTCGCCGTCATGGACGAACAGCCCGAGACCGATGAGGGCAAGACCGTCATCGTCCGCGTGGAGAAAAACGGCGATACCCTGACAGAGACGGAGCGGCGCACCGGCCACTGGGCCTGGAAAAAGCCGGACGGCACGCTGGTGGAGCTGCGGGGCGACGTGCGCTTTGACCACGTGACCTTCTCCTACGACGGGGAAAAGACGGTGCTCAACGATGTGTCCCTGTTCGCCGAGCCCGGGCAGAAGATCGCCTTCGTGGGCTCTACCGGTGCGGGCAAGACCACCATCACCAATCTCATCAACCGCTTCTACGACGTGCAGCAGGGTATTATCACCTACGACGGCATCGACGTGAAGGACATCGCCAAGGATTCCCTGCGCCGTTCGCTGGGCATTGTGCTGCAGGATACCCATCTGTTTACCGGCACCGTGGCCGACAACATCCGCTACGGCAAGCTGGACGCCACGGATGAGGAGATCCGCGCCGCAGCGAAGCTGGCCAACGCCGACAGCTTCATCCGCCACCTGCCCCAGGGCTACGACACCGTCATCACCGGCGACGGCGGCAGCCTCAGTCAGGGCGAGCGCCAGCTGCTGGCCATCGCACGGGCCGCCGTGTCCGACCCGCCGGTACTCATTCTGGACGAGGCCACCAGCTCCATCGATACCCGTACCGAGACCCTGATCGAGCGGGGCATGGACTCCCTGATGGAGGGACGCACGGTGTTCGTCATCGCCCACCGCCTGTCCACCGTCCGCAACAGCCAGGCCATTCTGGTGCTGGAGCAGGGCCGCATCATCGAGCGCGGCGATCACGAGCAGCTGCTGGCGCAGCACGGCAAGTACTACCAGCTCTACACCGGGCAGGCAGAACTGAGTTGAATTAAATTATCCGAATACACCATACTAAGGAGGAATCATCCATGACCGAGCAGGCGCTTTGCCAGAAGGCCATCGATATGCTGGATATGGCCTATGTCCCCTATTCCCATTTCCCCGTGGGCGCCGCCCTGCTGTGCAGGGACGGCACGGTATTCACCGGCTGCAACATCGAAAACGCCGCCTACGGCGCCACCATCTGCGCCGAGCGCACCGCCATCTTCAAGGCTGTCAGCGAGGGGCACCGCGACTTTGACACCATCGTCATCGCCGGACGCAGCGACGACTACTGCGTCCCCTGCGGCACCTGCCGCCAGGTGATGATGGAGTTCGCCCCCGATCTCACCGTCATCTGCCTGAATAAGAAGGGCGAGAGCAGGAAGTTCGCCCTGAAGGAGCTGCTGCCCTACGGCTTCGACCAGAGTTGGTTGTAACGCTTAACGGGCGAGGGATCTTTCGTTCAGACGAGGCGCGGGAGCGCAGGCAATACTTTGTGCATGGCAAGCGAGCGCAACGACGTATGGACGGAAAAGCCCGCCCGTCGGGAACAAATGAGAGCGCGGCTGCGTCCTATCCACAGCCGCGCTTTCTTTTCCCTGCGCGGAAACACTGAAAATTTGGAGGATATTTCCATGAAAAAGTTCGTATCCATGATGCTTTCTGCCTTGCTGCTGCTAAGTCTGGCCGCCTGCGGCGATAAGAATAACGCCAGCGGCGACAAGCCCGCAGCGCCCACCAGTGCCCTGAACATACTGGAGACGGTATGGAACACCTACGGTGAGGACGAGAAGTTTGCCGTTGCCGGCGGCGATTTCTCCGAGACCAACGCCCGCGAGGACGCTCCCGGCGTCTTCGACCTGAAGGATCGCGCGCTGGTGGACAGCGAGCTGGGTCTGCCGGAGACCGCTGCGGTGGATGAGGCCGCATCTCTTGTCCACATGATGAACGCCAACACCTTCACCGCCGCCGCCTACCACGCCACCGGCGACACCGCTGAGCTGGCACAGCAGCTGCGGGACAACATCATGCAGCGCCAGTGGATGTGCGGCTTCCCCGACAAGCTGGTCGTGGCCGAGGTGGGCGAGTATGTGGTCACCGTCTTCGGCGCGGATGATCTGGTGGACACCTTCATGACCCACCTGAACGGCATCTACGGCGTCAGCGCCACCTACGACGAGGACATTCTGTGACACGGAGGATGGTGCAGCGGGGCGCGTTCCTGCTGATGGCGGCGGCGCTGGTGCTGGGTGCGGCAAAGCTCCCCGCCCATACGTCGCAGCCCTCCGCGCCCGCCGACACGGTGTACGTCTATGAGGGCTACGCCGCCAAGACGGACGCTCCCTTCGATGCGGATTCGCTGGACCGCGCCGCCTATCGTTTCCGGCACCTGTACGACCTGTACTTCACCGGACGCACCGTCTATCTGGCGGTGGTGCCGGACAAGGCGCAGTTCACCGTGCCGCCGGAGGGCTACGTCCCCGCTGGCGCGGCGGAGACGGCGGACTACCTCTGCGGCGCGCTGGACTTTTTGACGCCGGTGGATATCGCCGCCGGTCTGACGCTGACGGACTACTACCGCACCGACCCCCATTGGCGGCAGGAGCAGCTGCGCCCCGCGGCGGACGCCTTGCTGACCGCCATGGGTGCGCCGGCGCCCGGCACGCGGGACGAGACACTGTGCGCGCTGGAGGGGGATTTCCACGGCGGCTACTGGGGAAAGACCGAGGAGCCGCTGGAGCCGGACGCGCTGTCCTATCTGACCTCCCCCACGCTGGAGAGCTGCACCGTCCATAACTACGAGACGGACACCGACGGCGGCGTGTACGATTTTGCCGCCGCGCAGGACGCGCCCTACGACCTGTTCCTGTCCGGCAGCCGCTCCCTGCTGCGTATCGACAACCCCGACGCCCTGTCGGACAGGACGCTGGTGGTGTTCCGGGATTCCTTCGGCAGCAGCATCATCCCGCTGCTGGCGGAGAGCTATCGCACGGTGTACGCCGTGGATATCCGTTATCTGGCCTCCGACCGGCTGGGACGCGTCGTGGAGTTTCCCGACGATGCCGATGTGCTGTTTTTATACAGCGCCACCGTTCTCCACAACAGCATCACCCTGAAGTGACCGGCGGCATAGGCTGGGGCGTAAGGGGGATATGACACATGACGTATACGTTGGCGCAGCTGCCTCCTGGCGAAAGCGGCCGCGTAGCCGCGCTGGACTTCCCGCCCCGGAAGGCCCGCCGCATGGAGGATCTGGGCTTTCTCCCCGGGCAGCAGGTCACCGCGCTGCACACCCCGCCCTTCGGAGGGATCACCGCCTATCAGGTGCTGGACACCGTGATCGCGCTGCGGGACACCGATGCCAGCCGCATCACGTTATACACGCTGCAAGACGAAAAAGATGACGTTCTGTAACTACAGAACGTCATCTTTTTCTTTGATAATACGATTTGTTATCAGAAGGACACCATCTCGTTGGCGGGCTTGGTGGTGGCGGCGATGCTGCTGACGTACAGCACAGGGCCGTCGCCCTGATAGGCGTCGCACTTCTCCTTCTTTACGGTGGCGTGGATCTTCACCCACTCCTTGTCCTTGAAGTTCTCCAGCCCCTCGCCGCGGCATACCAGCGCCAGAAACTGCATGTCCTTGTCGCAGCAGACCATAGCGAACCGGCCCGGGCAGTGAACGCCCTTAAATTTCTTGGAGTGGCACATAATGGCCTTGAAGGACACCTCCACGCCCTGATAGCGGTCGGGGTTGTCCATCATATCCACATACCAGATGCCGTAGTCGTCGTCGGGCACCTCCAGCTTGCCGCCGGACAGGTCGAAGGGGGACATCTCCGGCGTCACATACTCCTCGCTGGTGCCGTCGGTGTTCTCCAGATAGATGTCGGCACGGCGGTTCACCATCCGCAGGTTGCGGCTGCGGAGCTGGGCGCGGAGCTGCTCATTGCAGCGGTTGAAGATCAGCAGGTCCGCGTTGGAGATCTTCTCCATCATCAGCTGGCCCATGTTCCGCACATACGGCTCAAAGGTGTTGGCGTCCACCAGGCACATGATCTGATACAGGATCCAGTTGGCGGGCAGACCCTCCCGATACAGGGGCTCGATGGCCCACATGCCGTTGTACTCGATGATGACCTGCTTGGGACGGTACTGCTTTTCCAGCTTCTTGAAAAGCTCCGGCGTCATCTGCTCCGGCTCGTCGATGGTGTAGGTGAACACGTTGCCCAGCACCTTGGGGTCGTAGGCCGTCTCGCCCTCCTCGCAGCACAGCAGCAGCGTCCGGTCCTCAGCGGCAAAGCCGTCCTGCAGGATGCCGTTGATGAAGCTGGTCTTGCCGGAATCCAGGAAACCGGCGATGAGATAAACAGGAATATCCATACGGTGTACCTCGCGTAAATTACAGGCCGAACAGCTCAGCCAGCTTGTCCTCCTTCAGCTGGGAGCCGATGACGCACAGACGGCCGGTGTAGTCGGCGGCGCCGAAGCGTACCTGATGCTCCTCCGGCACGAAGTCGAAGTGCAGCCACTTTCCGTCCTCGCTGTGGACGATGCCCTTGGCGCGGAGGATCGCGCCGTAGTCGCCGCTGTCCAGCGCGGTGAGGATGGTCTCCAGCTCGCTCTCGGTGAATACCTTCACCGTCTCCACGCCCCAGCTGGTGAACACCTCGTCGGCGTGATGGTGGTGATGGTGGCAGCCGCAGTGGGGATCGTCACACTCCTCGCCGTCGTGGTGGTGATGGTGATGCTCGTGCTCGTCGTGATCCTCGTGGTCATGCTCGTGATGGTGGCAATGCTCGTCCTCGTCATGGTCATGATGGCAGTGGTCATGCTCCTCGTGGTCATGATGGCAGTGGTCATGCTCCTCGTGGTCATGATGGCAGCAGTGCTCATGGTCATCGTCCTCGTCGTGGTCGTGATGATGATGGTGCTCCGCCTCGTCCGCCGCGTGCTCGGCCTGCATCCGCGCCAGCAGCTCATCGGCCAGGGACACCTTCTCAATGGCGCTGAGGATGGTCTTGCCGTCCAGCTCGTCCCAGGGGGTGGTGAGGATGGCGGCGTTGGGATTCTTTTCCCGCAGCAGGGCCACGGCGGCTTCCAGCTTCTCCTGGGTCAGCTTCTGGGTGCGGGAGAGGATGATGGTGCCGGCGGACTCGATCTGGTTGTTGTAGAACTCGCCGAAGTTCTTCATATAGACCTTCACCTTGGTGGCGTCGGCCACGGTGACGAAGCTGTTGAGCTTCATGTCCGGCACGTCCTTGACAGTGTTCTCCACCGCCACGATCACGTCGCTGAGCTTGCCCACGCCGGACGGCTCGATAAGAATGCGGTCGGGGGCGAACTGCTGATGTACATCCTTCAGCGCCTTGTTGAAGTCGCCTACCAGAGAGCAGCAGATACAGCCGGAGGACATCTCGCTGATCTGGACGCCGGACTCCTTCAGGAAGCCGCCGTCGATGCTGATCTCGCCGAACTCGTTTTCGATGAGCACCAGCTTCTCACCCTGAAACGCCTCTGCCAGCAGCTTCTTGATGAGCGTGGTCTTGCCGGCGCCCAGAAAGCCGGATACGATGTCAATTTTTGTCATAGTAAACCCTTCTTTTCTCTGCCGCCCGCGGCGGCACATATTCTTTCCCCCATATCATAGCCCATTTTTTCAAAAATGCAAGTGGGCACAGGGCGAAAAATGTGTTTTCCCTGCGCCCATCTGCATTTTTTGCGGAAACTGCCGCTGTTTTTGCGAAAAATGTTACCAGCTGGTGTTTTCGCCGTCGTCGAGGAAGCCGTCGCTGTCGTGGACATAGCCGTTTTCCAGCATCTGGCGGAAGGTGGCGGTGCGCTCCGCGCCGCGGCGCATACGTCCCTCCGCCTGCGTGCCGGGCAGCGTATCCTCCCCATTTCGCCGGTTTTCTCCGGCGCCGGGCTGGGCGGGCGTGTCGGTGCCGTTCTGCCAGCTGCCGCCGCTGCCGTTATCCTGCGGGGCGTTCTGGCTCTGGTTGGTATCGGGGCGGTTGGGACTGCCGCCGTTGTTCCGGTCATCGTCCTTGCCGCAGGCCGTCAGTGCCAGCACCATGGCCAGCACCAGAAAAATCGCAGAAAGCTGCTTCATGATGAAGAAATTCTCCTTTCCTGGTTGTGCGCGCTGCGCCGCAGTTAGTATCTGCCTGCGGCGGCCATCGTAGCCGTGCGGATATCTGGTGTATCATGCAATTTCTGGCTTTTGAGGAAACAACGTTGCGTTTTGCGGCGGAATACGTTATAATTATTATTCAAACATATGCCGGTGTGTTCCTGCCCCTGAGACGGCAGGAAATACAAAACGTATTTTACCGCGCAGAATCAACTGCGCGTATACTGGGAGGTCAGACCATGCAAAATCTGGAAAAGCAATATCACATCCACTGTGTGGAGGGCGACGTGGGCCGCTATGTGATCCTGCCCGGCGATCCGGGCCGCTGCGAGAAGATCGCCGCACTGTTCGACGACGCCCGTTTCGTGGCGCAGAACCGGGAGTACACTGTCTATACCGGCACGCTGCTGGGAGAGAAGGTGTCCGTCTGTTCCACCGGCATCGGCGGGCCTTCCGCCTCCATCGCCATGGAGGAGCTGCACAACATCGGCGCGGACACGTTTCTGCGGGTGGGCACCTGCGGCGGCATCGACCTGGACGTGCGCTCCGGCGACGTGGTGGTGGCCACCGGCGCGATCCGCTTTGAACACACCAGCCGGGAGTATGCGCCTATCGAGTATCCGGCGGTGGCCAACTTTGAGGTGACTACCGCGCTGGTACAGGCTGCCAGAGCGCTGGGCAAGCGGACGCAGGTGGGCGTGGTGCAGTGCAAGGACGCGTTCTACGGCCAGCACAGCCCCTCACGGATGCCGGTGTCCTATGAGCTGCTGAACAAGTGGGAGGCGTGGAAGCGGCTGGGTGTCAAGGCCAGCGAGATGGAGTCCGCCGCACTGTTCGTGGTGGCGGATGCGCTGAAGTGCCGCTGCGGCAGCTGCTTCCACGTGGTGTGGAACCAGGAGCGGGAGGCCGCCGGTCTGGACCAGGAGATGAGCGAGGACACCACTGCCGCCGTGGAGGTGGGCGTGGAGGCCCTGAAGCTGCTGATCCAGGCGGATCGCGCAGGGTAAGCGGCAAAGCATTGCATAATTGCATAAAAACACCGCATCCCATGGGATGCGGTGTTTTTATGCGCGGTTTATGCGGGAGTTATATGTTTTCCTGCTCTTTGAGCTCCTGGGCCTCCTGCCGGTAGTGCAGAGCGGTCTCGTGCAGGGAGGCGATGGCCTCCGGCGTCAGGGGAGACTTCACACGGGCGGGAGAGCCAAGGGCCATCATGCCGTCGGGGATGACGGTGGACTGCGTTACCAGCGCACCGGCGCCGATCAGACAGTGGCTGCCGATCTTGGCGCCGTTGAGGACGATGGCGCCCATGCCGATCAGCGTCTCGTCGCCGACGGTGCAGCCGTGGAGGATGGCTCCGTGGCCTACGGTGACGTTTTTACCCACCGTTACCGGCAGGCCGGGGTCCACGTGGACCACACAGTTATCCTGAATATTGCTGCCCTCGCCGATGGTGATGGAGGCGGTGTCGCCCCGCAGCACCGCGCCGTAAAACACGCTGCTGTCCGCGGCAAGGGAGATGTCACCGCGGAGAGTGGCGTTGGGGGCCACGAAGGCGGTGGGGTGGATGACGGGCTTTTTCATAGGCAGATGCCCCTTTCGCTGAGTTTCGATGTCCGTATTGTACCACATTTTTCCCGTATATCCACCGTCCGGCAAGAAAAATCCCGCAGAATTTTCCAAAAATCGCCCTACCATTTTTCGACAAAGTGTGGTATAATCATACAGAAAAAAGGCCGCCGAGGGGACGAAAGAGAGAGCGGACCGCGGCGCAGAACGGTATGGACAGTGTTTTGTGTAAGGAGAGTGACAAGATGTTTGCAGCAGGTGATCTGGTAGTGTACGGCGGCGAGGGCGTTTGTCGGGTGGAGAGCATCGGACCGTCCGGCCTGGCCTATGACGACGGGACACGGCTTTACTATCACCTGACGCCCCTGTACCGCAGCGGTACGGTGATGACACCGGTGGACACGGGAGTGCTGATGCGCTCGGTTATCACCCGGGAGGAGGCGCTGGCACTGATCGCGTCCATCCCGTCGCTGCCGCCCTGCAAGCCGGAGCAGCCGGGCATCCGCGCTGCCAAGGATTTCTATCATCAGGTGGTGATGCGCTGCCAGTGCGGCGAGCTGGCCGCCATGATCCACAACGTGTGCCGCAAGCGGGCGTGGGCCCTGCGCCATGGCAAGAAGGTGAGCCAGATGGACGAGCGCTATCTCAAGCGGGCCGAGGACCAGCTGTACGGCGAGCTGGCGGCCGTGCTGGGTCTGGAACGGGGCGGCGTGGCGGATCTCATCCGCCAGAGCTGGCCGGGCTGGCCGGAGAAGCTGCCGGAGCCCGCGCCGACGGAGGCGTGAAAACAGACAAAAAAGAACGGAAAGCAGAGCTTTCCGTTCTTTTTTGTCAGAAGTAGCGGACAAGGCCGGCGATCAGCAGCGTGGGCAGCAGCCACAGCAGCAGAAACACCACCATGGCCAGCGGCGTCAGCACCGCGAAATTCCCCACAGAGGTGAGGTAGTAGGCCAGCAGCACGCCGCACAGGGCACCGATATAGCTGAGCACCGTGGCGGTGCGGACGGCCCGCACCATGCGGCGGCTGCCTACCACTGACTCGGCCAGAGGCAGCAGGCCCTCACGGCAGACGATGACGTTGGGCGTCTCGCCCTGCTGGGCGGCCAGCTGGGCCAGAGCCAGACGGGTGGACACGTCGGGGTAGACCACCTTGGCGTCCACGCCGAACTTCCGCTTGATGAGCCCCGGGGTGACGTTGCTGCTGCGGACAGCCAGCACCGGCGTGATATGGCAGCGGCGCATGGCCCGCAGAGCCCACTCCGCGTTGCGGGAGGGCTGATACTTCACGGCAAACACCGCCGTCAGCACGCCGTCCACCGACAGAAAGAGGCCGGTCTGGAGCTTCAGGTCGTGGGGGAGGGCCACATGGCGCTTTTTCATAAAGTAGGCGCTGCCCATCAGCACGGTCTCGCCGTGGATGGCGGCCTCCACGCCGCCCTCCTCGCAGTAACGCAGGTCGTCCACGCGAATGTGGAACCCGCCCTCCGCCGTGAGCTGGCGGTCCAGCAGGGGGGCAAGGCTGCTGCCGGCGGCACGGGCCACCGAAGCGGCGTAGCCCACGGCGCGGCTGCGTTCCTCGCCGTAGACCTTGTAGCCGTTGAGGGTCACGGTACCGGCGGGGAAGAGATCGTCATCGGTGAGCACCATGCGGCCGGAGCGGGCCACGGCACGGGCACCGGCATAGCCGGCGGCGGCAGCGCCGCTGCGCTCCAGGCGGCGGGACAGGTAGTACAGGGGCAGGGAGCCGGTCAGGGGCAGGGACAGCTGGACACCGGCGCCGGTGAGGGCGGCCAGCACCCAGGGAAACTCGTCCATGGGGCGGGCGGTGAAGCACACCACGCCGGACAGCACCACCGCCGCGCTGAGCAGCAGCGGCAGTACATAATTCTGCCAGCGGCGGGCGGGGTCGGGGCGCATGGTGCTGTGGTAGAAGCCCTCCAGCACGCCCCGCTGCTTGCAGACACCGGCGGGCAGGACGGACACCACGTAGGGCGGTACGCCGTTGAGGTCCGCCAGATGGAAGGCGATGCGGCGGGTCTCCGCCGTCAGGTACAGGCCCAGCTGGCAGGTGAGGATCAGCAGAGCGCCGGCCGCGGCGTAGGGGGTGGAGAGGGTGCTGCCGGTGACGGCGCCGGCGGCGCAGCAGAGAAGATCCGCCAGCACCGCAACGCCGGCGCACAGCTCGCAGCCTACCTGCCCGTCGCGGAGCATGCGGAAGGCCGTCTGCCATACCGGCAGGCACAGAAGCGCCGTCAGCAGCAGGCCGCCGCCCAGCACGATGCACCGCAGCGGCGCGGCGTCCAGCCATGCGGGCGGCAGCATTTCCAGCTCCTGCAGCACGGCGGCCACCACCAGAAGAAGTACGGGCAGCGCGGCGAACACCAGACCGCGGCGCAGCCGGTTGCAGCGGCGCTTTTCCTCCCGCAGGGCGTCGTCCATGCGGGGCTCCGGCTCCTCCGGTTCCTCCGGCTCCGGCTCGTCCTCGGGGTCGTCGAACAGCTGCTCCGTTTCCTGAGAAAGGCCGCGGGGCCGGGCGCTGCGGCGGTCCGTGAGGCGGTGCAGCAGGCCGGAGAGCCGCTGGCCCAGGGGCACGGGAGCGTCAATGACGCCGTCCTCCTCGTCCTCCAGCACGGCATCCACCGTCTGGCTCATGACATCCTTCAGACTGACACGGTCCGGTGTGTCGGACAGAGGTGCAGGCACAGGATCGGGCGCGGGAACGGGCTCCGGCTCGGGAATGGGAGCGGGGTCGGGCACGGGGACGGGTTCGGGTTCGGGCGGGGGCGTCGGCGCAGGGGGAGTCTCCGGCGCAGGGGCAAGCTGACGCCCACCCCTGCCGTATTCGGCAAGGATGGCGTCCAGCGAGAGCTCGTCCCGGGGGACGGGCGTATCCAGTTGTGGGTCGTCACGCCTGTTCATAGTACGATGCAACGCCGTCAGCTCCGCTGGCGCACCGCCTCGTACAGCAAAATGGCTGCGGCGGCGGAGGCGTTCAGAGAGGAGATGCGGCCTTTCATGGGGATGCTTACCAGAAAATCACAGTTCTCGGAGACAAGGCGGGTCATGCCGCTGCCCTCGGAGCCGATGACGATGGCGGCGGGGCCCTTCAGATCCGCGGTATAGAGATCGGTAGTGCCGTCGGCGGCGGTGCCGAATACCCAGATGCCCTGCTTTTTCAGGTCCTTCAGCAGGGAGGGAATGTTGGCCACCCGCGCCACGGGGATATAGCTCACCGCGCCGGCGGAGGTCTTGGCCACCACGGCGGTCAGACCGGCGGAGCGGCGCTTGGGGATGATGACGCCGTGGGCGCCGGCACACTCGGCGGTGCGGAGGATGGCGCCCAGATTGTGGGGGTCGGAGATCTCGTCGCACACCACCAGCAGGGGCGGTTCCCCCCTCTCTGCTGCCGCGGAGAGGATGCTCTCCACCGTGACATACTCCCGCACGGCGGCCAGAGCGATGACGCCCTGGTGGGCGTGGGTGCGGGAAATGCCGTCCAGCTTGCGGCGATCGGCCTCCACCACCACGATGCCCGCGTCCCGGGCCCTGGAGGCGATGTGGCCCAGGGTCTTGTCCGTCTCGCCCTTGGCGATGTAGATCTTGTCGATGGCGGTGCCCACCCGCAGGGCTTCGATCACCGCGTTGCGGCCCTCGATGACGCCGTCGGCCTCCGCGTCCGGCAGGGGACGGCGGCGCTCGGTATCCTTCATATCTTTCATGGGTATGACCTCATTTTTCTTGAATTACTGACCAGTATAACACAATATTTCGGCGAGATAAAGCGCCATTCATAGAAATTTTACAGAAAATCCGACGATGTGCCGCTTGTGACATTTGGACAAGTGTGGTATACTGTGCGATACTGCGAAGGTATACCGCGGGAGGGATGCGCCGCCGAGAGCGGAGGCACTCCGGCTGACGGTTTTTTACGGAGGATACACATGGCCAACAACGATCAGAACAACAATAAAAACGGAAAGGGACGCAATAACCTGCGGGGCATCCTGACGCTGGTGGCGTGGGCACTGGTGCTGACGGTGGGATTCAACTACCTCAACGCCTACAACCGCAACGCCACCAACAAGTCCACCAGCCACGAGATCAAGTACAGCGAGATGCTGGATCTTATCGAAAACGATAAGGCGAAAGAGGTCCTGTTCAAGGACGACGCCATCTACATCACGCCGGTGGAGGGCTACACCTACACAGAGGAACAGGACGAGGACAGCAACGTGCCCGCCAAGTCCTACACCCAGTCCAAGGACACGAAGCTGACGCTGTATACCGCGTATCTCAACGATACGTCCCTGCTGCCTCTGCTGAAGGAGCACAAGGTGGCCTACACCGGCTATTACGAGGCGCAGATGAATCCGGTGCTGGCGTTCATGGTCAGCTACATCCTGCCCACGCTCATTTTTGTGGGACTGCTCATGCTGCTGCTGCGGATGCTGGCCAAGAGCGGCGGCAGCGGCTTCGGCGGCATCGGCAGCGTGGGCAAGTCCAACGCCAAGGTGTATATGGAGAAGTCCACCGGCGTCACGTTCAAGGATGTGGCCGGTCAGGACGAGGCCAAGGAGTCGCTGGAGGAGATCATTGATTTCCTCCACAACCCCGGCAAGTACACCGCCATCGGCGCCAAGCTGCCCAAGGGCGCGCTGCTGGTGGGCTCACCCGGTACCGGCAAGACCCTGCTGGCCAAGGCTGTGGCCGGTGAGGCGGGGGTGCCGTTCTTCTCCATTTCCGGTTCCGACTTCGTGGAAATGTTCGTGGGCGTGGGCGCCAGCCGTGTCCGCGACCTGTTCAAGGAGGCTGCCAAGGTGGCCCCGTGCATCATTTTCATCGATGAGATCGACACCATCGGCAAGTCCCGCGACGGCGGTAAGTTCGGCGGCAACGACGAGCGCGAGCAGACGCTGAACCAGCTGCTGGCGGAGTTGGACGGCTTCGATCCCAGCAAGGGCGTTATCGTGCTGGGCGCTACCAACCGCCCCGAGGTGCTGGACAAGGCGCTGCTGCGCCCGGGACGCTTCGACCGGCGCATCACCGTGGATCGGCCCAATCTGGCGGGCCGCCTGGCCACGCTGCAGGTACACACCCGCAACATCCGTCTGGCCGAGGATGTGGACCTGAACAAGATCGCCCAGGCTACCGCCGGATGCGTGGGCGCGGATCTGGCCAATCTGGTGAACGAGGCGGCGCTGCGGGCCGTCCGCAAGGGCCGCAAGGCTGTGAACCAGAACGATCTGCTGGTGTCCTTTGAGCTGGTCATCGCCGGCTCGGAGAAGAAGGGCACCGTCATCACCGAGGAGGAAAAGCGCATCATCGCCTATCACGAGGTGGGTCATGCGCTGGTGGCGGCCAAGCAGAAGAACGCCCAGCCGGTGAGTAAGATCACCATCGTGCCCCACACTCAAGGGGCGCTGGGCTATACGCTGCACCTGCCGGAGGAGGAGAAGTTCCTCATGTCCAGAGAGGACATTCTGGCGGAGATCCGCACGCTGCTGGCAGGCCGCTCCAGCGAGGAGATCGTGTGCAACACCATGACATCCGGCGCGGCCAACGACATCGAGCGGGCCACGGAGCTGGCGCGGAATCTGGTGGCGCGGTTCGGCATGTGCGACGAGTTCGATATGATGGCGCTGGGCACCATCCAGAGCCAGTATCTGGACGGCAGTTACTCCATGACCTGCGCTCAGGAGACCTACGCCGCGGCGGACCGCGAGACCATCAAGATCATCCGTCAGTGCCATCAGGAGGCCAAGAGAATTTTGCAGGACAACCGGGAGCTGCTGGACAAGATCGCCGCGTACCTGCTGAAGAAGGAGACCATCACCGGGCAGGAGATGATGGCCATTATCGAGGGCCGCGACCCTGAGACGGTGGACAACTACGGCGCCACCAGAGAGCAGGAGCGGAAGCTGTTCCGCCCCAGTGTGCCGGAGACCATCGAGGCGCCCGCCAAGCACATCAACATGGTGTCCGAGCCGGTACCCATGCCGGACTTCGACGCACCCGAGGAGGAACCGGCGAAGGCGTCGGAGCCCCCTGCGCCGGAGGAGGCTCCCGGAGAGGGGAAGCCGGAGGGCGAAGGAGAATAAAAAAAGCACCCGCGGGCATGCCGCGGGTGCTTTTTTTATGGTCAGGATTTCGCCGGCGCCTGTTCCGTGCTCTCCATGTAAAGCGTTTCACAGGCTTGCTGCGCCTCCACCAACAGGCGGATGGCCTGTTCGGCGGCGCGAGCCATGGTCAGATACATTTCGTGATAGGCTTCAACTTCCGTCATAACATCACCCCCTGCAAAAATTATAGGACAATTTAACCCTAAATGCAATAGGACAATTTGTCATAATATTTATGGTGATTTTTGATGAGCAGATTACGGGAACTCAGAAAAGAGCGGGGATTTACGCAGGTCAAGATGCAGATGCTGACCGGCATCGACCAGAGCGCGTACTCCAAGATCGAGCGGGGCGAGCGCTATCTCAGCTTTGAGCAGTGCCGCCGCGTGGCGCTGGCACTGAACACCAGCATGGACTATCTCGCGGGGCTTACCGACGAGAAGAAGCCCTATCCCCGCAGCGAGTGATGACAAAAGAGCACCCGCGGCACTTTGAAGTGCCGCGGGTGCTTTTTTATTCTTTTTAATTCTCAGGCAGGGCGCGGGCGGCGTCGCACAGCAGGGGCAGGGCCTTCTCGAACTCCACGCCGTACCAGGCGGCACAGGGGTCCTGAGCCGTGACATCAATGCAGGAGAGGGTGAAGCGCACCGCCAGAGAGACGGCATCTTCCAGCGGCAGGCCCCGCATCATGCCGCCCACCACCGTGGCGGCGAAGATGTCGCCGGTGCCGTGGTAGGAGCCGGTCTGCCGCCGGTCCAGACACGTGAAGAACCGGCCGTCGGCGCTGTCGTAGCCCATGGCGCCCAGCCTGTCCGGCGTGAAGGACACGCCGGTGAGCACCACTTTTCCGGCACCCAGCGCCGCTACTTTTTGCAGCAGCTCGCGGGTCATGGGCTCGTCCATGTCCTCGCGGTAGGGCGTACCGGTGAGGAGACATGCCTCTGTCAGATTGGGCATGGCCACGTCGGCCCGGGCCACCACCCGCGCCATGGCGGCGGGGAAGTCGGGGCCAAAGCCGGAATAGAGCTTGCCGTGGTCCGCCATGGCGGGGTCCACGAAGATCATGGTATCGGGGCTTTTTACCGCGTCAAAGAAGTCCAGCACCTGCTGCACCTGGGGTACGGAGGCGATGTAGCCGGTATACAGCGCATCGAAGTGGACGTGCTGGGCCTGCCAGTGGGCGGCGATGGCGTCAAGCTGGTCCGTCAGGTCGCGGCTGACAAAGCCGGGGAAGGCGGTGTGGGCGCTGAGGACAGCGGTGGGCACGATGGCGCACTCCACGCCCAGAGCGGAGATCACCGGCAGCGCCACGGTCAGGGAACAGCGGCCCAGGCAGGAGATATCCTGTATGGATGCGATACGTTTCATGGCAGCTCCTCCTGTTTCGTCCGATAGCACTCCGGCCGCTGAAAACGCTTCATGTCCACGCGGTCGGCGGGTATCTCCTCCGACACCGACAAGATCTCGCAGATCAGCCGGTCATCCAGCGTGTGCGCCATGGCGTCCTCTGTTCAAGATATGCAAGGGAAACCTTGGTCGGGTTTCCCTTGCGCGTGCAGTTGTCCGCTTGCAGGCGACCGCTTTTGCAGCGCAAAAGCGCGCACCAAAAAGGGGCGGCCCGCAGGGGCGGACATTTCGTGGGCATCCTGCGGTCATGGCAGGGCGCACGGAACCCGCGTATACCGCAAGGAAGGGAATGTGTGCAAGGGAAACCTTGGTCGGGTTTCCCTTGCGCGTTCGGTTATCCGCCCGCAGGCGACCGCTTTTGCAGCGCAAAAGCGCGCACCAAAAAGGGACGGCCCGCAGAGGCGGACATTTTTGGTGCGGGCATGGGGACTCGAACCCCAACGCGTGAGCACGAGAACCTAAATCTCGCATGTCTACCAATTCCATCATGCCCGCAAACATATCCGCCATTATAGCACATTTTCTGCGGCGGCGCAAGGGATGTCTGCCGGCCCTCGTCGACCTGCCCAGTACGGTGGAAGGGAAATTGTATAAGTTGCCGAAAAAGCCTGCGCGGACAGGGAATTTTCCTACAAATCCACAAAATAATGGTTGTCAGGCCCTGCAATATAAGCTATAATCGGTACGTTGAGCTACTGTCCGCAGCCGTGTGGGCGGCGGACTTGAAGAAAATGAAGGGAGTACATCACCACTATGACTGCTAATGACATTCGCAATATTGCGCTGCTGGGCCACGGCGGGTCCGGCAAGACCTCACTGGTCGAGCAGATGCTGTTTATGACCAACGGCATCGACCGTCTGGGCAAGACCGCCGACGGCAACACCACCTGCGACTACGACGCCGAGGAGATCAAGCGCCAGATCTCCATCTCCCTGGCCTTTGCCCCCGTTATGTATAAGGGCAAGAAGATCAACGTCATGGACGCTCCCGGCAACTTCGATTTCTCCGGCGAGGCGGTGTGCGCCATCCGCGCCGCCGAGTGCGCCGTCATCGTGGGCAACGCCAAGGACGGCCTGTCCGTGGGTATGGAGCGCACCTGGAAGATGCTGGGCAAGAAGCCCCGCATGATGTTCATCAACCGCGTGGAGGAGGCTAACGCCGACTACGCATCCTGCATCGAGGCCGTCAAGGCCAAGTACGGCACCGCCATTGCCCCCATCGTGGCCACCAAGGCCGACGGCAACAAGGCCGTCACCGTCATCGTGGACCTGCTGCACAACAAAGCCTACGACGCCAAGGGCGAGTGCGCTATTCCCGCCGACATGGCCGACGAGGTGGAGGCCCTCCGCGCTGAGCTGATGGAGGCCGCCGCCGGCGCCGACGAGGAGCTGATGGAGAAGTTCTTCGAGACCATGGAGCTGTCCGCCGAGGACATGGCCAAGGGCCTGCAGATCGGCGTGCGCGAGGGCAGCGTGTGCCCCGTGCTGTGCGGCAGCGCCGCCACCGGTATGGGCGTGGAGATGCTGATGCAGACCATCGTGGACCTGGTGCCCGTGGCTACCGATATGCCCGCCGAGGCCGCTGAAGACGACGACGGCAACGCCATCGAGGTGGCCCACGATCCCAACGGCTCCGCCGCTGCCTTCGTGTTCAAGACCATCTCCGACCAGTATGGCAAGTTCTCCATGATCAAGGTCATCCGCGGCAAGGTCACCAGCGATATGTCCCTGTACAACATGACCACCGGCAACACCGAGAAGCTGGGCCGTCTGTACGTCATGAAGGGCAAGAAGACCGAGGAGACCAAGGAGATCTGCTGCGGCGACATCGGCGCCATCGGCAAGATGGACAAGGTCAAGACCGGCGACAGCCTGTGCGAGCCCAAGACCTATGTGAAGTTTGCGCCTCTGGCCTTTGCCCCCGCCTGCTACGAGCGGGCGATCTCCCCCAAGACCAAGCAGGAGATCGAGAAGCTGGGCACCGGCCTGAACAAGCTGAACGAGGAGGACCCCACCTTCTCCGTCACCAACAACGCCGAGACCCACCAGACCGTGATCTCCGGCGCCGGCGACATCCAGATCGACGTGCTGTGCAGCAAGCTGAAGTCCCGCTTCGGCGTGGATTCCGAGCTGGATACCCCGCGTGTTGCCTACCGTGAGAAGATCCGCAGCACCGTCCGCAAGCAGGGCCGCTATAAGAAGCAGACCGGCGGCAGCGGCCAGTTCGGCGATGTTCACATTATCTTCGAGCCCCAGAGCGAGCAGGAGGATATGATCTTTGAGGAGAACGTGTTCGGCGGCTCCGTGCCCAAGAACTACTTCCCCGCCGTGGAAAAGGGCCTGCGCGAGAGCTGCCTGCACGGCGTGCTGGCCGGCTATCCCGTGGTGTTCCTGAAGGCCACCCTGGTGGACGGCTCCTACCACCCCGTGGACTCCTCCGAGATCGCGTTCAAGCTGGCCGCCAACCTGGCGTTCAAGGCCGCTCTGCCCGAGGCCAAGCCCGTGCTGATGGAGCCCATCGGTGAGCTGAAGGTCACCGTGCCCGACAACTACGTGGGCGACGTGATGGGCGACCTGAACAAGCGCCGCGGCCGCGTGATGGGCATGAACCCCACCGGAGACGGCGAGACCGTGCTGGAGGCCGAGGTGCCCATGGCCGAGATGATGAGCTACGCCATTGACCTGCGGTCCATGACCCAGTCCCGCGGTACGTTCACCTTCAACTTCGTCCGCTACGAGGACTGCCCCGCCGCAGCTCAGGAGAAGGCGATCGCCGCCGCCAAGGCGCTGGCCGAGGCCGAGTAAGGGATATACGACAAGCGACAAGAACGGAAAAGCGCCCGTCCGGAAGGACGGGCGCTTTTTTTGCGCGCTTTTGGGTATAAATTATTGCAGGGGCGTCTCCAGCTTTTGCAGGGACTTTTTGAACTGCACCGAGAACAGGACGGCGGTGAACGTCACCGCCAGCACGTCAGCCACGGGCTCCGCCAGATAGACGGCTGTTGTGGGGTCCGGCAGGAAGCAGGGCAGGATGTAGATCAGGGGGATCAGCAGCACGAACTTCCGCAGCACCGCTACAATGATGGAGCAGACAGCGTTTCCGGTGGAGACCAGAGTCATCTGGCAGGCGATCTGGATGCCGAACAGGCCCAGCCCACCGCAGTAGATGCGCAGCGCCCTGGAGGTGAAGGCCAGCAGGGCCGCGTCGGTGGTGAACAGACCGGCGAACACCCGGGGGCACAGCATCACGAAGGCCCACAGCATCATAGAGTAGATGAGGCAGGCGCGCAGCAGCAGGCGGAAGCTCTGCCGGACGCGGTCTGTGTTCCGGGCGCCGTAGTTGTAGCTGGTGATGGGCTGAGCGCCCTGAGACAGACCGGTCAGGGGCAGCAGGGCGAACTGCATGACGCTGGTGAGGATGGTCATGGCGCCCACGGCCAGATCCCCGCCGTATTTCAGCAGGGAGGAGTTGAAGCACACGGAGATGACGCTCTCACTGGCCTGCATGACAAAAGAGGACGATCCCAGCGCGATGCAGGGCGGCACCAGCCGCAGACCGGACAGCAGGTTCTCCCGCCGCAGGCGCAGCAGCGTCTTATTGCCGCAGAGGAACGATGTGACCCAGACGCAGGACAGGGCCTGAGACAGCACGGTGGCCAGCGCCGCGCCCCGCACGCCCATGTCCAGAGCGAAGATGAACAGCGGGTCCAGCGCGATATTGGCCAGCGCGCCGATGAGCACCGTCAGCATGCCGGTCCGGGCGAAGCCCTGGGCCGTCACGAAGGCGTTGAGGCCCAGCGTCAGCTGGACGAACACGGTGCCGACGGCATAGACACCCATGTAGTCGGCGGCGTAGGCGACGGTGTTCTCGCTGGCGCCGAACAGCAGCAGGAGGTCGCGGCCCCACAGAAGCAGCACGGCGGTGAGGGTCAGGGACAACAGGAGCAGCAGGGCAGCGCAGCCGCCCAGCAGCCGCTCCGCGCCGGCGTGGTCGCCGCGGCCCATGGCAATGGAGGCACGGGGCGCACCGCCGGAGGCCACCAGTGCCGCAAAGGCGGAGACGATCATGATGAGGGGCATGCACACGCCCACGCCGGTGAGGGCCAGGCTTCCGTCGCCGGGCATGTGACCAATGTAGATGCGGTCCACGATGTTGTAGAGCATATTTACCAGCTGGGCCGTCACCGTGGGGACCGCCAGCCGGAACAGGAGCCGCCCTACCGGCTCCGTACCGAGAAATGTCTTGTCTTGCTGCATAAAAGCCTTTCTGACGCTACGCCATGGCGCGGAAGCGGTCGGCGATCCGGGCCGCCGCCTCGTCCAGCGTACAGGCGGATGTGTCGATGCACAGGTCGTAGTTGGTGCTGTCGCCCCAGACATGGTGGGTGTAGGTCTCGTAGTATTTCCGGCGCTGTTTGTCCATTTTTCGCAGCAGCCGCGCCGCCTGAGGCTGGGTCAGATGCTCCTGCTCCATCTTACGGGCGATGCGCTGTTCCTCCGGCGCGGAGACGAATACCCGCAGCAGGCGGACATCCGCATTCCGCAGGACATAGTCGGCGCAGCGGCCCACGAACACGCACTCCTCCCTGCGGGCGATGCGGCGGATCTCGTGGCTTTGCAGGGCGAACAGCACCTCGGACGTGGGCTTGCCCCGCACGACATGGTAGTTGCCCTCGTGGACGGTGCGGAACAGGTAGGGGTTGGTGGCCTTTTCATCGGAATCGCTCATGACGGACTCCGATAGCTCGCCGTATTCGCAGGCCAGATGTACCAGCTCCTTTTCATAGACGCGCAGACGCAGCAGGTCCGCGGTCTTGACGGAGATCTCATGGCCGCCGCTGCCGAACTGGCGGCTGATGCAGATGATGCGGTTTCCCATGCTATTGCCTTCTCTCTTTTGTTATTGCAGCGCATTCAGCACCGCGCGGGGGAACGGGTAATTGCGGGAGACGAACCGGATATCGGCGCTCAGGGAGGCGTTGGCCTCCGTCAGCGCCACACTGATGCTGCCGGAGCAGGTGATACGGACGCTGCACAGCTGGGTGTCCTGCACCTCCATGGTGACGCGGCCACCGGTGAAGGCGACGTGCTGGGACTGGATATCCGGCGCGATGGCGGCGGCAAACTCCGCAGCTCCCGCCTCGTCCAGCGTCAGAGTATAGGTATCTGTGCCGCCGGTCTGGGTGCAGGCGGCGGTGCCGTTCAGCACCAGCTGGTAGGCCAGCTGAAGGAGCCGGGCCTGGGAGGCCAGAGCGTCATCGGTGGTGAGAACATGGCCTTCCGCATCGCAGAGCTTATCGCCGGAGAAGTACAGGCTCAGCGCGCCCTTGCGGACGGCGGTGAAATCCTGACCGTCCACGGTGCGGCGGTCATATTGCAGGGTGTCGCGGAGCACCAGAGGGCCGCAATCCGCCGTCAGCGTCAGGTCGGCGGCCAGTACCTCCCTGCTGCGCAGGGCGGCCCAGGACCGCAGCAGGCGCAGAGTATCCGCGGGCAGCACGGTATTCTCCGGCTCCGTACCGCCGGCGATGGCGGCGGTCACCGCCTCCGGCACCTGGGGCGCCGTGACCTTGGCGGTGAAATCCATCACAGCGGTGAGAACGGGGGCGTCCTCCGGCCCGGCAGTGAGCTGGAGGGACCGGGCGCGGCCATCGGCCACGGTCAGCACGGCGGTGAGCCTGTCGATGCCGGTGAGGTCGCCCACCTCCGGCTCCAGCAGCGTCAGCAGGGCGTCCGCGTCGGCGGCGGCCAGCGCCGCCGTATACAGGGTGTCCGCATCCGTCTTTTCGCAGTCCACATGGGCCTTGCGGAACAGAGCGGCCAGGTCGGAGAGGGTCATGCTGCTGCTCAGACGGTAGGCGCGGCCGTTCTCCAGATACACCGCATCGCCGGTGCAGTAGACGGTCACGCCCTGCCACCGGACGGTGACGATGCGGGTGGTGTCGGCCCTGGTGCGGCAGACATCGGCGCTGGCGGTGAAGGTCTCGCCGCTCTGGACGGAGACGGTCATGGCCAGCGAGTCGGCGTTCAGGGCGCGGTGCAGCAGACGCCAGGCGTTGAGCTGGCGGCCCAGACCAGTGGCGGCCAGGAGCACCGCTGCCGCAGCGGCGATGCCCGCAACGATACTGACGGGGATCCACCAGCGCCGCTTTTTCTTCTTGGCCGGGCGGGAGATGCGGGCGGGCGTTCCCGTGCTTTCAACGGCATTCTCCACCGTCTCGGGGGCAGAGACTGCGGCGGCCTTCCGCCGGCGGCGGTGACGCCGTCCCAGCAGGATCGCCAGCACGATGGCCACGCACACGGCGATGGCCGCGGCCAGCGGCCACCACACCGATGCGGTGGTGACCACGGCGAATTCGGGGCTGGCGCCGCCTGCGGTGAAGGAGAGGTAGCTGCCCACGGTGTCGTAGGACACGGCCTGCCAGCCGCCGCCGTCGTTGACATAGAGCCGCAGATGCGATGCGTCCTGAGACGGCAGGTAGCGCAGCGTGTGGGTCTCCTGGCCGTCATCGGGCAGGGATACCCGCCACTGTTCCGCCACGCGGCGGTTCACGGTCAGGGGCGGCAGCTGCCCTTCCTTCAGGTAGGAGAACCAGTTGGCAGCGCGGTCTGCGAAGCTGCCGTCTGCCGCGTGGAACTCCTCCGGCGTCAGAGTCAGGGCTGTGGCGGCCATGGTGTCGCCGTCGTTGAAGTCACCGCCGGCCAGAATGACGGGACGGCCGTCCTCGCGGGTCTGCTCCGAGGACAGGGTGGGCAGCAGCGCATCATAGACGGCGGTGACCACCGTGTCCAGATGCAGGCCGTGGAGGTCGGTGCGGTCCCAGTGGGCGTAGATGCCGTCCTTTTCCGGAAGCGGCGGATAGACGCTGCTGTCAAAGGATGCGCCGTAGGAGAAGGTGCGGCTGGTCAGCACCTTGCCGTCGGAGACGAAGGACAGGGTAAAGGTGGTCATGCCGCCGGGCATACCCTCCGCCGCGGCGAGGGTGTCGAAGCTCACAGGCTCCGCGCGGCCCGCGAAGCTCTGGCGGTTGATGCCCGCCAGTGTGTCGGAGACGAAATAGTTATCGGTGAACGTACCGGTGTCCGCGCCGGAGACGGCGCCCTCGTACTGCTGGCAGCCGGTGATGTCCACCAGCGACCAGCAGCCGGTAACGGTGCTGGCGCTGCCGTCGGATTTCTCCGCCACGCCGGAGCCCACGATACCGCCCACGTATTTTTTGCCGCTGAGGGTACACTTGGCATAGCTGCTGCGGACGGTGGCAGCGGTGAGACCGGCGATGCCGCCCACGCAGCTGCCGCTGTCACTTTCCACGCTGCCGTAGCTCTCACAGGAGATGATGAGGCCGAGGTCCATGCGCCCGGCGATGCCGCCGGTGTTGCTGCGCTTGGCGGAGACGGCACCGGTGTTGGCGCACTGCTGCACCACGGCGCGGTATTCGTACTGGCGGCGGTATTCACCGTCCAGATTGGCACTGACGTCATCCTCTGGGTCCAGCTCGTACTCGATGGCGATGGAGCCGGCAATGCCGCCGGTGTTGACATCGCCGCTGACCGTACCGCTGTTGGTACAGGCAGAGGTCTTGCCCAGCGTGATCTTGTCGATGTTCCCCTGCGAGCCGTCAGAAATGACGGAGGCGGGGTTGCCGGCGGCGGAGATGGCGGCCAGCACGGTGTTGGATACCTCATTGAACTTGCTGTTGATGTCCCGCAGGTCGTCCGCCACGGTGTCCACCGAGCCGGAGGCGCTGTTGTTCAGGTCGTTCAGGCGGCTGCCGAAGCCGGTGATGGCGGCCAGGGGGTCCTGCGGGTCGGAGAGGGCGTCCTTCAGGTAGTCGTTCATGTCGTTGAGCCGGTCGGACACGCCGCCTGCACCGTCCTGGGCGTCATTGGCGGCCTGATCGGTCAGGGACTTCAGCTCGTACAGCTGGCGGTTCAGCTCCGACAGATAGGTGGGAGAGGCGTCCATCTGGATATAGGGCTCGATCTGGCCCGCCACGCCGCCCACGTCCTTGCGTCCGGCGATGGCGCCGTCGTTGCGGCAGCGCAGGAGCTGGCCGCAGCTGCGGCCCACCACGCCGCCGGTGTTATAGCCGATGTGCTGGTAGCCCACGGCACCGTGGTTCACACAATCGGACAGCGTACCGGCGCTGTATCCGGCGATGCCGCCGGTATCAGCGGCGGAGGCGCCGGTGTTGGCCTGCCCCAGCTTGGACAGGTCCGGCGTCAGCGTCAGATCCAGATCCTCCAGATCCAGACGGGGATCGGTGCTCTCCACGTTGACGCAGGCGCTGTTGGTGCAGTCGGCCAGCAGGCCCTCGTTATAGCCTGTGATGCCGCCGGTCATGCTGTCGCCGATGACCGCGCCGCGGGTCTCACAGGCCAGGATACTGCCGGAGGCGCCGGTGTGACCGGCGATGCCGCCTACGTATACCTGACCGGACACCGTGCCGGTGAAGCTGCACTTTTCGATGGCACCGTTGTTCTCGCCGGCGATGCCGCCCACGCTTCGGCCGTCACCGGAGGGGGTGACGGTGCCCACCACATGGAGGCTGCGAACGGAGCCGCCCGCCTGTACCACGCCGAACAGGCCGGCGGGGGACAGACTGTCCGTTATGCTGACATTATGGATGGTGTGACCCTGCCCGTCAAAGCTGCCGCCGAAGGTGGGGATGGGCAGGAAGGACGGGTCCGCCAGCGTCAGGTCGCTGTCCAGCACCACGTTTTTATCGCGGGACCAGGTGTCCAGCGTGCAGCTGGCGGCCAGATCCCGCAGCTCCGCCTCCGAGGAGATGTGGATGGTATTGCCGGCAGCGTCGGCCTGCGTCACGGGCAGGCAGGCCAGCAGCATCAGGGCTGCCAGCAGAGCCGCGGCCAGATGCCGTATGTCAATCTTCTTCCTCATCGTCGGGTACCTCCTCTCCCTCCGCTCCGGAGAGCATGGTCAGGTCTACGTCGCCCTCCACCGTGGCGTGGATCATGCCGCGGACCGTGCCGTTGATGTGGCCGTACACCATACCGTTCACCGTCATGCGGCCGCGGCTGTTCTTCTTGGCCACCACGGATGGCACGGAGAAGGAAGTCTTGTCGATGACGCGGCTGCCGATCAGCAGGATCTGGGGCAGGGCGAACATGACCATGATGATGGAGATCACCGTGCCGCGGCCCAGGCTCTCGCCGATGCCGGCGATGACGGGCTCCGAGGTCATGCTGCCGATGAGGAAGCCGCAGATGGACATGATGGCGCCGGAGGTAATGATGGTGGGAAAGGCAAAGTTCAGCGTCTCTACAATGGCGCTGCGCTGGGTCATCTTCGCCTTCAGCTCCTGATAGCGGCTGGCGATGACGATGGCGTAGTCGATGTTGGCGCCCATCTGGATGGAGCTGACGATCAGGTAGCTCAGATAGAACAGATACTTGCCGGTGACGGCGGGGACGGAGAAGTTGATCCAGATGCAGCCCTGGATCACCAAAATCAGCAGCACCGGCATACCGGCGGACTTGAAGGTGAACAGCAGCACCACCATGACCACCAGAATGGACACGATGCTCACCACCTTGTTGTCGATGGCAAAGGACTTCTCGAAGTCGTACTCGTTGGTGGAGTCGCCGGCCAGATATACCTTCTGGCCGGGGTAATACTTCTGGGCGATGTCCAGAATTTTATCGGTGAAGGCGTACGTCTCATCGCCGCTCTCCGGCAGGGTCAGGTATACCAGCATACGGCTGAGATCCTCGCCCCGCAGCTGGTTCCTGGCGCTGAGCATCTGGGTCTGGGCGTCCTTCAGGGCGGCGGTCTGGTCATCGCTGAGCGTTACCACACCGGCGTCGATCTGGTCGCAGACGAACAGGAACATATCCAGCAGCGGCACCTTGTAGGTGGAGAGATGGCCCACCAGCTGGCCGTAGTCGCCGTTGTTGGCGGCATAGGCGGCGTAGACCACCTGCGCGGCCTCGTAGTCCAGACCGGCCAGCTCCGCGAACTGACGGGGCGTCAGCTTATCCGCCAGCGTGTAGCCGTCCATGGCCTCGATGTTTACAAGGCCCATGGTGTGATCCACCTCATCATACTGCTCCAGCTCCGCCAGCAGGGCGGCCTCCTTGTCGTAGTCGCCGGCGGGGACCATCAGGGCCAGCATGTTGCTGGAGGTGAAGGTGTCCTCGATCATCTGCTCGGCGATCTGGTTATCATTCTGGATGGGCGTGGTCAGCAGGCTGTACCCGTAGGCGAAGGGGCAGCGGGAGGACAGGAAGAAGCCCACGGTGATCAGCAGGGCGAAGATCACGGGCACCACGTGCCGCGTGGCGTAGTCGAAATTGCCCACGAAGGGTATCTTGGGCACGAAGCTGCGGTGCTGCGTCCGGTCGATGAGGGGGCCGAACAGCATCAGAAGGCCCGGCATCACCACGAAGGCGGACAGCAGCGCGAACAGGATGGATTTGATGAGGCACAGGGCCATATCGGGGCCCAGCTTGAACTGCATGAACAGCATGGCCACCAGACCGCCGATGGTGGTCAGGCTGCTGGCGCCGATCTCGGGGATGGATTTGCTCAGGGAGACGATGACGGCCTCCCGCAGGTCCAGCAGCCGGTGTTCCTCCTTGAAGCGGTTGCAGAAGATGATGGCGTAGTCGATAGACAGCGCCAGCTGCAGAATACTGGTGACGGAGTTGGACACGAAGGAGATCTTGCCCATCAGGAAGTTGGTGCCCTGATTCAGCACCAGCGCCACCACGAAGGTCAAAATCAGCACCGGCACCTCGCCGTAGGTCTCGGAGGTGAAGGTCAGCACGATGACAATGACGATGGCCACGTAGATCATAATGACGCTGATCTCATGCTCAATGGTCTCCTGCTGGGTATTGCCCAGATCCGTGGAGACATAGAGGTCATAGCCGCTGAGGGCTGCCTTCACCGCGTCCAGAGACGTCAGGCAGGCGTCGTCATCCTCGTCGTAGGCGAAGGTGATGGAGAACAGAGCGGACATGTCGTTGTAGTGGTCGGTGGTCTTGTCGTAGGTCAGGCTCTGGACGCCCTCGATGTCCCGGAGCTTGTCAGCCAGCTTCTGGGCCTGGGCCGGTGTGACGTTGGCCACCATTACCTCCGCCGTGCCGTAGGTGACGAACTGCTCGTCCATGACGGCCAGCGCCTGCTTGGTCTGAGAGTCGTCCGGCAGGTAGAAGGTCAGGTCATTCTCCACCTGGACCCAGTTGCGGGAAAAGGCGGAGAAAATGAGGCCGATGATGGTGATGAGAAAGATCAGATTCCGCTTATCCACGATGAACGTGGACAGCTTTTCCATGAACGTGGCGCCGTTTGCATTGGTCTGGCTCATGATCTGCGTATCCCCTCCTTTGCCGCGGCGCGCAGCTTCTCCACGATGGCCGCCGGCAGATACGCACCAGCACCTCCAGCGATACCGGCTCGTTTTTGGACAGCTTGGCCAGCGTGTTGGAGCTGATGCCCACCTCGCGGGCAAACTCCGTTTTGGACCAGCCCCTGTCGATGAGCAGCTTGAACAGGTTGTTGTAGGATATGCCCATGGCAGTACCCCCTTTTTTGGCATTTTTCGCGTCTATCATAGCAGAGCCGTCCCTGGCTGACAAGTAAAAATTGGCAAACGCAGATATTTTGTGCAGCTGCGACAAGCTCCGGCGGGGGAGACAGGGATGTTTTCGGCGGGTTGCAGAACGGATAAAGAGGGGGCGGAACGCACCGTGTTCCGCCCCCTCTTTATGAATGCGATTGCGCAGCGGCAGGGAATTTGCTATACTGGTGTCAGCATGAGAAAGGAGACATTCCGATGCAAGAACTTTCGAAAATACTGGAGACATCGCTGGGAGGGTACAGCCTGAGCCGCATTCTGTCGGCGGTGCTGACGCTGCTGGTATGCCTCATCGTGTCGCGGCTGCTGCTGAAGCTGGCCAAACGGCTGCTGGACCGCAGCAAAAAGCTGACTGCCCGCCTGCGCCAGATCGTCCTGACATCGGCCAAGGTGGTACTTTATCTGCTGACGGGCATCATCACGGCGGAGGCCCTGGGACTGAACACCTCGTCCCTGACGGCGCTGGTATCGGTGCTGACGCTGGGCGTGACCCTGGCGGCGGAGGACATTCTGGGCAACGTGGCCGGCGGTCTGGTGATCCTGACATCCCATCCCTTCAACATCGGCGACGACATCGAGGTGGCGGACACCGCGGGCACGGTGCGGGAGATCACCCTGAACCATACGAAGATCGAGACGCCGGACGGCCAGTTCGTCATGCAGCCCAACAAGGAGCTGTCCTCCAGCCGCATCATCAACTACACGGCCATGGGCCGGCGGCGGGTGGTGCGGACTGTGACCGCCTCCTACGACGCGCCCACCGAGACGGTGAAGGCCGCCTGCCTGGCGGCGGTGGCGGCCACGCCCAATGTGCTGCCGGAGCCTGCGCCGGTGGTGTATCTGACGGAGTACGGCAGCAGCGCCATTGAGTACAGCGTCCGCTGCTGGACCAGGACGGAGGACTACTGGAACGCTTTCTTCGCGCTGAACGAGAACCTGCGCGATGCCTTTGCCGCGGCGGGGGTGGAAATGACCTACGACCACCTGAACGTCCATCTGGTGGAGAGGTGAGCGCCGTTGCCCCCTGCCCCCTTGGCATAGAAAAACACCCCATTTCTTAGTACAGGTATTTTACCATGCCTGTCTAATAAATGGGGTGCTGTTCATTTTTTGGCACGCATCAATACAGATGCAGCTCCGACAGGTAGTGGTCCATGCGGGACAGCCGCTGCTGGGGAAAGACGCCCAGCTGGCGGCTGACCTCGAAGGCGATGGCCTCCACCAGAAAGTTCACACCCAGATAGGAGTTGACAGCGGTGGGACTGGTGAAATCCGCCAGCAGCACGATGTCCGCCCCCACGGCCAGGGGCGCGGTGAGCTTGTCGGTGATAACGATCAGACGGCAGTGGGCGTCCCGGGCGATCTGGGCCAGCACACAGGACATGCGGGAGTAGCGCTCTGCGCCGAAAACCACTACGCAGTCCTGGGGGCCGTAGTCAATGAGGCCCTCCACGCAGCGGGTGTCCGCATCGCAATAGTAGGTGACGCGGTTGATGTACTGGGACAGCAGCACCCCCATATAACGGGCGGAGCCGGAAAAGCCGCGGAAGCCGGAGATAAAGATGTGCTCGCTCTGCAAAAGAAGCTGGGCGGCCCGCTCAAATTTCTCCGGCCGGTTCTTCCGGTACGTCTCCTGCAGCGTCTCCATGGCCAGCTGCAGGCACTGGAACGGGCTGCAGTTCTGGTACTGCTCCAGCTTGCCCTCCACCTGCTGCCGGGGGATGACGTAGCGGCCGTTTTCCATGACCTGAGCCAGCTCCGCCCGCTGGCTCTCCTGTAATTCGCGGAAGCCGCGGTAGCCCAGGGTGCGGCACAGCCGGATGATGGACGTGTCGCTGACGCCCAGCTCCTGGGCGATGTCTCGGGCGGTCATGAAGTACAGCGACTCACTGTGGTCGAGAAAATAGTCGGCGATGCGCTTTTCCGTGCGGGTGAGATCGGCGCTCTGAATGCGCTGCTGCAAGCTGGTGTTCATGGGGCAAAACTCCTTCTGTCACAAAGTCTGCGGCAATTGTTGTTGCTGCAACAACATTATACTGTATATTTTGTAGAAAATGCAACAGCAGCGATGTAAATTGTTGAAAACCTATTGACTTTCTGTCTTATATGAATAAGATGTGAACAAACCTGCCGGAGACCATGATCCTCCACCGTTTTCGGCGGGAATCACCAAAAAAAGGAGAAGATGAGAAATGGAAAATCAAAAGAAGATGCAGTTCTATGGCGGCACCTTCGGCGCGTGCCTGCCGCTGTTGGTGTTCATGGCACTGATGATCACCATTGCAGCCTTGCAGAAGGTCTCTCTGGTCCTGTTCTGCATGGCGGGCTTCGCCGGTCTGTGCACAGCCTTCCTGCTTGCCAAGGACAAGAAGGAATTTGAGAAGGCGGTGGTCGCGGGCCTGAAGAACGATACCCTGTGCGTCATTATCTTCGCGTTCCTGCTGGCCGGCGTCCTCTCCCAGGAGCTGCGCCAGAGCGGTCTGATCCAGGGCCTGACCTGGCTGGTGACGGAGCTGGGTCTCAGCGCCGGCTTCCTGCCGCTGGTGGGCTTCATCATCTGCGCACTGATCTCCACGGCCTGCGGCACCTCCAACGGCGCCATTGTGGCCGTTCTGCCGGTGCTGCTGCCCGTGGCCACCACCGTGGGCGCCAATCCTGCCGTTGTGGTGGGCGCTATCGTCAGCGGCGCCATCTTCGGCGACAACCTGGCCCCCATTTCCGATACCACCATCGCCTCTGCCCTGACTCAGGGCGCTGAGGTCCGCGACGTGGTCCGCACCCGTCTGCCCTACTCCCTGATCGCCGGCGTGGTTTCCGCCGTCCTGTTCGTCATCATCGGCTTCCGCACCTCCGAGGCCGTGACCCTGCCGGAGCTGGTGGACGCCTCCTACGCCAAGACCCTGATCATGCTGGTGATCCCCGTCATCATGATCATCCTGATGCTCAAGGGCTGGAACCTCATCGGCACTCTGATCGTCTGCGACCTGGTGGGCTTCGTGCTGTGCCTGGTGTTTGGCTTTATCGAGCCCGCCAAGATGGTGGATGCCGCCGGTCCCATCGGCGCCGGCCTCACCGGCATGCTGAACGTCATCTGCTTCAGCTTCTTCATGTTCGCCCTGCTGGAGATGCTCACCCGCAGCGGTGTGTTTGACATCATGCTGGGCAAGCTGCATAACGCCAGCAAGACCCCGCGTCAGGCGGAGCTGGTCACCATCCTGATCTGCTTCGTGGGCAGCGTGGCTATCGGCGCGGCTTCCATCACCATCCTGTTCGTGGGCCCGCTGGTCCGCAAGCTGCTGGAGACTCACAACATCGAGCGTACCCGCGGCTCCAACCTGATGGACGGCATCAGCACCGGCTTCGCCGGTCTGGTCCCCTACAACCCCGTGTGCCTGAACGCGGTGAGTCTGGCCATCGCCAGCGGTGTGGTGGGTGAGTCCTTCTCCTTCCTGGACTTCATCCCCTACAACTTCCAGAGCATCATGCTGATCGTCCTGTTCACCCTCAGCGCCATCACCGGCGTGGGCCGCCGCTTCGACAAGCCCCAGGCTGCCAAGTAAACAAATCATTTACAGATAGAATGGAAAAAGGAGATCCCTATGGAAAACTATGAGCATGGTCTGCTGTTTGACCCCGCCCTGTCTGCGGAGATCAAGGAGCGCTTCTGCTATGTGGATGCCGACCCCGAGTTCGGCAAGCGTCTGTTCTTTGAGAACTCCGGCGGCTCCCTGCGCCTGAAGGCGTCTGTGGAGGAGCAGGCCAAGTACCAGGCCTTCCCCGATTGCCCGGAACGCGTACACGCCCGCTCCAAGGAGCTCAAGCGTATCCAGCTGCGGGGCATCGACGATGTGATGCATGTGGTGTTCGGCGCCTCCGGCGGCGCGCTGCTGACGGAGATGACCGCCTCCCAGTGCATGTTCCAGATGGTGGGCGCCATTCTGGAGAACTGCCCGGGTACCAACGCCGTCACCTCCGTGCTGGAGCATCCCTCCGCCTTCGACGCCGTGAAGTACTACTGCGAAAAGACTGGCAAGGAGTTCCGTGTGGCTCAGGCCAATCCCAAAACCGGCGGCATCGACCCCGAGGAGATCCGCCGCGTGGTGGACAAGGACACCTGCCTGCTGAGCGTCATGTACGCCTCCAACATCACCGGTACCATCATGGACATGGAGGGCATCGTCCGCGCCGCCCGTGAGATCAACCCCGACATCTACATCGTCACCGATGCGGTGCAGCACGCGCCCCACGCTCCCATGGACGTGGACAAGCTGGGCTTCGACGGCGTGAACTTTGCGCCCTACAAGTTCTTCGGCACCCGCGGCATGGGCTACGGCTACGTGTCCGACCGTGTGGCCAAGCTGCCCCACCGCAAGGTGCTGCAGCGTCCCGAGGAGATCTGGGAGCTGGGTTCTCCCACCCCCGGCAACTTCGCGGCCATGAGCGCCGTGGTGGATTATGTTTGCTGGCTGGGCGGCCACTTCACCAAGGAGACCGATCGCCGCAAGCTGTTTCTGGTGGGCATGGAGCACATCCATCTGCAGGAGCGGGCTCTGCTGTACACCATGCTGGAGGGTACGGACAAGGCCGCCGGCCTGCGCCACATCCCGGGCGTCCACGTCTATGTGGACACCGAGGATCTGACGCACCGTGACCTGATCGTGGCCATGGGTATCGACGGCGTGGATATGACCAAGTGTGTGGAGGAGTATCAGAAGCGCGGCGTCACCGTGTTCGAGCGCGTGAACAGCAGCGTGTACTCCAAGCGCATCGTGGAGGGCGTGGGCCTCACCGGCGCCATCCGTGTTTCCCCGATGCACTGCCACACGGTGGAGGATATTGAGGAGTATCTGCGCGTCACCAAGGAGCTGGCGGAGGAGTTCGCCAAGTAAAAGGCTCTGTCTGAAAAAGACCGCCGGATGGGAGGTTTTCCTCCTGTCCGGCGTCTTGCTTTGCCTGCCGCCCTGAACCGCCATATAACACAAAGAACACCGGAGAAAGCGTACGCTTTCCCCGGTGTTCTTTGTGTTACGAAACCTCGGTGGAGTGGGCGGCCCTGCAGCGCTCCAGATGCTCCGCCTCCTCAAAGGTGGGCACGGGGCAGGATTCCCGATAGATGATCTGGGGGGTCACGATAGTGGGGCGGATGTCCGCCGCGTCCAGCCGTTGGAGGGCCAGATCGATAGCCAGCCGCACGGCGCGGTGGGTGACCTCCTCCATTTTCAGGTCCACCACCGTCATGGGCGGCGTGGATTTGGCGAAAAACTGGGGCAGGGAGGTACAGGTGGTGATGATCTGCACCTGACTGCCCACGCGATAGTCGGCCTCGATCAGCGCCCGCATCAGGCCGAAGCTCACGATGTCGTAGGTGCAGATGATGGCCTTGGGCACGTTGTGGTTCCGGATCATCTTGATGCCCAGCTCGTAGCCCGCGTCGATGTTGTTCTCACAATAGAAGGTACGGGAGTGAATGTCCACGCCGTACTCCTGGCAGGTCTGGCTGATGGCGCTGGCGCGCTGGTTCAGGCCCAGATACTGGGCGGGATTGATGACCAGTCCGATGTTGGCTCCCGCCTTGCACACAGCCTGCTCCGCCGCAATGCGGCCGGAGGCATCCTGGTCGATGGACACGCAGGGGTAACCTTCCAGCACGCGGTTGTGCAGCACCACGGGGATCTTGGTCTTTCGCTTGGCCAGCGTGGCCAGATCCCCCGCGCCGGCGGAGACGATGATGGCCGCGTCGTATACGCGGCTGGACCAGAGGTCGTCCTCCAGATAGAGATTATTGGCCTCGTAGGGGCAGATGGTCAGGCTGATGGGCACGGTGTCGAACAGGATGGCTGAGTTTACCCCGTTCATGATGCTCACCAGCGTGGTCTCCAACCCTTTTTTTGGCCAGTAGATGGCGATGCGGGGCTTTTTCGGCTTGGGCGGTGCGGCCTTCCGCGCGTATCCCAGCCGCTCCGCCGTGTCGAAGATCAGCTCCTGCATCTCGGAAGAGATACGGCTCTCCACTCCCTTGCCGCTGAGCACATAGGAGACGGTGGCCACCGATGTGCCGCACTGCTCCGCAATATCCTTCAGCTTAACGCCCATGTGCCGTGTACCTCCTTAATTTCTTGCTTAATTATACGTTTTTTAACCGCAAATGTCAATGCTTAAATAAATTGCCCGGAAGATGCGCCGCGATTTCTGCTGATAACGGTGAAAATCTGCACAAAAGCGGAGGATAAATTCTGTTGAAATCCCTGATTCTTCGCAAAACATCTTGACATCTTTAAGCGAAAACGCTATCTTTTAATCAGATAAATTAAAATTAAGCAACAATAAGCTAACCGCATTTCAAAAGTGTACAGGAGGCATACAGAAAATGCAAAAGATCAAAGTTCTTGAGTGCGGGCCGCGTGACGGCTGGCAGAACCTCAAGAAGGTATTGCCCACGGAGGAGAAGCTCAAATACATCGACGGGCTGTTCTCCTGCGGTATCCGGAGCATGGAGATCACCTCGTTCGTCAGCCCTCGGGCCATTCCTCAGATGGTGGACGCCGGTGAGGTGGCCCGCTACTGCGTGGAGAAGTACCCCGACAAGGAGCTGGTGGCACTGATCCCCAACTTCAAGGGCGCTGAGCTGGCCCAGGCTGCCGGCCTGAAGAATCTGACATATGTGATCTCCGTCAGCGAGTCCCACAACAAAGCCAACATCAACCGCACCCACGACCAGTCCTTCGAGGAACTGCGCCGCATCCGCGAGAGCTTCCCTGAGCTGCAGCTGTGCATCGGCATGGCCACCACCTTCGGCTGCCCCTTCGAGGGTATTCCCGACCTGGACAAGGTGCTGCGCTTCGTGGAGCGCATCCGCAGCTGCGATGTGGACACCGTCTATCTGGCGGACACCATCGGCATCGCCGATCCCGCCCAGGTGCGCCGCACCGTGAAGAGCATCATAGAGCGCTTCCCCGACACCAAAATGCAGGTCCACATCCACGACACCCGCGGCATGGGGCTGGTGAACACGCTGGCGGCCATTGAGGCCGGCGTGGACACCGTGCAGTCCACTCTGGGCGGGCTGGGCGGCTGCCCCTTTGCCCCCGGCGCCTCCGGCAACACCGCCACGGAGGATCTGGTCTACATGCTCCAGCGAATGGGCTACGATACCGGCATCGACTTTGAGCGGCTGCTGGCGCTGTCCAAGGAGCAGCACGCCGAGATCGATGGCATTTACAGCGGACATCAGATGAACATCGCGGCCAAGAGCCCGTGCTGCTGACAGGAGGAACCATGAAAGCTTTACAGGATATTGTGGTACTGGACCTGACCCGTGTGCTGGCCGGTCCGTACTGCACCATGATGTTGGCGGATTTCGGCGCCGACGTGATCAAGATCGAGATCCCTGTCAAGGGCGACGACACCCGCGGCATGGGCCCGTTCGTCAACAATTCCAGTCTCTACTACGCCAACGTGAACCGCAACAAGAAGAGCGTTACGCTGAACCTGAAGGACCCCAAGGGCAAGGAGCTGTTTCTGGCCATGGTGAAGAAGGCTGACGTGGTGGTGGAGAACTACCGCCCCGGCGTCATGGACAAGCTGGGTGTGGGCTACGACGTGCTGAAGGAGGTCAATGACCGCATCATCTACGCCGCCGTCTCCGGCTTCGGCAGCTACGGCCGCAACTCCGCCCGCCCCGGGTACGACATTATCGCCCAGGCCTACGGCGGCCTGATGAGCATCACCGGCGAGCCGGACGGCGAGCCTCTGCGTGTGGGTACCGCCATCGGCGATGTGCTGGGCGGCATGAATCTGACCATCGGCGTCCTGACGGCGCTGCACGCCAGAGAACTCAGCGGAAAGGGCCAGCGCGTGGATGTGGCCCTTGTGGACAGCGTGATCTCCAGTCTGGAGACCGGTACTCAGCGCTACTTCGCCTCCGGCAAGCTGCCCCGCCGTATCGGCAATCGCTACGCCTCCGCTTATCCCTATGATTCCTTCAAGGCCAAGGACGGCAGCTTCGTCATCGGCTGCGGCAACGATAAGCTGTTCAACCTGCTGTGTACCAGGGTGCTGCACCGCGAGGACCTGCTGACCGACCCCCGCTTCCTGAACAACGCCCTGCGCTGCGAGAACCACGCCGCCCTGAAGGTGGAGATCGAGAAGTGGAGCACCACCGTGACGGCGGCGGAGGCCTACGACGCCATCAATGCCGCCGGCGTCCCCGCGTCCCCCATCAACGATCTGCACCAGATCAGCCATGACCCTCATGTCGTGGAGGACCGCCAGATGTTCATCCCCGTGAAGCATCCGGTCATCGGCGATATGCGCGTCAACGGAAACCCCGTCAAGCTGCTGGATATGATGCCGGAGGTCGTGACCTGCGCACCGGCTCTGGGCCAGCATAATGAAGAGATCTACGGCCAGCTGCTGGGTCTGGACAAAGAGCAGCTGGAGGCGCTGGCAGAGGACCACGTGATCTGATCCGGCGCTCTGTGTAGAGTTAGAGAAAGGAGTGTGTATGGAGGCAAGAAAACGACTGCGAGAACTGGTGGACGCCAAGGAGATCCTGGTCCTGCCGGGCGCATACGACGCGCTCAGCGCCAGACTGGCGGAAGCCGCGGGCTTTCCCTGCGTGTACATGACGGGCTACGGACAGTCCGCCAGCAAGCTGGGCGCACCGGATGTGGGCCTGATGACCATGAGCGAGATGGTGGAGCGGGCCAAGGATATGTGTGCGGCCGTGTCCGTTCCCGTTATCTGCGATGGCGACACCGGTTTCGGAAATGTGGTGAATCTGGTGCGTACCGTACGGGAGTATGAGAGAGCTGGAGTTGCCGCCATCCAGCTGGAGGACCAGACCACGCCCAAGAAATGCGGCCACATGCTGGGCCGGCAGGTGGTGGACGCGGAAGAAATGGTCAACAAGATCCGCGCCGCCGCAGCCGCGCGGCAGGACCCCGACTTCCTCATCATCGCCCGCACCGACGCACGTACCAACCATGGCGTGGAGGAAGCCATTCGCCGGGCCAGGCTCTATGAGCAGGCTGGGGCCGACATCATCTTCGTGGAGTCGCTGGAGAGTGTGGAGGAAATGCGCATGGTCAACGAGGCCATCGCCAAGCCCACCATCGCCAACATGGTGGAGGGCGGCAGGACTCCCTACCTTACTGCGCAGGAGCTGCAGGACTTGGGCTATCGGCTGGTGGTGTTTCCGGTATCCACCCTGTATGCGGCCATGCAGTCCGTGCTGGACGTGCTCGGCGAGCTGAAGGCTACCGGCACCGTAGATCTGAGCGCCGGAAAGATGGTGAACTTCACCCAATTCAACGACCTCATCGGCCTGCCTCTTGTGAGAGAACTGGAGGAGAACCGGTTCGACAGCGTTGCCAAAAAGCTGCGGTAAGCGAAACGTGTCCCGCCCGGCGGGACGCGGACACACAAAGTATTTAGGAGGAATCACATGAAAACGAGCAAATCTAAGATGATCCAGACAGTGATCTCACTGCTGATCATGTTCGTCGCCGGTTACTTTATCCCCACGTGGGGCCCTGTGACCAGAATGGGCGTTCAGTACCTGTGCATTATGATCGGCTGGATCTACATGAGCATCGTCACCGGCGGCCTGCTGCTGTCCTCCGTGATCGCGCTGACAGCCTGCGTGATCCCGGGCTACTACACGGCAGCCTCCATTGTATCTACCACCCTGGGCAACAGTATCACCCTGCTGATGATTTTCATCTTCATCATGGTGTACATCTTCCAGAAGACCCAGACCGGTGAGTTTCTGGTGCGCTGGCTGCTGTCCCGCAAGGTCGTCAATGGCCGTCCCTATCTGTTCACCGCGTTCTTCTTCATCGCCATCATTGTCATCGGTGCCGTCATCGGCTCCTTCGGCATCATCCTGCTGGCCATCGCCATCCTGGACGCCCTTGCGGAGGTTACAGGCATGGACAAAAAGAATGACTGGTTCCGCTTCCTCCTGCTGGCTACGGTGGCCCTTTCCGGCACCACGGAGGTGTTCTTCCCCTTCAAGCCCTACGCTGCTCTGTACATGAGCATCTTTGATGCCCAGCTCAACACCATCGGCGCCGCCTGCGACGGCAACACTTGGCTGATAACCGCCGCGATCATGGCCGTCCTGTCCTTCGTGATCCTGATGCTCCTGGCCCGTTTCGCGTTCAAGTTCGACCTCAGGCGTATGAAGGAACTGGACGTTTCTGTCCTGCAGACTCCCGAGTTCAAGAAGATGTCCAAGAAGCAGGTGATCGTGCTGATCTCCGTGATCCTCACCTTCTTCTATCCGTTCATCCTGATGCTCCTGCCTAAGGAGTCCGGCGTGTACCTGTTCCTCAACAACATCGGCCAGAACCTGTTCATGGGCTTCGTGATCTGCCTGCTCTGCCTGATCCACGTGGACGGCGAGCCCATCGCTGAGATCGGCGATGTGTTCAAGAACGGTACCAACTGGCAGATCATTTTCGCTGTCGGCTCTGTTATTGCCATCGGCGGCGCCATGGCCGCGGATGTCTGCGGTGTGGCTACCTGGCTGCTCAGCATCTTCCAGGGCGTCTTCGGCGGCATGAGCATCGTCACCGTGGTCATCATCGTGTGCCTGCTCAGCTGCATCATCACTCAGTTCTTCTCCAACTCCGCCACGGCGATCCTGTTCCTGACGGCCCTGGCCCCTCTGGCCGTGGCGTTGTATCAGGAGGGCGTTAACGTCTCCGTGTTCCCCGCCCTCATCGGTACGGGTACCCTGACGGCCTGCCTACTGCCCTCCGGCTCCGGTCAGTCCGCCATCATGCTGAGTACGGACATCTTCGCGGATGATGGCCAGCAGTGGGCGCTGTCCAAGGGCATCGTGGTCCTGGTGGCCGTTACCCTGGCTATCGTGGCCTCCGGCATCATCAGTATCTTGGTTCTGTAACGGGAGGTAGTGTAATGGACGATATTATCAAGGTCAAGCATCGCGGCAGCTTTCATGTGGGCGGCGAAAAGGTGAAGCTGGAGAATGCGCCTGTGGAGGATTTCCCCTATCAGGGCAAGTTCACCTTCCACTCTGACCCCAACGGTACCCACTGGGCTAAACAGATGTACGTGCAGTACACCGAGCTGGCCGAGCCTGTGTGCCCCTACCCCATTCTGATGTGGCACGGCGGCGGTCTCACCGGCGTTACCTGGGAGACCACTCCCGATGGCCGCGAGGGCTTCGACACCCTGTTCCTGCGCCATGGCTTCAACGTCTACGTGTCCGACGCCGTGGAGCGCGGCCGCGCCAGCTGGGCCAAGTTCCCCGAGATCAACCCCACGCCTCCCATCTTCCACTCCTACGAGTCCCGCTGGCTGAACCTGAAGATGGGCGAGACGTATCCCATCCCCTACGAGGGCAACCGTTTCCCCATTGACCACTATGACCAGCTGATGATGCAGGGCGTTCCCCGCTGGCTCACCTCCGACGAGTGGACCATCGACGCCTACTGCAAGTACATCGAGCGCATGCAGCAGCATGTGGACGGCGTCATCATCATGGTCCATAGCCAGGGTGCGCTGTATACCAAAAAGATCATGCAGAAGTACCCCGACTTCGTGAAGGCGGTGGTGTTCGTTGAGGCGGCGACGCTGCCCGCACTGGACGAGGACCTGACGGCGTTTGCCAAGATCCCCCAGCTGTACGTGTACGGCGACTTCATGAGCGAGGACTACAAGGTCGTTCACTCCTGGGCGGACTCCATCCGCAAGACAGCGCCCGCCTGGTACGCCAAGCTCAACGAGCTCCACGCGGATCACACGTGGATGAACCTGCCGGCCATGGGCATCAAGGGAAACTCCCACATGCTGATGATGGACGACAACAACGACCAGATCGCTGACATGATCAACGACTGGCTGGTGAAGAAGGTCCCCTGCGGCAGCAAATAAGCTAATTTCTCTCCTCTTTTGGTACTTTTGGGCGAAGGACCGGCGCAGCTGCAGCGCCGGTCCTTCGCCCGTTTGCGTCGGCCCGATACCCTCTCCGCCGATGATGGTGGGAGCGCTCCGGCCGTCCTTTGTGATCTTGTGTCAAACGCCGTCATAGCTGCTCCACGGGCAGCGTCACTGTAAAGGTGGAGCCCTTTCCCGGACGGGAGAATACCGTGATCTGTCCGCCGCACAGCTTTACCACCCGCTGCACGATGGACAGACCCAGGCCGTTGCCGTGGTCGCCGGAGGAGGGGGCGGCGCAGTAGAATTTCTCGAAAATGTGGCGCTGAGTCTCCTCATCCATACCCACGCCGGTGTCGGAAATGGACACGTGGGCCGCGCCCTCGCCCTGCCGCAGCACCACGGTGATCTGGCCGCCGTCGGGGGTGAAGCGGATGGCGTTGGACAGGAGGTTGGACCAGATGTGCTCCACCAGCTCCTCACTGCCGTAATATTCCACGGGATCCAGATCGCCCTCCACCGTCAGCCCTTTTTTCAGCCAGTCCCGCTCCTGCTGCCGGACGCAGCGGCGTAGCTGCTCGTCCAGACTGTACCGCGTCTTGCCGGAGATGATCTCCGTGTTTTCATACTGGGCAAGCTCCAGAATATGGGTGCTCATGGCCGCCAGACGCTGGGACTGCTGCACCACGGTGTCCGTATAGGCCCGCCGCTGCTGGGGCGTCAGGTCGTCGTTCTGCAGGAGCTTGGCGAAGCCGCGGATGGAGATCAGCGGCGTCTTGAATTCGTGGGAGAAGGTGTTCACAAAGTCCATCCGCAGCAGCGCCACGCTGGACAGCTCCTCCGCCATCTTGTTGAAGCTGCGGATGTACTCCGCCACCTCGCCCCGTGCGCCCCGCATCTCCACACGCACTGAGTAATCTCCGGCGGCCACGGCCTGCGTGGCCTGCATCAGCCGGGACAGCGGCGCCAGATACCCGCGGAAGATGAACACGGCCAGCACCACGCCCAGTACGGCGCTGATGGTCAGGATCAGGATGGGCCACAGCAGAGTATAGCCCGTGAGCTCCAGACGGACCAGCCGCTGTGCCAGCGCGACAATGCCCAGCGCCAGCACCACGTATACCACCACCAGTCCCAGCACCAGCAGGAACATAGTGCCCAGCAGCCGTACCGGCGGGTTCTCCTTTTTCACCTTAGCTCTGCGCATCTTCATCCTCCCGCAGCATGCCCATGTAGCCGAAGCCGCGGATGGTCCGCAGCTCAAAATCCCCGTTGTCCCGGAATTTCTCCCGCAGGCGGGAGATGTAGACCTCCACGGTGTGCTCGTCCACCTCGCTGTCCAGATCCCAGATGTCGTCGATGAGCTGCCGCTTGGTAAACAGTGTGCGGGGGTAGGACAACAGCTTGTATAAAAGCAGGAACTCCTTGGCGGTGAGCTGCTGGGAGCCCTGAGGCGAAACGACCTGCAGGGAGCCGCGGTCCAGAACGGTGGCTCCCACCGTCAGCCGGCGGTCCGCGCGGCTGCAATACCGCCGCAGCAGCGCCTCGATGCGCCAGAGCATCTCCTCCTCGTCCACGGGCTTTATCATGTAGTCATCGGTGCCTGCCCGAAAGCCGCGGCGCTTGTCCTCCTGCGTCACCCGGGCCGTCACCATCAGCACCGGCAGGTCACAGTTTCCCTCCCGCAGCGTCTGGGTGAAGGTGATGCCGTCCATCCGCGGCATGGTGATGTCCACCACCGCCAGATCGCACTGGTAGTGCTCCATCACCTCCAGCGCCTCCACACCGTCCCGGGCGGGGCAGGGCTCATATCCCGCCCGCCGCAGCACCTCGCACATCAGAAAGCGAGCGCTGTCGTCGTCCTCAACTACCAGAATACGGAACATGACGATCCCTCCAGCGTTTTTTCTGAATTTTATCACATCCGCTCTCAAAAATCGAGGCTTTTTTGAGTTTGTGTTGAGGTTTCTCCGGTATACTGCCCCTACAATCGGAGAGAATAGGAGGACGATCCCCATGCACAGACCTGTCTGCATCACCTACGACAGCACCTGCGACCTGACGCCCCAGCTGCTGGAGCGTTTCCGGATCCGCACGGTGCCCCTGACCATTCAGAGCGGGGAACGGGTGTTCCCCGACGACGGGCGCTACACCTCGGCAGACCTGTACGCAGACTATCGCAGCCGCGGCACCCTGCCCAAGACGGCGGCGGTGAGTCCGGAGGAGTTCAAGGCATTTTTCGCCCCCATTCTGGCGGAGGGCTATGACATCGTACATATCGACATCAGCGCGGAGCTGTCCTGCACCTGCCAGAACGCGGTGCTGGCGGCGCAGGAGCTGACGGAGCGGGGAGAGATCCACGTGGTGGACAGCCGCCAGCTGTCCACCGGCGGCGGCCTGCTGGCCCTCCGGGGAGCCAAGCTGCGGGATGCCGGCATGGCGGCGGCGGATATCGCGGCAGAGCTGCGCCGCCTGGCCCCTCACAGCGACACCAGTTTCGTGCTGGACACGCTGGAGTACATGTGGAAGGGCGGCCGGTGCAGCGGCGTGGCGGCACTGGGCGCCAACATGCTGAAGCTGAAGCCCTGTCTGGAGATGCGGGAGGGCAAGCTGGTGGTGTGCAAAAAGTACCGCGGCTCCATGGACAAGGTGTATCGCCAGTACATCGCGGAGCGGCTGGCGGGGAAGGCGGTGGTAGCCGACCACGCCTTCATCACCCACTCCGGCGAGGTGCCGGAGGAGACGCTGTCGCGGCTGACGGCGCTGGTGCGGGAGCTGGCCCCCTTCGAGGAGGTATTCGTCACTCAGGCGGGCTGCACGGTTTCCTCCCACTGCGGCCCGGGCACGCTGGGCGTGCTGTTCCTGCGGAAGGCGTGACAAAACCGGAAATAGGGTCCAGGCGGCGCCGGCTCATGCCGGCGCCGTTTGGGTTTGCGTTATGGGAGAAGAAGGAGGGAAAACTTTCCACCGATCCCGCGACCCCTCTCTGAACAAAGTGTGAACAATAGCCTTGCCCCCTTGCGGACACCCTGAAATCTGCATTATATTGAAGGAGGTGAGCTGAAAACAGAAACGGAGGAGACCGTGATGAATATACTGCTGACGCTTGATGAAAACTATCTGCTGCCCTGCAAGGTCATGCTGGATTCCCTTTTCGCCAGCAACCCCGCGGAGACGGACGTCACCGTGTACCTGCTCCACAGCGCCATCCCTGCGGAGAAGCTGGAGGAGCTGGCGTCGTTCTGCGCTGCCTTCGGCGCGGCACTGAGGCCCATCGCCGTGGACGCGGCGCTCTTTGAAAGCGCCCCCACCAGCAAGCGCTACCCTAAGGAAATGTACTACCGGCTGCTCTCTCCGCTGATCCTGCCCCAGGAGGTGGAGCGGGTGCTGTACCTCGATCCGGATATGCTCATTATCAACCCGCTGCGGCCCCTGTGGGAGATGGATCTGTACGGCAAAGCCTTTGCGGCGGCGTCCCACACGGGGCTCACCGAGATGGCCAACGGCATCAATCAGATGCGGCTGGACACGGAGCACGAGTATTTCAACTCCGGCGTCATGCTCATCGACCTGACTGCCGCCCGCAAGCTGGTGACGGCGGAGGAGGTCTTTGCCTGCGTCAGCGAGCACGAAAAGGAGCTGATCCTGCCGGATCAGGACGTATTCAACATCCTCTACGGCAAGGAGACCCGGCCGGTGGAGGACGTCCTCTGGAACTACGATGTGCGGAACTACTCCAAGTATCTCATCCGCAGCACCGGTAAGCACGACCTGAGCTGGGTCATGCGGAACACGGCGGTCCTGCACTTCTGCGGCAGGAACAAGCCGTGGCACGAGGACTATAAAAACCCCTTCGGGATGCTGTACCTGCACTACATGAATCTGACCCTGCGAAAGCGGTACGCATAAAAAGGGTAAGGCGCCGCCGGAAGCATAATTGCCGCGGTGGAGAGCCTCCCTGCGGGAGATATCGTCCGCATCCGCCGGCCTTTGCCGGGCAAATAAAAACCACCGCCCGATGGGGCGGTGATTTTTATTTGATACGGGAGGTCAGCCGAGCAGATAGCGCCTCACATGGTCGAGGCTTTCCTCTGGAGACTGGTTGCCGGCCGCCTCGTAGACGACAGGCATATCCACGCCTGCGTCGCGGAATTGGGCGCAGAAATCCTGCGGCATGGGATGCCGATCAAAGAATGAAAGCGATGCAGAGTTTGTTGTTGACATTTCAACATTTATGTGATAAGCTTCGCTTGTTGAAACTTCAACATTTGCAGGAGTGGAGGACAGTCATGCAGGAGAGATTTGAGACTTTTACTGTTTTGATCAACAGGATCAGCCGCGATATACGGAAAATCAAAAATCAGGAGATGGCCGCCTATCATCTCAGAAGCATCCATGCGTCCTGCCTGTACTACATTTATTCGTTGGGCAGCGTGACCTCGGCGGAGCTGTGCGAGCATTGCGAGGAGGACAAGGCCACCATTTCCCGCGCGGTGGACTATCTGGAGACCAACGGCTTCCTCCTGCGCGATGCCGGCGCCAAACGGTACAAAAGTCCCCTGCTCCTGACGGAGAAGGGGCGGGACACCGGCAAAAGAATTGCGGAGAAGATCGACGGCGTTCTGGAAACGATCAGCCATGCGCTCACGGAAGAGGAGAGGATCGAGTTCTACCGCAGCCTATCCACCATCAGCAGAAGCCTTGAGGCTATCGTCCAAAACAGCGAAGAATAAGGAGATGTGATGTAATTGAAAACAAGGATCATTGTTGATTCTACCGCAGATCTGGTCCCCGAGATCAAGGAGCGGGTCTATACGGTCCCCCTCACCGTTCACTTCGGGCAGGAGGAATACATCGACGGCGTGACCATCGACAACAAAACGTTTTATGAGAAGCTGGTCGAGAGTGATGTGCTGCCCACCACCAGTCAGGCGGCGCCGAACGACTTTATCAAAGAGTTTGAAAAGGCAAAGCAGGCGGGGGAGGCCTCCGTTGTCATCACCCTCGCGTCCAGATTCTCCGGTACCTATCAAAGCGCCGTGATCGCGGCGGAGGATTATGAGAATATCTATGTTGTGGACGGCGCAAGCGCGGCCATGGGCACCGGTATCCTTGTGGAGCTTGCGTTCCGGCTTCTGGACGCGGGAGCCTCCGCGCAGGAAATCGCGAAGGCTATGGAGACGGAAAAGGAAAAAATCGTCGTTGTGGCACTGGTGGACACCCTCGAATACCTCAAGCGGGGCGGCCGCATTTCAAAGACAGCCGCGTTTGCCGGAGGGGTACTGAACATCAAGCCCGTGCTTTCCGTTGTTGACGGAGAGATCCGCGTACTCGGAAAAGCGCGCGGCTCTAAAATGGGCAACAACCTGCTCGTTCAGGAGATCGACAAGGCGGGCGGCATTGATTTCAGCAAGCCGGTGCTGCTTGGTTACAGCGGACTTTCCGATGCGCTTCTATTAAAGTACATCGAGGATAGCCGCCACATCTGGGAGGGTAACCTGAAAGAAGTCCGCTACACAACGGTGGGCAGCGTGATCGGGACGCATGCAGGTCCCGGCGCCGTTGTGGTGGCGTTCTTCAAGAATGACTAAAAGGCAGAACAGAAGCGATGGAAGAAACTGCAATAAAGGCGGGACTGCGCCGCATCACCGTTTCATTTGACGGTGATGTGGCGCAGTTTGGATAGCGAGGGTCGGCGAATCACCTCGCCTGGCAGGATATGCCCCAGCAGCACCCGCGCGGCGCGGTCACGGATCTTCGGGTGCCCGGCTGTTTTCCATGGGCGGCTGTGGCGCACCCGCCTGCTGTTATTTCCCGCTGTCGCCGTAGTTGGCAAGCACCCGGGCAGAGGGGTCGTTCACATCGCAGCCCTTCCACGCCCTGTTGGGCATCCAGAAATCCGCGACCATCTCGCTCTGACCGGGGTAATACGTCTCGAAAATCTCGCGGTACAAAAGGGACTCCTTGGTAAAGGGCCGGGCGTGTGCATATGCCTGACGCTTTTCCTCAAATTCGCTGTCGGTGTAGCGATGCTCCGCGTAGTCCTTCAGGTAATCCACCATGGAATGACCCACCGCATCGGAAAACGCGGCTTTTTCCCGATAGAGGATGTCGTGGGGGAGGTAATCCCCCTCGAAGGCGTGGCGAAGCAGGTATTTCCCCTTTCCATACTTATTCAGCTTCAACTCCGGGTCAATGCGCATCACGTATTCCACAAAATCCAGATCGCCGAAGGGTACCCGCGCCTCCAGAGAGTTCACGGAGATGCAGCGGTCAGCCCGCAGCACATCGTACATGTGCAGCTCCCGGATACGCTTGACCGCCTCCGCCTGGAACTCCGCCGCCGACGGGGCGAAGTCGGTGTATTTATAGCCGAACAGTTCATCGCTGATCTCGCCGGTCAGCAGCACCCGGATGTCGGTCTGCCGGTGGATCGCCCTGCAGACCAGATACATCCCCATGCTGGCGCGGATGGTGGTGATGTCGTAGGTGCCCAGCAGCGCGATCACCGTCTCCAGCGAGGCGATGACCTCCTCCGGCGTCATATAGACCTCCGTGTGTTGGCTGCCGATGTAGTCCGCCACCTCTCTGGCGTACTTCAGATCAATGGCGTCCTCGCTCATGCCGATGGCAAACGTGCGGATCGGCTGGTCAGAGCATCGCTGCGCCACCGCGCATACCAGCGAGGAGTCCAGACCGCCGCTGAGGAGGAAGCCGACCTTGGCGTCGGACACCAGCCGCTTCCGGATGCCGGCGATGAGCTTCTCGCGGATGGACGTACATACGGTCTCTATGTCGTCCCGACAGACCTCCCTGACGGCGGTGATGTCCCGGTAGCAGACGAATTTTCCGTCTTTGTAATAGTGTCCCGGCGGGAACGGCATGATCTTTCCGCAGAGCCCCACCAGGTTTTTGGGCTCGCTGGCAAAGACGATGGCGCCGGCGGCGTCATAGCCGTAGTAGAGCGGGCGAATGCCGATGGGATCGCGGGCGGCGATATAGCTTTCCGTGTCTCCGTCGTACAGGATCAGCGCAAATTCCGCGTCCAGCATCCGGAACATCTCCACGCCGTACTCCTTATACAGCGGGAGCAGGATCTCACAGTCGGAGCCGCTCTCAAAGGTATAGCCCTTCTCCTGCAGTGCCGCCCTGATCCGTTCGAATCCGTAGATCTCGCCGTTGCAGACCACATAGCTGTGACCCAGCTGGAAGGGCTGCATCCCCTCTGGCTGCAAGCCCATGATGGCGAGCCGGTGAAAGCCCAGCAGCCCTTTCCCCGTGTCCACGATACGGCTGTCGTCGGGGCCGCGGGAGAGGGTTTTGTCAAAGCACTCTTTGAACAGCGCGTGATCTGCGTCCTCGGCACAGTAGCCCATGATAGAACACATCGCGTTGACCTCCTAAATAGTATCTGTGTGCAACAGGGCGAGTGCTGCGCTCGCGGTGCCGCCTCTTTTTTGCTGCGGTCACTTGACGCTGAACAGCAGATCACCGTAGGTGGGGAACGGCCACGCGCTCTCCGCCGTCAGCGTTTCCGCTTCGTCTGCGGCGACCCGCAGCTCCGTCATACGGGAGAGCATCTCATCCCGAATGAAATTTGCGCCCTCGGTCACATCGCTGAGGGTCTTGAACCTGGCGATCGCGCCGTCCAGCGCATCGACACGCGTGTCGATGCTTTCAGCCACTGCCGTCAGCTTCTTGACGAGCTTCGTCTCATAGCCGCAGCGGATGTCGGGATCCAATGCCTGTTTGCCGGCAGCGTCCCGCGCCACGCCCGCAGCGTAGTGCGCCACGGCGGGCAGGATCTGCTTGCGCGCCATATCGCTCATGGTCTGCGCCTCGATGCACACCGTTTTGCAGTAGTTTTCCAGCATGATCTCATACCGGGAGCGCAGCTCCGCCTCGGTATAGACTCTCTGGGCCGTCAGCATCTCGATATTCTTCGGCTTCAAGATCTCCGGGATCGCGTCCGGCGTGGTACGCAGGTTGAGCAGGCCCCGCTTCTCCGTGGCCTCCCGGATCCACGTGTCATCGTAGCCGTTCCCGTTGAAGATGATCCGCTTGTGCGCCTTGATGGTGCGCTTGATCAGCTCGTGCAGGGCGGCGTTGAAGTCCTCCGCCTGCTCCAGCTCATCCGCATAGAGCTTCAGCGACTGGGCTACCGCGGCATTGAGCATGATGTTGGCACAGGCGATGGAGTTAGAGGAGCCCAGCATCCGGAACTCGAATTTGTTGCCGGTGAAGGCGAAGGGAGAGGTACGGTTGCGGTCCGTGGTGTCCCGGATAAAGCGGGGGAGCACATCGACGCCCAGCTTCATTTTCTTCTTTTCCGCGCCGACGTAGGCGGAGTCCGTCTCGATGGCGTCCAGCACGGCGGTCAGCTCATCGCCGAGGAATATGGAGATCACGGCGGGAGGCGCCTCATTGGCGCCCAGCCGGTGGTCGTTTCCGGCCGTCGCAACGGAGGCTCTCAGCAGCCCCTGATAGTCGTCCACCGCCTGAATGACCGCCGCAAGGAACAGCAGGAACTGGGCGTTTTCGTGGGGAGTCTCGCCGGGGGAGAGCAGGTTGACGCCGGTATCGGTGGAGAGCGACCAGTTGTTGTGCTTACCGCTGCCGTTGACCCCGGCAAAGGGCTTCTCGTGGAGCAGGCACACCATGCCATGCTTGGCTGCCACCCGCTGCATGATCTCCATGGTCAGCTGGTTCTGGTCGGTGGCGCGGTTGGTGGTGGTATAGATGGGGGCAAGCTCGTGCTGGGCGGGAGCTACCTCATTGTGCTCCGTCTTGGCGAGGATGCCCAGCTTCCACAGCTCGGTGTTCAGCTCCTCCATAAAGGCGGCGACGCGGGGCTTGATGGAGCCGAAGTAGTGGTCGTCCAGCTCCTGCCCCTTGGGGGGCTTGGCGCCGAACAGCGTCCTGCCGGTGTAGACCAGATCCCTGCGCTGCTCGTACAGCGCCTTGTCGATCAGGAAGTATTCCTGCTCCGGGCCGACAGAAGGCGTCACGTGCTTGACCTCCTCGCTGCCGAACAGCTTCAGCACCCGGAGAGCCTGCCGGTTCAGCGCCTCCATGCTGCGAAGGAGGGGCGTTTTCTTATCCAGCGCCTCTCCGCCGTAGGAGCAGAACGCCGTGGGGATGCAGAGCGTTTTGCCCTTGATGAAAGCGTAGCTGGTGGGGTCCCATGCCGTGTAGCCCCGCGCCTCGAAGGTGGCGCGCAGACCGCCGGAGGGGAAGGAGGAGGCGTCCGGCTCGCCGCGGATCAGCTCCTTGCCGGAGAATTCCATGATCACTCTGCCGTCCGGCGCGGGAGTGATAAAGCTGTCGTGCTTCTCCGCCGTGATCCCGGTCAGGGGCTGGAACCAGTGGGTGAAGTGGGTCGCGCCGTTCTCAACTGCCCAGTCCTTCATGGCGGCGGCCACCGCGTTGGCAACGGAGGGGTCCAGCTTCGTTCCCTTTTGAATGGTGTGCTTCAGGGAATGATATACTTCCCCGGACAGGCGAGCCTTCATCACGCGGCTGTCAAAGACCTTGCTTCCAAATATTTCCGGTACAGTCGTCATAGTGAGTCATCCTTTCAGAAAAATAAAAAAAGAGCCACTGGCGCCGCGGCAGGTACTGCCTCCGAGACGCCAATGTCTCTCAACAACGCAAAATATACATCCCGCCGCCCGGAAAGTCAACTGTCGATTTGTTGAAAATCGTTTTTTGCAGGGACGCAAATTTTGGTAAATTGTAATCTTGCAAAACGGCGGCTTTTCTCGTACCTTAAAAGAAGAACGAGGATGTTCTGTGGAAAAAGTGCGCTTTTTCTGCGAACACACCTCGTTCTTTTTTCTTATTTAGGGGTTGGTGATATGAGTAAAATCGAGGGGCAGATCCGGATCCCGTCCGGCTGCGCCATCGCCGCGGTGCTCTCCAGAGAGGGGCGCCTTATGACCGGCGAGACCATCATCGAAAGCATGAAGCCCATGCACGACCGCTCCAACGGATTGGGCGGCGGCTTTGCCGCCTACGGGATCTATCCGGAGTATCGGGACTTTTTTGCGCTGCACCTGTTTCTGGAGGATCGCGCCGCCAGAAAGAACTGTGAGGCCTTCCTGCGGGAGACGATGGAGATCGTCCGCGAGGAGCGTATCCCCACACGGAAAACGCCTGCCATTACGGATGAACCGCTGATCTGGCGGTTCTTTGTGACGCCGCTTCGCAGCGTGCTGGCCTCCATGCAGATAGACGAGGAGGAGTGCGTGGCGCGCACCGTCATGGCGATCAACACGCAGATGAAGGGCGTGTATGTTTTTTCCAGCGGGAAGAATATGGGGGTGTTCAAGGCGGTGGGATTCCCGGAGGATGTGGGGCATTTCTACCGCTTGGAGGACTATGCGGCTTACAGCTGGACGGCGCACGGGCGGTACCCCACCAATACGCCGGGCTGGTGGGGCGGCGCGCATCCGTTCGCCCTGCTGGATCGTTCCATCGTCCACAACGGGGAAATATCCTCCTACGACGCCAATCGCCGCTTCATGGAAATGTTCGGCTACCGCTGCACCTTGCAGACGGATACCGAGGTCATCACCTATATCGCGGATTATCTTCTCCGCAGGCAGGAGCTTTCGCTGGAGGAGCTGTCCGCCGTGATCGCGGCCCCCTTCTGGTCCACCATCGAGACGAAGGGCGAGGCGGAGCAGACGAAGCTCCGGTATCTCCGCACTGTATTCTCCAGCCTTCTGATCACGGGACCCTTTTCCATCATTCTGGGCTTTACAGGCGGCTTGATGGCGCTGAACGACCGGCTGAAGCTGCGCAGTCTGGTGGTGGCGGAAAAGGACGACAAGGTGCTGATCGCCAGCGAGGAGGCGGCGATCCGGGCTATGGAGCCGGACGCGGAAAACCTGTTTGCCCCCGCCGGCGGCGAGCCGGTGATCGTTCGGGTGAAGGAGGGACGATACTGATGGGGATCGACTATATCTACCCGCAATTTGAGGTCATCCGCCGCGAGGAGCGGTGTACCAACTGCCGTATCTGCGAGAGGCAGTGCGCCAACGGGGTCCACCGGTTCGATGCGGAGAGAAGGATCATGGTCAGCGACGAGAGCAAATGCGTCAATTGCCAGCGGTGCGTCTGCTTCTGTCCCACTCACGCGCTGAAGATACAAAAGAGCAGCTGCGCCCTCCGGGAAAACGACAACTGGGACGAGGATACCGTCAAGGAGCTTTACCGGCAGGCGGGGAGCGGCGGCGTGCTGCTGTCCTCCATGGGAAATCCCAGGCATTTTCCGGTCTACTGGGACAAAATACTGATCAACGCCTCGCAGGTGACGAACCCACCCATTGACCCCCTGCGGGAGCCTATGGAGACGCGGGTGTTTCTGGGCAGGAAGCCGGAGCGTATGCGAAGAGAACCGGACGGACGGCTGAACTGCGACCTGCCGCCGCAGCTCTCACTGTCCATGCCGGTTTTGTTCTCCGCCATGAGCTATGGCTCCATCAGCTACAACGCCCACGCCTGCCTTGCCAGAGCGGCGCAGGAGCTTGGCATCTGCTACAATACCGGCGAGGGCGGGCTCCACGAGGATTTTTACGCCTACGGCGAGAACACCATCGTGCAGGTCGCCTCCGGACGGTTCGGCGTACATAAGCGGTATCTGAATGCCGGCGCCGCCATCGAGATCAAAATGGGTCAGGGCGCAAAGCCCGGTATCGGCGGACATCTGCCGGGAGCCAAGATCGTCGGCGACATCTCCCGCACCAGAATGGTGCCGGAGGGGACGGACGCCATCTCACCCGCGCCCCACCATGATATTTACTCCATTGAGGATCTGCGGCAGCTGGTCTATTCCCTGAAGGAGACGACGGCTTACCAAAAGCCTGTCATCGTCAAGGTGGCGGCGGTACACAATATTGCGGCCATCGCCAGCGGGATCGCCCGCAGCGGCGCGGATATCATCGCCATCGACGGCTTCCGTGGCGGTACCGGCGCGGCTCCCACCCGCATCCGGGATAATGTGGGAATACCCATTGAGCTGGCGCTGGCCGCGGTGGACCAGCGGCTGCGGGAGGAGGGGATACGCAATCATGTGTCCCTGATCGCCGGCGGCAGCATCCGCTCCTCCGCCGATGTGGTCAAGGCCATCGCGCTGGGGGCGGACGCCTGCTACATCGGCACCGCCGCCCTGCTGGCTTTGGGCTGCCACCTGTGCAGGAGCTGCCAGACGGGGCTGTGCAGCTGGGGGATCACTACCCAGAGACCGGAGTTGGTCAAGCGTCTCAACATTGACGAGGGAAGCCGCCGGCTCGTCAACCTGATGACCGCATGGCGGCACGAGATCAAGGAGATGATGGGCGGCATGGGCATCAACTCCGTGGAGGCGCTGCGGGGAAACCGCCTGATGCTGCGGGGCGTCGGCTTGACCGACAGAGAGCTGAAAATTCTCGGAATTTCTCATGCCGGAGAATAATTTAGGATAGAAAATCGACGGGAGGCGTGATATCATGTTTCATATCGATGCGTCACAGCTGGATCATCGCCGGCTGAATGAGCAGATCCGGCACAGCCCCGGCACGCTGCGTATCACCGGATGCCTTGGGCAGAGATTCATCGGCGCAGGGGCGGAGCGAGGACGGCTGGAGATCACGGGGACGCCGGGAAATGCGCTGGGCGCCTATCTGGACGGCGCCTGCATCGAGGTGCGCGGCAACGCCCAGGACGCCGTTGGCGATACGATGAACGGCGGGCGGATCATCGTCCACGGCAGCATCGGCGACGCCGCCGGATACGCCATGCGGGGCGGCGAGATCTACGTGCAGGGGGATGCCGGCTACCGCGCGGGCATCCACATGAAGGCTTACGGCGATAAAGTGCCGGCGCTGGTCATCGGCGGTAAGGCGGGGAGCTTTTTAGGAGAATATCAGGCGGGCGGGATCATCCTTGTTTTGGGACTGTCCCAAACGCGCCGCCCCATTGTGAGCAATTTCCCCTGCACCGGCATGTACGGCGGGAAGCTCTATCTGCGCTCAGACGGCAGGGGCCTGCGCCTGCCCGAGCAGGTCGATGCGCGCCCTGCCGGAGAGGACGACCTCGCCGAGATCGGGAAATATGTGGAGAACTACTGCGCATTTTTCGGAGGGGATCGGGACGCCGTCATGGCGGCGCCCTTTACGGTGATCACGCCGGACACGAAAAATCCCTATCGTCAGATGTATGTTTTGAATTGAGGAAAGCAGGTGAGAACATGAAGTACACGCCGGAAGAGGTGATGCAGTTCGTGCAGGAGGAGGACGTCAAGTTTATCCGTCTGGCCTTCTGCAACGTCTATGGAAAGCAGCACAACGTGGCGATCATGCCCGCCGAGCTCAAGCGGGCCTTCACCTACGGGATCGCCTTCGACGCCTCGGCGGTGGAGGGCTTCGGCGGCGAGATCCGCTCCGATCTGCTGCTCCACCCGGACCCCTCCACGCTGATCCAGCTTCCGTGGCGGCCGGAGCAGGGCAAGGTGGTGCGGATGTTCTGCGACATCTCCTATCCGGACGGCAGGCCCTTTGAACGGGATACGCGGAGCATCCTGAAGCGGGCGGCGGCGACCGCCGAGGCCAAGGGCTTCCGCTTTGCATTTGGCGCGGAGATGGAGTTCTATCTGTTCCGTCTGGACGAATACGGCGAGCCCACCAGGATCCCCTATGATCGGGCGGGCTACATGGATATCGCGCCGGATGACAGGGGGGAAACGATCCGCCGGGAGATCTGCCTGATGCTGGAGCGGATGGGCATTTGTCCGGAGAGCTCCCACCACGAGAGCGGCCCGGGACAAAACGAGATCGACTTCCGGTATTCGGACCCCCTCGCGGCTGCCGACAACGCCGTCACCTTCCACGCGATGGTTCGCACCGTGGCGGCGCAGAACGGGCTCTGCGCCAGCTTTTCCCCCAAGCCGCTGGCGGACTGTGACGGGAACGGGATGCACATCAACGTCTCGGTCAAATGCGACGGGAACACCCAGCCGCTGCCCAGCGTCATTGCGGGGATCCTGGAGAACATCCGGGAGATGACGCTGTTTCTGAACCCCTGCGAGGAGTCCTACCGCCGCCTTGGCAGCGACAAAGCCCCGCTCTACGTGACATGGTCGGCGGAAAACCGCTCCCAGCTGATCCGCATCCCGGCGGCGGTGGGCGAATACCGCCGCGCCGAGCTGCGCTCTGCCGACCCGATGACAAACCCGTATATTGCCTACACGCTCCTGATTTATGCCGGGATGTATGGGCTTGAGCACGACCTGCAGCTCTGCCCCGCCTCTGATTTCAACGTTTACACCGCGCCGGCCGAGGTGCTGGACGGGCTGGAAAAGCTGCCCGCCTCTCTGCCGGAGGCTGCCGCACTGGCAGAGGCGAGCGCATTTATCCGCCAGCATCTCCCGGAGGCCGTGATCTCTGCCTATTGCCGTCCATAAGCGATCTGCCGGAAGCAGATGAAAGGAGGGGAGAACATGGTCTTTCAGGAACGGACGTACAGTGTGCTGCTCGTCACAGCCTCGGACAGCTTTACCGCAAAGATCATGCCGCTGCTCCCCGTGACGGATTACTGGCCGGTGACGACGGTACACAGCGTGGGAGAAGCGCGCCGCAAGATCGTGGAGACGTCATTTGATATTGTGCTGATCAACGCGCCGCTGCCGGATGACTTCGGGCTGCATCTGGCGGTGGACATTTGCACCGGAAGCGGTGCGGGAGTCCTCCTGCTGGTGCGGAACGATCAGTTCGACGACATCTACGCCAGAGTCGTCAGTTACGGTGTGCTCACACTGGCCAAGCCCACCGGCATGCAGATGGTGGCGCAGAACCTGCGGGTCCTCTGCGCCACCCGCGAGCGGATGCGCCAGATGGAGGCAAAGCAGGCCACGGTAGAGGAAAGGATCGAGGAGATCCGGCTGGTCAACCGCGCCAAATGGCTGCTGATCGAGTGCCTTGGCATGACAGAGCCGGAGGCCCACCGCTATATCGAAAAGCAGTCCATGGATCAGCGCATATCCAAGCGGGAGGTGGCGGAATCCGTAATCAGGACGTATAAATAGCACGAAGCTCCCGCGCGGCGATAAAAATGCCGCTTCAGCACTGACACGCCGCGGGAATTCAGTCTTGACAAATTTGTTTTTCGAATGATACAATTACGGCAGGGGAAACAGTTTCCCCTGCCGTAATTTCATATCGATCGGACGATGGGATCGGGAGAGATCGCTTAGGCGGCGCCGAAGGGGAACGCAGAAGCTCTCAGGCAAAAGGACCGATTCCGGACGATACTCCGAAAAGGCCGGACGGAAACGCCCGACCACCGAAGGTGCAACCTCCCATAGCGGAGGGAATCTCTCAGGTAACTCAACGGGGGCACAAAGCCGTAAAGAGCGGCTTTGTGTCCTTTTTTGCTGCCAAAAAGAAACGCTCTTTAAGGAGGAAAAGCGTATGAGCGAACTGAAGCGTACCCAGCTATACGACGTCCATGTGGCCGCCGGCGCGGAAATGGTGGACTTCGGCGGATGGGAAATGCCCATCCAGTACCCCGGCGGCATTATTGCCGAGCACCTCTACACCCGGCAGGTATGCAGCCTGTTTGATGTGTCCCACATGGGCCGCCTGCTGATCGAAGGGCCGGATCGCAGGAAATTCCTGCAGCACGTGCTGACCAGCAACGTGGCGGCGCTGGACGTGAATCTGGCGCAGTACTGCATCATCCCCAATGAGAACGGCGGGGCTGTGGACGATGCGTACCTGTACATGTTCGAGGAGGACAACTATCTGCTGGTGGTGAACGCCGCCAATACAGAAAAAGACCTGGTGCATCTGCGAAAGGCTTTGGAGGGCTTTGACTGCACCATCACCGACATATCGAAGGGCTGGGCGGCCATCGCCGTGCAGGGGCCTAAGAGCAAGGAAATGCTGACGGCGCTCAACGGCGGCGCACAGCTGACAGAGCCTATGAAGAACGCGCTGGGCTCAGTATCGCTGGAGGGCCATTACGCCCACGTCGCCAAGACCGGCTACACCGGCGAACCTCTGGGCTACGAGGTCTATGTCCACAGCGAGGACGCGGAGTGGCTGTGGAACCGTCTGGTGGAGCTGGGCGCACGTCCCGCCGGTCTGGGCGCCCGGGACACGCTGCGCATGGAGGCTTCTCTGCCTCTGTACGGTCATGAGATGGGCACTGCTCCCGACGGCAGCGAGATCCCCGTCTTTGCCGTGCCGTTGGCCAAGTTCGCCGTCAGCTTCTCCGAGCAGAAGGGCGATTACATCGGACGTGCCGCGTTGGAAAAGCAGCACAGCTGCTTTGTAAAGTACATGGATCGTGACTTCTCCGATATGTCCGGCCTGCCCAGGAAGATCGCTCCCATCGCGCTGCTGGATCGCGGCGTTATGCGGGCGGGCATGGAGATCTATCAGGGCGGCAAGCTGGTGGGATGGGTCACCAGCGGCACCATGGTGCCCTACTTCAAGACCGAGGGTGAGGGCCTGTCCACCGTCATTCTGGAGGCCAGCGGCAAGCGCGCCATCGGCCTGTGCTATATCGACAACGACATTCTGGAGGACGACACCGTGGAGGTGGATGTCCGGGGCAAGCGGCTGAAGGCCGTCATCCCTGCCCGCCACATGAGCGTGGGCGCACCTCCCTTTGCCCGCCCGCTGCTGTACGGCGCGGAGGAGGACGCACACGGCGTGGGCAGCGGCGATCGCGCACCCAAGGCGCTGGAGCTGCTGAAAAAAGCACTGGAGAACCACCAGTGGCGGCAGGAGCAGTGCGTGAACCTCATCCCCTCCGAGAACACCCCCAGCCGCGCCGTGCGGCTGCTCAGCGGCAGCGACCCTGCCTGCCGGTACGCCGAGCACAAGAAGGTGCTGGCCTTCTACGACAAGGAGGTATTCTATTACCAGGGTACGAAATTCATCGACGAGGTGGAGCGGCTGCTGGTGGAGGAAATGCGTGCCTACTTCGGCTGCACCGAGGTGGAAACGCGTACCCTCAGCGGTCAGATGTCCAACATGGCGGTATTCTCCGCACTGATGGACTGGAAGAACCGCGTTGACCGCAAATCCGAGGCCAAACGTCTGGGCTACGTGATGAACAATCACATCATTAAGGGCGGCCATCTGTCCGCCCAGCCCATGGGTGCGCTCCACGACTATATCGCCATCGACCCGGTGACGGAGAAGCCTGCCGTGGTGAACTTCCCCGTCTGCGCCGACAACCCCTACAAGATGGATGTGGAGGAGACGAAGAGGCTCCTCGATCGCTACCGTCCGGAGCTGATCGTATTCGGCAAGAGCATGGTGCTGCACAGGGAGCCGGTGTCCGAGATCCGGAAGTTCGTGGATGAGCAGAACATCCACACCACCATCATGTACGACATGGCGCATGTGCTGGGACTCATTGGCGACCATTTCCAGAATCCCTTTGCCGAGGGAGCAGAGATCGTCACCGGCTCCACCCATAAGACGTTCTTCGGCCCCCAGCGCGGCGTCATCGGCGTGAACTATCAGGAGGATGACCTGAAGTACGGCCTGTGGAAGACCATCGAGAGCCGCACGTTCCCCGGCAGCGTGTCCAATCACCATCTGGGTACCCAACTGGGCATGCTGATGGCCGCCTACGAGATGAACCAGTTCCGTGACGTGTATCAGAAGGCGGTCATCGACAATGCCAAGTCCTTCGCCCGCAGCCTGAAGGCCCACGGCCTGGACGTGGCCGGCGACCCGTCCATCGGCTACACCGAGACACATCAGGTCATCGTGTCCGTGGGCTACGGCGAGGGCCCGGACATCGCCGAGCGGCTGGAGCGGAACAACATCGTGGTGAACTATCAGGCCACCCCCGACGAGGAGGGCTTCACCGCCTCCGGCGCGCTGCGTATGGGCGTCAGCGAGATGACCCGCTTCGGCTTTGAGGCGGCGGACTTTGACAGGCTGGCCGGGCTGATGGCGGACTGCATCCTTCGGGGCAAGGATGTGAAGGAGGACGTAAAGAAGCTGCGGAGCGAGCATCTGGAGATGCGTTACTGCTTCGATGATGCCGAGATCGACGAGGCGCTGGAGCAGCTGGCCGCCAAGCTGGTGTAAGGCGTCTGCCTCGCGAGCCATAACGGAAATATACCCCGCCCCTGACGGGGCGGGGCAGGAAAAAATACGACCCTACTTATATTTTGATGGAGGTAAAGTATCATGTTGTATCCTGTTGAACTGCAGTATTCCAAATCCCATGAGTGGGTGAAGGTGGAGGACGGCGTCACCGTCGTGGGTATCTCCGATTTCGCGCAGAACGCGCTGGGCGACGTGGTGTTCGTGAACCTGCCCGCTGAGGGCGACGGTGTCACCGCCGGCGATGCCTTTGGCGACGTGGAGTCCGTGAAGGCCGTGTCCGATCTGGTGTCCCCCGTCACCGGCACGGTGTGCGCCGTCAACGAGGAGCTGCTGGACGCGCCGGAGAAGCTGAACAGCGATCCCTACGGCGCATGGCTCATCAAGGTGGAGAACGTGGAGGGCAGTGAGGAGCTGCTGGACGCCGCCGCCTACGAAGCCTTCTGCAGCGAGGAGGGCTGAGCAATGGGCAGCTACGTTCCCTCTACCGGGACGCAGCGGGAGGAAATGCTCCGTGCCGTGGGTGTGAGCAGCACCCGCGACCTGTTCCGGGACGTGCCGGAGCAGATGCTCCTCACCGAGCCGCTGCATATCCCTGCCGGGATGAGTGAGCTGGAGGTCAGCCGCGCCATGACCGCTATGGCGGCGGAGAACCGCGTATACGGCACGGTCCTCCGGGGCGCGGGAGCCTATGACCACTACATCCCCTCCATCGTGAAATATATTCCCGCCAAGGAGGAGTTCCTGACGGCGTACACCCCCTATCAGGCGGAGATGAGTCAGGGCCTTCTGCAGGCTATTTTCGAGTACCAGACCATGATTTGCGAGCTGACGGGGATGGACGTGTCCAATGCCTCCGTATACGACGGCGCCACCGCCGCGGCAGAAGCCGCCGCCATGTGCCGCGACCGCAAGCGCAGGGTGACGCTGATCTCCGGTGCGGCGCACCCCGACACCATCAACACCGTCTATACCTACTGCTACGGTACGGGCGATGAGCTGCGGATCGTACCCACCAGAGACGGCAAGACCGATATGGACGCCCTGCGTGAGATGCTGACAGCGGATGTGGCCAGCTTTTATGTGCAGCAGCCCAACTTCTTCGGCCAGCTGGAGGACGCGGAAGCGCTGGGTGCGCTGACCCACGAAGCCGGCGCGCTGTACATCATGGGCTGCAACCCCATCGCGCTGGCTGTTATGAAAACGCCTCGGGACTGTGGGGCGGACATCGCCGTAGGCGAGGGACAGCCCCTGGGCCTGCCTATGGGCTGCGGCGGCCCGTATCTGGGCTACATGGCCACTACGGATAAGCTGATGCGCAAGCTGCCTGGCCGTATCGTAGGCGAGACGGCAGACGCTCAGGGACGCCGCGCCTATGTGCTGAGCCTGCAGGCCAGGGAGCAGCACATCCGCCGGGAGAAGGCCAGCAGCAACATCTGCTCCAACGAGGCGCTGTGCGCCCTGACGGCGGGACTGTATATGGCCGCCATGGGGCCGGACGGCATGGCACAGGCGGCGGCGCAGTCCATGGCCAAGGCCCACTATCTGGCCGGGGCACTGTGCGCCGTCGACGGCGTGGAGCTGGTATATGACGGGCCGTTCTTCCACGAGTTCGTCACCCGTCTGCCGGAGCGGGAAAACGTACTGGCCGCGCTGGCGGAGGGCGATATTCTGGGCGGTCTGCCCATCGGTGAGGACGGCGTACTGTGGTGCGCCACGGAGAAGGTCTCCCGCGCCCAGCTGGACAAGGCCGTTTCCATCGTAAAGGAGGTGCTGGCAAAATGAAGCTGATTTTTGAAAAGAGCGTCTCCGGACGCCGCTGCACCATTCTGCCCGCCTGCGATGTGGAGAGCGTTTCCCTGCCCGCATCCCTGCGGCGGGAGACGAAGCCCGCCCTGCCGGAGATGAGCGAAACAGACATCTCCCGCCACTATACGGAGCTTTGCAAGCAGGTACACGGCGTGAACTGCGGCTTCTATCCTCTGGGCTCCTGTACCATGAAGTACAATCCCCGTATCGACGAGGAGATGGCGGCGCTGCCCGGCTTCACGGGCGTACACCCCCTGTCTCCGGCGGAGGATCGACGGGGCATGCGGCAGGTGCTGGACACCGCGGCGCAGTACCTCTGCGAGATCACGGGCATGAACGCCATGACCTTCCAGCCCGCCGCCGGCGCACACGGTGAGTTCACCGGCGTGCTGCTCATCAAGCAGTACCACGATGCGCGGGGCGACAAAAAGCGCACGAAGATCATCGTACCCGACAGCGCCCACGGCACCAACCCTGCCACCGCCGCCATGTGCGGCTACGATGTGGTGAACATCGCCTCCGGCGAGGACGGCTGCGTGGATCTGGACGCCCTCCGTGCCGCGCTGGGCGAGGACACCGCAGGGCTGATGCTCACCAATCCCAACACCGTGGGCATCTTCGACAAGAACATTCTGGAGATCACCCGCCTTGTCCACGAGGCCGGCGGCCTGTGCTATTATGACGGCGCCAACCTCAACGCCGTCATGGGCGTGGTTCGTCCCGGCGACATGGGCTTTGACTGCATCCACATGAACCTGCACAAGACGTTTGCCACCCCTCACGGCGGCGGCGGTCCCGGCGCGGGCGCGGTGGGCTGCAAGGCATTTCTGAAGGAATACCTGCCCCACAGCGCGCTGGCGGAGGAGCCGGGACATATCCAGGTACGCAGCTTCCAGGGCAACTTCCTGGTGGTGGTGCGGGCGCTGGCCTACCTGCTGGCATTGGGCAGGGAGGGCATCCCCGAGGCGGCGGAGAACGCCGTGCTGAATGCCAACTATCTGCTGGCAAAGCTGAAGGGGACGTATACCCCGGCCTATGACCGGCTGTGTATGCACGAGTTCGTGCTGGATCTCAGCGGCCTGAAGAAGGAAACGGGCGTATCCGCACTGGATGTGGCCAAATCCCTTATCGACGAGGGCATCCATCCGCCCACCATGTACTTCCCGCTGATCGTCCACGAGGCGCTGATGCTGGAACCCACGGAAACGGAGGGGCCCGAGACACTGGATCACGCGGCGGAGGTGCTGCGCAAGCTGTATCACAAGGCCTTTGAGGATGCGGAGTCCATGCACACCGCGCCCCACAATATGCCCATCGGACGGCCCGACGAGGTGCAGGCGGCGCGCAGGCCCGTGCTGCGCTGGAGAAACGCATGATACGGAGACTTTTCACCTGCTCCGGCAGCGGCACAGACCCTTATCGCAATCTGGCGTTGGAGCGGTATCTCACGGAGACTGTGCCGGAAGACGCCTGCGTTCTCTACCTATGGCAGAATCAGAACACGGTGGTCATCGGCCGCAACCAGAACGCCTGGAAGGAGTGCCGCACCGGCCTTCTGGAGCAGGAGGGCGGTGTGCTGGCGCGGCGGCTCTCCGGCGGCGGCGCGGTGTTCCACGATTTGGGCAACCTGAACTTCACCTTCAGCGTCACAGAGGAAAACTACGATCTTCACCGGCAGCAGCAGGTCATTCTCGCGGCCTGCCGCCTGCTGGGACTCAGAGCGGAGCTGTCCGGGCGCAACGATCTGCTGGCCGAGGGGCGGAAGTTTTCCGGCAACTCCTTTTACGCCCACAACGGCAGGGCATTCCACAACGGCACACTGCTGGTGGATGCCGACATGACGAAGATGGGGCGGTATCTCAGCCCCTCCACCGCCAAGATTACCAGCAAGGGCGTGGATTCTGTGCGTTCCCGCGTGGTGAACCTGCGGGAGCTGTGCCCAGGTCTGACCATTGAAAAGACGGCGGAGGCCATGAACCGGGCATTTGAGCAGGTCTACGGCCTGACGGCTGCGCCCCTGCAAGAACAGGGCTTCGACCATCATGCGCTGGACGCGCTGTATGCGCAGTTCAGCAGCCGGGATTGGGTCTACGGCCGCAGTGCGCCGCTGGACTTTGCCTGCGGGGACAAGTTCCCCTGGGGCGAGGTGAGCCTGCACCTGCGGGTGGAGCGCGGCACCTGCCGCGATGCGGCGGTGTATACCGACGCCATGGATGCGGGAGTGTCCGCCGTGCTGGAGGGCGCTCTCAACGGCTGTGCGTTCTCCGCCGGGGCTCTGTGCCGCGCCTTAGAGGGCGCGGCGGTGCCGGAGGAGATCAGAGACGACCTGTGCCGCCTTATCCGCGCACAAAACATCTGAAAACACAGGAGGAACTCCTATGTCTGACTATCAGCTGATCGTCATCGGCGCGGGCCCCGGCGGGTACACCGCCGCGCTGCGCGCCGCCAAGCTGGGACTGCATACCGCCATCGTGGAGCGCCGGGAGGTGGGCGGCATCTGCCTGAACCGGGGCTGCATCCCCACCAAGACGCTGCTTCACGCCTCTCAGGTCTACTACGACGCCGTGAACGGCGCGGGTGTGGGCGTTCACGGCAGCCTTTCCTACGACATCGGCGAGATGTTCGCTTTCAAGCGCAGCGTCAGCGAGAAGCTGCGCTCCGGCATCCACGCGCTGCTGAAGGGCGCAAAGGTAGACGTCATCGAGGGTACGGCGCAGATCGCCGCTCCCGGTCAGGTGGATGTCACCGGCGCGGGCGGCGCCGTGACACGGTATACCGCGGAACGCATCCTGGCCGCCACCGGCTCGGTGAACGTCCGCCCGCCCATTCCCGGACTGGAGCTGCCGGGCGTTATGACCTCCGACGAGCTGCTGGAGGGCACAGACACGCCGTATCAGTCCATCGTCATCATCGGCGGCGGCGTTATCGGTGTGGAATTCGCCACGTTTTACAGTCATCTTGGCTGTCAGGTAACGCTGGTGGAGGGCATGGCCAATCTGCTGCCCCAGCTGGATCGTGAGCTGGGACAGAATCTGGCGCAGATCCTGAAAAAGCAGGGCGTGGAGGTGCTGACCTCCGCCATGGTGCAGTCTGTGGAGCAGGCGGCGGGCGGACTTTGCGTCCATTTGGAGCAGAAGGGCAAGGAGCTGACCGTCACCGGCGAGAGGGTGCTGTGCGCCATTGGCCGCCGGGCGTATTTCGACGGCCTGTTTGCCGCGGGGCTGACCCCGGCGCTGAACGGGAAACGGCTGCTGGTGGACGAAAACTATCAGACCAGCATCCCCGGCGTGTACGCCATCGGCGACGCATCCGCCGCTGTGCAGCTGGCCCATGTGGCTGCGGCGCAGGGCACGGACTGCGTGGAGCGGATGTGCGGCGGTAAGGGCAGCATCGATCTGAACGTGATCCCCAGCTGCATTTACAGTGCCCCGGAAATCGCCGCAGTGGGGCTCGCCGAGGCCGAGGCCAGGGAGCAGGGCATTCCCGCCGTGTCCGGCAAGTGTACCCTGTTCAGCAACGCCCGCACCATCATAGAAGACCCGGGACGCTGCTTCATGAAGCTGGTGGCGCGCACGGACACGCACGAGCTTATCGGCGCACAGCTCATGTGCCAGCACGCCAGCGACATGATCTCCCAGCTGAGTACCGCCATGGTGAACCGCCTGACGGTGGAGCAGCTACTGACTGTCATGCGCCCTCACCCCTCCTTCGAGGAGGCGCTGGGCGAGGCCGTGGAGAATTTGGCGTCCAAATTAGCGTAAAGCACAGCAGGCAGAGGAACGCACCGCGCTTCTCTGCCTGCTTTGCAGGAGGTATTCATGGATACGATACAGCAGCAAAAGGCGGCGCTGCGGCGGGAGCTGGCAGCGGTGGAGCGGGCTATGATGCCGGAGGAAAAACGCTTGTCCGACGGCGCTATTCTCCGCCATGTACTGAATACGCAGGAATACCGCCTCGCCCGCACGGTATTTGCCTTTGTGGGACGGGCCGATGAGATCGACACGCGGCCGTTACTGGAGCAGATATTGGCGGACGGTAAACGGCTGTGCGTGCCGCTGTGTACCTCTCCCGGCGTCATGGAATGTCGTGAGGTGCCTGATTTGGCCGTGCTTCGCCCCGGCGCTTACGGCATTTCGGAGCCGCCGGACAATGCACCGGCAGTACCGCCGGAATGCGTCGATCTGGCCATCATCCCCTGCGCAGGCGCGGCTGCGGATGGCCGCCGGCTTGGGCGCGGCGGCGGTTACTACGACCGATTTCTGGCCCGGTATACCGGCGACGCGCTGCTGCTGTGCCGGGAAAGGCTTTTGTGTCCGGATATTCCGCAGGAAACACACGACATCCGCGTCCCCGCTGTTGTGACGGAGCGGGGGCGGCAGGAGTAGGGAAAAGGCATCCCCGCCCGGGGATGCCTTTTCCCTATTTGCTCTGTGCCAGTTCCTTTACCGCCTGAATGGCCATGTCCGCCTCGTCCTCCGAGTTGAACACGGAGAAGCTGAACCGCACCGCGCCCTGCCGCACCGTGCCGAGGGCTTCGTGCAGACGGGGCGCACAGTGTGCGCCGGGGCGGGTGGCAATACCGTAGTCGGCATAAAGCACGTCCGACACCTCGGCGGAGTCCCAATCGCAGATGTTCAGCGCCGTGGTGGAGTTGGAAGTAAATACCACATGATCCGGGCGCGGGCAGCCCAGCAGCCGCGCCAGCTTTTGCCGCGTCTCGTACACCGTGCGGGACGCCTGCATGGACGCGCCGTTGGCGCCCCGGGCGGCGTTGCCCGCCGTCAGAATGGCCTGCGCCACCGCTTCCGCCACTCCGGGCGGCTTGCGGAGCGTGGTGGCCGCGTTGTCCAGATAGATGAGCTTTTCCATCAGTACATCTCCAATAGGAAGCAGCCGTTATGACCGACGGCTGCTGTGTCCAATGCGGTGCAGAGCGCGTCCCGCTCCTGCGGCAGCGCCTTCCACGCCAGACCGCAGCCCGCCGCGATCTGAGAGGGAACAGGGATCATCCGCCCCGGCAGACCGGCACGCCGGAACAGCTCCTCCGCCGCCATCGCCTGCGATGTGGCATGGAAGGTGATGACCAGCGCAGGCTTTTTCTGCCGCGTCAAGGCCGGATGACCTTCGTGGCCTGCATCTGCTTTTCCACGATGACGTACATATTGGTCACGCCGCCTACCCGCAGCTGCTCCGTCAGGCCGTAGTGATTCAGGCAGGTGCCGCAGGTCAGGATCTCCACGCCCAGCGATTCCAGCTTCCGCAGATCCTCCAGTGAGGAGGAGCCCTCGCAGGTAACGAACGCGCCGCCGTTGTAGAACAGGATGGTTCTGGGTAGCGTCTCCTGCTGGGTCAGGGCGAACAGGAAGCCCTTCAGCAAAATCTTGCCCAGCACCTCGTCGCCCTCGCCCATGTGGTCGGCAGATATGGCCACCACGGTGTTGTCTGCCGCGGCGGGAACAGTGCAGATGCCATCGGCACTGTCCGGCAGCTCCGCGTCCTCCCCTGCGGTGATGGTCACGCGGTACTCCTTTTCGCCCAGCTGCTCCGTTTCTACGGCACAGCCCTTGCTCTCAGCCAGCCGGGTCAGATTCTCCACAGCCGCCCTGTTGTCCACCAGCGTCTGTACCGTACCTGCGCCGTTCAGCTCCTTCAGGGCGCGCAGCGTCTTGACAACGGGAATGGGGCAGGCGTCACCCATAGCTTTTCCCAAAGCGCATTCTGTTGGAAATGGCTTATTACATCGGAATGGACATGACAGTCAAAAGAATCGCCAGAAATGCAAAGCTGATCCCGGAAAACAGGAGAAGAAAACTCTTTCCGCCATTGGGAACACGGCGCGTATATTCCCGAAACGTAATGAGGCTCGCAAGAGAAGCCACCAGCGTCCCTGCACCGCCCACATTGACGCCAACCAGAAGAGCGCGGGCATCCTGCGTGAAGCGACTGAGCAGAATGGCGGCAGGGACATTGTGATGATCTGGCAGGTGAGCGCGGAGATCAGCATTGTTCCGTGGGACAAAAGGCGGGCGAACAGCGCCCGGACCGATTCCATCCGGGCAAGATTGCCGGAAAAGGTGAAGAAAGCGGCGAAGGTAGCCAGCAGTCCCCAGTCTACGGTCTTCAATGCGTGCCGATCCAGAAACCAGAGTGCCAGAACAATGACAGTCAGGCCAAGAACATAGGGTACCAGCCGCAGCACCACGGCAACGGCTAAACAGAACAGTCCGCCATAGACGGCAGCCTGGCGGGAGTCTACTGTGACCTGCACTTCCGGCACGGAAAGACGGTCTTTGGGAAATGCCAGGCAACACAAGAGAATGAGAACGGTAGACAGAATGAAGGGCGGCAGCATTGCCGAAAAGAACATCCTTGCGGAAAGATCGTAATAGCTGAAAAGATAAAGATTCTGCGGATTTCCGAAGGGCGTGATCATTCCGCAGAGATTGGCGGCGCAGTTTTGCAGAATGAACAGGAGTGCGGCGTGCTTTTCCTGACCGGTAGAGGAAAGAACAAACCAGCCAAGCGGCAGAAATGTCAGCAAGGCGGTATCATTGGTCAGAAGCATAGACCCGAACATGGTGATGACCACCAGTGCTGTACATACGCCCCGAACCGTGGAAAAGGTGCGCACCATCCGCTGCGAAAGAGCAGAAAAGATCTGCAGGTCTCGCAGAGCACCTACCACCGCCAAAACACTAAACAGACAGGAAAGCGTTTTGAGGTCGTAATAGCCTAAGTAGTCCCTGTCGGGAGGAACAAAGAACGCCGTTGCAGCCGCAGCCAGCAGTGAAATGGCCAGCATAGCATTAGTACGGCACCAGCATTGAATCTTGCGCATAAAAAAATCCCTTTCGCGTGAAAAATGCAAAATTTCGCGTGTATATTTCCGTGAAGAAGATAACACATTTCGGGATGATTTACAATGAAGTTCTATTAACCCGGCAGATACCAAGCGGCAACGCAAATTGGCGCATATTTTGCGCTGCTGGAAACAATAAAAAGGTATCAAAACGAAGAAATAGAGCCACTGGGCGGAGGGCGACGCTCCCGCCGGGTGGCTCTGCAGGTTTTGGCTATGTTTCCCGCGTGTGGGTCACGGTGTAGGTTAGGCGGTTGCCCCACATTTTGCCCCACACTTCTTTCAACATTTATGCAACAAAAAAGCACCGAAAACCGAAGTTTTCGATGCTCTTTGGAGCTGCTGGGCGGATTCGAACCGCCGACCTCATCCTTACCAAGGATGCGCTCTACCTACTGAGCTACAGCAGCAAATGTGGCGACCAAGAAGGGGCTCGAACCCTCGACCTCCAGCGTGACAGGCTGGCGTTCTAACCAACTGAACTACTTGGCCATGTGCGCTTTCGCCTTGGAACTCAAGCGTGATTATTATAGCAAGAAGGCTTGCGGATGTCAACACCTTTTTCGCATTTTTTTGACCGGGCCGTATTGCCGTTCAAATCGGATTGTCAACCGCGGTTTTCTGTGCTATAATACCCTGTCAAACTGCCATAGGGAGGTGCGCCATGAAGATCGGCAGCGTTACCGTCAACGGAAAACTGTACCTGGCTCCCATGGCCGGCGTCACGGATCTGGCCTTCCGCCAGATCTGCCGCGAGCTGGGTGCTGACATGAGCTGCACCGAACTGGTCAGCGCCAAAGCCCTGTGCTATCAGGATAAAAAGAGCCGCGGCCTTCTGAAGCTGGCGGACAATGAGCGCCCTGCCGCCGCCCAGATCTTCGGCAGCGACGCTGGCTGCATGGCCGAGGCCGCTCAGATCGCGGCGGAGGTGTCCGGCGCGGCGGTCATCGATATCAACATGGGCTGCCCCGTGGGCAAGGTGGTGGCCAACGGCGACGGCTCCGCCCTGATGAAGGACCCCGAGAAGGCCGCGCGCATCGCCGAGGCCGTGGTGAAGGCCAGCCCCGTGCCGGTGACGGTAAAGATGCGCCGTGGCTGGGACAAGGGCAGCATCAACGCCGTGGAGCTGGCGAAAATGCTGGAGCAGGCGGGCGTCAGCGCCATCGCCGTCCATGGCCGCACCCGCACCCAGATGTACGCCGGTCAGGCGGATTGGACCACCATCCGCGAGGTGAAGCAGGCCGTCTCCGTGCCGGTCATCGCCAACGGCGACGTGTTTGCGCCGGAGGACGCCGTCCGCATCCTGGAGTTCACCGGTGCCGACATGGCCATGATCGGCCGCGGCTGCTTCGGAAACCCGTGGCTGTTCCAACAGGCCCGGGCCGCGCTGGAGGGGGAGCCCATCCCACCCCTGCCGCCGCTGGCGGAGCGGTGGGCCACGGCGGTGCGTCAGGTGGAACTGGCCGCCGCGGATAAGGGCGAGCACATCGCCGTGCTGGAGGCCCGCAAGCAGCTTTGCTGGTATCTCAAGGGCGTGAGTCACGCCAATTATTATAAGGAGCAGATCGTCCGCATGGACACGCTGGAGGACGTCTACCGCGTGTCGGCGGGGGTCAAGAGGGATTTGCGATGATAGAGGAAAAGGACCTGATCCGCCGGGGCGGACAGGGGGACAGCGATGCCTTCCGTCAGCTGGTGGAAACCTATCAGGCGCCGGTGTACCGTCTGGCGCTGCGTATGTGCGGCGGCGATGCGGCGCTGGCGGAGGACGCGGCGCAGGAGGCGTTCTTGGCCGCATGGAGGGGCCTGCCCCGCTTCCGCGGCGACAGCCGGTTCTCCACATGGCTGTACCGCCTGACCACCAACGCCGCCATCGACTGCCTGCGGCGGGAGAAGCGCCACCGGGGCACAGACGATTTGGACGGCGTGGAGCTGCCGGACGGCGGCGACACGCCTCAGGAGACGGCGGAGCGCAGCGAGACCCGGAACGCCGTCCGCGCCGCCCTGTGCCAGCTTACCGACGAGCATCGGGAGGTGCTGCTCCTGCGGTATATGCAGGATCTGGATTACGGCGAGATCGCCCGCGCCCTGCGCATCAGCGAGGGCACGGTAAAATCCCGCATCAATCGGGCCAAGGCCCGCCTGAAGGAGCTGCTGTCCGGCGGGAACCTTTCCGCCGCCGCGTCCGTCAAACCCACAGGAAAGGAGGGACAGCAATGACCCCGATGTTTGATGAACTGGATCAGGAGCTGCGCGAAGCACTGGCATTGGAGGCGCTGCCCTCCGCCGGTTTCACGGATCGCGTCATGGCCCGCGTGGCCCGGACGCCGCAGCAGAAGAAGACCCCTGCGCCCTACCGCAAGTGGCTGGTATCGGCGGCGGCCTGCCTGGCGGTGGCCGCGGCGCTGATCCCGCTGGTGCGCAGCGGCGGCGTTACCGGCGCGGGGAGCGCCGGTAACGATACCGTGGCGGGCAGCGCCAACCTTGAACTCTCCATGCAGAGCATGCCCGACGCCTCTGCGGACGGGAACGAGGCCGCCGGAGACGGCGCCCAGCAGAAGTCGCGGGAGGACGCCGTCGATCAGGATAACGGCGCCGCCGAGGACCTGACCCTGTCCGCTCCGTTTTCCATGGAGGACGCGCTGACCAGCGCCGCCGAAGCTCTGCGGGAGCAGGGCTGGGACATCACCGTGGTGGATCGTCAGGGCAACGCGGTGCAGGTGACGCTCACCGCAGCTGACGGCGCATCCGGCGATCAGGCGCTGCTGGACGAGACCATGGAGTCCGCGGGCTTCACCGCCGCCGGCGATTGGTATATTTTTGAGAATTCCAAGGAGGAAACAGATTCGTGAAACTGCACACCCGTCAACTGACCTGCGCCGCCATCGTGGGCGCGGCCTATGCCGTCCTGAGCATCTTCGGCTCCATCTTCGGCATCACCTACGGCCCCATCCAGTGCCGCTTTTCCGAGGCGCTGTGCGTCCTGCCCTTCCTGCTGCCGGAGACGGCCTGGGGCCTGGGCGTGGGCTGCCTCATCGCCAACCTGCTCAGCCCCTACGGCGTGCTGGACATCGTGGTGGGCTCCGCCGCCACACTGCTGGCCGCGCTGCTCACCGCCCGCTGTAAAAAGAAGTGGCTGGCCCCGCTGCCGCCGGTGCTGGCCAATATGGTGCTGGTGGGTCTGGTGCTGGCCTACGAGCAGGCCGGTACCACCGCCGCCTTCTGGCCCACCTACGCCTTCAACGCCCTGACCGTGGGTGCCGGCGAGATCGTGGCCTGCTACGGCCTGGGCATGCTGCTGCTGTGGCGTCTGGAAAAGAGCAAGGCCCTGCAGAATTACCTGCAAAACCGCTGAATGCGGGAAAAAACCGAAAAAATATCGGGAAAAGTACTTGACTGACTTGAAAAAACCGGTATAATAAATAGGCTCGCATATTTGCGGGCATATCCTTGCTCTCATCTGAGAATGAGGGCCATTTGTCCAAAAGGAGGTGCAAAAGTATGGCAAAGATTTCCGCCAACTACGAGGTCGTCTACATCATCGACCCTGCACAGGGTGAGGAGGCAGTTGCCGCCACCGTGGCAAAGTTCCAGACTCTGGCAGAGCAGCATGCGTCCAACGTCGTCGTGGATGAGTGGGGCAAGCGTCGTCTGGCCTACGCGATCAACTACAAGACCGAGGGCTACTACGTGCTGATGAGCTTCACCAGCGGCCCCGAGTTCCCCAAGGAGCTGGATCGTATCCTTGGCATTACCGAGGGTATTATGCGTTCCATGATCGTCTGCAAGGGCGAGTAAGGGAGAACAGCAATGCTGAATCAGATCATCATTATGGGTCGGCTGACCCGTGACCCTGAGCTGCGCCGCACACAGAGCGGCACGGCGGTCTGCTCTTTCTCTGTGGCTGTGGATCGTGATTTCAAGTCCCAGTCCGGCGAGAAGGAGACGGATTTCATCGACGTGGTCGCGTGGCGTCAGACCGGCGAGTTCGTGTCCAAATACTTCACCAAGGGTCGCATGATCGTGGTGTCCGGCAGCCTGCAGTCCCGCAAGTGGCAGGACCGCAACGGTCAGAACCGCATTTCCTGGGAAGTCATCGCGGACAACGTTTATTTCGGCGACTCCAAGCGCGACAGCGCGGGCGACATGGGCGGCAGCTACGCGGCTCCGGCCTATACCGCTCCCGCCGGCGGATACAGCGCCCCTGTGGGCGGCGGTCCCTCCGGCTTTGCCGAGATCGACGAGGAGGACGGCGACCTGCCGTTCTGATGTGCCCTCAGCGCACATGAAACTTTATAAAGGAGGATACTTCCATGGCTATGGAACGCGAAAATAGACCCGCCCGCGGCGCCGGCAAGCGTCGCAAGAAGGTTTGCCAGTTCTGCGTGGACAAGTGCGAGTGCATCGATTACAAGGACGCTGCCAAGCTGCGCCGCTTCATTTCCGAGCGCTCCAAGATCCTGCCCCGCCGCACCACCGGCACCTGCGCCATGCACCAGCGTCAGCTGACCGAGGCCATCAAGCGCGCCCGTCAGATCGCGCTGCTGCCCTTCGTGACCGAGTAATTCTGGCCCGAAGCCATTGCAACGCCAAAAAGACCTGCCGTAAGGCAGGTCTTTTTTTACGTCCCGACCGCCCCTTTTCCCCCATTTACCACGCATTTTCGCCCTTGTAAACTTCAGGTTGCGCAGAAAAATATCCCTCTGACAACCTGAGGTTGCTGGACGCCACCCCGCATCTCCTGCTATAATACCATCAGTTAACAAGGGCAGACACGCCTGTCACCGCGCCTTTTCGGCGATTTTTGCCCTTTTCGCCTTGGCGGGCACGCGCCCGCCTGCGTCTCAAAAACCAAAAATCCCTGGAAAATCCATCGCTGACAGGTGCGGAGCAGTTTTGCCGGAGCAGAAATGTGTCCAGACAAGAAAAGACCCGCAGGGAATACTTGCCGTATTGCCAAGGGGCTTGACGCAGTATGGGCGCATTTCTGCCCGTCAAAACCGTGTCTGCCCTTGTCAACTGATGGTAGACGTAACAACGATAACAGGAGGTGCTCCCATGGGACTATACGACGCTGTGGACCGCGGCGGCGCAGGCCGCAAAAAGGAAAAGACGCTGCGCAAGCCGCTTCTCATCGCGGCGGCCATCATCGCCGCCGTCATCGCGCTGGCCGTCTGGGCCTGCCGCTACCAGCTGCAATTCCGCTCCTTCGTCTCCGCCCTCACCGACGCCACCCGCCACGCCCGCAGCGCCGGTGACTTCACCGTCACCGTGGACGGCGCAGCCGTCCCTGCCGGCGCCGATGATCTCAGCGACCTGCTGCGTCTCATCACCGCCTCCGGCGCAGGCCGCACCGGGACGGCTCCCGCCGACCCGCCCCTCATCACCATCACCTACGGCGACGGCACGGTGCTGGACATCTGGCAGGTGCCGCTGGAAAACCCTTCCAACGACTGGACGGAAGGGCCGTTTTTCCGCTGCACCTTCCCCGGCGGCAGGACCTACGGCTACGACACCGACCAGATCCCCATGACCCGCCTCACCCGCCTGTTTTCATAGCGTTTCCACAGACGTAAAAGCAGCCCCGTCCGATGGACGGGGCTGCTCTTTATCCGGAAATGCCTGGGGAAATGTGTTACTTCAGCGCCAGCTTGGCAGCGCGCTTCTTGCCGTACACGCAGCAACCCACCACATAGGCGGCGGCGCACACCACACCGATGATGTAGGACGGCGTCCAGGGGATGTTGAAGCCGATGTGGGCGTTGGCGATGTAGGTCACGCAGATGAAGGCGTAGAAGCAGCCGGGGATCATGGGGATCCAAGCCCACTTACCCTTGCCGTTCTCAAACATCCACGCGGTGATGCACAGGAAGGCAAACAGGGACAGCGTCTGGTTGGCCCATGCGAAGTAACGCCACAGGATCATGAAGCCGTCGTTGTTGACCTTGGCGAACACGAGGATGGCGATGACCAGTGCGAAGATGGGCAAAGCCAGCTTGATGCGCTTGCCGTTGGTGGACTGGTCGATGTGCAGCGTCTCAGACAGGCTCAGACGCAGGGCGCGCAGTGCCGTATCACCGGAGGTGATGGGCAGCACGATCACGCCGATCAGGGCGATGACGCCGCCCACATGACCCAGCAGATACTTGCACACCACGCCCACGGTGCCGGTAGCCAGCGCAGCCTTGGGCTCCTGCAGAGCCAGATTGTACACGCCCATAGCACCGGCAGCCCAGACCATGGCGATGAAGCCCTCCAGCACCATCATGTTGTAGAAGGTGTTGCGGCCCTGACGCTCGCTCTTCATGGTACGGGAGATGATAGCGGTCTGGGTGGAGTGGAAGCCGGACAGAATGCCGCAGGCCACGGTCACGAAGAAGATGGGCAGGAAGTGACCGTTGGCGAAGTAGTCCGCGTAGGTGAAGGTACCCACGGTGCCGTCAGCACCGGTGAGGCTCAGCACGGGAGCAGCCCAGCTGTCCCAGACGTTCATCAGGGGCATACCGGTGACGAAGATGCCGATGAAGATACCGATGGCGGAGAACAGCAGGATACCGCCGAAGATGGGGTAGATCTTGCCGATGATGGCGTCGATGGGGAACACGGTGGCGATCAGATAGTACAGGAAGATGACACCATAGATGACCCACGTGGAAACAGAGGTGGCCTTGCCGTCAAAGCCGAACACCTGCGTGGCGGCGATGTCGCCGGGGGTGTAGATGAACACAGCGCCCACCAGCAGCAGCAGTACGCACACGAACACGTTGTAGAACTTATAGATACCCTTGGTGGAGTAGCGGCGGATCATCTCGGGCATCTGGGTGCCGCCGTCGCGCAGGCAGATCATGCCGGAGAAATAGTCGTGCATGGCGCCGCCGATGACGTTGCCGATGGGGATGGTCAAAAACGCGATGGGCCCAAACAGGATGCCCTGGATCGGCCCGAGGATGGGGCCGGTGCCCGCGATGTTCAGCAGGTTGATAAGGCTGTTCTTCCAGCCGCGCATGGGCACGTAGTCCACGCCGTCCTGTTTGGTGTACGCCGGAGTCTTTCTGTCATCCGGTCCGAAAACCTTTTCGCAGAAGCGGCCGTACAGGGCCGCGCCGCCCAGCAGGATGACAAGACCAATGATAAATGTTGTCACAAAAACACACTCCTTTACGAGATTTCCTTTCGACATCCGGATTGTCGAAACTTGATGTTCATATGGTAACACTATCTTCATAAAATTGGCGCTAATAAACGTTCTGAAAAGTACAGATTTCGTTAACACTGCATACAGACCCGTTAAAAATCGCCATTTTTCGGCAAACATAGTGCTTTGCGCCGAAAACGTTTCCGAGAATGAAAAAAGTGGAAAAGCAGAATATTCCTATTTTGTCCCCGCGCTATGGCATCTCCTGCTCTCACCACCCCCGACGCCTATCGCGCACCTCGTTCTATCGACGGCTGATCTCACTTTTTTCGCCCCGCACCCCGTCCGCATTTTCCGGCGTACCCCGATGGACGCACTCCGTAGGGGCCGGCGTCCCCGACGGCCCGTTGCTTTTCTTTTCCCCCACGCTTCCGGCGAAGGGTATTCCGCGCCCCGAGCGCGGGTCACTTTTGGCCGCAGCCCCAAAAGTGACCAAAAATGCTGCTTGAAACCGCAGGTTTCAAGACTTCCTGCGCGGCTGGCCGCGTCATAAAACGCCGCCGTGTACCCCGCGAAGACCAAAATATATGCCGATCGTCGTACAACGAATCGCGTGTACTCCTCTTATCGCTGCCGCTCCCGCGTACCGCGCGGAGACGCGCCGGTCTGTTATCGTGCAGCGGGACTGTTGCGTCCATATCGGCGGTTTCCCGAATACTGGCGCACCCAGATAGACGCCCCCCGTAGGGGCCGGCGGCCCGATTTATGTTCGAAAAGGAACACTGCTGCGGTGCCCGAAATTTCTGCGCTGCCTGACGGCGGGCGCTTGAAATTTTGACCGCGGCCACTCGCTCACCTCGCTGTATCCGCCACCGGCGGCGCTCGGATCGCTCCCTCCGGCGGGAATATTCCGCGCTCCCGAGCGCGGGCCACTTTTGACCGCAGCCCCAAAAGTGACCAAAAGGTCTGCTTGAAACCGCGGGTTTCAAGACTTCCTGCGCGGCTGACTGCGCCATAAAGCGCCGCCGCGTACCCCGCGAAACCCAACTTGCCGCACATCGCTGTACAACGAATCGCTTGCTGTCCTCTTATCGCTGCCGCTCCCACGCACCGCGCGGCGGTGCGCTGGCCTGCCAAATTTCGCGGCCCAACGGGCCGCACCTGCACATGCCGCCGCCGGAGGCAAGTGCGCGATTTGATAATCGCCTATATCGGTAGAACTGCCAATGTTCCCTGCCCGCCACGTCAGCGGCAGCGGGGGCAGGCCCATGGCCGATTCCCTGCGGAACATTTTTCTGCCGCATCGAAATCGACCAAAAGGAAATCCAAAAACCACGGGTTTTTGGCGGCGTTCTTTCCCCCATTTCTTTCGCTGCTGAAAGAAATGGGGCCGCCGGAGGCAAAAGGCTTGGGAAAGCGTTCTGCGCCGGTGATACGGAATTTTCTTCTCGCGTCGGGGGAAAAGGAATATTCCGCGCTGCGCAGGCGCGTCCCCCGCACCCCGGTAAAAAAGGAGGACCACCCGCAGGGTGGTCCTCCTTTTTACGCTTTCTGCCGCCGCGCGGCGTTCCTCACTCCGTCATGATCTTCAGGATCACGCGGTCCGTCTCCCGCATACCCTCCGCGGCCAGCACACCCACGTGGCGGACGGTGTCCTCCACATCGTCGCCCACGATGCCGTCGCCGGAGCGGAAGTTGTCGCCGTTGCGGTACATGTCGTAGCCCAGAATGCCGCAGTCCACGCCCATGGCGATCTTGCTGGCGCAGCTGGCCTTGGCCCCATCGCAGATGCAGCCGGAGATCATGGCCACGGCGTTCTCCAGCGTGTGGCAGATACCCTCGGAGTCCGCGCCCCGCAGCCATGCGATGCCGCAGCCCGCGCCCACGCCGGCAGACACCGCGCCGCAGTAGGCACTGAGCCGGCCGATGCCGGTTTTCTGGTGGATGGTGATGAGGTCGCTGAGGCATACGGCCCGCAGGATCTTTTCCTCGTCGGCCCCCATCAGCTGCCCGTATTTCCACACGGGTACGGAGGCGGTGATGCCCTGGTTGCCGGAGCCGGACACGATGACCACCGGCATCTCGCAGCCGTTCATGCGGGCGTCGGAGCCTGCGGCGGCCCAGGCCCGCGCCTGGGTGGCCCAGTCCGTCCCGCCCTGCAGCAGGGTGGAGCCGATGTTAGCGCCCCAGCTGTTTCGAAGCCCCTCGGCGGCGATGGCGGTGTTCTTCTCGATCTGCCGCCCCACCGTGGGCCGTATCACGTCTATGGGTATGGTTTCAGCGAATGTGATGATGTCCTTGACGTTCAGCACGGACTTGTCCTGGAGATGATCCTCGGCGTTGCCGGTCACCGGCAGCTCCTTCAGGACCTGACCGTCCCGTGCCATGTAAATAATATTGGTGTGATTGTTGGCCACGCGGACGCAGGCGCTGTGCCCGCCCAGCCAGCCCGTCAGCTTGATGTCCAGCAGGCAGGGCGTTTCAGGGCAGGTGATCTCCATGGGCGTCCGGTCCAGATAGTCCTGGATGGCCGCCGTGTCCTCCTCCGTCACGTTGGCGATGACCTGAAGCTCCGCGTCGGCGTCGCCTGCCACTATGCCCACGGCGATGGCGGCGTCGATGCCGCGGCGGCCCGCCGTATTGGGAACCACCACGGATTTCACGTTTTTCAGGATGTTTCCGCTGACCTCGGCCAGCACTTTTTCCGGTTTTCCGCCCAACACCTCGCGCAGTTTTGCGGCACAGTACGCGACGGCGATGGGCTCTGTACACCCGGTAGCCAGCAGGAGCTCCTCCCGCAGGATCGCCGTGTAGGCGGCGATCTTAGAGTCGTTCAACATCACACATTCTCCTTTTTTCAGTTGTATTTTGCCGCCGGAGCGCAGACGCTTTCGCGCCGCGCACTGGCGCGATCAGGCCAGGCGACACTTGCGCCGCAGGCCGGATGTACGGTTTTTCGCGCCTTACAGAGCGGGCACATCATCCTCCTGCCGGACCCAGTCCGTCACGTCCACCACCTGGAACTCCGCCTCCGTCCGGCGGATGATGACGCGACTGATGCCGGCGTTGATGACCTGGCGGCGGCACATGGCGCAGCTGGTGGCGTCTCCCAGCAGCGCGCCGGTCCGGGCATCGCGGCCCACCAGGTACAGGGTGCTGCCCACCATGTCCCGCCGGCTGGCGGAGATGATGGCGTTGGCCTCGGCGTGGACGCTGCGGCACAGCTCGTACCGCTGACCCCTGGGTACCTGCATGGCCTCGCGGGTGCAGAAGCCCATGTCCACGCAGTTCCGGCGGCCCCGCGGCGCGCCGTTGTAGCCCGTGGAGATGATCTCGTCGTTCTTGACGATGATGGCGCCGTACACCCGCCGGAGACAGGTGGCCCGCTCCAGTACCGTTTCGGCGATGTCCAGATAGTAGTTTTCCTTACTGATGCGTTCCATACAAGCGCCTCCTCACATGTTTCTGTACACATTATAATACAGATGCGGCGGCGAAGGCAAGAAACGTGTGTCCGCCGGCGCTCCGCGAAGTACACAAAAATTCGGCAGCAGATTTGCCGAAATGGACAGAAAACCGGCGGGCACCGCCCGCAAAAGGGCCGCGTCCGCCGGTGATTTCCTCATGAATTCCGGATGAGGCGTATCAGGAAGTAAAATACTTCCTGATGGAAATTATTTATGCAAGAAAAAGCGTGGAAAATGAATAGTTATACATTCAGGCGTTCTTGAAAACCATCTCCGGCGCATGGATGACCACGTGGGTGTTGTCGGCCACGGAGCTGGTAAGGAAGGCGTTGCCCCCCACCACGGTGTGCTCGCCGATGACGGTCTGACCGCCCAGAATAGACGCGCCGGAGTAGATGGTCACGTCGTCGCAGACGGTGGGGTGCCGCTTGCCCGGCAGGCTGGCGTGGCCCGCCCGAGGCGACAGCGCGCCCAGCGTCACGCCCTGGTACAGCTTGACGTGGCTGCCGATGACGGAGGTCTCGCCGATGACGATGCCGGTGCCGTGGTCAATGAAGAACCAGGGACCGATCTGAGCGCCAGGGTGGATGTCGATGCCGGTGCGGCTGTGGGCGTACTCCGACATGATCCGCGGGATCATGGGCACGTGGCGCAGGTACAGCTCGTGGGCGATGCGATAGACGAAGATGGCGAACAGGCCGGGGTAGGCAAAGATGATCTCCTCCTTGTTGGCGGCGGCGGGGTCGCCGTCGAACGTGGCCTCGATGTCCGTCAGCAGCATCTGCTGGATGCGGGGCAGCTCCGCCATGATGGACTCGGTGATCTGGGCGGCCTGAGCCGCCTCGCCGTCCGGCAGAGCCAGGGCGATCTGGGCCGTCATCCCCGTTTCGATGCGTTCCAGCAGCAGCGCGGCATAGTTCTCTGCAGGAAGGGCCATCAGCTGCGGGTCGCCGAAATAGGCGGGGAAGAACAGCCGCCGCAGCTCCTTGAGCAGGGCGATGATGGCGCTGCGGTCCGGCAGACGCAGCTTTTTCCCGTACATAGGTATGGCCGCATTTTCCATGGTCGTTGCCATGGCGCGTGCAATTTCTGCGGTATTGCTCATGTTGAACCCTCCAAAATAAAAAAGGACGGTGGGAGATGTCACACATCTCCCACCGTTCTCAAAGAATACGGTGTGGCCGCGGCAGGAGCCGCGTTACTCGGCAGAGATCGTATGACGGAAATGGGCGCAGCAGACCAGGCCCGCACAGCAGGCGGGCAGACAACAGGTACAGTTGGTCTGGATGCGAACGGTCATACGATTCTCCTTCGGCACTTCCCGCGGACACACAGAGCCTCGCCCTGACGGTGTCCGCGCTTTCGTATTATTATACGTGACCATTCACGGCGCGTCTATGTGCGGTATCGACAAAAACGGCGAAAAATAGGGGGCGAATGTTGTGACTGTGCCCAATTGACTTTTGCGTTTTAAAGTTCTAAAATCAGCACAATGAGTGATGCCGGTCCGGTGCCGGCGGAAAGGAGACAGCCATGACCCGTCACATGATGCAGCAGGATATGGTCCGCAGCGGCATGGGCAAGATCCAGGCCGCCTCCTGTAACTATGCCGGTAACAGCTCCTGCTATCGGGGCTACTTTTGGTGCGCCTATTATTACGGCGACCAGAATGGATACCGGCTGAAATGACATACGTGGTTCGATCTCCTCACAAGGGTCGATAAGCGGCTTCGTCGTTCAGGCGGGGCCGCTTTCTTTATTGGCAGAGTTTAGAGATAAACGGAAATCACAAACGGAAAAGGAGAAAATCAAAATGAATGCGATCTTAGCTGCGGCGGTCATCTTCGTGGTGTTCGCTATCGGAGACATGATCTCCGCCAAAACAAAAGCCATTGTATCCATGCTGCTGGTGGCGTCCGTATTGTTCCTGGCCGGCTTCTGGACAGGCATCTTCCCCACCACCATGTTTGCCGACTCCACGCTGCTGAGCATGGCCGGCCTGCTGGTGACCATGCTGCTGGTGCATCTGGGCACCACCATCAAGCTCCGTGACTTCGGCGCACAGTGGCGCACCGTCATCATTGCCGCCGTGGCCTGCATCGCCATCTCCGCCGCGGTATTCTTCCTGGGCCAGCTGATCGTTGACCGCGGCTTCGCGCTGGTGGGCGCTCCCATTCTGTCCGGCGGCGTGGTGGCCACGCTGACCATGCAGGATATGGCCAACAAGGCAAACCTCCCCGATCTGGCGGTATTCGCCACGCTGGTCATGTGCGCCCAGGGCTTCGTGGGCTACCCCGTGGCCTCCCTGTGCCTCAAGAGCGAGGCCAAGCGCATCAAGGCGCAGATCGACGCCGGTGAACTGCAGGTAGACACCGCCGCCGGTGCCGTGCAGGCTGCCGCTGCGGGCCGCAAGAAGCTGATCCCCGCGCTGCCCGACAAGTACAACACCCCCAACGCCATCATCGCCAAGGTCATTCTGGTGGCGCTGCTGTCCGTGTGGGTGTCCGGCCTGTTCCACGACGCCATCAACAAGCTGGTGTGGTGCCTGATCTTCGGCGTGCTGTGCAAGGAGCTGGGCTTCCTGGATGAGGACGCGCTGGGCAAGGCACACGCCACCGGCATCGTGATGCCCATCATCACACTGTCCATCTTCACCAATCTGGCCTCCGCCACCCCTGAGATGGTGGGCGGCATGGTGGTGCCTCTGCTGGTGTGCGTAGTCATCGGCACCATCGCCTTCTCCGTCGTGTCTATTCTGGTGGGCAAGATCTTCGGTTACAGCTGGCAGATGTCCATGGCCATCGGCAGCTCCTGCCTGTTCGGCTTCCCGGGAACCGTCATCATCTCCAACGAGGTGTCCGAGTCCACCGGCGCCAACGCCGAGGAACGGGCGGCCATCAACGCCCAGATCATGCCCAAGATGCTGGTGGCCGGTATGGTCACCGTATCCATCACCTCCGTGCTGGTGGCCGGTGTGATGAGCGGCTGGCTGTAAGCTAAGCGGATATTCAGAAGTGAGGTAGTGAAAATGTCTGAGATCAAGACGTATGTAGATCGTATTTTCGACGAGCTGGTGGCCATCCGGCGGGACATCCACGCCCATCCGGAGGTGGGGATGCAGGAGGTGCGCACCAGCGCCCTGATCCGGCGGGAGCTGGAGAAGATGGGCATGGACGAGATCCAGCAGCCCCTGCCCACCGCAGTGGTGGGTCTGCTCCACGGCGGCAAGGGACCCGGCAAGTGCGTGGCGCTCCGCGCCGACATCGACGCGCTGCCGGTCCACGAGGAGTCCGGCGTGCCCTTTGCCAGCCAGACGGAGGGCGTCATGCACGCCTGCGGCCACGACCTGCACACCACCATGCTGCTGGGCACGGCCAAGACCCTGTGCCATATGCGGGACTCCTTTGCGGGTACGGTGAAGTTCATCTTTGAGCCCAGCGAGGATACCATGCCCGGCGGCGCACGGGCGCTGGTGGCGGCGGGCGTCATGGAGAACCCCCATGTGGACGCCATCTTCGGCCAGCATGTCTGCCCCTCCGAGAATGACACGGTGGGTCGGATGCAGCTCTATAAGGGGTACTTCACCAGCGCGGTGGATCTGTTCCACATCGCCGTACACGGCAAGAGCGGCCACGGCTCCGCACCCCACACCGCCCACGACGCCATTGCCTGCGCGGGGTATCTCATCACCGCGCTGCAAACGGTGGTGTCCCGCCGCATCGACCCCATGGACTCCGCCGTGCTGACGGTGGGCACCATGTCCGGCGGCGACGCGGTGAACATCACCGCCGGTGAGGCCCGGATGGTGGCGGTGCTGCGCAGCTTCAGCGACACGGCACGGGATACCGCCATCGAGGAGGTCAACCGGATCTGCAAGGGCATCGGGTTCGCCTTCGGCTGCGACATTGAGGTGAAGCTGGAGGAGGGCTACGCCCTCCAGTACAACGACGGCGCCATGATCGATCTGGTGGAGCAGGCGGTCACGGAGGAGCTGGGCGCGGACAAGGTGATCCACCTCGACCGCCCCTTCTCCGGCAGCGAGGACTTCAGCTTCTTCGGCAAGCTCACCAATACGCCGTCGGCGTTCATGATGATCGACGCGGGCCACGGCGAGCACATGGTGTCCCTGCACAACGGCAAGATCGTGTTCGACGAGAACGTGATGCGCTCCGGCGTGGCGGGTATGAGCGCTGTCGCGCTGAAGTACCTGGCGGAGTGAGCGCACATATTATAAGGTAACAGCGGAAAGTTTCCTTCCTGAAAACAGAGCAGGGGCGCACGGCAGGTGCGTCCCTGCCCTGTTTTTTCGCGGGTTTTGGCAGTTTTTGGCGAACGCCGCCGTTGACAAGAGGCGGGAAGCCGTATATAGTATAAGGTGGTTCGGCAGACGCCGGGCCGACAAGTGGATAACGTGTTCTGTGACGACGTGTGGCTGCGCGCCGTAACGGCCGGAAACGGTCAGGCGGCAGTTTTGAAGAAATAGGGGCAAGACCCTCTGCGGACGGCACTGTAAACGCAAGGAAGTGACCAAAGCGGCGGAGACGCCGTGTGGTGAACAGCAGCCATTGGGACGGATGTCCTGAGAAGGTAGGTCATGTACGGGAGGCGGCAGCCTCGGGGCGTTAGGGCAGGAGAATTGCACGGCGGAGAACAGGTACACAGCGGCGCTTCTTCGTTGTGGCAGAGAGCAGAAGTGGGCGCGGACCATCCCGACAGGGACGGACCGGCCTTTTTTTGCGGCAAATGCGCCGGCTGTCCCGTCAGGGAGGCCGGTTTTTTTCGCGGGAGGGGCGTCATCCGCCCGCAGTCAAGTCGGGACGGCGCAAGCCGTCCGCTTTCCATAAGGGCGGGAGGGGTTTGCCGACCCCTTCCGCCTCCTTCTCTTATAAGACAGAAAATTTACAGATAAAAAGGAGACAGAGACATGAAGAAACGAGTGGTATCGTGGCTGCTGGTGGTGCTGATGCTCACCAGCATGCTGCCCACCGGCGTGTGGGCGGAGGACGTCTACCGCAGCAGCGAGGACACCGGACGGTACGGTGTGTCCACGCTGGCCAGCGCCGCCGACGCAGAGCTGGAGGGCTTTTTCAACGAGTGGGAGGGCATCGCCACCGTGGCCAACGCGGCCAAGCTGGGCTTTGTCAAGGACGGCGACAAGCTGAAGTCTGGCAACACTGCGAGGGACGACACGTATACGCGGTCCACCCTGACGGTGACGATGCTGCAGGCGGCGGAACTGTCCTTCGATTACCAGCTTGATGGCGCTACCCAGAACGGCATGGAGGTGAAGAACGGCGGCAAGACGCTGTATACGAACAGCAGCTACGGCGGCGGCGGGGCAGAGATCGTCAAAGGGACGGACAGCGGCACGGCCACCGTGCAGGCCAACGCCGATGACGTCATCACCATCTCCTATTACCGCGGCTATGCCAGCAGAGGCAGCAACTGCATGTGGCTCAGCAATTTCAAGGCCTCGCTGCCGGCGCAGGTGATCTTCCATGCCAACGACGGCACGGAGACCACGGTGCAGCAGGGCGTGTTCGGCAGCGGCACGCTGCAGGCCAATACGTTCAAGCGGGACGGCTACCGCTTTGAGGGCTGGGCCACGACGCCGGACGGCGCGGTGGCCTATGCCGACAAGGACAGTATCACCATTACGGAGAATACCGACCTGTACGCCGTGTGGACGCGGGTGTACCGTGTGGCGTTCCAGCTGACGCCGGCGGACGCGGAGTTCTCGCTGTACGGCGATGAGGCGCGGACGGCGCTGATCGCGGCGGACAGCGGCACGGCGTATACCCTGGCGGCGGGCACCTACTATTACAGCGTCTCCGCCTTCGGCTACGCGGCGGTGCAGGGCAGCGTCACCGTCAGCGGCGACGCACAGGAGCCGGTGGTGCTGGCGGAGAAGCCGGTGGTCACGGTGACGTTCGCCTATGCGGACGGCAAGACCGATGTGGACGGCGGGAAGCTGACGGTGCGCACCGGTGAGCGGGACATGGCGGCGGAGGAAGGCTCCGACGGCATGGCGTTCCGCCTGCCCGCAGGCTACGCCTACGACTGGAGCTTCCGCAGCGCCAACTACGGCAAGCAGAGCGGTACCGTGGACCTGACGGGCGTCAGCGAGAACGGGACGCGGAGCGTGACCATCCCCATGACGGCCAAGTCCGCCTGGGAGGGAGCGGGCGACATCAGCGAGCCCGCCGCAGTGGACGGCGTGTACCAGATCACCAGCGGCAGCGAGCTGGCGTGGCTGGCCCAGCAGGTGAACGCCGGTGTGTCCGACGGCACCAGCTTCAGCGCGGTGCTGTGCAATGACATCGACTTGGGCGATGAGGCGTGGACGCCCATCGGAAATGGCACCGGCAAAGCGTACAAGGGTACCTTTGACGGGCAGGGGTACACCATCCGGAACCTGTACGTCACCGGCAGTACGCCCATGGACTACGGCCTGTTCGGCACCGTCTATGGCGGCACCGTCCGGAATGTGACGGTGGAGGGCCGCGTGGAGGTCACCAGCAATTCCAGCAGATACGGCATCGCGGCCATCGTGGGCCAGCTGTACGGCACCACGGGCGGCGTGGAGAACTGCCTGAACAGGGCGTCCGTCAAGGGCGGCCAGTATGTGGGCGGCATCGTGGGCTATGTGGCCGGCGGGTACAGCAGCGACGAAAAGTTCATCAAGAACTGCGGCAATGTGGGGGATGTGACCTCCAAAGGCCACCGCGCGGCGGGCATCGCGGCCAATATCAGCGGCCAGGTGGCAGTGGAGAACTGTTACAGCACCGGCACCATCACCGGCGGCGGCTGGTACTCCGGCGGCATCAGCGCGTATGTGGACAGCCGCTACGCATCGGTGAAGAACTGCTATGCCGCGGGCAGCGTTACCGGCAGCGGTGCGGGCGCGGTGTTCGGCAAGGTGAGCTCCAGTTCGACGGTGGTGGCCAACTGCTACTACCCCGACACGCTGAGCGTCGGCGACAGCAAGGCTGTGAAGGTGACGGAGCAGCAGCTGAAAACGCTGGACAGCGCTGCGGCGCTGGGCGAGGCGTTCATGCAGGACGCCAAGAGCGTCAACGGGGGCTATCCCATCCTGACGTGGCAGATCACCACGTATGAGGTGACATTTACCGTGATGCCGGAGGACGCGGAGGTACGCATCGACGGCGCAAAGGACAAGCAGAACGGAAACGTGTGGACGTTCCGCCTGCCGGAGGGTACATACAGCTACACGGCGTTCGCCTTCGGCTATGCCGATGAGAGCGGCAACATCGAGGTCAGCGGCGCGGCCCGGAAGGATATCACGCTGACGCCGGTGGAAAAGCGCACCGTCCGATTCAGCGTGACGCCCAAGGACGCCGGCGCGGCGGTGACGGTGCAGTGGAACGGCAAGACCGTGGCGGCGGAGCAGGACGGCAGCTATCGGCTGCCCGACGGCACCTACACCTACACGGTGCGGGCCAAGGGCTACGCCAAGGTCAGCCAGACGCTGGAGGTCAGCGGAGATGTGACGGTGCCGGTGACGCTGGAGCCCTCCGCCGCCTGGGACGGTCAGACCGTCACGGCGCCGGAGGTGGGCGACGGCACGGAGGCCAGCCCCTACGAGATCGAGAACGGCGAGCAGCTGGCGTGGCTGGCCCAGACGGTGAACGCAGGGAACGGCAGCACCAGGCTATACGCCGTCCTGACGGAGGACATCGACCTGGGCGATGGCGTTTGGACGCCTATCGGCGCAGATTCCCATGAGTTCACGGGCCGCTTTGACGGCCAGGGTCATACGGTGTCCCGCATGAAGGCGGAGACCCGGTACGCGGGCCTGTTCGGCGTGGTGAAGGACGCGGAGATCCGCGGCGTGGTGGTGCAGGGCATCGCCGCCAGCACCGACAGCAGCAGCGGCGACGCGGCGGGCCTTGTGGCCCGCACCAAGGGCAGCACCGTGACCATCACGGAGTGCGGCAGCGAAGTGGCCGTCAGCGGCGGCAACAACGGCGGCGGCATCCTGGGCAAGAACGCCAGCAGCAGCACCGTGGTCACCATCAGCGCCTGCTACAACACCGGCGACATCAGCGGCAAGGCGCGGGCCGGCGGCATCAGCGGCGGCAACACCCATGAGGTAAACATCAGCGACTGCTACAACACCGGCAGCATCACCGGCGGCAGCTATGCAGGCGGCGGTATCCGCGGCTATTACGGCGGCTTCGAGGGCACGGTGGCCAACTGCTACAACAGCGGCGCCGTTACCGGCACCAATACCGGCGCTATCGCCCCGGGCGCCAACAGCAGAATCAGCAACTGCTTCTATCTGGACAGCGGCACGGACGGCAACAGCGGCGCGGCGGCGCAGACCGCCCAGCAGCTGCAGGAGCTGGCCATCAGCGACGCCTTTGAGCATGTGGCGGGCCGCAACGGCGGCATGCCGGTGCTGAAGTGGCAGAAGCTGACGCCGGTGGTCAAGGAGCCCGTGCTGGCCCAGAACGTGGAGTTCGGGCTGGAGCAGGTGCATCTCACCAGCTCCTCCGCCGTGGAGGTGGAGGATGGCGTGGGCATGCTGGCTTCCTCCCGGCTGACGTGGGACGCGGTGGACGGCGCGGAGGGGTATGTCATCACCCTGTGGCGGCAGACCGCAGAGCTTGTGGAGGGCGAGGACTACACCCAGATGGTGCTGGCCCGCGCCACGGCCTTTACCGCCAACGGCACTGAGACCGACTATGACTGCGCCGCCGAGCTGGCGGAGCAGGGCGAGGGCGTGTACTACGCCACGGTGACGGCAGTGGTGGACGGCGCGTACACCGAGCCCTCTCTGGAGTACGTGGACGAGCATGTGGCGGGCTATCAGATGCCCTATGACCGCATGTCCACCGTCACCAATGTGAAGTGGGAGGGTACGGTCCTGCACTGGGACAAGAAGCCCTATTTCACGGCCGAGCAGATCTACACCATCCTGCTGTCCATTGTAGAGGACGATGGCAGCTATCGCACCCTGACCCCCGTGGAGGTGTCGGGAAATGCGGGCATGGCGGATCTGGGCAACACCTTCGCCGCCGGGCGGCGCTATGCCGCGCAGGTCATCGCCCACTCCGACGCGGACATCCTGGAGACAATGGGCCTGACGGACAGCCGCCCGTCCCAGGCGGTCATCTATGACGGCAGCGGCACGCCGGAGGTACCGGACGACCACGACGACACGTGGGTCGCCATCACCTCCGCCCAGCAGTGGATCGACCTGGCCAACGTGGAGGATCTGCCCTCCGATCCCGCAGACAGCAGCTCCGACAGCCAGCAGAAGGTGGAGTGGAGCAAGAAATACTATCTGGCCAACGATCTGGACTTCTCCCAGCTGTCGGCGGCCTATCAGACCAAGACCAAGTCCATCGGCAACACCACCAACCGGTTCAACGGCGTGCTGGACGGCAACGGATACGTCATCCGCGGCCTGACATTGAGCAACTATGACTCCGGCCTGTTCTGGTACGTGGGGGCCAGCGGCTATATCTACGATCTGAAGGTGGAGAACGCCAACGTGCTGTTCTCCGACAACGCGGCGGTGCTGGTACACAACAACTACGGCCTCATGGAGCAGTGCGCCGTGGTGAACACCAACATCACCGCCGACACCGGCGCGGTGCTGGGCGGCATGGTCAGCCGGAACTACGGCACCATCCGCGACAGCTATGTGGAGGGCGGTACGCTGACCTCCAACTCCACCACCTCCACGGGCCACGCGGGCTTCGTGGGCGCCAACGAGGAGGGCGGCCTCATCGAGCGGTGCTGGACCTCCATGAGTGTCAGCACCCAGAGCGACTACGCCGGCGGCTTTGTGGGTCTGGGCTACGGCGGCACCATCCGCAACTGCTTCGCACTGGGGAACGTGTCGGGCCGCGGCTATTCCGGCGGCTTCGTGGGACGCTCCGTATTCCAGGGCAACGCCTATGAGAGCTGCTACGCTGCGGGTATCGTCACGGTGACGGGCGCAGAGGGCAACGGCTTCATCGGCGGCAACAAGCCGGACAGCGCCTTCCAGTACGACCAGTCTGAGGGCGTGTGGAACTGCTACTACAACAGCGAGAACACCGGCGCTCACGGTTACGGCGCGGAGCCGCGAACCGGCATGCAGATGCGGCTGGCGGACTTCGTGCGGGAGCTGGGCAGCGGCATCTGGACCCGCGACGACGCGGTGAACGGCGGCCTGCCCTATCTCACCACGGTGAAGGCGCCGGAGACGGCCAAAACCGCGGACATCACCGTACACGTGGCCGTGGTGACGTATGACAAGGAGACGTACACCTTCGACTTCGACCACAAGAGCGTGGTGGATGTCACCGTGGAGAGCACGGGCAACACCCGCGTGGTGGACGTGATGGACGCGGCTCAGGCGCAGGGCAAGCTGACGTACAGCTACTCCACCACCGCCACCTTCGGACGGTTCATCCACACCATCAACGGCCATGCAGTCAACGCGCCGGATGGCTGGATGTTCACCATCAACGACGCCCTGTCCAACGTCAGCGCCTCCACGGCGTCGGTGAAGGACGGCGACAGGGTGCTGTGGTTCGAGGGCACCACCGAGAACCAGTTCCAGGGCCCGCTGTGGGCGGAGCTGGACGGCAGCACCATCCAGTGGGAGACCATTTCCACCGTGGCGGAGCTGCAGGCGCTGGCGGCGTCCAAGGACCCCGCAGTGCTGGCGAAGAACTACAAGCTGGCCAGGGATCTGGACCTGTCGGGCGTGACGTTCTCCGGCATCGGCAGCGCGTCCGCGCCCTTTACGGGCATGTTTGACGGCCAGGGCCACACCGTGTCCTATGTGACGGTGAAGGGCGGCGACAACGCCGGATTCTTCAATGTGACGCTGGGCGCGGTCATCAAGAACCTGCATCTCAGCGATGTGAACGTCACCGGCGGAAGCCGCGTGGGCGGTCTGGTGGGCTGGGCCCAGGCAGAACTGGACCGTCAGGATATGGCGGGCAGCAAGGCCGGCCTTGTCGGCAGCTGCACCGTGTCCGGTACGGTCAGCGGCAGCCGCGCCGTGGGCGGTCTGGTGGGCCTGAACGAGGGGCTCAGCGATCAGGAGACCATGTTCTCCGTGGCCAGCGCCGTGGATAAGTGTACCGCCGCGGTCAGCGTCTCCGGCAAGGAGAAGGTGGGCGGCCTGGCGGGCGAGAACAGCGGCAGCATCACCAAGAGTGCCGCGCAGGGCAGCGCCACCGCGCCGGATGGCGTGATGGTGGGCGGCTTTGCCGGCGACAACAGCGGCGGCATCTACGACAGCCATGCCGAAGGCGAGGTGCGGGGCAAGTCCTACGCCGGCGGCTTTGTGGGTATCAGCGACGGCACGGTAAAGAATTGTTACAGTCTGGGCAGCGTTGCCGGTACGGACTACACCGGCGGCTTCGCCGGAGGCATCAGTGCGGCGGAGAACGCTGTGGGCGCCGGGCTGGTGTCGGTGACGGGTACGCCCACCTACGGCTATACCGGCGGCTTCGCCGGACGGCTGGGCGGTACGCTGGCGGGTCTGGACAACCAGATCACCGTCAAGAATGTCTACGGAAACTGCATGAAGCCGGACGGTCAGTGGAAGGCCGCGGGCAACAGCTTTACCGGCAGCAGCGAGCAGGCCGCGGTGGAGGGCATGAAGCTGACCACGTGGCAGCAGGTGAACGACAAGCTCATGGAGCTGTTCGGCGTATCTCTGCCGTGGATCGTGGATGATACCGCCCTGATGGATTCCATCGCGGCTACCCTCACCGAGACCAAGGACGGCTGGAGCGCCATGGACATGGCGGCCTACGGCCAGCTGGCGGGTAAGACCGCCAGACTCACCGATGCGGCACGGCAGAACATCATGGATCTGCTGATCGCCGAGGCATCCGGTACGACGGACGCCGGCGCCAGAAGCCGCATCGAGCTGGTGCTGCGGGCGCTGGGCGTGGACAGCACGGAGCTGTATCCTCAGGGCAGCGGCAAGGCCGTGAACAACGGGGCACTGCTGAAGGCCATGGATATGAGCAGCGTCACCGTGTGGGCGGCACCCTACGTGCTGCTGGCCAATATGCAGGGCGGCGTGAAGCTCACTGACCAGCAGATCGAGACGCTGATCGCCACCATCGCGGCGGCGGAGTCCAACGGCATTCTGGGCAGCAGCTACGGCGGCGCGTATTACGCCGATCCCGATACCACGGGTGCGGCCATGGCGGCGCTGAGCGCCTACACCGATCGCAGCAGCGCCAAGACGCTGCTGGATAAGCTGGTGCGGGGCGCGGCGAACCATGTGGCCGGCGCGGGCTATTACAGCAACGCCAACAGCGACGCCATGCTCATCATCGGCTTCATTGCCGCGGGCGTGGACCCCGAGACGGTGCTGTGCGCCAGCGGCATCACGCTGGTGGAGGACATGCTGCGCTATGCCAATGACGCCAACAACGGCTTCCTGTACGCCGGTGAGGACAACGCACTGGCCACGGAGCAGGGCTTCCGGGCCCTGGTAGCGTTGGCGCAGTTCCGCGCCAACGGCGGCAAGGCGTACAATATCTATAATTTCAGCAAGACGGCGGTGAAGCCGGGCCACGCCACCGGCAGCGGTGAGCCGGATGTGCCGGTGAACCCGCCCGAGGAGAACGAGGATATTACCGTCACCGTGTCTATCCGCACGCCGGCGGGCATGTGGATGGACGGTAAGAGCGTCACCGTGAAGAAGGGCTCTACCGTGTACCACGCCTTTATCGAGGCGCTGAGGGACAGCGGCATCACCCAGTCCGGCGCGGCCAGCGGCTACGTCCGGTCCATGACCAAGGGAGGCGTCACCTACGGCGAGTTCACCCACGGCGACAACTCCGGCTGGCTGTACAAGGTCAACGGTGTGCTGCCCAACGTGGCGCTGACCCAGAAGAAGCTGGCCGACGGCGACGACATCCTGTGGTACTACACCACCGACTGGAAGCAGGATCCCGACGCCGGCGCCATGGCGGGCCAGAGCCTGACGGCGGCGGATGTCATCAAGCTCATCGACGCCATCGGGAATGTGACGCTGGACAGCGGCAGCGCCATCGCGGCGGCACGGACGGCCTACAACAGGCTGCCGGCAGAGGAGAAGGCGCTGGTCACCAACTATGCGGTGTTGGTGGCGGCGGAGGAGACGTATGCCGCGCTGGTGAAGGCGCAGCAGGCGACCTCCGGCGTCAAGGAGAACACCGCGTGGCGCACCCAGTATGAGACGGCGCTGGACAAGGCAGGCGAGAACGACCTGACCTTCGGCAGCGAGTGGCTGGTCATCGCGCTGGCCCGCAGCGGCAGGACGGTGCCCGACAGCTACTACGACAGCGTGGTGAAGGCGGTGCAGGACGCGGGCGGCGAGCTCAGCGATAAGAAGTTCAGCGAGTACTCCCGCGTGATCCTGGCGCTGACGGCCATCGGCAAGGACCCTGCGGACGTGGGCGGCTATGATCTGCTGGCCAAGCTGGCAGACATGGACAAAGTGACGTATCAGGGCCTTAACGGCGCCATCTTCGCGCTGATCGCGCTGGACAGTGCCGGGTATGAGGTGCCCGCCGCGGCGGAGGGCGCTGACCAGACCTCCCGCGAGGCACTGGTGGCTTACATTCTGGACAAGCAGCTGTCCGATGGCGGCTGGGCTCTGTCCGGTGACAGCGCCGATCCCGATATGACCGCCATGGCGGTGCAGGCGCTGGCGGCGTACCGTGACGATGCGGCGGTACAGGCGGCGGTGGACAAGGCGGTGCAGACCCTGTCCGACATGCAGCTCTCTGACGGCGGTTACAGCAGCTGGGGCACGGTGAACAGCGAGTCCTGCGCCCAGGTCATCATCGCGCTGACCACGCTGGGCATCGATCCTGCCAAGGACAGCCGGTTCATCAAGTACGGTCTGAGCCTGCTGGATGCGCTGTGCGCCTACTATAAGGACGGCGGATTCTGCCACACGCGGGACGGCGCGGCGGACGATATCGCCACGGAGCAGGCACTGTGCGCCCTGACGGCCTATGCGCGGCTGCTGAACGGCCAGACGGCACTGTACGACATGACCGACCTGGCCGCGGGCATCACGCCGGCGGAGCCGGATGCGCAGGAGCCTGCGGAGGAGCAGGAGCCTGCGGCGCAGAACGGCGCCGTGGTGTGGATCGTCGTGGCGGTGGCCGCAGCGGCGGCCGGTGCGGCGGTGATCGCAGCGTCCAAGCGCAGAAAGAAAGAATAAGGACCCCGCTGGGCGGAAGCGTATGAAAAGCTCCCCCTGCCGGCATATGCCGGCAGGGGGAGCTTTTGCAGTTGATACAGCGCTTATTTCTCCTGTTCTGCGAGCTGGCGGAGGAGGATGTCCTCGGCGTAGCCGCAGGCACGCGCAACGGAACCAGACTCGAAGGGATTTGCCAGATTCGCATAACGCAGGGTTTCCAGATAACTGCGGCTGCCGCCGGTCTTGCAGAGCTTCAGGTAGTCCTGCCAGGCCGCCGCCTTATCCTCGGCGTACTTCTTCTTGAACTCCATGGCGCCCATGGTGGTGAGCGTATAGTTGATGTAATAGAACGGGTAGAGGTAGATGTGCAGCTTGTGATACCAGTAGCCGCCGCGCTCCATGAAGGCGTCATTGTCGTACCTGCGCCAGGGCATGTACTTCTCCTCCAGCAGGCGCCACTGGTACGTCCGCTCCTTGGGCGTCAGCTGGGGATCGGCGTAGCAGATGTGCTGGAACTCGTCCACAGCCACGCCGAAGGGCACAAAGGTCAGCGCCTCCTGCAAATGGGCAAAGCGGAACTTGTCCGCCTGATCGCCGAAGAACCACTGGGCATAGGGGTAGGCGAACTGCTCCATGGACATGGAGTGGATCTCCGCGATGTCGGTGGTCTCACTGTAATAGTCCGAGATGGGCTGGCTGCGCATGGCCATGTAGCCGGCGAAGGCGTGGCCCAGCTCGTGGGTCAGGACCTGCATGTCGAAGATCGTGTGGTTGAAGCAGGAGAACACGAAGGGGGCCTTCAGGCTGGGCAGGCTGGTCATGTAGCCGGTGGAGGCCTTGCCGGGCTTGTTCTCCAGGTCCATCAGCTGGTGGTCGATCATGAAGTCGATAAACTCGCCGGTCTCGGGGCTGATCTCGTGGTACATCTTCCGGGCGGTCTCGACCATGAATCCTGCATCGCCGGCGGGCTCGGCGTTGCCGTCGGGGAACACCATTTTCTCATCGTGCCACATGACATGGTCGATGCCGAGGCGCTTGGCCTGCGCGTCATAGAGCTTCTGACACAGCGGAACGAGGACGGTGCGCACCTGCTCGCGGAAGGAGGCCACCTCCTTCTCGCCGTAGTCGGTGCGGCCCTGCTCCAGGTAGCCCAGGGGAATGTAGTTCTCATAGCCCAGGTTTTTGCCCATCTGGTTGCGGATGCGGATCAGCTCGTCCCAGATCTCCTCCAGACGGGGCTCGTTGGCCTCGTAGAACGCGGAGTACGCCTTGACCGCGGCGGCGCGGACGGCGCGGTCGGGGTGCTCGAAGTACTTCTGCACGCCGTAGAGATTCAGGGTCTTGCCGTCGAAGGGGATCTCGGCGGCGGCCATGAGCTTCTGATACTCGTTGGTCAGGCGGGACTCCTGCTGGCGCAGGGGGACGTTGGCCTCGCAGAACTGCTTTTTCTGCAGGTCGATGGCGACGAAATACTGCCTGCCGAACTCCCGCTCGATGTCGGGGCGGAAGGGGCTGGAGGCGATGGCCTCGCTCAGCGCCACCTCGGCGGCGCCCAGGGTGGGCAGGGTGTCCTGCAGGTAGTGGATCTCCGCTTCATAGAAGGCGTCGCGGGTGTCCAGAGTGTGACGGATGTGGGCGATGGCGCACTGGGTGGACAGCTCACCGTTGGCGCGGTCCATCTCAAAGAGCAGCGCACGCAGCGCATCGAAGCTCTCCGCCTGCTCCACGGCGTCCTGCCACCGGGCCAGCTGGGTGCGGCGGGCCTCCAGATCGGGGCGCTGATAGGGTAAGGTCGAAAATTTGTAATTCTCCATGGGGTCCGTTCCTCCTCACGGTCTTCGAAAGAAATCCTGCAAAGCTGCAATATGTATATTATCATGACTGTGCCGGAGGATGTCAAGGGGCGATTTGCGGGGGCCGTTAAATGCCACTAAAAAATGTGCATCTATCGCGGTTTTTGCCGCTTATGAAGATAATGTGTTAAAAAATGTTGCTTCTGTGCGATTCCCGTGGTAAAATGATAATTAACCGATCTGGACGATCATCGTTCCTTCCGGCAGCCGGATACAAATTTTGCACCTGATGCATCGGTCAGATGAGAGACGTAAGCAGCCAAATGAGCAAGAAAGAGAAGTGAAGAGCAGGCAGTCAAGTGGGCAAGAAGGAGAAGTGAGATGAACAACAGCAGTTTGAAAAAACGGCTCCTGTCGGTGGCGATGGCGGCGGTGATGGTATTTTCCCTGCTGCCCGCCACGGCGTGGGCGGCGATGGCGGAGGACCTGCCCGCCGCGTCCGTCCAGACACGGACGGAGCAGAAGCGGGGCGGCAGCGACACCTACACCGTGACCCGGGACGTCAAAAGCGTCGCGGCGGCGCAGACAGGCGCGGTGAAGAAGGTCGTCTGCCTTGACCTGACCACGGGAGAGAACCAGGTCTCCCTGGATGCCAACGGCGGATACCGATGGGTCGCCGGCGCGAACTATTTGTATCTGTACAAGGTGCAGATCGAGGCCGAGGGCTCCAATGCGCTGATCCTGCCGGCCGGCGCCACCGTGGAGGTGGTGGGCAAGTGCAGCATCACAGGCGGCGGCGCCAACGAGTGCGCCGTGTGGTCCAAGGGCGATGTGACGGTGGGGCTGGGGCAGGACGCCACGCTGACTGTCAACGGTCTGGGCTGGCGTGCGGAAGGCAATTTGACCGTTGCGCATGCATATGATGCGTACACGGGCGGCGAGCTGACCGTCAACTACAACGGTACCAGCTCTGACAACGGCACCAGCGGCGCGGCCATTTACATGGGCAGCAATACGCTGCGCGTGGAGCAGGGCGCGAGGGTGACGGCCAACGGAAGCGGCATTGGCAACGTAAAGGCCAAGGACAGCTGCGGCGTGAAGGGCGCTGTCTATGTGGACGGCGGCGCGGAGCTGGTCGCGGACGGCGGCAGCGCCGGAAGCGCCGGCATCAGCTACGGCATCTTCGGCGACGTGACCGTGAAGAACGGCACCGTCACCGCCACCGGCGGCAGCGGCCTCCAGAGCTACGGCGTGTCCGGCAACAGCGTGAGCGTCTCCGACGGCGGCGTGCTGAACGCCACCGGCGGCACGGCGGTGCAGAATCTCAATTCCAGCATCAAGCCCATCAGCGGCGGTATCTATCTGGGCAATAACGCGGTCATTGAAAATGCCACGGTGAACGCCAGCGGCGGCGTGGCTCCCTGCGGCAACAGCTTTGCCAGCGTCGGCCTGCAGATGACCAGCCGCAGTGAGGTGACGGTCAACAGCGGCGGCGTGCTGAACGCCAACGGCGGCCAGCTGACAAACGGGTCCTCCGCCAATGAGACCAACGGCTTCAGCGCCGGTATCAATATGATGGACGCCAGCGAGGCGAATCTGTTCGTCAACGGCACGGGCCGCGTGACCGCTATCGGCAATCCCGAGCGGCTGGACGGTGGGACGGTCATAAGCTACGGCGTCAACCATGCGGACATGGGCGAGCTCACCATCGGGCTCAGCGGAGTCGCCAGCTTCAAGGCTGCCGGCGGCACCGCTGCCAGCCGCGCGGCGTTCACACCGGACACGGTGTCCATCAAGGGCAGCGAGTCCTATCGGGACTTTGACAACGTGACCGATGGATACAAGTTCCTCAACAGCACCTATGTCAGGAATGACGTTCCGGCGCAGAGTCTGGAGGTCACCGTCTGCGACCACAGAGCGGGCGTTACCAACGGCAAGTGCAACAACTGCGGCGCGGAGGTGGCGGCGGCAACGGTGACGGACGCCGCCGGTGAGACCACCGGCTATGGGACCTTCGAGGAAGCCGTCAACGCGGCGGCGCGTCTGGACGGCAGCACCGTGAGGATGCTGGCGGATGCGGCGGTGGGAGCGGACTACACCATCGCGGCGGGCACCTTTACCATCGACTTCAACGGAAGGAAGCTGACGGTGGCTGAGAACAACTTCTTCGCGGCACAGACCGCCGAGGTGACCCTGACGGACAGCGCGTCCATCAAGGTGGGGCAGCCGTGCGTGCCCAATGCCGCAGAGGGCGGCAGGATCATCGTCGAGAGCGGCAAATTCGGCGGCGGCATCGTGCAGCGGGATGACGGCACGCTGCTGCTCAACGGCGGCTACTTCGGCATGATCACCCTGATGGATCCGAATGAGAACGTGATGGATCTGCTGGGCGAGGGCAAAGCGTACCGGTCGGTGCTGGGCGCAGATGCCTGGCAGGATGACAGCAACGCGGATACGACGTCCGTGGCCGGCCAGAAGCGGCTGCATGAGGTCGAGGTGGTGGATGCACCCCTGCGCATCATCCAGCAGACACCGGCGAGCGGCACACTGACCGTCTACGAGACCTCGCCCGCTATTCCCAGCCTGAAGGTAACGGCGGCGTATGACAGCGCCATGAGCTGGGTATTCGACGCCAAGCTCTATTACCGCGCCAGCGCCATCGATGGGTGGTCGACAGCGGATGCGCCTAAGGTCAGCAGCGACGGGAACGGCACCGTTACGGTAAGCAGCAATACCACGCTGAAAACCGGCCAGTACCAGCTCCAGCTGACGTTCCACGGCTATCGGGCGGAGTCCCGGGTCTTCAACGTGACGCTGGAGCCCTGCGGCCACCCCGACATCGATGCGAACGGAAAATGCGGCACCTGCCAGTACCAGTTCGTGGCTACCCTGACCGACGCGGCGGGCGAGGTCACCGGATACGACACGCTCAACGGGGCGCTGGCCGAGGTCAAGGCCCTCTCTGCCGACGCGCAGAACGCCAGCCGCTACACCGTCAGGCTGCATCGGGATGTGACGGAGGATGTGCGCATCACCGGCGGCAAGTTTACGCTGGATCTCAACGGCAAGACGGCCACCGTGCCTGACGGCCTGGCCATCAGCGGCACGACCGATATCGGCATCCAGAACGGCAAGCTGGTATCTGACGTGACCGTCAGCAGTGCATCGCTGACCGTCAGCGCTGCGGAGGGGCTGGGCAGGATCACGCTGCAGGGCAGCGCCAACGTGCAATTCTATCCCGACGCCAGCGCGTCGGCCTTCAAGGTGGAGAGCGCCAACGCGCTGCTGATCATGAACGGCGGCACCGTGGGCACCATCGATATGACGGGCGGTGAGGTCCGTGTCCATTTCAACGCGAAAGTCACCGGTCAGGTCAACGTGGACGGCGGCGAGCTGAGCGTGCGGGAGGCCCCCGTCTTTGATGGGGACGTCCGCATCGGGGGCGGCGCCAGGATGACGGTCGTTCCCAATTCCACAGCCAAATTCAACGGACTGCTGGAATTTGCGGAGGAGGCCGTCGGCGAGCTGGCAGGCGGTACATACAAAAAACTCAGCATTGCCGCCGGCCGCACGCTGAGCGAGCTGCTGAAGAGTGGTTACGTCTATTACAGGGCCGACATAAGCGAGTTCATTCAGGGGGAAACCGATAATTTGACCAACGTCAAGGTCATCAGTCACGTCCACAGCATCCGCGGCGACGGCACCTGCGCCTGCGGCGAGAGCTTCACGGCCTCCGTCAGCAGCGGCGCCAGCGTTGACTGGTACAAGACACTGAGCGAGGCGCTGGCCGCAGTCAAGACCCTCTCTGCCGGTGTGCAGGACGCCGCCCTGTATACCGTCAGGCTGTATCAGGACGCGGCGGAGGATGTAAGCATCAACGGCGGCAAGTTCACGCTGGACCTCAACGGCCATAAGGCCGGCAATACCGCCTTCACAGCCGACGGCAGCGCGGCGGTGATCCTTTCGGGCGGCGAGGTATCCTGCAATATGCAGGTCAGGGACACGGCGGACCTGACCGTCAACGGTACCGTGCTGCGCGATGTGGAGCTGTACGGCAGCGCTAAGCTGACCGCCAACGGCGCGGCCATGGGGCACCTCCAGACCAGGGACGGCACTTCGGCGGAGGTGACCGGCGGCACGATAAGCCGTATAACGATGCAAGCCGGTACGGTCGGACTGACCGGCAGCGTCACCGTTGAAAATCAGACCGAAGTGCTCAGCGGCGGTGTGCTCACCGTGACTGCACAGAGCGGCGAGCCTGAGTTCCGAAATGCGGTTACAATCGGGGACGGCGGCAAGCTGGTGGCCTCTGCCGGTAAGTTCCGCAGCAACGTGGAATTTGATATCGGCGCGAAGGGTGAGCTGTCCGGCGGCGAGTATGGCGGTCTCGAGTGCGGCGGCGACCAGCTGCTGAAGGATATGCTGAAGACCGGCTATGCCTACTTTGGGATCGAGCATCTGGAAAACGGTTATGTGAACAGCCTGATGAGCCAGGGCTACACGGTGAGACCCCATTCCAACCACAGCTATGAATGGGACACCGCTACCCATGAGAAGAAGTGCGGCTGCGGCGACGTCAGCGAAACGGATACTGCCGCGCCGGTGATCGACTTCCTGAACGGCGCGGCGCTCAAGACCGAGAACGGACGGCAGGTCATGGACGTGACGGACAACGTGATCTACACCGTGACGGACGCCAATGAGGTAAAGGTGACCGTGTCCTACGGCAGCGGCACAGCCGCAGAGGTGCGCCCCGACGCGGGCGGCCGGTATGAGCTGCCCTTGAGCGAGGGCGATGGCAAGCCGGTGACCATCACCGCCGCCGACGAAGCGGGCAACGTGGCCACCGTGACGTTCACCCTCTACCGTCTGGTAGATATGCGTATTTCCAGCCATGTGGGCGTGGCCGTGGAGGAGGCAGACCTGACAAGAGCGGTGCGCAGCGGCCAGACCTACACCCTCCGCGTCACCATGCTGCCGGGCTACACCGGCGAGGACGGCCTGGAGCTGGAGCAGGGTGCGCTGACCACAAAGCAGCGATTTACCGGCAGCGACGCCGCCGGCTACACCGTTCAGGTGACGGCAGACTTCAACAACAGCCTGCTGCGCATCGTGGGCGCATACGACAACACGCCGCCCACGGCGGAGATCACCATCCGGAACAGCAGCTTCAGGAACTTCCTGAACCGTATTTCCTTCGGCCTGTTCTTCAAGGAGACACAGACGGTCAGCGTCACCGCCGCCGATGTGGGCGCGGGGCTGGACAAGGCGGAGTACCTGCTGAGCGGCACGGCTTTTACCAAGAAAGCCGACGCCGGAGCCGCCGACGGCTGGACGGCGCTGACGCTGGACACCGACGGCAGGGGCAGCTTTACCGTGACTCCCAACAGCAAGGGATTCCTCTATGTGAAGGCCATCGACCGGGAGGGCAACGTTACCGTGGTCAATGCCGACGGCATGGTGGTCTACACCGACGCGGAGCAGATCACGGAGCGCGTCAGCTTCGCTGAAGCCTCCGCGGACGACTGCGTATTCCGTGTGAAGGACAACGGCAGCACGGTGAGAAGCATCACTATGGGCAGCAGAGCGCTGGTAAGGGATACGGAGTATCGGATCGGCGCATCCGCCAACGGCCAGTTGGCCATCACCCTGACCAACAGCTTCCTGACGTCGCTGACGGCGGGCAGCTACACCCTGACCGTGTCCTATGACCCCTTGGGCGAGACCTATGTCTCCGGCGGCGACAATCAGGCGCCGGCCTCCACCACCGTGGTGCTGACCGTGGGCAGGTCCACTGTGGACGCTGACATCGCCTCCATGGACAAGATCTATGACAGCGAGCCTGTGACGCCCTCCGCCAATACGGAGAGCGACGGCGTCATGACATGGGAGTTCAAGCCCGACGGCGCGGACCCCGGCGCCTATACCACCGCAGCGCCCGAGGACGCCGGTACCTACAACGTGCGGCTGACCGTGGCGGAGACAGAGCACTACGACCGCATCGAAAAGACGGGGACCTTTACCATCACTCCGAAGGAGATCCAGCTCCACACTCCTGCACTGGAGGACAAGACCTACGACGGCAGCACGGCCATCGTGTGCATGTACTATTATCCCGAGCGGGCCATGGAGGGCAAGATCAGCGGCGACGACCTGTCCGTGGTGATGGGGCAGGCCAATGCGGACAGTCCCGACGTGGGCAGAAGGACCGTGACCTTTACGGGCTTCGGCCTGACGGGCAGCGACGCGGCCAACTACAACCTCACCGCACAGCCCAATTCCGGCAGTGCCGCCATCTCGGCGCGCCCGCTGAGCATCGGCAGTCTGACCGTCCGCGACAAGCTCTATGACGGCCTCAACACCGCCGCCATCGAGGGCACGCCCACGCTGGTGAATCTGGCGGACGGCGAGACACTGATGCTCCGCTGCGGCACGCCTACCTTCGACACGGTGGCTGCGGGCGATAACATTCCCGTCAGCTTTACCGAGTTTACCATCGCCGACAGCGCCAACGGCAAAGCCGGCAATTACAGCCTGACCCAGCCCGCCGGTATCACCGCCAGCATCAGGGCGTATACCGCCACCGGCGCGGAGTATACCGCCAGCACCGGCCAGTGGACGAATCAGGACTTCATGGTGACGGCGGCGGACGGCTGGCAGGTGTCCGGCACCAATACCGCCAACGGCGATTGGCGCGGCAGCCTGACCCGCTCCGATGAGACGGGCACCGGCAGCCTGACCTTCTATGTGAAGAACACGGCGGACGGTTATATCTCCGAGTCCGTCACCCTCACCTACAAGATCGACAAGACCAATCCCACCGGCGAGATCCGCATCGACCAGCGCAACGCGTGGCAGAGCTTCTGGAATACCATCAGCTTTGACCTGTTCTACAAGAGCCGGCAGACCGTGACGCTGACGGCGGCGGACGAGGCCAGCGGTGTGACGGCCATCGAGTACCTGCTCAGTGAGGAGGACTATACCGCGGCGCAGCTGGACGGCATGACCCTCCAGCCCTACACTGCGCCTGTGGCCATCACCCCCAATGACAGGCTCATCGCCTATGCACGGATCACCGATGCGGCGGGCAACGTCACCTATCTGCGGTCCGACGGCGTGGTGCTGGATGCCGCCGCGCCGGTCATCGCCGGTGTGGACGACGGCGCGGTCTACTGCGGCAGCGTGACCTTCACCGTCACCGATGCGTATCTGGATACCGTCACCGTGGACGGCACAGCGGCTGTCAGTGCCCCCGGCCGCGCCGCGGGGAGTACCTATATCATTGAGGCGGACAGCCAGCTCCACACCATTGTGGCCACCGATCGGGCCGGCAACAGCACCCGGGTGCAGATCACGGTCAACAACGGCCACACTGTGGGCACTCCCGCCTCCTGCAAGGCTCCTGCGGTGTGCAGATATTGCGGCGAAAGCTTCGGCGATCCGGCACCCGGGAACCACGGCGGCCTGCTGCGCCGCGTGGACAAGGTCAACGCCACCTCCACCGCCGACGGCAACATCGAATACTGGTACTGCTCCGGCTGCGGCAAGTATTATCTGGACGCCGCTGCCGGCAGAGAGATCACCCGCGGGGACACCATCCTGCCCGCCATCGGTCTGCGCATCGTGGGCGATGTGAGGGTATGGAGACCCGGCGACAAGCCGCTGGGCGTTACCTTCCGCCAGGAGTATGGCGGCTCCACCGTGCAGATCGACGGCGTGACGGTGGACCCCGCCAACTACGAGGTGACGGCTGATCCCGATGGCGGCAGGCTGATCGTCACGTTCCGCGCACAGTTCCTGCGCACGCTGGCCTTCGGCGAGCGCACCATCACCATCGTCTCCGACGACGGCAGCGCCTCCGTCTCTTTCCGACGGGACAGCGCCCGGGCCGTTACCTCCGGCGGTAAGGACGGCGATAAGGCCGGCGTGACCAGCGCCGCTACCGGCGACGGCTTCCCCATGGGCGGCATGGCCGCGGCGCTGCTGGTCAGCGGCAGTGCTCTGGTGATGCTCACCACCCGCGCCAGACGGAAGGAAGAGGAATAACCCATTCCCTCCCGCGGGGAAAATCGGATAACATGCCGGCAGGGCGGGGTATTTTACCCCGCCCTGCCGGCATAGCCCATATCAACGCCTCCCATTTCGTCAAAGCGGCATCGGGATCCGGGCGATCTCAATAACTGCTATGATGGCAATGATAAAGGCGGCAATTCCGATAACTACGGCGCTCCGCTTGCTGAGCTTTTTCTTTTTTGCCCTGCATATCAGCATAGCACCGACCACACAAACAGCCGCCGCTATCAATGCGATGCCCAGCGTTTCCCACAGCCAGGAAAGTTCATATATGATCTTCATTCGTTCACCTATCCTTTTTGTCCATGCTGGCATAGCATGACTTGCCGACCATATCGATCATGGCTTATTTCAACAGCTCCGACAATACCTGAAACAGCTTTTGAATATCCAGCGGTTTGGCAATATGGCCGTTCATGCCGGCACGCAATGCGTTTTTCCGATCATCCTCGAACGCATTGGCAGTCATGGCCACAATGGGGAGCGCTGCCTTTTTTGTATCCGGAAGCGCACGGATCCGGCGGGTCGCTTCATAGCCATCCATCTCCGGCATCTGAATATCCATCAGGATCAGATCATACCGGTCGGCAGAGGCCGCCTCGACCTTTTCAACGGCAACCTTTCCGTTTTCCGCAGTATCTACCTCAAAGCCCGCTTCTTTAAGAAGCGTTGACGCGATCTCCAGATTCAGCTCGTTATCCTCGACCACCAGAAGCTTCTTTCCGGTAAAGGCGGAGGCTTTTGCGGCGGGCGGCGTCTGTTCTGTTTTCGCCTCGCCGATGGGGAAGCGCAGAGAAATGGTAAATTCCGAGCCCTTTCCCTGTTCGCTTTTCACCGTGATCCTGCCGCCCATCATATCCACCAGACTTTTCGTGATGGCCATGCCGAGCCCTGTACCCTGTATCTTACTGACGGTGGAGGTCCTTTCTCTGGCAAACTGCTCAAAAATGTGCTTTTGGAACTCCTCGCTCATGCCGATGCCGTTATCCTTGATGTGGAATTCGAAATCGGCATAGCCCGCCGGAGCCGTATCCTTCTGCACGATCCACAGGCTGATCTGCCCGCCGTCCGGTGTGAACTTCACGGCGTTTGCCAGAACATTGATCAGGATCTGTTCAAGCCGCAGCGGATCGGCAATGACATCCTCATTTTCCACGCCAACGGTATCGAGGGTAAGGGAGAGATCCTTTTTGGAAACAACGGCCTGTACGATATCCCTGAGCTCATGCACCAGCTCCGGCAGATGCACCGGCTTTGCTTCCAGCGTGACCTTTCCGCTCTCAATGCGGCTCATATCCAGCACATCGTTGATAAGGGACAGAAGATGCTGGCTGGAAACGGATATCTTTTTCAGATAGTCCTCTACCTGACCGCGGTCGTCGATGTGCGTCTGCGCCAGCGCGGTGAAGCCGATGATGGCATTCATGGGCGTTCGGATGTCGTGGGACATATTAAACAGGAACTCCCGCTTGGCGAGATTGGCCTTGGTTTCACGCTGAACGGCAAGCTGGAGTGCGATGTTTTTCTGTTCGAGCGACTTCCTGTATTCTTGCTCAGAGTGCTCCTGCTGTATAAAGAAATCCCTTGCGGAGTTCCAGCGGAAGACCTGCACAAGCGCCAGGATCAGGATATACATGACCAGCGTGATCACCAGATTCATCACGGTGAGGGTATAGACCTGACGGGCGGGAACATAGGCATAGAGGTAATAGTCCTGTCCGTGGCTATACATTCCATAGCACTGCTCGATGCCCTTCGGCGCGTATACGCGGATCAGCTTATCCGCATGGCCGCTTCTCCGGATCGACATGAGCCGTTCATTTTCAAAGATGTTCATACCGATCAGAGTGGGATCGTTGGAGGCCGCTACCCGGTTATCCTCCGCTACCAGAAGAGTCCCCATGGAACTGACCTCATAGCCATCTAACAGGTCCTGAATGGACAGAACGGATTTTTCTGAAAACTCTGCCGGGATATAGCGATAGGCCAGCACCACACCCGTGCCGTCAGCGCAGCTGTGGACAGCAACATTGACAAAATTGTCCCCGCCCAGCTCCACGCGCTTGACATAGGTCTTCTGCGGGTAGTCGATGACGCTGAGGATCGGCTCCAATTTGATGCCGGACTGAAGCTGCGCGTAGCCGGTGCCATTCTCCGTGTACTCGCATACCAGATCACCCTGCGCGTCCAGCACAGAAATGCCCGTAAGCCACAGCATTCTGGCGTACTCCGACAGCGCCGCCTCATCGCAGTCGAGGGAGAGATCCTCCAGCGCGCTGATGGCGGCAGCCTCACGCACAAGGCTTTTCGCAACGGCAGTATCGTTGTACTTCGTATAGTCGGCGGACTGCGCCTTGATAAATTCCATTACTCCCGTCAGCCGCTGCTCGCAATTCTGCATATCCGCCCGCCTGGAAAGCGCGAAAACGGCTCCAAAGAGGGAAATCCCCACAGTAATGCAGACGAGCCAGAATTTTTTGCCGAAAATAGTCTGCAAATGATTACTGTTCAAGGCATTCCACCTCCAGATAGGTCTCGGGATGCTCCAGATATCTGCCGACGATCTCCTGCATGGTCCCATCCTGACGCATCTGCGCAAAGGTGTCCGTCAGCTGCTGCGCAAGACCGCGGTTATCGTTGACGGAAAAGGCCGCGCCGATTCCGGTGATCAGCAGCGGTTCCTCCAGAATACGGAAGTCCGCGCCGTAATCCGCCATATACTGCAAAATGGTTGTTTCGTGGGCGGCAATGGCATCCACATAGCCGCAGTCCAGCGTCGCATACTGTACGCTCCGATCTTCCAGACTGATAATATCCTCGAATTGAGGGATATCCGGCTCTCCGCTTTCCAAAAAGATCTCCTCCGGCTTGCCGGTGGATTGTACGGCAATGGTCTTGCCATTCAAGTCGCTCATGGCGTAAATGTCGCTTGCTGCATTGACGGCGATGACCTGCCGGCTGACCATGTAGGGGCCGGCCCATTGGTAATCCTGCTCACGCCCGTCCATGGAGAAGCAGCCCCAAATGCAGTCGATCTCCCCGCTATCCAGCAGCGCCCTTTTCTGCTCCCAGTCGATGGTCGTAAACACCGCCTGATAGCCCATCCGCCGGAAAGCTTCGGCTGCGATCTCCACATCGATACCGGTTGGATCGCCGTTATTGTCCAGATAGACGAAGGGCGGATAGGTGTCGCTGCCGATGGTGATCTGCGGCAGCGACGATACATCCGGCTGCCCTGCTGTCTGCGCCGCGCAGCCGCAGAGCGCTCCGGTCACAAGCAGAACGGACAGAATAAGTAAAATAAGTGTTTTGGTGTGTTTCATCAGTACGATTCCCTCAATTTCCGCCTTCGATCATTTGCATAAGTTATTATACATTGATTCCGGCAAATAGCAATATTCGGTGTGCCATTTACGCGATATTGCTGCGGCCATCGCCGCGGAATTTCCCCGATTCGGCGAAAAAGGGTTCGAGCTATTTCGAAAATGCGTTGAAATTTGCGGATAAAGCGACTATAATGGCGGGACGGATCGTTGTTTATAGATCTATAAAACGGAACGGCGGCGCATTTGCGGGAAAAGCCGGAGAAAAAGAAGGAGCTGCGCGCGGAATAAAGGCGCAGGCTGCTGCTCCGGCATGGCGTCCCGCCTTGCCGGCATCGGATACCGTACGATGCGTTGGGGAAAGGCAAAGAGTACTATGAAGCAAAATGACAGGGGATTTACCTTGATGGAGTTATTGATCGTGATCGCGATTATTTCCGTACTGGTCGCTATCGCGATCCCGATGTTTTCCTCTCAACTGGAAAAGGGCCGGGAAGTGACAGACCTCGCCAATGTGCGCGCCGCGTATGCGCAGGTCTCCGCAGAGGCTATGTTGGGAGACACCGATGCTGCGGTCACAGTCAAGTTGAAGCAAAAAAAGGCCGACTGGCAGTCGGTAGACCCTGTAAACATCGGCGGCATCGTTCACTCCAGAGGGCAGGGCGACACGGACAACTGGATAGGCGTGGCCACGCCGGGAGGAAGCTGTGTCGTTTCTTACGATGAGAGCTGCGGCGTGGTGCTCACATGGAGCGGCACGGCAGCGCCGTCCAAGCCGGATTACCCGTTTGATACCAGCATAAGGGATTATTTTTCGCCGTTACTGTATGCGACGGATTTTTGGAAATCGGACATGCTTGCCGAAAATAAGAACTTTGAACTGGACTCCCGCTGCCCGAACTCAGCCTATATCCCGGGCATTGAAGCTGAGCTTGCAAAGATGAATAACAGCCTTCTGCAGCAGGGAGACTGCACCTGGGCCTTTTTGGGAGATGGGCGCGAGGGGCAGAATGCAAAGCGTTACCTTTTCTGGACTTCCTTCAACACAAACAAGGTCGGCGCCGGAAAGCAGATCCCTGTACTCATTCAAACCGGTGACGGAAAATACTATGTTTCCGAAACCACGACGGGTCAGCGAACAGATAAAAAAGGAGTCGGTTATGTTGCGATCTCAAAAAGTCTCTTCGTGAATCAGTACACCGACCAGTATAAGAAGGTTTTGGATGCCGGCACGGAGTATCTCACACTGGAAGATGCCTACGATGCATACATAACGGCCCTGAACAATACAAAATACGACGAGGTTCGTGAAAGCTCAAGAGGGTAAGGCTGCAAAAAGTCAGCGTCCTCTTTACTGCGCGGCCCGCTATCAAGGAAAACCGCAGATCCGACAGAATTGCCGGGTCTGCGGTTTGTCTGTGTTCAGATTTGCGGTCTTGATTTCTTTCAAAAAACGTTTTCAGCACAGGACCTCCACCTGCTCCACGCCATACCGGCGGAATAGCGCCAGAGCCTCCCGGCCAATTCGCTCACCGGACACCGCGATGGGGATCGCAGGCGGACATCCAACGGTAGGCGCACCGCAGACCCGTCCCAGCGACTGCGCCGCCGGTATGGTCTTCCGCGGGGCAAGCAGTGCCTCCCGCACGGAACATACCCGCTCCCCACGGGCCGGCGGAAGCGTCGGCTGCGGCACATAAACGGCATCGTTTGTTCCGAAAGCATGGAGGATCCGTTCAATATCCGCGGCACGATTCTCCGGCGTCAGCATCAGCACCAGAAAGTCCAGATCGGCGTATTCACATTCTACGCCATTCTCCCGCAGACGGTCTGCCAGCTGTCCGCCGGTCATACCGGATGGCGCCTTGATAGTCAGGCGCAGCGGGTCTGACGGCTCTATCTGCCATCCGGCAGCTGTCAGCGCCTTCCGCGCTTCGTCCAGATACACGCACATCTCCCGCAGGCGTTCCCGGTACCCATCCGACAGATAGCGGTTGCACAGATCCAGCGACGCCAGAGTCAGATAGGACGGGCTGGTAGAGCCAAACATGGCCATCGCCGTTTTTGCGTTCTCCCGCAGAGACGCCGGCGCTGCACGGCTGATGTGCAGGTACGCGCCGCCGGTCAGCACCGGCAGCGTCTTGTGCGCCGAATCGCAGCACAGAGCTGCACCCAGATCCAGCGGGTGGCGGGATGGCTCCAGAAACCGCAGATAGGCGCCGTGGGCGTTATCCACCGCCAGCGGTGTGCTGTGCTTCCGGCACACCTCCGCCAGAGCGGAAATGTCCGCCATGCCGCCCAGATAGTCCGGACTGGTGAGATAGACCGCCGCAGGCGGCGCAGGCAGCTCCGTCAGCGTCCGCTCCAATGCGTCCGGCGACACGGGACAGCTGCAGAGAGATGTGCTTTGCTCCGGCCACAGCCAGACGATCTCAAAATCCAACAGGGCCGCCGCGTACAGGAACGCACGGTGTACGTTCCGGGCGGCCACGATCGTCCGGGATCCGTTTCCGCAGATCAGGGCCAGATACAGCATCGCCCGGATACACTGGCTGGATCCCTCCGTGGAGTACACCGTCCGTCCGGAGCCGAACAGCTCTCCCGCACAGGACTCACTGCGCCGGATGATGCCGTCCGCTTCATACAGACTGTCTGCACCCCGAATCTCGGTGATATCCAGCGCCTCACAGCCCAGAAGGGATTTCCCCTTGTGACCGGGCACATGCGCACGGACCATCCCGGAATCCGCATACCGCCGGACAAAATCGGCAATGGGCGTTTCCATCAGCTGTTGGCCGTGGAGGAATCCTCCGCCACCTTCATCATGATGGCACATTCTATACGCTTACGGAACAATTCGCAGCCTGCCTCGTAGACGCCGCGGATCGAGCCCGTAGCGTGGAAGGCGTTGGCCGCACAGCCGCCGGAGCAGTAGAATCTCGCCCAGCAGTCATTGCACTCAGGACGGGCGTAGGCATTGCAGGAGCGGAATTCCTCCCGCAGGGCCGTATTGGTCACGCCGTTCCAGATGTCGCCCAGCTTGTAGGCTTCCTCGCCCACGAACTGATGGCAGGGATACAGGTCGCCCCACGGCGTTACGGCCATATACTCCGTGCCGGAGCCGCAGCCGGAGATCCGCTTATAAATGCAGGGGCCGCCCGTCAGATCCAGCATATAGTGGTAGAAGGTGATAGGCTTGCCTTCCTTTTCCCGACGCAGCATATCCCTGGCCAGCAGCTCGTACTGATCCTTCACGATCTCCAGATCCTCCGCCGTCAGCGCGGCGGGGTCCTCCGGCGCGCACACCACCGGCTCCATGCTCAGCTCGGTGAAGCCCAGATCCGCCATGTGGAACAGGTCCTTCGTGAAGTCCGGATTGGCATGGGTAAAGGTGCCGCGCATGTAATAGTTCTTGTTGCCTCTGGCCGCTACCAGCTTCTGGAACTTGGGCACGATGCGCTCATAGCTGCCGTTGCCTGCATAGTCCACCCGCAGCCGGTCATGAATCTCCTTGCGGCCATCAAGCGACAGCACCACATTGCTCATTTCACGGTTGGCGAAGTCGATCACGTCATCATCGATGAGCATCCCGTTGGTGGTCAGCGTAAAACGGAAATTTTTGCCCCGCTCCTTTTCCACGCTGCGGGCATACTCCACCAGCTGCTTCACCACGTCCCAGTTCATCAGCGGCTCGCCGCCGAAGAAGTCCACTTCCAGATTGGTGCGGCTGCCGGAGTGATCCATCAGGAAGTCCAGCGCCTGCCTGCCGACCTCGAAGCTCATCAGTGCGCGGTCCCCGTGGTATTTGCCCTGACTGGCAAAGCAGTAGGAGCAGTTCAGGTTGCAGGTGTGCGCCACATGCAGGCACAGCGCCTTCACCACATCGCCGGAGCGCTCCTTGAACGTACCGGCCATGTCTGCGAAGGTGTCGGGGGTATAGAGCTTCCCGGCGCGCTTCAGCGCCTCTACATCGGCAATGCAGTCCCGCAGCTCCTGCTCCGTGACATCCTCGCGCTCACCGTATTTCTCCATCATCGCCGATACGATCTCATCCGCCGTGTGGTCGGGGTAAAGTGCAATGATGTCATAGGCTACCTCGTCCACTGCATGAATGGCGCCGGAGCAGGTGTCCAGCACAATGTTGTAGCCGTTCAGTTGATACTGATGTACCATTCTTCCGTTCTCCTCGTACAGAAAAAGTGCCGCCTGAACAGGCGGCAGCTTTTTGAAAATTGCGCTCGATTACTTGCTGGTGTTCTCGCACTTCTGGTTTGCCACACCGCAGCTGGTCTTGCAGGCAGACTGGCAGGAAGTCTGGCACTCACCGCAGCCGCCGTTCTTGGCGCTGTCGCACAGGCTACGAGTCTCGAGAGTCTTGATTCTTTCCATAATGACATGTATCTCCGATCTGTTAAATTCTAATGGATTTCCCAGCGGACTATCCGCAGACAGTCACCTTAAAAGCCGGGAAAATTCTAACACATCATCCGCATAAAGTCAAGCTATTCCGGCGATCGAGTGTTCCGAATTTGGCGTTTTGGGCGCGTCCGCATCCATTTTGCGGGTCTTGGCGCAGGCGCAGTTGTTCCTGCCCGACGTTATCCGGAACAGGGACACCCTGTGAAACAGCGCGTAAAACGCGCCGGCGGGCACAGCGCCTGCAGAAGGGAGGGAAAAATATGATGCGCAGCACGATTATTGCCGGCAGAATGAGAAAACCTGTGGTATAATGAAAAAAGCTGGATCTGGACGAGCCTGCCGCCGCCGGTATCCGGCCCCGAAAGCGGGACGGGGCCTGTGACACGCTTTCGGTCATGGGGCGGATGTTGAGAACGGAAAATTAACAAAGACTTTATTGCAATGTGCTATACTACGGATAACTTACACGGGAAAGGGAGGGCATACCATGCGCCTTTTGCTCATTGAAGATGAACGCACACTGTGCGATGCCGTTGCGCGCCGGCTGCGCCGGTCAGGTTACAGCGTAGATCTCGCCTACGACGGCGAGCGGGCATTGCAGCTTTTGGAGGTGGAGCGCTACGATCTGGTGCTGCTGGATCTTAACCTGCCCAAGCTGGACGGCATGAGCGTGCTGCGCACACTGCGGCAGACCGACCGCGAAACGCGGGTGCTGATCCTCTCCGCCCGCAGCGGCACCGCCGACAAGGTGGACGGCCTCGACGCAGGCGCCAACGACTATCTCTCAAAGCCCTTTGCGCTGGCCGAGCTGGAGGCACGGATCCGCAGCTTGACCCAGCGGCAGTTCATTCAGCCGGATGTGTGTCTATCCTTCGGTACGCTGCGCTTCGACACAAGAAGCCGCATCGCCGCGGTGAATGGAAAGACGGTCTCTCTCACCAAAAAAGAGAGCGGTATTTTAGAGTATTTGCTGCTCAATCAGGGCCGCCCGGTCAGTCAGGAGGAACTGATCGACCATGTTTGGGACAATAGCGTGGACGGCTTCAGCAACTCTATCCGCGTCCACATCTCCGCGCTGCGGAAAAAGCTGCGCGCTGCGATGGGCTATGATCCTATTCATAACCGCATCGGAGAAGGGTATCTGCTGGGAGGGCCGGAAGAATGAAGGTACTGTCTCTTCAATGGCGCATTACGCTGATGACCGTCCTGCTTATCGGTGTTACCTGCGTTTCCATGAATCTGCTGCTATGCTCATCCGGCGTATATTATATGGACTCCATTGCGGATTCGCTTCAGGACTACGACCACATTGCCGTTGAGAGCGGAGAAACTGCCGGCTTTGACCCGCAGCTTATCCCGCCCGGTGAAGGCTTGACGATCGTTGTCAGCGGGGCGCAGGCGCGTTTCCGCACAACAAACTGGTACATCACAGCGGCGATCGCGCTCCTCGGCGGTATGGTGGCCTATTTCGTCAGCGGCCATGCGCTGCGTCCGCTGCGCCGCTTTGCGCAGCAGGCAGAACAGGTGGAGACAAGCAACCTTTCCGAGATCCGGCTTGACGAAGAGACGCTGCCGGAGCTTCGCTCCCTCACCCACGCTCTCAACGAAATGCTGGAGCGCCTGAGCCGCGGCTTTGACGCTCAGCGGCAGTTCGTCGGCAACGCCGCCCATGAACTGCGCACGCCTTTGACGCTGCTGCAAACACAACTGGAGCTTTTCCCCGATGAGCATCCGGATATTCTGCCGGAAAGCGCGGCGTTCCTCGCCTCCCTGCAGGACGAAGTCCAGCGGCTCAGCCGGCTCACGCATGCGCTGCTGGACATGAGCGATCTTCAGTCCGTTCCGCGCGATGATGTCATTCTGCTCTCGCCCATGATCGATGAGGTCTTTGCCGACCTTGCCCCGCTGGCCGAACGCAATGGGATTTCCCTCCTGCGTGAGGGGGAGGATGTTACCGTTGTGGGCAGCGATATGCTGCTTTGCCGTATGTTCTTCAATCTGGTGGAGAATGCCGTCAAATACAACCGTCCCGGCGGCACGGTGAAGGTGGATGTGCAGCAGCAGGACGGGCAGGTGGTCATCCATGTAGCGGATACCGGCCGCGGCATCCCACAGGAGTTCTGGCAGAGTATCTTCCAGCCCTTTTTCCGCGTGGACAAGTCCCTCAGCCGCGAGCTTGGCGGAGCGGGGCTTGGCCTTCCGCTGGTGTGGGAGATCGCGCGGCTTCACAGCGGCCGCGTTTGGGTGGAGAGAAGCACTGACAGCGGCAGCGTACTGGCCGTAACATTTCCGTTGTCCGCGCCGACTGCGGACGCCGGCAGGGAGTAAGACGGTATTTCCGGCAGGGGATCTGATCACGGCCAAACCGGGAGAGGTACTTGCGCGCTGCTCTGCGGCGCTGGCCAAAGCGCGCACAAAGAGACAGATGTCAGAACGGGGCGGCAATCAGCGAAGCTTCATCGGAGATGAGTACCTTTTCTGCGGTTCAACCGGGTTTTGTCTCCCTGAAAGGAGCAGAACACGGCTTACTTGGCCAAAATTCGTGAAAAAGCAAAGCCGATCAAAGGAAAAAGTTATAAGAAAGCCCCGGAAAAACGAAGTTTTCCGGGGCTTTCTGAGCGTTTGAGTTGTAAAAACGTACTCGATCAGCGCTTGCTGAACTGAGGTGCGCGGCGGGCGGCCTTGAGGCCGTACTTCTTGCGCTCCTTCATACGAGGATCGCGGGTCAGGAAACCGGCCTTCTTCAGGATGGCGCGGTACTCGGGATTCACCAGCAGCAGGGCGCGGCTGATGCCGTGACGCAGAGCGCCGGCCTGGCCGGACACGCCGCCGCCCTCGACGGTGGCAACGATGTCCACCTTGCCCAGGGTGTTGGTGGCGTTCAGGGGCTGACGGACCACCATCTTCAGAGTCTCCAGACCGAAGTACTCATCGATGTCGCGGCCGTTGATGGTGATGGAGCCGGTGCCGTTCTCAAACAGGTGCACACGGGCAACGGAGGACTTGCGGCGGCCAGTGCCGTACTTGTAGGGGTTCTTGGACTGATACATTCTCTTTTTCCTCCTTACTTGACCAGCTCGGGCTTCTGAGCGGCATGATCGTGCTGCTCGCCGGCATAGATGTGCAGACGCTTCAGAGAGTCCTTGGTGACGATGTTGCGGGGCATCATGCCGCGAACGGCCACGCGCATGGCCAGCTCGGGCTTGTCCTGCATCAGGATGCGGTACTTGGTCTCCTTCAGACCGCCCACCCAGCCGGAGTGGGTACGATAGTACTTCTGCTCCATCTTGTTGCCGGTCAGGATGGCCTTGCCGGCGTTGATGACGATGACGTTGTCGCCGCAGTCGGCATGGGGGGTATAGGTGACTTTGCCCTTACCGCGCAGCAGGTCGGCCACGATGACGGCGGTCTTGCCCAGAGGCTTGCCGGCGGCGTCAACGACGTACCACTTGCGCTCGATGTTGGCCTTGTTTGCCATGAAAGTGGACATGGTTTTCTTCCTCCAATTTATTATAATGTATGCTTTACATTTCCGTGTGCCCTTGCTAAAATCGGGACAGAGAAAGCGCACTGAACGCGCAATGATATTTATAGCATAGCGCGGGGAGAATGTCAATATTGATTTGATTTACGGCGAGAACATCTGCTGTTTTCTCTTAATAGCTCCGCTTTTCTCTTGTTTTCTTAAAACGCAAATTCATTTTTTACGGGAGGGATGCCGCGTGCAGCATATCCTGGGCCTGGTCCGGCGCTGTGTGGAGGACTACAACATGATCGAGGCGGGAGAGACCGTGGCCGTGGGCGTATCCGGCGGCAAGGACAGCCTGCTGACGCTGGCGGCGCTGGCGCGGCTGCGGGAATTCTACCCCAAGCCGTTTGAGGTGCAGGCCATCACGCTGGAGACGGGGATGCCGGGCATGAGCTTTGAGCCGGTGGCGGACTACTGCGAAAAGCTGCACGTGCCGTACATCCGCATCGCGGTGCCGGTGTACGATATCGTGTTTCAGGAGCGGCAGGAGAAGAACCCCTGCTCCCTGTGCGCCAAGCTGCGGCGGGGCAGCCTGAATACGGCCCTGACGGAGCGGGGCATCCATAAGATCGCGCTGGGCCACCACTACGACGATGCGGTGGAGACCCTGTTGATGAACCTGCTGTTCGAGGGACGGCTGGGGTGCTTCCAGCCGGTGACGTATCTGGACCGGACGGGCATCACCCAGATCCGGCCCCTGCTGTACTGCCAGGAGGCGGACATTCGGCGCATGGCGGCAAAGCTCTGTCTGCCGGTGGTGAAAAATACCTGCCCTATGGACGGGCACAGCCGTCGCCAGGAGGTGAAGGAGCTTATCGCATCGCTGGAGGAGCGGTACCCCGACCTGAAGAAGAAGCTGTTCGGCGCGGTGCAGCGCTATCCGCTGTACGGCTGGGATCTGACGAAGGAGGAGCGGTGACATGAAGCGGCTCTATACGCCCTGGGGCGAGACGGTGGATAAGACGTGCCCCCTGCCGGAGTACCCGCGGCCCCAGCTGGTGCGCAGCAGCTATTTGTGCCTCAATGGCCTGTGGGACTACGCGGTGGAGGACGGGGACGGGCATACCCGCCGCGGCACCGGAAAGATACTGGTGCCCTTTGCGCCGGAGAGCCTGCTGTCCGGCTGCGGCTTCCAGCTGCGAAGCGGTGAGACGCTGCGGTACGAGCGGACGTTCACCCTGCCGCAGGGCTTCCGGCGGAACCGGGTGCTGCTGCACTTCGGCGCGGTGGATCAGTGCTGCCGCGTGCTGGTGAACGGGCAGGAGGCGGGCTGCCATGAGGGCGGCTATCTGCCGTTCTGCCTGGATGTGACGGCGCTGCTGAATGACGGCGAGAACCGGCTGACGGCGGCCGTCACCGACGACGCCGCAGGCGGCGTGTACGGCATGGGCAAGCAGCGCTATCAGCGGGGCGGCATCTGGTACACCGCCACCAGCGGCATCTGGCAGACGGTGTGGCTGGAGAGCGTACCGGAGAACTATGTGAAAAGCCTCCGGCTGACGCCGGATCTGGACGCGGGGGTGCTGCGCTGGCACATCGAGGCGGACGCGGCGGAGGGCGCCCGCGTCACGGTGCGGGCCGGCGATACGGTGATCGCGGAGGGCCGGGCCGATGAAAACGGCGATGGCGTGTCCGTCATTCTGGCGGCGCACCTGCGGCCCTGGTCGCCGGAGGACCCGTTTTTGTACGACGTGGACATCACGCTGGGAGAGGACCGTGTCGCCAGCTATTTCGGCATGCGGAAATTCTCCCTCGTGGAGCAGCGGGGGCGGCAGGTGCTGGCCCTGAACAACGAGCCGTATTTCCAGACGGGGCTGCTGGATCAGGGGTACTGGTCCGACGGACTGTACACCCCACCATCGGACGAGGCCATGGTCTGCGACATCCGCACCATGAAGGAACTGGGCTTCAACATGCTGCGCAAGCACATCAAGATCGAGCCGCTGCGGTGGTATTACCACTGCGACCGACTGGGGGTGCTGGTGTGGCAGGACATGGTGTCCGGCTTCGAGAGCTTTGAGCCGCTGTACACCCAGGTGCTGCCGTTTCTCGGCGTCCATCTTAAGGACGCGCCCTCCCGCCGGTTCGGCAGGGCCGGTGAAGCGGGGCGGAGGCAGTACGAGCGGGAGCTGGAGGGCACCGTGGAGCTGCTGCGAAACTGCGTGAGCCTGTGCCTGTGGGTACCGTTCAACGAGGGCTGGGGCCAGTTCAACGCGGCGCAGATGGCGGAGAAGGTGCGGGCACTGGACCCCACGAGACTCATCGACCACGCCTCCGGCTGGCACGATCAGGGCGCGGGGGACCTGCGTTCCTATCACGTGTACTACAAGCCTGTGCGGATGAAGCACGACGGGCGCCGGGCTCTGGCGCTGACGGAGTTCGGCGGGTACAGCCTGCCGGTGGCGGGGCACTATACCACGGAGAAGTCCTTCGGCTATCGGGCGTATAAGGATGCGGATAGCTGGATGGACGCGGTGGAAAAGCTGTACGAAAACGAAGTCATCCCCCTCATCGCGTCCCAGGGGCTGTCAGCGGCAGTCTATACCCAGGTCAGCGATGTGGAGGATGAGGTCAACGGGCTTCTGACGTTCGACCGGCGGGTGTGCAAGCCCGACGCGGACCGGATGCGGCGCATCAACGGGAAGCTGAAGCTCTGACGGGGGCGCTATATCAGCACCCACTTCAAAAGCAGCAGCAGGCCCAGCCCGGGGACGCCCAGTACGCCGATGGTCAGGGCGTTGAACAGGTTCAGGCCCAGGGACATGCCGGTGACGGCGGTGGTGAGATTCAGCAGCCACAGGGCACAGAAGCCCAGGGCGCTGTTGATAAGTACACGCAGCGCCAGCTTCAGCGGCTGACGCAGCAGGCGCAGGCAGGCTACCAGCAGAAACAGCAGCACCAGCCCCAGCGCGCATTTCTCTATGAGCGACATGTGTCCCCTCCTTTCATGGCGCCGGCAGCCATGCAGGGGGCCTCCTCCGGCGCGGAGGCGGCCGCCGCAGCAGCCTGTACCGGTCGGGCGCGGGGAATGGCGGAGGGCACCGCCTCACCGCTGAGCTCCTTGATGCGGCGCAGCAGGTAGTTGCAGCGGGCCTTCAGGGCGCTGATCTCGTAGATACTGGCTTCGATGAGCTCCGAGTCGCAGACGCAGTTGAAGCGGGTGTAGGCGTCCTTCAGAGCGTCGGTAGTGCGGAGCAGCTCCTGCTTCAGATCGCGGAGCGCAGGATCGGTGGTGGGTCGTTTGGCCATGGTGATTCCTCCCGTCATGTACAGTGTACGGATAGTTTGGACAAATATGACCGGCGTTAATCAGGGGCGACAGCGTTCCCCCGGAAAGGACAGACATGGAGCATCAGGACTATATGGAGCAGGCGCTGGCCCTGGCACGGGAGGCGGCGGTCCACGGCGAGGTACCGGTGGGCTGCGTCATTGTGAAGGACGGTAAGGTCATCGGACGGGGCCGGAACCGGCGGGAGGAGAAGCAGGCCGTGTACTCCCACGCGGAGATGGAGGCCATGGCCCAGGCCAACGCGGCGCTGGACTCCTGGCGGCTGGAGGGGTGCGACCTGTACGTGACGCTGGAGCCCTGCCCCATGTGCGCAGGGGCCATTATCAACGCGCGGGTGGCGCGGGTGTTCTACGGCGCACGGGACGCGGCCATGGGCGCCTGCGGCGGGGTGCTGAACCTCTTTATGGAGGCGTTCCCCCACCGGCCTCAGTTGGTGGGAGGCATCTGCGGTCAGGAGAGCCGCGCACTGCTGAGCGCTTTTTTCGCGGCCATGCGGGAGAAATAGGAGGTAAATCGGCGGGGCTCTGCCCCGCCGATTTTGCGATTTATGCCTCCGGCGGCAAAAGGAATATTCCGCGCTTCCGAGCGCGGGTCACTTTTTTCGGGCTTTTGCCTCCGGCGGCCCCATTTCTTCCAACAGCGGAAGAAATGGGGAAAAGAACGCCGCCAAAAACCAATGGTTTTTGGATTTCCTTTGGGCCGATTTTGATGCGGCAGAAAAAGGTTCCGCGGGGAATCGGCCATGGGTCTGCCCTCGCTGCCGCTGACGTGGTGGGCAGAGAACATTGGTGGGCCTACCGATTTTGGCGATTATCAAATCGCGCACTTGCCGCCACCGTCGGCAAGTGTAGGTGCGGCCCGCTGGGCCGCCATTTTTAGAACAGCGCACTATCAACGCGGGACGTGGGAGCGGCAGCGGGGATGGGACGCGGAGGCAATTCCTTGTGGGCCTTTTTGCGGCGTGGTCACAGGGGAACAAAGGGAAATCCAAAGACCATGGGTCTTTGGCGGCGTTTTTGCACCCTTTTGCCGCCGTGGGCAAAAGGATGTCGCGCCGGAGCGCGAAATATCCCTTCCTTTGGAGGAAAAACGAACGGGCCGTCGGGGACGCCGTCCCCTACGGGCGTATCCGTCAGGGTGCAGCGGAAAACGCGGCGCAGGCGATTTCCGCGCATACGGCGGACAGGCCCGTGCATAGACTGGGACGGGAGGTGATCGTATGCGGCGATCCATGGCGGCAGCGCTGATCCTGACGGCACTGCTGTTCGGCGGTGCGTATCTGACGACAGGCGGCAGCGCGGCGCAGGAGCCGGAGAGCGGGGACGACACGGCACAGGAGCCGTCCGGTCAGGGGAGGCGGGACAGTACGGTGCTTTTGACGGTGCAGGACGGCGATACGGCGGAGGAGATGGCGCTGGACGCATATCTGCGGGGCGTGGTGCGGGGCGAGATGCCCGCCAGCTTCGAGACAGAGGCCCTGCGGGCGCAGGCGGCGGCGGAGCGCACCTATGTGTACCATCAGCTGGCGGCGGGACGGAAGGAGGCCCACCTCGACGCGGACGTCTGCACTGACCCCGGCTGCTGCAGTGCGTGGCTTTCTGAGGAGGCGGCGCAGGAGAAGTGGGGCGATGACTTTACGGCGTGGGAGGAGCGCATCGAGGACGCAGTGGCCGCCACGGACGGGCAGGTAGCGCTGTACCGGGGAGAGCCTATTTTGGCGGTGTTCCATTCCTCCTCCTCGGGACGGACGGCGGAGGCCGGAGACGTGTGGAGCGGCGATGTGCCGTATCTCCGGAGCGTGGACAGCCCCGAGGGGGAGGAGACGGTGCCCAACTATTACAGCACGGTGTCCTTCACGGCGGCAGAGGCAAAGGCCCTGCTGGCGGCGGCCCATCCGGAGCTGACATACAGCGGCGGGCCGGACAAGTGGTTCGGCGAAGCGGAGCGGGACGAGTCGGGACGGGTCGGCGCCGTGGAGGTGTGCGGTACGCCGCTGCGGGGCGTGGAGGTGCGGCGCATCTTCTCACTGCGGTCGGCCTGCTTTACCATCGACGCGCAGGCGGATGGGGTAACGTTCCGCGTCACCGGCTACGGCCACGGCGTGGGCATGAGCCAGTACGGCGCCAATGAGCTGGCGCGGCAGGGCAAAACGTGGCAGGAGATCCTGACGTGGTACTACGCGGGCATCACCATCGGGCCCGTACCGGAGACTGTACAAACGTCGTGAAATGTGGTACAATGCATCGAATAACCGGCGAATTTACAAAACGTTCAGGAAAAATTAAGGTTGGCCGGTATAATGACAGGTAAGAATATACCGTTAGGAGGAGACGGCCATGGCACGCAACATTCTGGTGGTGGAGGATGACCGCAACATATCGGAGCTGATCCGCATGTATCTGGAGAAGGAGGGCTTCGAGGTCCGGCTGGCCTACGACGGCGGCAAAGCCGTGGAGGAGTACGACAAGCGGGCGCCGGACATGGTGCTGTTGGACATCATGCTGCCCGTCATGGACGGTTGGGCCGTATGCGCCCACATCCGCGAAAAGGGCAAGACGCCCATCATCATGCTGACGGCCAAGAGCGACGTGGGCGACCGCATCACCGGCCTGGAGATGGGAGCCGACGACTATCTGGTGAAGCCCTTCGAGATGAAGGAGCTGATGGCCCGCATCAACGCGGTGCTGCGCCGCAGCGAGATCCCCGATGACACCAAGAAAAAGCTGGTATTCGACAAGCTGGAGATCAATCTGGACAGCTATGAGCTGCTGGTGGACGGCAAGAAGGTGGACACGCCTCCCAAGGAGCTGGAGCTGCTGTACCACCTGGCGGCCACGCCCAACCGCGTCTACACCCGCAATCAGCTGCTGGACGAGGTGTGGGGCTTCGATTATTTTGGCGACAGCCGTACCGTGGACGTACACATCAAGCGCCTGCGGGAGAAGATCGAGAACGTTTCGGATCAGTGGGAGCTCAAGACCGTGTGGGGCGTGGGCTACAAGTTCGAAGTGAAGTAAGGCCATGCGGGAGAGGATCAAGCGGGCCATGGACAGCCTGTACTGGCGGCAGTTCATGCTCAGCGCCGGTATGGTGCTGCTGACCATGGTACTGTTGGGCGTATCGTTCTACGCCCTGAGCTACAACTACACCGTGGAGGAAAAGCGCAGCGAGATGCGGGATCGGGCCAACCTGATCTCTCAGCTGTCGGTGAACTACCTGCTGGCCGGCGACGACACGGAGAATACACAGGAGGACGCGCTGCGGTCGCTGGCAGGCGTGGCGTCCCGCATGACGGACGTGGACTTCCTGATCTGCAACAGGAAGGGCGACGTGCTCCTGACATCCGATGCGGGGCTGGTGGGCAAGTCCGTCCGGGTGCCGGAGGAGATCGTGGAAACGACGTTCTCCAACGAAAACGGCTACGAGGGGCGCAGTACCGTGGGCGTCTACGAGCAGAAGAAGTTCGTGGTGGGCGTGCCCATGACCGACGAGAGCGGGAATGTGCTGGGCCTGGTGCTGGCCGTCATGGACGGCACGGCGCTGATGGAGATGTGGCGGTCGTTCATCGGCCTGTTTTTCATGCTCAGCGCCATCATCCTGCTCATTGCCTTCGTCACCAGCTCCGTTACATCCATGCAGCAGATCAAGCCCATCACCGAGATGGTGCAGGCCACCCGGGCCTACGCCGGCGGCAACTTTGACGTGCGGATGCAGGAGACCAGCAGCGGCGGCGAGATCGGCGAGCTGGCCACGGCATTCAACGCCATGGCAGATTCGCTGCAGGAGACGGAGCGGCAGCGCCGCGACTTCATCGCCAACGTGTCCCACGAGCTGAAAACGCCCATGACTACCATCGCCGGTTATACCGATGGCATTCTGGACGGCACCATCCCACCGGAGAAGGAACGGCAGTATTTGCAGATCATCTCTGACGAGAGCCGGCGGCTCAGCCGTCTGGTGCGGCGTATGCTGGACATCTCCCAGATCCAGAACCAGGAGATGAAAAAGGAGGAGTTCGACCTGTGCGAATCCGCCCGCATCGCCCTGCTGTCCATGGAGCAGAAGATCATGATCCGCGGGCTGGACGTGGATGCGGAGATCCCCGAGGACTCCGTGATGGTGCAGGGAGACCGGGATCTCATCACTCAGGTGATCTACAACCTGCTGGAGAACGCGGCCAAGTTCGCCGCGCCCCAGTCCACCCTGTATCTGGGACTGGCCGTCAACGGCGAGAAGGCCTACGTCACCGTGCGCAATCAGGGGCAGACCATCCCCGCCGAGGAGATCCCTCTGCTGTTCGAGCGGTTCCACAAGTCGGACAAGTCCCGCAGCGAGGACAAGGACGGCTACGGCCTGGGACTGTACATCGTCAAGACCATTCTGGCCCAGCACAAGGAGCAGATCACCGTCACCAGTGAAAACGGCGTCACCGCCTTTACGTTTACCATGCAGATGGCTCGTTGAGCCGCGCAGAGAGGAAGCACCGTATGCAGGATGAAAACAGAGAAAAGCTGACAGAGGAGCCTCGGGAGGTCGTACAGTGGTACGTCCGCCCCGAGGGACGCGAGGTGGTGGACTACTACGTGCAGCCCCGCCCCATGCCCGCCGGCGCCGCGCCCCCGCCCCCTCCGCCCGGGAAGCGGAGCAGGAAGGGACTGTGGATATTCCTCATCGCCATGGGCGTGCTGATGCTGGCGGTGGCCGCAGGGGTCATCTGGTCTCTGACGCAGGGCAGCGGCGAGACGCCGCCGCTGGACGGCGACGGGGACGGCGACAGCGACGCCAGCAGCATCGTGAATATTTTCAAGACGGAAAAGACCACCATCCCCCGTGTCAAGGGAGAGGCGGGCGTGTCCCTTGTCTGTGAGGAGGCCGGCGGCGAGAAGCTGACCATTCAGGATGTCTACGCAAAGGTGAACCCCGCCACGGTGCTGGTGGTGGCGGATCAGGGCGAGAACGCCAGCGTGGGTACCGGCATCATCATGACCTCCGATGGGTACATCGTCACCAACGCCCACGTCATCTCCGGCGGCAGGAGCTGCTGGATCGCGCTGGACACCGGCTACACCTACGATGCGGAGCTGGTGGGCTATGATGAAGATCAGGATCTGGCGGTACTGAAGGCTGTGGACGCGGAGGACCTGCCCACGGCGGAGTTCGGCGACAGCGACCAGTGCCGCGTGGGCGACACGGTGTACGCCATCGGCAACCCGCTGGGCGTGGAGCTGCGGGGTACCCTGACCGAGGGCATCATCTCCGCCATCAACCGCGACGTGCAGATCGAGGGGCGCATCATGACCCTCATCCAGACCACCGCCGCCCTGAACAACGGCAACTCCGGCGGTCCTCTCATCAATGAGTACGGGCAGGTCATCGGCGTCAATACCCTGAAGATGAGCGGCAGCGGAAATGCGGAGGAGGCCACGGTGGAGGGCCTGGGCTTTGCTCTGCCCAGCAGCAGCTTCTGCTTCGTGGTGAACGATCTCATCGCCAACGGCCGGTTCCGCGGCATCCCTGTGCTGGGCATCACCGTGATGAACAGCGACGACGGCCGCGTGGTGGTCTACACCGTCAGCGACGGCTACGGCGCGGCGGAGACGGGCATCCGGCCCGATGACGTGCTGCTGCGGGCCGATGGGCAGGCACTGGGCAGTATCGACGATCTGATGGCGGTGCGGCGCACCCATCTGGTGGGCGACACCATCACGCTGACGGTGCTGCGGGCCGGGCAGACGTTCGATGTGGACGTGCCGCTGTACGCCAGCGCGGACTGATACGACATACGCGAAAACGGGAAAGACCGCTCAGGTCTTTCCCGTTTTTTTCGTCCGGAGCAGCAGGCTCCCTGCGGCCAGCAGCAGATAGATGCCGAAGGGACGGCGCAGCAGGTCCGTGTCCACGGCGGTGGCGGCCAGTGCGCCGGCGGCGGCTGCCGCCGTGCCCCAGGGCACAGCGGAGCGGAGAACAGCGCGGTCCAGCAGGCCGTTTTTCCGGTGGTACAGCAGACCCATGGCCGCCGTAGGCAGGAAGTACAATAGGTTGATGGCCATGGCGTCCGCCTGCGCCACGCCGAAAAACAGGGTCATCAGCAGCAACAGCAGGGTGCCGCCGCCCACGCCCCAGGCCGACAGGATACCGGTGCAGAAGCCTGCCAGCACCGGCAGGAGCCACGCCGTCACAGAAGGTACCGGATGCCGCCGTACACGAGGAAGGCGGCGAACAGATACCGCAGCCACGGGGCGGGCACCCGCGGGAACAGCTTTCCGCCCACGAATCCACCGGCCAGTCCGCCCAGCAGGTAGGGCAGGGCCTGCGTAAAGTCAAAGGGTGTGCGCAGCAGGTATACGGCGGCGGATACCACGCAGAAGGGCAGGATCACCGCCACGCAGGTGGCGAAGGCAGTCTTTTCCTCCACACGGCACCAGCGGGTGAGCAGGGGCAGCAGCACCATGCCGCCGCCTCCGCCGAAGCAGCCGTTGGCGGCGCCGGCCAGGATAGAGGCCACGGCGTATTTTACCGGCATGCGCAAGGGCGTCACCTCCTTGGGATATGTACCCCGCGCGCAGGGCACGCGGGGCGGCGGGGTTTACTGGCACTTCTGATAGCTCTGACAGTCGGTACACTGGTCCATGGAGGGGTTGCTCTCATGGGTGCCCACCTGAATGGAGCTGAGACCGCAGTTGTTCACGTCCTTGCAGTGGTGGGCGCAGTTGGTGACGGTACACTTGATGGAAGAATTGGGGGTGCAGCTGCACCCGTCGTTGGTACAAGCGCGATTCATGGCGTTTCCTCCCGTAAAAGAAAAATAGAGTCAGGCCATACGACCCAACTCTATCTTGTCCGAAAACCGCGGCGCTATGCCTGCCGGAAATGGGATTTTTTCAGATGCCCAGCAGCCATGACGCAAACCGGAAGTAGATCAGCAGGCTGGTGGCGTCCACGACGGTGGAGATGAAGGGACTGGCCATGACGGCGGGGTCCAGTCCCACCTTTTCCGCCAGAAGCGGCAGGGAGCAGCCTACGCACTTGGCAAAGACCACCACGAACAGCACCGTCAGGCATACCACCAGACACACCATGGGCGTCACCTCTGCGTTGCCCAGCAGCGTGCGGTCCACCACCAGCATCTTCACAAAGTTGGCGCCTGCCAGGCAGAGGCCGCACAGCAGCGACACCCGCAGTTCCTTCCACAGCACCTTCAGCACGTCGGAGAAGTCCACCTCGTCCAGACTCAGGGCACGGATGACGGCCACGGAGGCCTGCGTGCCGGAGTTGCCGCCGGTGCCGGACAGCATGGGGATATAGGCGTTCAGCACCAGGCACGCGGCCAGTGCGTTTTCGTAGTGGTTCAGGATCATGCCGGTGAACGTGGCGGACAGCATCAGGATCATCAGCCATGGCAGGCGGGACTTCCACGTGGCGATGACGCCGGTGCGGAGATACGGCTTGTCCGACGGCAGCATGGCGGCCATCTTCTCGAAGTCCTCCGTGGTCTCCTCCTCGATGACGTCCATAGCGTCGTCCACGGTGACGATACCCACCAGACGGTTCTCCATGTCCACGATGGGCAGGGCCAGAAAGTTGTATTTGTTCAGGGCCTGGGCCACATCCTCCTTGTCGTCCATGGTGCGGGCCCAGACTACGTCGGGGTCCATGATGTCCTCAATGATGTCGTCCTCGTTGGCCAGCAGCAGGTCACGGACAGACAGCACACCCAGCAGACGGCGGGTGGGGTCGGTGACGTACAGGATGTTGATGGTTTCCAGCTCGCCGCCGATGCGGCGGATGCGCTTGAAGGCATCCTCCACCGTCATATCCTTCTTCAGGGACAGGAACTCCATGTTCATGATGGAGCCGGCGGAATCCTCGGGATATTTCAGGATCTCGTTGATAGATTTGCGCATCTCCGGCGTGGCCTTATCCAGAATGCGGATGACCACGCTGGCGGGCATCTCCTCCACGATGTCCACGGCATCGTCCAGATACAGCTCGTCCAGAACTTCCTTCAGCTCGGTGTTGGAAAAGCCGTTGATGAGCATCTCCTGACTTTCCGGCTCCAGCTCCACGAACACCTCCGCCGCCGTCTCCTTAGGCAGCAGACGGTACAGCAGGGGCATCAGCTCAGGGCCGGATTCCTCCAGCAGCAGGGCGACGTCGGCAGGCTCCATGGGCAGGAACAGGTCCCGCAGTCTGGCGTATTCCTTGTTGTGCGCCAGCTCGCCGATCTGCTCTAAATAGCGGTCCAGCTCCTCCTGATAGTCGATCACGGCCTGTCCCTCCTTTCTGGAAAAAATAACACGCAGCCGGCGGAAATGCCTGCTGCGTACCATAATGTGGCCGCAAAAATGGCGGCCTGCGTACCGTAACAAGCTTTAGCATCGCGGGGCGGTGAAGCTGCGTTAGATACTACCTTGGTTTCGATAGTACCTGCTCAAACCATCTTATGGTGTCTCCACCATTTCGCGGCAGCAGCCCATATCCCTCGCGGTAGCCTTACCTACCGGACAGATTTTGTTGTATGCACCTATCCTATGCCAAAAAGCAGGGGATGTCAACCCGCTTTCACCGGTTTTTTACAAATAAACCTGCACATTGTCGCGGCCCAGCAGGTGCTTCCGCAGACCGTCCAGAAAGATGAGCGCGTGCTCCGACAGCTCCTCGCCCTGCCGCGTCACCAGATAGTTCACCCGATCCGGCGGCGCCTGGGTGAGGCGGCTGACTCGGGCCTGCGTCCGGTCCAGCGACGCGGCGGCGATGGCGGGGGCCGCTACCCACCGTCCCTCCGTGCGGGGGAAGAAGTCCGCCGCCTGCAAAGTGTCGGCGTACAGCAGGGGGCGCGCACCGGGGCCGAAGGCGCTGTCGTGCCAGCGGATGAACTCGGGATCCCATGTGACCAGGATCTCATTGGCGGGGTCCAGCGCGGAGGGGTCCACCTCTGCGGGGTAATCGCTGTCCGGCGCGGACAGCAGCAGAAACCGCTCCCGACAGATGGGCCGTACCTCCAGCTGGCTGTTGAACACGGTGTTGCTGTCGATGAGAGCGAAGTCCAGCTCGTGGTTCAGAAGGGCCTGGGCCGAGTCCACGTCCCGCAGAGTGTGTATCCACAGGGATACCGGCAGATGCATGGCCAGAAACTTCTGGTACACCGCCGGCAGGATGTACTGGTTGGTGGTGTAGGTGGCGGCGATGCGGAGGTAGGTGCGCTGCTCCAGCTCCGCAAGCGCCTCCGTCTCTGACAGCAGGCGCTGCCACCGGCGCGCCAGCGTCAGGAACTTCTGGCCTGCGGCGGTGAGCCGGATACGGCGCTGGCCCTTGCCGCGGATGAAAAGCGGCGTGCCCACCCGCTCCTCCAGGGCGCGGATACGCATGGACAGTGTGGGCTGGGTGATATACAGCGCCTCTGCCGCCGCGGTCATGGTGCCGTGCTGCACCACAGCCCAGAATGTCTCGATGTCCAGATTCGTCATGGCAATACTCCTAAAATATATCAGCATTTGACTATATTTTACGCGGATAATTTTAATTTTACAAGTAGGAATTTTTGCAGTATAGTAAAAATCACAAAGGATAGACCGCCGCCGCGGGGTGTCCGATGTACAGAGATATGCTATTTCTCTACTTTTCTTTCTTTTTTCTCTCCCAAATCCCAAACAATCCCAAGAAAAAGGGCAGGGCGCGATCCCTGCCCTTTTTCTATGCCTGCGGGAAGGGGACGGCTGCATGCAGAATGGAGGCAAAGCGCTTCATGTGTATGCAGGGGAGGGGCGGCAAAACGACCTGCCTCTTGCCGCAGCGGGGCGGATGGTGTATAGTGGCGGGCGGGAAGGAGAGATGACATGGAGACGTTCCAATTTTATTTCGAGCTGATCGGCGCGGCGGCCTTCGCCATCTCCGGCGCGGCGCTGGGTATCCGCAAGGAGATGGATCTGTTCGGCGTGGCCATGCTGGGCATGACCACGGCGGTGGGCGGCGGTATGCTGCGGGATACGATGCTGGGGCTGACGCCGCCTGCGGCCCTGCGGGACCCCGTGCAGGCGCTGGTAGCCATCGCAGTGTCCATATTGGTGTTTTTCGTGTGGCGCCGCCGGAAAGCGGAGCTGCACAACAGATATGCGGAGACAGTGCTGCTGCTGGCGGACTCGCTGGGCCTGGGCATCTTCTCCGCCCACGGCGCCGCCATCGCTATCCAGGCGGGGTACGGGGCGAACTGGTTCCTGGTGCTGTTCATGGGGATGCTCACCGGCGTGGGCGGCGGCGTGCTGCGGGATGTGTGCAGTGCGGAGCGGCCCTATATCTTCACCAAGCACGTGTACGCCTGCGCGTCGCTGGCTGGCGCGGCGGTGTGTCTGCTGCTGTGGCCTCTGGGTGCGGGAGCGGCCATGATGACCGGCTGCGGTGTGACGCTGGCGCTGCGCATCTGCGCCGCAGCGTTCCGCTGGAGCCTGCCCAAAGCATAAAAAACAGCGGTGTGACACGCGTCACACCGCTGTTTTTTGTGCCGTAAGACTCAGGCCGATGATGCCCGCCGGGAGCAATCCCGCGAAGATGAGACGCGCCGCCGTCACCGGCTCGCGGAACGCCGCGATGCCTGCGATCACCGCGCCCGGCGCGCCGGTGGACGCGCAGTCCGTTACCCGGCGGCGACGGATTGCGTGTCCACCATAACGGGCGGGACGGGGATCGTCAAGGACTCCCGGCGCCGAACTCTTGCAACAGCGGCAAAAATGTGGTATAATTATCCGTCAAAATATAATCGAAACAAGCGAGGAGAACCATGACCACAAAAGAATTCCAGGAGCGCAGCCTGCTGCGGATCTTCCTGTCCTATTTCAAGCCGCACCGGCGGCTGTTTGCGCTGGACATGACCTGCGCGTTCCTTATCGCGCTGGTGGACCTGGCGTTTCCTCTGGTGTCCCGCACCGCCATGTATACGTGGCTGCCGGAAAAGCAGTTTCGCGTGTTCTTCATCGTCATGGCCGCGGTGGTAGTGACCTACGCGGTGCGCTCGGGGCTGTACTTCGTGGTGGCCTACTGGGGCCACACCTTCGGCATCCGCGTGGAGGCCGATATCCGGCGGGACCTCTATCACCACATGCAGGAGCTGGGCTTCGATTTCTACGACCGGAACCGCACCGGCCAGCTGATGAGCCGCCTGACCAGCGACCTCTTTGAGGTGACGGAGCTGGCGCACCACGGCCCCGAGGACCTGTTCATCTCTGTGGTGACCATCGTGGGCGCGCTGATCGTAATGTTCTGCATCCGGTGGGAGCTGGCGCTGGTGCTGCTGATATTGCTGCCGGTGCTGCTGCTGGCGGCTCTGCGCCGCCGCAAGCAGATGAGCGCCGCCTCCCGCGCCGCCAAGCAGAAAACCGGCAGCATCAATGCCGCCATCGAGTCCGGCCTGTCCGGCGTCCGCACCACCAAGGCCTTCGCCAACGAGGATGCCCAGCAGGAGCGGTTCGATGAGGCCAACGAGGTGTTCAAGACCGCCAAGCGCGGCTTCCATAAGGAGATGGGCTTCTTTACCGCCGTCATGGAATTCTTCACCAACATCCTGCCGGTGGCGGTGATCGCGGTGGGCGGCTGGCTCATCATGGAGGAGCGCATGGACTATGTGGACCTTATCACATTCTCCCTGTACGTCACGTCCTTTGTCAGCCCCATCCGGAAGCTGGCCAACTTCGCCGAGATGTTCTCCAACGGCTTCGCGGGCCTGAATCGCTTCGTGGAGCTGATGCGCACGGAGCCGTCTATTCAGGACGCGCCTGACGCCGTGGAGCTCAAGGACGTGCGGGGGCAGGTGGACGTGGACCACGTGTCCTTCGCCTACACCGGCGAGACGGAGGTGCTCCACGATGTGTCTCTGTCCGTCCCCGCAGGGGAGACGGTGGCGCTGGTGGGCCCCTCCGGCGGCGGCAAGAGCACCCTGTGCCAGCTGCTGCCCCGCTTTTACGACGTGGACGCGGGCAGCATCCGCGTGGACGGGCTGGACGTGCGGCATGTGACCCAAAGCTCCCTGCGCCGCGCCATCGGCATCGTGCAGCAGGACGTGTTCCTGTTTGCCGATACCATCCGCGAGAACATCCGCTACGGCCGGCCGGAGGCTTCCGACGAGGAGGTGGAGGCCGCAGCGAAACGGGCGGAGATCTACGACGACATCATGGCTATGCCCGATGGGTTCGACACCTACGTGGGCGAGCGGGGCACCCTGCTGTCCGGCGGCCAGAAGCAGCGAGTGTCCATCGCCCGCATCTTCCTGAAGGACCCGCCCATCCTCATTCTGGACGAGGCCACCTCGGCGCTGGACAGCGTGACGGAGGCGAAGATACAGGGGGCCTTCGACCGGCTGTCTCAGGGCCGCACCACCCTCATTATTGCCCACCGTCTGTCCACTATCCGCGCGGCGGACCGCATCCTGGTCATCCGGAACGGCCGCATCGCCGAGGAGGGCAGCCACGCGCAGCTGCTGGCGCTGAACGGCGCCTACGCCAAGCTGTACCATACCCAGGATCTGGGGGGAGGCGCTTATGGACAGGCGTGAATTGCTGGATAAGGCGGCCAGAGACGCCGAGGAACGGATGCTTCTGAGCCGCGTGTGGGACAAATGGGAGCAGTGCCGCCTGCGAAATGTGCCGGCGGCCACGGACTTCCTGTCGCCCCAGGAGCAGGCGTCGGCCCAGCGGCTGCTGCACATGCTGGGCGTGCAGGACGGCTATGTGTTCTTCGGCGGCTACGGCGGAGCGGAGCGGCAGCGGCTGTTCTTCCTGCTGGACTGGGCGGAGGAGCCGGAGCCGGACGCCGTGATGGCGGTAGCGGCATCGTGGTACGGCGGCGACAGCCTGACCCATCGGGATATTTTGGGCAGCCTTATGGGCTTGGGATTGACCCGCGGCACCATCGGCGATATACTGATGACAGACGGAGGGTGTCAGGTGCTGGCCCAGCCGAAAACGGCGGCCTTTCTGCTGACGGATTGGGAGTCGGCGGGCCGCGTGAAGCTGAAGACGTCGCCGCTGCCGCTGGAGGAGCTGACGCCTCCTGCCCAGCAGTGCAGAGAGGTGCGGGACACCGTGTCCTCCCTGCGGCTGGACAACGTGCTGGCGGCGGGATTCTCCATCAGCCGCGGCAAGGCGGCGGAGGCCGTGGAAAAGGGTGCGGCGCAGGTGAACTGGACCGTCTGCCAGAAGCCGGATAAGCCGGTGGCGGCGGGGGATACCATCACTTGCCGCGGATTGGGGAAATGCGTGCTGGACAGTGTGGGCGGCCCCACGAAAAAGGGACGCCTGCCGGTGGTCATCCGGCGCTTTGTATAAGGAGTAGCTGTTATGGATCAGAAGAAGATCGACCGCATCAACGAGCTGGCCCGCAAGGCCAAGGCCGAGGGCCTCACCGAGGAGGAACAGAAGGAACGGGAGGTGCTGCGCCAGGAGTATCTGGACGCGATCATGGGTAACCTGCGGCGGGAGCTGGACAACACCTATATCGTAGACGAACACGGCAACAAGCGGAAGCTGCAGGGAAAGGGGTTCAAGTCCTGATGGCATACGAATACGACAACGACAACGGATTCCGGCCGGAGCGGCCCCAGCCGCCTAAGAAGGACAACGACATCGGCGCGTGGATCTTCATCGCCGTCATGTTTACCGTGGCGTGGCCCATCGGCCTGATCCTGCTGCTCATCAAGCTCAGCGAGAGCGGCAACAAAAAGAAGAATGCCCACCGGACAACGGGGCAGAGCGGACAGCGCACGTCCCAGCGGGTGGGGCAGACCGCCCAGGCGGAGAAGGCCCGCACCGCCGTGAAGCAGGTGACGCAGACGCCGGACTATACCGACAAGGGCGGCCGGACCATGAAGATCATCGGCGCCATTCTGGGGATCGCGGGATGCCTGGCGCTGTTCTCCGCCGTGGGGGATAACCTGTCCTACGCCTATCACTACAACGAGTGGTGGTACTTTGTGCGGCAGCTGTTCTACCCGCTGGGTATGACGGCCGGCGGCGTATCCCTGCTGCTGGGCAGCGGGGTCATGAAGCGCCGTCAGCGCCGGTTCGCCACATACCTGCGCACCGCAGGGCAGAAGCCTGCCGTGCCGCTGGACTATCTGGCCCGTGCGGCGGACGTATCCCGCCGCCGCGTAGAGAAGGACCTGAACCTCATGCTGGAGAAGGGCCTGTGGGGCGACGAGGCGTACATCGACATGGGCAGCGGCATGCTGTTCCGGTCCCAGACCGCCGCCACCGCGTACTTTGACAGGACCCGCCAGCAGAAGGAGGAACAGGAGCAGTCTCAGGTGCAGCCGGAGGCGGCGGAGGGCTACACCGGTATCCTGCGCCAGATCCGCCAGCTTAACGACCGCATCGCCGATGAGACGCTCAGTCTCAAGATCGACCGCATCGAGCGGGTGTCCGGCCGCATCTTCAAGGCCATCGAGGACGATCCCGGCAAAAAGGATGCCGCCGGTACGTTCCTGAACTACTACCTGCCCACCACGCTGAAGCTGCTGGAGAACTACGCCGACTTTGAGGAGGCGGGGGTCAGCGGCGAGAATTTGTCCCAGGCCAAGAGCCGTATCGCGGCCACCATGGACAATATCGTGGCGGGCTTCGAGCACCAGCTGGACGAGCTGTACCGCACCGACGCCATGGACGTGAACAGCGACATCCGCGTCATGGAGACCATGCTGCGCCGCGACACCGCCAGTGCAGCCGACGACTTCGGTCTGGGCGGCGCCGCTGTGCAGCGCCAGTCGGAGGAAGAATAATACACAGGGGAGACGCAGTCTGCGGACTGCGCTCCCTTTCGCGCTTTTCCGGATGTTACCGGTAACGGGTTTCGCAAAAAGGCAGGCTGTGTTTATTGACGGAGATACACAAAAAGGGTACAATGCAGACAGCAGAGAGACATCTCCGCCCTGTTTCGCCGCCATCGGCGCGGCGGATGTGATATGGTGCGGGAAAAGGAGAGAGGTCATGACCAAGGAGATGGAGCGCTTCCGCGGCGGGAGCTGGGACAGCGCGTATACATATCTGGGCGCGCATCCCGCCCCGCAGGGCTACACCTTCCGCGTCTGGGCGCCCCATGCCCGCCATGTGGCGCTGGCCGGCGACTTCAACGGCTGGCAGCCCGCGGACATGCACCGCGACGAGGACGGCGTGTGGTCCCTGACGGCGGAGAACGCCGCCGTGTACGATGCCTATAAGTACGTCGTCACCGGCGCGGATGGCCGCACCGTGTGGAAGGCTGACCCCTTTGCATTCCACGCCCAGACCCGCCCGGGCACCGACAGCAAGGTGTACGACCTGTCGGGCTACGGCTGGCACGACGGGGCGTGGCGGGAGAAGTGCGCGGCGGAGCCGCCGGTGAACGGCCCGCTGCTGATCTACGAGGTGCATCTGGGCTCCTGGCGCCGCCATGAGGACGGCACCAGCCTCAGCTACCGTGAGCTGGCCCGCCAGCTGCCCGCCTATGTCAGGAGCATGGGCTACAACTTCGTGGAGCTGCTGCCGGTGACGGAATACCCGCTGGACGACAGCTGGGGGTATCAGTGTACCGGCTACTTCGCTCCCACCAGCCGCTACGGAACGCCTCACGACTTCATGGCGCTGGTGGATGCCCTGCATCAGGCGGGGCTGGGCGTCATTCTGGACTGGGTGCCCGCCCACTTCTGCAAGGACAGCCACGGGCTCATCGAGTTCGACGGCACCTGCCTGTACGAGTATGGCGATCCCCTGAAATGGGAGCACGCCGGATGGGGCACGCGGGTGTTTGACTTCGGCAAGCCCGAGGTGTGCAGCTTCCTGCTGTCCTCCGCGGCCTACTGGCTGCGGGAGTACCACATCGACGGCCTGCGGGTGGACGCGGTGGCGTCCATGCTGTATCTGGACTACGACCGGCAGGGCGGCGCGTGGCGTCCCAACTGCCATGGCGGGCGGGAGAATCTGGAGGCCATCGAGTTCCTGCGGGCGCTGAACCGCACGGCCTTTGCCGTAGATGGCAGCGCCCTGATGGTGGCGGAGGAGTCCACGGCCTGGCCGCTGGTGACGTACCCGCCGGAGCAGGGGGGACTGGGCTTCAACCTGAAGTGGAACATGGGCTGGATGAACGACCTGTGCCACTATCTGAAGATGGACCCCTATTTCCGCCAGTTCCACCACAAGGACGTGACCTTCTCCATGATCTACGCCTTTTCCGAGAACTACGTGCTGCCCCTGTCCCACGACGAGGTAGTACACATGAAAGGCTCCCTGCGGGGCAAGATGCCCGGCGACGACTGGCGGCAGCTGGCGGGCGTGCGGGGATTCTATGCCTACATGCTGTGTCACCCGGGAAAGAAGCTGCTGTTCATGGGCACGGAGCTGGGCCAGTGGCACGAGTGGGCGTTTCAGGGCCAGCTGGACTGGTATCTGCTGGACGACCCCGCCTGCCGCGGCACCCACGAGTGCATCCGCCAGCTGAACCGGCTGTACCGCCGGAACCGCAGCCTGTGGGAGAACGACCGCAGCTGGGACGGCTTTGAGTGGCTGGTGGCCGACGATAATCACAACAACGTGCTGGTGTTCCTGCGCCGCGACCGGAGGGGGCACGAGCTGATCTGCGCGGTGAACTTCGCGCCGGTGCCGTGGGAAAACTACCGCTTCGGCGTGCCGGACCATGCGTATTATGAGGAGATCTTCAACACGGACGATATCCGCTGGGGCGGCAGCGGCGTCTGCGCCGACGGCCCCATCGCCGTGGAGGCTGTCCCGTCCCACGGGCGGGAGCAGTCCATCGCTCTGACCATCCCGCCGCTGGGCGCGGTGATCCTGCGGGGCCACGGCAAACGGAAACGGAAAAAAGAGGAAGCAGGAGGTACGCAAGCATGAAGAAAGAATGTGTGGCCATGCTGCTGGCCGGCGGACAGGGAAGCAGACTCTACGTCCTGACCGGCAATATGGCCAAGCCCGCCGTCCCCTTCGGCGGCAAGTTCCGCATCATCGACTTTCCTCTGTCCAACTGCACCAACTCCGGCATCGACACGGTAGGCGTGCTCACCCAGTACCGCCCGCTGGAGCTGAACAGCTACATCGGCAGCGGCCAGCCCTGGGAGCTGGACCGCATGTCCGGCGGCGTCCACATCCTGCCGCCCTACCAGTCCGCCACCGGCGCCGTCTGGTATAAGGGCACGGCCAACGCCATCTACCAGAACCGCGGCTTTGTGGACCTGTACGATCCGGAGTACGTGCTGGTGCTGTCCGGCGACCACATCTATAAGATGGACTATTCCGACATGCTCCGCCGCCACAAGGAGGCCGGAGCTGCCTGCACCATCTCTGTCATGGAGGTGCCCTGGGAGGAGGCCAGCCGCTTCGGCATCATGTCCGTGGACGAGCAGGACCGCATCACCGAATTCGCCGAAAAGCCCAGGGAGCCCAAGAGTAATCTGGCGTCCATGGGCATCTATATCTTCACCTGGAGCAAGCTGAAGGCGTACCTCGCCGCCGATGAGGCGGACCCCAACAGCGACAACGACTTCGGCAAGAATATCATCCCTGCCATGCTCTCGGCGGGAGAGACCATGGCGGCCTACCGCTTCGAGGGCTACTGGAAGGATGTGGGCACGCTGGACTCCCTGTGGGACGCCAACATGGATATGCTGTCCCCGGGCTCGGGCCTGAACCTGCTGGACAAAAAGTGGCCCATCTACGGCCGCACCCCCAACTGCCCGCCCACGTTCGTGGGGCCGGAGGGCGACATCGGCAACAGCGCCGTGGCCAAGGGCTGCACCATTCTGGGCGAGGTGAAGAACACCGTCCTGAGCTACGGCTCCTCCGTGGCGGAGGGGGCGCAGGTGTCCTACTCCGTGGTGATGCCCAACGCCGTCATCGAGGCGGGAGCCAGGGTGTCCTATGCCATCGTGGGCGAGGGCTGCCATGTGGGGAAGAATGCGGTGGTGGGCGGCACCCCGGGCAGCGTGGACTTCGACCGCTGGGGCATTGCCGTGCTGGGACCCCACACCGCCGTCCCCGACGGCGGCGTGGTGGAGCCGAAAATGATGCTGGGAGCCAACGGCAAGGAGGTACGGCCATGAAAGGTATGCACGGGATCATCTTCTCCTATGAAAAGCGGACGGACCTGCGGGAGCTCATCGCCGACCGCATCCACGGATCCATCCCCTTTGCCGGAGACTATCGGGTCATCGACTTCGTGCTCTCCGCCATGGTCAACGCCGGTATCACAGACGTGGGCGTCATCATGCACGGCAAGTGCCAGTCCATGCTGGATCATCTGGGCTCCGGCAAGAGCTGGGATCTCAGCCGCAACCACGGCGGCCTGACGCTGCTGCCCGCCTTTGCCTACAACGAAAAGCGGGGCGCGGGCGGCCAGTACCGCGGCAAGGTGGAGGCCCTGGCCGGCGTCATGAACTACCTCAAGGGCATCCGGCAGGATTACGTGCTGCTGTCGGACAGCGATCTGGTCATCAACCTGCCGCTGGAGGACGTGCTGCGCCGCCATATCGACAGCGGCGCGGACATGACGGCGGTGTGTACCACCGTTCCGGGCGACGTGTCGGACACCTACTTCACGGTGAACGATTCCGGCCGCATCACCGACACCGTCTATGACGTGTTCGCCCCCATGGGCTGCCGCTGCCTGAATATGTTCGTTCTCAGCAAGGAACTGCTGCTGCAAATGGTGACGGAGTGCGCCAGCCGCAATCAGTTCAGCTTCCGCCGCAACATCCTGCGGGAGATGGGGAAGCGCTATCACTTCCACGCTTATGTCTACGATGGCTACGCCGCCCGCATCAACAGCGTCCAGAGCTATTACCAGCGCAGCATGGAGCTGCTGGACCCCGCCCTGCGGCAGGCCCTGTTCTGCCCTGAGCGTCCGGTGTACGGCAAGGAAAACGATTCCCCCTCCAGCTATATCGACCCCAGCGGCCCCTGCGTCAATTCCCTGATCGCCGACGGCTGCGACATTCAGGGCAGCGTGAAAAACTGCATTCTGTTCCGGAATGTGCGCATTGAAAAGGGGGCAAGCGTGGAAAACTGTATCCTGTTCAAGGATACGGTGGTGAAAAGCGGCGCCGTGCTGCGCAGCGTCATCACCGACAAATGCGTGACCGTGAGCGACAATGTGACGCTGATGGGTCACGAGCACTATCCCATCGTTATCGCCAAGGGCAGCACAGTCTGAGCGCTGCCGGAGAAAGGAGCTGCGGTATGAAGATCCTGTATGTGTCCAGTGAGGCATTCCCCTTCTGCAAGACCGGCGGACTGGCGGACGTGGCGGGCAGCCTGCCCTCTGCACTGGCCCGAAACGGCGACCAGGTGGCGGTGATCCTGCCGCTGTATGGCCAGATCGGCCAGCAGTGGCGGCAGCAGATGACCTTCCGCCGCTACATCTACGTGGACCTGGGCTGGCGTCACCAGTACTGCGGCCTGTTCTCACTGGAGAAGGACGGCGTGACATGGTACTTCGTGGACAACGAGCACTATTTCTGCCGCGGCGCGCTGTACGGCGAGTACGACGACGGCGAGCGCTTTGCCTTTTTCTGCAAGGCGGTCATCGACCTGCTGCCCAGTCTGGACTGGATGCCCGACATCCTCCACTGCAACGACTGGCAGACGGCGCTGGTGCCCATCTACCTCAAGGATGTCTGCACCCGCTGGGAGGCGGTGCGCCGCATCCGCACGGTGTTCACGATCCACAATATCGAGTATCAGGGACGCTACGGCGCGGACACCGTGGACCAGCTGTTCGGGCTGGACCGCGGCTGGTACAGCGACGGCACCCTCCAGATGGACGGCGATGTGAACCTGATGAAGGGCGCCATGCTGGTGTCCGACGCTGTTACCACCGTCAGCCCCACCTACGCCGCCCAGCTCCACGACGCCGCCTATGCCGAGGGTATGGAGGGCGTGGTGCGCATGATCGACGGGAAGTTCTCCGGCGTGGTGAACGGGCTGGACGTGGCGGGCTACGACCCCGCCCATGATCCCGCCCTGCCGGAGAATTACGGCGTGGACCACATGGTGGGCAAGGCCACCTGCAAGGCGTCTCTGCAAGCATCGCTGGGCCTTGCGCAGGAACCGGACACACCGCTGATGGGCATCGTCAGCCGTCTGGTGGGCCACAAGGGTCTGGATATCGTGGAGCAGGGGCTGGACGGCATCATGGCCACCGGCTGCCAGCTGGTGGTGCTGGGCAGGGGCGAGAGCCGCTACGAGGACTTCTTCCGCGGCAAGGCGTGGGAGTACGGCGGCCGCCTGTCGGCCCAGATCACCTATGCCGAGGATCTGGCCCGCCGCGTCTACGCGGGCTGCGACCTGTTCCTGATGCCCTCCCGCAGCGAGCCCTGCGGCCTGAGCCAGATGATCGCCATGCGCTACGGCGCGGTGCCCATCGTCCGCCGCACCGGCGGGCTGGCGGACACAGTGCGTTCCTGTCAGGTAGGGCAGGAGGACGGCACCGGCTACCTGTTCGAACGCTATGACGCCGGCGCCATGCTGGATGTCGTCGGGCAGGCCACCGGCCTGTACCGCGGCGACCGCGCCGGCTTCGATACCGTGCGGCGGCGGGGCATGACGGCGGACTTCAGCTGGGCCCGCAGCGCCGGCGAGTACCGCCATATCTACGAAAAACTGCTGGGCTGACGCCCGGCTGCTCATACGGAGGATCATTATTTATGACGTATACCAAAGATACCCTGAAAGAAGCCATTATCCAGAAGCTGCGCCTGAACTACGGCTGTACCGAGAAGCAGGCCACCGATGGCGAGATGATGAAGGCCTGCGCTATGGTGCTGCGGGACATTATGGCCGAGCACGGTGTGCAGACCCGCGAGAAGGCCGCCCATGAGGGCCAGCGGAAGGTACACTACCTGTCCATGGAATTCCTGATGGGCCGCAGCCTCATGAAAAACGCCTACAATCTGGAGCTGCTGGACGACCTGACCGCCGCCATCGACGAGTTGGGCTTCAAGGCCGCCGATATCTTCGAGATCGAGCCGGATGCCGGTCTGGGCAACGGCGGTCTGGGCCGTCTGGCCGCCTGCTATCTGGACAGCATGACCACGCTGGAGATCCCCGCCGCGGGCTACTCCATCTGCTACGAGCTGGGCATCTTCAAGCAGAAGATCGTGGAGGGCCAGCAGGTGGAGCTTCCGGACGACTGGATGCAGCTGGGCGACGCCTGGCTCCTGCCCAAGCTCCAGGAGGCGGAGGAGGTCCACTTCGGCGGCAAGGTCCGCACCCGCTGGGATAACGGCCACCTGATGGTGGTCCACGAGGACTATACCCGCGTTATGGCCGTGCCCTGCGACATGGAGATCGCCGGCTACGACACCGACCATGTCGACACCCTGCGCCTGTGGCAGGCCCGCAGCCCCAAGCCCATCGACATGAAGCTGTTCAGTCAGGGCCAGTACCTGCAGGCGTCGGAGGAGCGAGCCATGGCGGACGCTATCAGCCAGGTGCTCTATCCCGAGGACAACCACTACGAGGGCAAGTCCCTGCGCCTGAAGCAGCAGTATTTCTTCGTCTCCGCTACCATGCAGTCCATCACCCGCAAGCACATCGAGAACTACGGCACCCTGAAGAACTTCCACGAGAAGAACGTCATCCAGATCAACGACACCCACCCCGCGCTGGTGATCCCTGAGCTGATGCGCATCCTGGTGGACGACGCGGGCCTGGACTGGGACGAGGCGTGGCACATCGTCACCCACTGCGTGGCCTATACCAACCATACGGTGATGGCCGAGGCGCTGGAGGTCTGGCCGCAGCAGCTGTTTGAGACGCTGCTGCCCCGCATCTGGCAGATCCTGCAGGAGATCGCCCACCGCTGGCAGCGGCAGGTGGAGGACTATTTCCACGATCCCGCCAAGACCGCCAAGCTGGCCATCATCTGGGACGGCCACGTGCGCATGGCCAACCTGTGCCTGGCGGGTACCATGGCCGTCAACGGCGTATCGGCCCTGCACTCCGAGATCCTGCGCAAGGACGTGTTCAAGGAAGCCTGCCAGATGATGCCCGACAAGTTCAAGAACGTCACCAACGGCATCGACCACCGCCGCTGGCTGCCCCAGATCAACCGCGGCCTCAACGACCTGATCTGCGACCTCACCGGCGATGGCTACCTCACCCGTCCTCAGGAGCTGAAAAAGCTGGAGGCTTACGCCGACGACGCATCGGTGCTCCGGCGGCTGGAGGAGATCAAGCACCAGAATAAGCTGGCCTTCGCCACCTACGCCAGGAAGCAGCAGGGCGTGGTGCTGAACACCGACGCTATCTTCGACGTGCAGGTGAAGCGGCTTCACGAGTACAAGCGCCAGCTGCTGAACGTGCTGCACATCATCTATCTGTACCAGCGGCTTCAGGATGATCCCAACATGGATATGCGGCCCCAGACCTTCCTGTTCGGCGCCAAGGCCGCTCCGGGCTACGCCGTGGCCAAGCGCATCATCCACCTTATCAACTCCCTGGCCGCCCAGATCGACCGCGATCCCATCTGCAAGGACAAGCTGCAGGTGGTGTTCCTGGAGAACTACCGGGTCTCTCTGGCGGAGATGCTGATGCCCGCCAGCGAGGTGAGCCAGCAGATCTCCACCGCCGGCAAGGAGGCCAGCGGCACCGGAAATATGAAGTTTATGATGAACGGCGCCCTGACTGTGGGTACGCTGGACGGCGCCAACGTGGAGATGCACGAGGTGCTGGGAGATGAGAATATGTTCCTGTTCGGCCTGAAGGCCGATGAGGTGGCCCACCTGCGCCATACCTATGATCCCCAGCTGCTGTACCAGCGGGACCCTGTGCTGCGCCGCGTGGTGGATCAGCTCAAGACCGGCTTCGGCGACGGTGTCACCTACGAGGACATCTGGCAGCGGCTGGTAATGGGTGGGGACGGCCCCGCTGACCAGTATATGGTGCTGGCGGATTTCGCCGCCTACTGCGACGCCGAGGAGCGTATGAGCCGCACCTACGGCGACCGCGCACAGTGGAACCGTATGAGCCTGCTGAACATCGCCCGCAGCGGCATCTTCGCCGCCGATCGGGCCATCGCCCAGTATGCCGATACCATCTGGCACGTGCCGTATAAGAAATAAAGCCCGGAGAGGGGACCGCGCCGCGGTCCCCTCTTTTCTGTCACTTGACAGGCATGGTATACTAACATGGAGATTATATGGAAACACGAGGATACGGATATGGAAGTCACACAGGGCGCACCGTTTGAGAGCTTTGGCCTGTCAGAGGCCACCATGCGCGCCATTCGCAATAAGCACTATACCGTCAGCACGCCGGTACAGGCCGGCTGCATCCCGCCCATGCTGGCCGGGAAGGACGTCATCGCAAAAGCACCCACCGGTACCGGTAAGACCATGGCCTTCGGCATTCCCATCATTGAGCGCATCGACCCCGAGAGCGAGGCGGTGCAGGCCGTCATCCTGGCCCCCACCCGCGAGCTGGCCATGCAGATCACCGACGAGATGCGGGATATCGCCGTGTGCCACGAGGGCGTGCGCCTGGTCTGCCTCTACGGCGGCCAGCCCATCGGCAAGCAGATCGACGCCCTGAAGCGCCGTCCCCAGATCGTGGTGGCCACCCCGGGCCGCCTCAGCGACCACATGAAGCGCCGTACCGTGACGCTGAAGGATGTGACTACCGTGGTGCTGGACGAGGCGGACCGGATGCTGGATATGGGCTTTATCCACGATGTTACCCGCATTCTGGACAAGATCCCCAACCGCAGGAATCTGGGTATGTTCTCCGCCACCATCTCCCGGGAAGTCATGGACATCTCCTGGGTGTACCAGCGGGACCCCGAGGAGATCACGGTCCAGGCCACCAAGGAGAATAAGCCCGACATCCTCCAGTACCGGCTGGAGGTGCCGTCCGACGGCAAGGTGGACGCCATCGTGCGTATCCTGAACTGCGAGAATTACGAGCGGGTCATCTGCTTCTGCAACACCAAGGGCAGCACCGAGCGGCTCACCAAGTTCCTGCAGATGCGGGGCGTGGACGCCCAGTGCATCCACGGCGACATCCCCCAGCGCAAGCGGGAGGAGGTCATGCAGCGGTTCCGCGACGGAAAGCTCCGGGTGTTCGTGGCAACGGATGTGGCCAGCCGCGGCATCGACGTGGACGATGTGGACGCCGTGTTCAACTACGAGGTGCCGGAGGAGAACGAGTACTACGTCCACCGCATCGGCCGGACGGGCCGCGCCAAAAAGCACGGCGTGGCGTACACGCTGCTCAGCGACTTCCCCAGCCGTATGCGGCTGGACGACATCGCCCGCAACACCCGCAGCCAGATCACGCCTGCCGCAGTGGATGAAAACGGCCATGTGACCCCTACGGAGAAAAAGTGACCTATCACAAAAAGAAAGTCCTCCGCGCTCTGCGCGGAGGACTTTCTTTTTGCTTCAGGGGGCGTTACAGGACTGCTTTGATGGCGGCCAGCAGGTCGTCGTAGTGCTCAAAAGCGGGCAGCTGGGGATATTCAGCCTTGATCTTGTCCGTGGTGCGGAACAGGAAACCGTACTTGCTGTGGAGGATCATCTCCATATCGTTGTAGCTGTCGCCGCTGGCGATGGTGTCGTAGCCCATGGACTGAAGGGCCCTGACGGTGGTGAGCTTGGAGTGCTCGCACCGCATCAGATGACGGGAAATGTATCTGTTTTCGTCAATTTCCAGGGTATTGCACAACAAAGTGGGGTATCCGAGTTTCTTCATCAGGGGCATAGCGAACTGATCGAACGTGTCGCTGAGGATCACCACCTGGGCCACGCTGCGCAGCTCGTCCAGAAACTCTTTTGCGCCGGGAAGGGGGTCGATTTTGGCGATAACGTCCTGAATCTGATGCAATTTCAAACCTTTTTCGCGCAAGAGACTGATGCGCCAGCGCATGAGCTTGTCATAATCCGGCTCGTCGCGGGTGGTGCGTCGCAGCTCGGGGACGCCACTCTCCTCAGCAAAGGCGATCCAGAGCTCGGGAACCAGAACGCCCTCCATATCCAAGCATACAATATTCATAAAAGCGGCTCCTTTCTCACTTTTTCAGTACCTCTGCCAGCACATAGTCCAGCATGGCATCCTTGTCGATCACGTCCTTGTGCAGCACGGGACGGCCCTCCAGCCCTGCCAGATTCCGGGGGATGGGGACGCCGGAAATGCGGCAAAGCTCGTTCATCATGAAGAACTCATTTTCGCCCGTCTCCCGGCCCAGCGCAGACAGCACCGCAGCAGGGAATTTGTAGGGCGAGGCGGTGGACAGCACCACCGTCGGGGCACCGGTATCATGCAGTTCTTCGCTGAGCTGCTCCGCCACGGACCAGGCCACGGCGGTGTGGGGGTCGCAGAGATAGTGCTGCTCCCGCCACAGGCGGCCGATGACATCGGCGGCGCCCTTGTCGTCGCAGCAGCCGCAGGAGAAGTCCTGCTTCAGCTGGGCCAGCAGCCGGTCAGACAGCTGGTAGACGCCGTCCTCCCGCAGCTGACGCATCAGCTCCGCCACATAGGCGGGGTCGCGGGACAGCAGGAACAGCAGACGTTCCAGATTGCTGGACACCAGAATGTCCATGGAGGGGGAGGTGGTCTTGTAGAAGGGGCGGCGGCGGTCGTAGCGGCCGGTGGAGATGAACTCCGTCAGCACATCGTTGGCGTTGCTGGCGCAGACCAGACGGCCCACGGGCAGGCCCATGCACTTGGCAAAATAACCCGCCAGAATGTCGCCGAAGTTGCCGGTGGGCACCACGTAGTTCACCTTGTCGCCCACCCGGATACGGCCGCTTTTAACCAGATCCGCGTAGGAGCGGAAATAGTACACCACCTGGGGGGCCAGACGGCCGATGTTGATGGAGTTGGCGGAGGAGAGCATGGCTCCGTGAAGGTCCTTGCCCTGACAGGCGGCAAACACCTGCTTCACGCCGGTCTGGGCGTCGTCGAAGTTGCCGCGGACGGCGCAGACCTTCACGTTGTCACCTGTCTGGGTGGCCATCTGGGCCTGCTGGACGGCGGAGACGCCGCCCTCGGGGTAGAACACGATGATGCGGGTACCCTTCACGTCGTGGAAGCCCTCCAGCGCGGCCTTGCCGGTGTCGCCGGAGGTGGCGGTGAGAATGACCACGTCGCCGGTCATGCCCTCGGCTCTGGCGGCGGCGCCGATGAGGCGGGGCAGCACCGACAGGGCCACATCCTTGAAGGCGGAGGTGGGACCGTGGTACAGCTCCAGCACATAGCTGCCGCCCACGGGCACCAGCGGGGTCAGGTCCATGGTGGGGAACTTGCCGGCATAGCTCCGACGGACAATGTCATCCATATCGGAGAAGTCCGGCAGCAGTGCGGACAGGATCTTCGCGGCCATGTCCATGGTGTCCAGCTTCAGAGCGCCCTGCCAGTCAAAGTGCAGCTGGGCGGGATCACAGATATACAGGCCGCCGTCGGGGGCGATGCCCTCCAGCACTGCGTGGGTGGAGGGAGCGGTCAGGCCGGCGTTACGGGTACTATGGTACAGCATAGGAAAAGTCCTCCAAAATTTCTCTTGCATTTCTGATGACGCTATGATACACTGTCGCCAACAAAAAAGCAAGTGTTTTTATCTCACGGACAAATGCAAACAATTTGTCGCCATGATAAAAGTGCCGCTGCAAAAATTCCGGAAGTATGAGGCAAAAATATGTTGAAAGTATTGAAATTCGGCGGCTCGTCCATGGCGGACGAAAAACAGTTCGCCAAGGTACGGGACATTGTGAGGGCTGACGACAGCCGCCGCGTGGTGGTGGTCAGCGCCGCCGGTAAGCGGGACAAGAACGACCACAAGATCACGGACCTGCTGTATCTGTGCCACGCACATTTGCAGTACGGCGTCAGCTGCGACGGTATCTATGACATGATCTGCTCCCGCTATGTGGCCATCCGCGACGCGCTGGGGCTGAAGACCCCGCTGGAGGCGGAGTTTGCCGCCCTGCGGGAGAAGATGGACAAGGGCATCAGCGCCGATGAGCTGGTATCCCGCGGCGAGTACTTCGCGGCGGAGCTGATGGCGGACTATCTGGGCTTTGATTTTCTGGACAGCTCCCTGTGGCTGAAGTTCAAGCTGGACGGCACGGTAGACCAGGAGGCCAGCTATGAGAACCTGCGCCGCGCCGCGTCGGGCCGGAGGGTGGTCATTCCGGGATTCTACGGGGCCATGCCCGATGGCAGCGTCCACACGTTTTCCCGCGGCGGCAGCGACATCACCGGCGCGCTGGCCGCGGCGGCGCTGGACGCCGACGTGTACGAGAACTGGACGGATGTGTCCGGCTTCCTGATGGCGGACCCCAAGATCGTCAAGGACCCCAAGCCCATCGAGCGCATCACCTACGCCGAGCTCCGCGAGCTCAGCTATATCGGCGCACAGGTGCTCCACGAAGGCACGGTGTCGCCGGTGCGGGAGAAGAACATCCCCCTGAATATCCGCAACACCAACCAGCCGGAGCATCCGGGCACCATGATCCGGGAGACCTTCGAGGAGTCGGAGACGGAGCGCACCTCCGGCAGCATGATCACCGGCATCGCCGGCAAAAAGGGCTTCTCCGTCATCACCCTCACCAAGAACGGCATGTCCTCGGAGCTGGGGGCGGTGCGCCGCATCCTGGAGGTGCTGGAGCGGTACAACATCAATGTGGACTATCTGCCCTCCGGCATCGACAGCGTGTCGCTGGTGGTGGAGACCGGCAAGTCCTCACCTTATCTGTATCAGGCCATGGGCGACCTGGAGAAGGAGATAAAGCCCGACAGCCTGCACCTTACCGACGGCATGGCCATCGTGGCGGCCGTGGGCCGGAAGATGGCGTTCCAGCCCGGTTCTTCCGGCAAGATCTTCGGCAAGCTGGGTGAAAACGGCATCAACATCCGCATGATCACCCAGGGGCCGGAGGAACTGAACATTATCGTGGGCGTGGACGGAGCTGACTTTGAGAAGGCCATCCGCACGCTGTACGACAGCTTTGTGAAATAAAAAAGGAGGAGCTATCCATGAAACAGTATAAAGTTGCGATCCTGGGCGCCACCGGTGCGGTGGGCCGCGAGATGATGAAGATCCTGGCGGAGCGGGATTTCCCCGTGGCAGAGCTGCACCTGCTGGCGTCGGAACGGTCCGTGGGGCAGCTGCTGCCCTGGAAGGGACAGGACATCGCCGTGGAGCTGGCCTGCGATGAGGCCTTCAAGGGCATGGACATCGTGCTGGGCGCGGCGGAGAACGACATCGCCAAGAGGTTTGCGCCGGCCATCGTCAAGGCGGGGGCCGTGTTTGTGGACAACTCCAGCGCGTTCCGCATGGACCCCGACGTGCCGCTGGTCATTCCTGAAATCAACCCCGAGGACGCCAGAAAGCATCAGGGCATCATTGCCAACCCCAACTGCACCACCATCGTGTCGCTGGTGGCCATCAACGCCCTGAATCAGGACAGCCCCATCGAGAGCATCATCGCCTCCAGCTATCAGGCGGTGTCCGGCGCGGGAGCCGGCGGCCCCATCGAGCTGCTGAACGAGGTGGAGCGGCTGGGCCAGGGCGAGCCGGTGGAGCCCAAGGTGTTCCAGTACCAGATCGCCTATAACGTCATTCCCCAGATCGGCGGCGAGGCCTTCGAGGGCTACACCTCCGAGGAGATGAAGATGCAGAACGAGGGGCGCAAGATCATGCACCTGCCGGAGCTGAAGGTCAGCTGCACCTGCGTGCGGGTGCCGGTGGTGCGGAGCCACAGCGTGTCCATCGTGGTGCGAACCAGAGAGAAGATCTCCGTGGAGCGGGCGCGGCAGCTGATCGCGGCGGCACCGGGGTGCCGTCTGGTGGACGATCTGGCCAACAAGCGCTATCCCATGCCGCTGGAGACCAGCGATCAGGACCTGGTGTTCGTGGGCCGCATCCGCGACGACCTCACCAGCGACAACGGCCTGAACATCTGGTGCTGCGGCGATCAGGTGCGCAAGGGCGCGGCCACCAACGCCGTGCAGATCGCCCAGCTGCTGGTGCAGGAGTAAGGGAATATCGGACATCGAAAGTAAAGCCGCCTTCGGGCGGCTCAGCAAGCCGGAAAGTCCGCATGGGCTTCCCGGCTTGCTGCTTGCAAAATCGCAAAATCAGGGCAATTGCTGATTTTGCGATTTTGGCCGCTGCGGCGGGTGACGAAACGCGAAAGGGAACCCTGACGGTTCCCTTTCACACGATCCTTCCCTCCGAGACCTCTGGCCGGATGCACATTTGGGGGGACAGCTTTACTTTTTCGGCGAAACCGGATATAATGGCAGAAAACGACCCCACGGAGGAACAGCCTATGAGAAATTGGAGACGGGCGGCGGCGCTGCTGCTGGCCCTTTGTATGACGATGCTGCTGGCAGCCTGCGGCGAGGACCCCAACGATGAGGAGAAGCTGTCGGTGGTGATGACCGGCACGGTGCGGACTATGGACCCCGCTCAGGCGGTGACGCCGGCGGAGCGCACCGTGGTCAAGCATGTGTTTGAGAACCTGATGCGGCCCAGCGCCGAGGGCGCGGTTCACGCCGTGGCCCGCAGCTACACCGAGGAGACGGCGCTGGACGGCACGGTGACGTATACGTTCCAGCTGCGTACCGACGCGAAATGGTCTGACGGCAGCGCCGTTACGGCCGGCGACTTCGTGTACGCCTGGCGGCGGCTGGTGGATCCTGAGACCAACAGCCCCAACGCCGATGCACTGGCCATGGTGGCGGGGTACGACAAGGCGGTGCTGGGCGATACCGAGGCGCTGCAGGTGTCGGCACCGGACGACCACACGCTGGTGGTGGTGCTCAGCGGCAGCTACCCGTCGTTCATCGAGAGCACCTGCACGTCGGCAGTCACCATGCCGGTGCAGGAGAAGGCGGTGACGGGCCACGACAACTGGAGCGTCAGCAGCCTGTGGTTCATGGGCAACGGCGCCTACGAGCGCACCGGCGACTGGAGCGACAGTACGCGGCTGACGCTGCACACCCGTGCGGCGTACTACGACGTGAAGCGGCTGGGGCCGGACCGCATCGACATCCAATTGAAGGACCGGCAGGCGGCGGACGCCAGTGCCGGAAAGGTAGATATCGTCATCGGGGCCGGCGGGGAGGACGCCCAGCAGGGCGGCGACCCCACGGTGGGCATCCTGCTGTTGAACCAGATGGCCACCAGCATGAGCCGCAGTGAGCTGCGGCGGGCGCTGAGCCTGGTCATCGACCGCAATGCGGTGGCGGAGGCCATGGGGCAGGACTACACGGCGGCGGAGGGACTGGTGCCCTACGGCATCCTTACCGCCAGCGGGGAGGAGTTCCGCGTGATCAACGGCACACGGATCGACAACGATCCGGACAAGTACGAGGAGCGGTGTCAGGGTGCGCTGGCGCTGCTGCGGCAGGCGGGGTACAGCAACGCCGTGAGCCTCAGCGCGCTGGACACGGTGACGCTGGCATATGACCGGACATCGACCCAGGCTCAGGCGGCCCAGCAGCTCCAGCAGCTCTGGGAGGCACGGCTGGGCATCAAGGTGCAGCTGGTGGGGCTGGAGAGCTTCGAGCTGAAGCAGCGGCTGGCGAACGGCGAGTTCGTGATCGCGCTGATGGAGATGACGGCCTGCAACAACGATGCGGCTGCCTATCTGGACCCCTGGCGCAGTACGGACATGCGAAACTACGGCATGCTGTACCTCAACGCCTACGACATTCTGATGAAGATCGCGGCCACCAGCAATTCCCAGGAGGCGGAGGACGCCTACCTGCGGGATGCAGAGCAGCTGCTGCTGGAGACGGGGTACGTCATCCCGCTGTACGGCAGGACGCAGCCCTGCGTCATCCGCGACGGCGTGCTGGGCGCGGTGCCCGACGGGCTGGGGAACTGGTACTTCGGCGGCGTGACCCGCGCGTCATAAGGAAGATAGAAGCAAGCACCCCGCAGGCATTGCCTGCGGGGTGCTTGCTTCGTGCGGGATGATGCGTGTGTCTGCGGGGTGCTGTTTGCGTGTGGCGGAGATGTTATTTGCGGCGGGCGGAGTCCACCACCACAGCCTGGGCGCGGGCCAGCTTCAGGTCGTGGCGCAGGCGCAGAGGCGGCAGCTGCTGGCGCAGCAGGTCGCGGGACAGCTGGTACTGGGCGGAGAGCTCCGCGTACTTCTGCTCCACGTCGTCGTCGGTGACGTCGATACCCTCCAGACGGGCGATCTCCGTCATGGCCAGCTCAAAGCGGGCGGCGCCGGCGGCCTGCTCCCGCGCGTGGGCGCGGAGGTCCTCCATGGAGGTGCCGCTGGACTCCAGATACTGCTCCAGCTGCACACCCTGACCCTCCAGATGGCCGCGCAGCTCCTGAATAAGGCCGTCCAGCTGGTTTTCCACCATGGCGTCGGGCAGCTCGACCTCCATGCCTGCCAGCACCTGACCGATCAGGTCGTTGGCGAACTGCTCTGCGGCCTCCGACTGTTTTTGGGCCACCGCCTGCTCCATGACGCTGCGGCGCAGGTGGGACAGCTCCTCAAAGCCCTGCGCCCTGGCAAATGCGTCGTCCAGCGTGGGCATGGAGCGGCGGGTGATCTCATGGACCTTGATGTGGAACGTGGCGTCCTTGCCCGCCAGCTCCGGCGTGTAGGCGGTGGGGAAGGTCACATGGATATCTCGCTCCTCGCCTGTACGGGCGCCGGCCACCTGCTCCTCAAAGCCGGGGATGAAATAGCCGCTGCCCAGCAGCAGGGGATAGCTCTCACCCTTGCCGCCCTCGAAGGCCACACCGTCCACGAAGCCCTCAAAGTCCAGCACCACCTCGTCGCCCATGGCGGCACGGTCGGGATGCTCCTCGGTCATGTGGGCGCGGGCGTACTCCTCCAGCGCGGCCTGGGTGTCCTCCTCGGACAGCTCCGCCTGGGGGTACACGGCGCTGAGGCCCTTGTACTGGCCCAGCTTTACCTCGGGGTACAGGTCGATGAGAGCGGTAAAGGTGAAGCCATCCGGGCCAATGTCCTCCACCGTCAGGGTGGGGGTGCCGGCGATGGAGATGTCCTCCTGTCCGATGGCATCCACCAGCGCCTGGGGATACGTCTCGTTGACGGCCTCCTGATACAGGAAACCGCTGCCGTAGACGGCCTCGATCTTCTCACGGGTGGGTTCGCCCTCCACGGGGCACAGGGCCTTGATGCCGTTGTAGCAGTGCATCAGCGCGTCCTGCCATGTGCCGCGGTCCACGGCTACGGTCAGGCGCACCTGGCGGTTTTCCGGAATGTTCTCGCGTTTTTTGATCTCCATGGGAGGTCCTCCTTCTTTCGGCAAAAGCTGCCTGTTATCATCAGTATACTATACCCACCGGCGGATGGCAAGCCTGTCAGACACTTCCGGGAGAATGACGGATTTGTAAAATTATTGTGACATTTATCACAAAACGGTTGCCTGCGGCGGGGGCATCTGCTACAATACGGGACACGACTATCATCCTGTGGGAGGTTTCTATGCAGCGCATCAAGACGTTTATCCACGACCATCCGCACATATGGTGGGGGCTGTTTCTGCCTGTCTATCTGGGCATATTCTTCACCATTGAGCACTTTATCACCGACAACTACTGGGCTACCCAGCTGCCCATCGACTACAAGATCCCGTTTCTGGAGGGCTTTGCCCCCATCTACGCCAGCTGGAGCGTACTGCTGTTTATTCTGGGCATCTACCTCATCCTCAAGGATGGCGAGGGCTTCCGGCGGTACATGTGGAGCATCATGATCACGTTTCTGTTCAGCACGCTCATCTGCGCCCTGATCCCCAACGGGCAGGACCTGCGGCCCGCTGTGATGCCCAGGGACAACATCTTCTGCGATCTGGTGGCCTACACCTACTCACTGGACACCAACACCAACGTGTTCCCCAGCGTCCACGTGGTGGGCGTCATTGACGCATGGTTCGCCATATGGCACACCAGAGGGCTGAAGAAGCGGGCGTGGCGGTGGAGCACTGCGGTGTACGGCGTTCTGGTCATCGCATCCACCATGTTCATCAAGCAGCATGCGGTCATCGACGTGCTGGCGGGCCTTGTGGTGGGATTTCTGGGCAACTATATCGTATACGGTATCATAGGCAGGCGGCGGGACCGCCGCCTGCGAAGGGAGGCGTAAAAGCGATGGAGATCGGCGCATCCCCGCTGTTCCGCGGGATCAGCGAGGAGTCCCAGCAGGCCATGCGTACCTGCTTTGACATGCGGGAGGTCAGCTTCCGCGCCGACGAGGTGATATACGACTTTGGCGCGGGGCGGAACATGGTGGGCGTGCTGGCGGAGGGCGCAGCGGTCATCGAGCGCATCGACCAGCAGGGAAGCCGCACCATTCTGGAGCGGCTGGAGAGCGGCGGCGTGTTCGGGGAGATGCTGATGTTCGAGAATGTGGCCGGCGACAGCATCACCGTGGTGGCGGAGACCGCCTGCCGCGTGTGGTTCATGGCCGCCGACCAGGTGACGAAGCGGTGCGAAAAAGCCTGCACCCACCACACACAGGTGGTGGAGAACATGTTCCAGCTGGTGGCAGAGAAGGCTACGTCTCTGTATGAGCGGGTAGAGGTGCTGAGCCGCCGCAGCATACGGGACAAGCTGATGTGCTATTTCTCGCTGATGGCCGCCAAAAACCGCAGCGGGGAGTTCTTGCTGCCGTTTTCCCTCAGTGCGCTGGCGGACTATATCTCCACGGACCGCAGCGCCATGATGCGGGAGCTGAAGAAGATGCGGCAGGAGGAACTGGTGGATGTCCATGGCCGGAAAGTCCTGCTGCAGCAGGGGGTCTGAGCCGTTTTCCGGCAAATGAAGATTGACGGGTCTGCCGGTTGGTGTTACAATAAAGCGGAGAACGGATATGCCGTGACAGTGATCCACTATGCCGGACACCGAACATTAGAGAAGAAGGAGCCGTGATGTATGTATCGCATCGTTAGAAAAGAAGCGCTGAAGCCCACTGTGATCCTGTACGAGATCGAAGCGCCTATGGTCGCCAAGAAGGCGGAGCCGGGCCAGTTCATTATCCTGCGTGTGGATGAGAAGGGCGAGCGCATCCCCATTACGATCCACGACTATGACCGCGAGAAGGGCACCGTGACCATTATCGTCCAGACCGTGGGCGCCACCACCGAGAAGCTGAGCCACAAGCAGCAGGGCGACTGTCTCCACGATTTCGTGGGTCCCCTGGGCCGCCCCACCGAGACGGAGGGCAAGAAGAAGGTCTGTGTCGTCGGCGGCGGCGTAGGCTGCGCCATCGCCTACCCCGTGCTGAAGAAGTTCCATGACTGCGGCGCAGAGGTCCACGCTGTGGTGGGCTTCAAGAGCAAGGACGTGGTCATTCTGGAGGATAAGTTCAAGGCGGTTTCCTCTGTGCTGAAGGTCTGCACCGACGACGGCTCCTACGGCCAGAAGGGCCTTGTTACCGAGGCGCTGAAGCAGCTGCTGGACGAGGGCAATCAGTATGACGAGATCTTCGCCATCGGCCCCATGGTCATGATGAAGTTCGTCTGTAAGACCACCGAGCCCTACGGCGTGCCCACCACCGTGTCCATGAGCCCCATCATGATCGACGGCACCGGCATGTGCGGCGGCTGCCGCCTTACCGTGGGCGGCGAGACCCGTTTCGCCTGCGTGGACGGCCCCGACTTCGACGGCCACAAGGTGGACTGGGATCTGGCTGTGAAGCGCAACCAGATGTACCACGACTTCGAGGTGCATAAGCACGAGGAAGTCTGCAATCTGTTCAAGCAGGAGGTAAAGTAAGATGGCTGGCAAGATCAACATGCGTTTGGATAAGAACGAGATGCCTTCTCAGGACCCTCAGGTCCGCAACAAGAACTTCCTCGAGGTGGCGCTGGGCTACACTGAGGAGCAGGCGCTGGACGAGGCCGCCCGCTGCCTGAACTGTAAGAACCATCCCTGCGTGGACGGCTGTCCCGTCAACGTGCGCATCCCCGAGTTTATTCAGAAGATCGTGGAGAAGGACTATGAGGGCGCATATCAGGTCATCCATCAGACCAGCTCCCTGCCCGCCGTGTGCGGCCGTGTATGTCCCCAGGAGAGCCAGTGCGAGATGCACTGCGTCCGCGGCAAGAAGGGCGATCCCGTGGGCATCGGCCGTCTGGAGCGCTTCGTGGCCGACTGGCACAACGCCCACAGCACCGAGGCCGCTGCCAAGCCCGAGAGCAACGGCCACAAGGTGGCGGTCATCGGCTCCGGCCCCGCGGGCCTGACCTGCGCCGGCGACCTGGCCAAGAAGGGCTATGAGGTCACGGTATTTGAGGCACTGCATCTGGCCGGCGGCGTGCTGGTGTACGGCATCCCCGAGTTCCGTCTGCCCAAGGCTATCGTCCAGAAGGAAGTGGACGGTCTGAAGGCCATGGGCGTGAAGGTGGAGACCAACACCGTGGTGGGCCGCACCATCACCATCGACGAGCTCATGGAGGAGAACGGATTTGAGGCCGTGTTTATCGGCTCCGGCGCCGGTCTGCCCATGTTCATGAACATCCCCGGCGAGAACCTGAAGGGCGTCTACTCCGCCAACGAATTCCTGACCCGCATCAACCTGATGAAGGCGTATCTGCCCGACAGCGACACGCCCATCATGGATCTGAAGGGCAAGACCGTGGCCGTCGTCGGCGGCGGCAACGTGGCTATGGACGCAGCCCGCTGCTCCAAGCGCCTGGGCGCCGAGGTGTACGTGGTGTACCGCCGCGGTATGGAGGAGCTTCCCGCCCGTCATGAGGAGGTGGAGCACGCCATCGAGGAGGGCGTCATCTTCAAGACGCTGAACAATCCCGTGCAGATCAACGGCGATGAGCAGGACTGCGTGAAGTCCATGACCTGCGTGGAGATGGAGCTGGGTGAGCCGGACGCCTCCGGCCGCCGCCGTCCCGTGGAGAAGAAGGGCAGCGAGTTCGACCTGCCGGTGGACGCTGTCATCATGTCTCTGGGCACCAGCCCCAACCCGCTGATCAAGTCCACCACCAAGGGCCTGGAGGTCAACAAGAAGGGCGGCATCATCGTCAACGAGGAGGGCCTTACCTCCCGTCAGGCCGTGTACGCCGGCGGCGATGCCGTCACCGGTGCGGCTACCGTCATTCTGGCCATGGGCGCAGGCAAGCTGGGCGCCAAGTCCATCGACGAGTACCTGAGCGCCAAATAAAAGGGACTACATACGGCCCGCCCTCGGCGAACAGCCGTAGGGCGGGCTTTGTACCGCCGAGAACAGGAGGAGCACCGTGGCGAATTTCACGAAGCAGGCCATCAAGGCGTCGTTCATGAAGCTGCTGAACCAGAAGCCGCTGAGTAAGATCAGCGTCCGCGACATCGTGGAGGACTGCGGTATCAACCGCAACTCCTTCTATTACCACTTTCAGGATATTCCCTCCCTGCTGGGGGAGATCGTGACGGAGCAGACCGATGAGCTGATCCGGCAGTACCCGACCATCTCCTCCATGGAGGAATGCTTCTCCGTGGCGTTCCACACGGCACGGGAGAACCGCCGCGCTGTGATGCACATTTTCAACTCCGCCAATCGGGATATGTTCCTGCAGGACACCATGCGGCTGTGCGAGTACGTGGTGGATACGTATCTTACCACCGTGTTCTCCGATGCCAGCATCTCCGGCGGCGACCGGCGGGTGGTGGTGCAGTTCATGAAGTGCCAGCTGTTCGGCGTGTGGATCGACTGGGTCAGCGGCGGCATGAAGGAGGAGTCATTGAGCGACCTGCAGCGGATGCTCCAGCTGTGCCGCGGCGTGCCGGAGCTTATCGTGGCTCACAGCAACAACCGGCAGCTGTGAGCAGCGACAGACAAACGGCCCGCTTTGCCCAAAAACCAGACGTATACAGAGAGATGTCCGAATTTCGGGCATCTCTTTTTTCTGCCCGTACCGCAGAGCGCGGCGGCGCGGTATCATGGGGCATGACAAAAAGAAAGGCGCGGAACGCGCGAAGGGAGATGCAAGTTGTGCGGAATGTGAGATCAACGGGGCCGTTGTGGGCCGTGAAAACCGGATATATCGTGGTGTCGGTGCTGTTCTGCGTGCTGGGCGCGGTGCTGCTGGTGATGTCGGAGCGGTGCGTGCCGTGGATCGGCAGGGCGCTGGGCATCGGCATGGTGGTGTGCGGGGCCATCAAGCTGGGCGGATACTTCTCCAAGGATCTGTTCCGGCTGGCGTTTCAGTACGACCTGGCCTTCGGGAGCCTGCTCATCGCTGTGGGCGTCATCGCCCTGTGCCACCCCGGGGAGGCCATGAGCTTTTTGTGCGTGATGTTTGGTATCCCCGTGCTGGCGGACGGCCTGTTCAAGATCCAGATCGCCGTGGACGCCAGGCGATTCGGTATTCCCCAGTGGTGGCTGGTACTGGCGCTGGCAGTGCTCACAGGCGTCATCGGACTGCTGCTGGTGCTGCGGCCCACCGAGGGGGCTCAGGCACTGGTGATGCTGATGGGCGTGTCGCTGCTGCTGGACGGTGCGCTGAACCTCAGCGTGGCGCTGTGCGCCGTGAAGGTGGTGCGGCATCAGCAGCCGGACATTATTGAGACAGATGACTTCGAGATCGAGTGAGAGAAAAAAGGGAAAGAGTACCGGCGCACCGCAGGGTGCGCCGGTACTCTTTTTGCGCAGGAGGAGAGCGTTTTGTGCGCGAACAGGGGACGGATATCCAATTTTGTAAAAAGGACCGTGATTTTGCCGAAAAGTAAAAAACCATTAGAAAGTGCTTGCGCAGGCGGTGGCTGCATGGTACTATAATGGCATATATGCCAGAAATAGAAGGGGGGGTGGTCTCCATGGCGCTGACCAACGCCAGTCTGCCGGCCAAGCGCCGGATACTGGCCGTATGTGTCAAGCTGTTTTTGGAACAGGGCTACAAACGGACCACGGTGGCGGAGATCGTCCGGAAGGCGGGGGTCTCCAACAGCAGCTTCCAGAACATCTTCCGCGCCAAGGACGGCGTACTGTCGGAGCTGGTGGCGTTCATGTTTTCCGGCCAGTTCGGGGCGGCCCGCAGCGTGGCCGGCGGCACGCTGCCGCCGGTGTTCGTGTACGCGGCGGAGACGGCCATCCAGCTGACGCTGACGGAGCTCAACGAGAACCTGCGGGAGATCTACATCGAGGCCTATACCCAGAAGGAGGCGTCGGAGTACATCTTCCGCGAGACAGCCCGAGAGCTGTACGACATCTTCGGACCGTACCAGCCGCAGCTGACGGCAGAGGATTTCTACATGCTGGAGCTGGGGTCGGCGGGACTGATGCGGGGCTATATGGCCCGGCCCTGCGGCGGAGCGCTGACGCTGGAGAAGAAGCTGGAGTGCTTTTTGACACTGAGCCTGCGGGGCTACGGGGTGCCGGAGCAGGAGATCCAGCAGGCGCTGGCCTTCCTGCGGACCATGGATCTGCGGGCCGTGGGCCAGCGTACCATAGAGAGACTGTTTCACGCGCTGGAGATGCGCTACGACTTTCAACTGGGGGCCGCGTCCTGCGGCGAAAGGGAGGAGAACACATGAGGAAACGATTGGTAAGCATCCTGATGGCACTGTGCATGGCGGTGAGCCTGCTGCCGGTGCAGGCGCTGGCGGCGGACGACGCCTACACCGTGGGCGAGGACACCCGGGCGAAGGTCCGGCTCTACAGCGGCAGCCTGGTTCCGGAGGAGAATTGCGCTACGCTGACACTGGCCGATGGGACCGTCACGGTATACATCCACACAGAGGAGCGTTTGCCGGTGGTGCTGGCGGATACCAGTGGGAAATACGTGGGAGGCGATCTGACCATCTATCAGAACGTCTCGAAGCCTCTGACCGTCCACAAGGCGGCGAAAAGCATCACCGTGGCTGACGGGAAACGGGTGAGCGAGCTTATCATCGCCGGTGACGCCAATGTCACCATCACCGGCGGCCGGTACAGCAAGGTCACGGTGGAGACCGGCGGCGTGCTGCAGCTGCGGGGCGGCGCGGTGGACAGCCTGATCATCAAGTCCGAGGGGCATGTGAGCGTGATGGACAGTATCGTGAACAGCGTGACCAGGGAGGACGGCGCGCATTTCCTCGGCACTGCTGACCGCGAGGTCACCACGGCGCAGGGACTGGCCGCCGCGCTGGCGGACAGCGAGGTGAGCAAGGTGATCCTGACGGCGGACGTGCAGCTCACGGGAAGCCGACTGGATGTCAGCCGGTACGTGCCCGTGGACCTGAACGGCCACGTGCTCCGGAGCAACGGCAGCAACATCGTGTTCTGGGTCGGGAACGGCGGCTATCTGGAGCTGAATGACAGCGATCCGGGGAGCACGCACAGCGACTTCTCCGTCAAGGGCGGCATCATCACCGGCGGTAAGGTCCCCGCCATGGGCAGCGCCTTCGCCGGCGGCGTGGTGGTGAACGCCGGCGGCAGATTTACCATGAACGGCGGCACCATCATGGGCTGCTCCAGCCCCTTCTACGGCGCCAGAGACGCGGGCGGCGTGTACGTGTATAACGGGGGTATATTTACCATGAAGGGCGGCACCATCCGCGACTGCTCGGCCGGAGGTCTGCTGGGCGCGGGCGGCGTTTTCAATGAAGGAACCATGTACGCCGACGGCGGCACCATTCGGGACTGCGGCGGCAGCGCCGGTGTCGTCAACGAGGGCACCATCGACGCCAGCTACAACGCCGAGCGCACGGTGTTCCTGACCAGCGTCAGCGGCGGAGGCACCATCAAGGCCAGCGCCAAGTGCCAGGTCACGTTCCTGACCATGTACGGCAGCACCGATGGGACGCGGCGGGTGCTGCGGGGACAGGCAGTCTCCCGTCCTGCCGACCCTACCAGCGAGGGACACGAGCTGCTGGGCTGGCGGCTGAACGGTGCCGACGTGTATGACTTCTCCGCCCCTGTGATGGGGGATCTGATCCTAATGGCGTGGTGGGGCCGCAGCCTGAGCGGCAGCGGTACGGCGGAGGAGCCTTATCAGATCGGAAATGCGGAGGAGCTGGTGGTGTTCAGGGATATCGTCAACGGCGCCAACGGGCGGAAGCTGAACAGCGATGCCTGCGCCGTGCTGACGGCGGGCATCGTACTGAACGACGGCACCTTCGATGAAAACGGCAGGTATACCAAGGGCGAGAGCGGCATGTGGCTGTCTGATTGGACACCCATGGGGCAGTATGAGCGGATATCCACGGCGCCGGAAGGCTACGGCGGCACGTTTGACGGGCAGGGCCACACCATCAAGGGGCTGTATGTATCGACAAATGCCGAGAATACCCACGCAAGCGGGCTGTTCGCCCAGCTGACGGGCAGCGCCGTTGTGCAGAACGTCACCGTGACGGGCTATATCTATGTCCGCGGTGAGGGCGGAGGCGCTGTGGGCGGTATCGCAGGCGCGGCCAACGGCGCGGCGATCCGGAACTGCCGGAACCTCTGCGATATTCTCCTCAATAAGGTGGACGGCTCCTTGGGCAGGGTCCAGATCAATGCCGGAGGAATTGCCGGTTTCAGCAGCGGGACCATCGAGAATTGCCGGAATGACGGTACCCTCCGCACCATCGCGCCTAACGACGACATCGGCACCATGGGCCGCGTGGGCGGCATCGTCGGCATGAGCGACAGGGGAACGATACGGGGCTGCGTGAATACCGGGACCATCAGCGGCGGCATCAGCAGAGATCCGGAGGGCCGCCATGGCATGGGCGGTATTCTGGGCGTGAGCTTCGACGCGTCCCTGATCCAGGACTGCTATAACACGGGCAGCATCCAGGAGGAGGGCCGGTACGGCAGCAGCGTCAATGTGGCGGGCGGCATCGTCGGCGACATGCGGGACGGCTTTACCACGGCCACCATCCGGAACTGCTATAACGTGGGTGAGATCACCGGCGGCGGCAGCATCTCCAATGAGGGCATCGTGGAGAACTGCTGGTATCTGACGGGCGGCAGCGGCAGCGGTACAGCCAAGGCCGCCGCGGCCTTTGCCGACGGCACGGTGCTGCAGGCGCTGATCGCGGGGCGCGGTGACGACGCGCACCCGTGGGACACCGACTGCGGCAGCAAGCGGCTGGCGGAGAACGGTATGCGCATTCCGGTGCTGGCGTGGCAGGGGCTGGAGACGGTGCATTCCGGCGGTACGGCCACCTGCCTCGAGCCGGCGGCGTGCGATTACTGCGGCAGGAGCTACGGCGACATTGATCCCGACAACCATGCGTCCGGCGGGGAGGAGCAGTGGATCACCACGGCGGACAGCCATCTGAAGAAGTGGAGCTGCTGCGGCGCTGTGACCGTGGCGGAGAGCGGCCATGACTGGGCCGGCGGCGCGTGCCGCGACTGCGGCTACGCCTGCCTGCACAGCGGCGCGGCGGATGACGGCGACTGCACCACGGCGGTGGTGTGCGCCGTGTGCGGCGATACCGTCACGGCGGCAAAGAGCGGCCATACGTGGGGCGCGTGGACATCCGACGGGAACGACCGGCACACCCGCAGGTGTACCGTGAACGGCTGCCGGCAGTCGGAGACGGCGAGGTGCAGCGGCGGTACGGCCACCTGCGTGGAGCGGGCGGTGTGCGCCGCCTGCGGGGCGGCCTACGGCGCGGTGGACAACAAGAACCATACGGCGCTGGTGAAGGTGAACGGCCGTCCGGCCACGCCGACACAGGTGGGATATGTCACCTGCTGGACATGTGAGGACTGCGGCCGGTACTTCCGCGACGCGGCGGGCACCCAGGAGATCCGCAAGGAGGACGCCAGCATCGGTAAGGTAGAGGCTGCCGGCGCCTCCGGCGGCGTGCAGTCGGCGCGGACCGCGGATGAGGGCGCCGTGGGCCTGTGGATCGCCGCGGCCAGTGGCGCGGCGATGGCCCTGGCAGGCGCTGCCATCCGCCGCAGGCGGCGGCACGCGGAGTGAGCGCCCGGCAAATTTTGATACCGAGCCATTGGGAGGGATAGAACAAAGACCGCACCGGCAGGAGGCCGGTGCGGTCTTTGCGTGTTTTCAGTTCAGGTCAGCGGGCGCGCTGCGCCTCCTGGGCCACGCGCATCAGCCAGTCCAATGCCGCCAGCGGATAGCGGCCCTGGGCCGTCTCGCCGGTGAGCATCAGGCAGTCCGCACCGTCCAGTACGGCGTTGTAGATGTCCAGCACCTCGGCGCGGGTGGGGGTGGGATGGTCGATCATGCTGTGAAGCAGCTGAGTCACCACCAGAAACGGCTTGCGGCGGCTGCGGCACAGGGCGGCGATGTGCTTCTGGGCGGCGGGCAGCTGCTCCAGAGGAAGGCTGCTGCCCAGATCGCCCCGGGCGATGGTGACCACGTCGCAAAGGTCCATCCAGTCCGGAAGGGCGTCCAGCCCCGTCTGATCCTCCACCTTGGCGAACAGCTCCGCGTGGGCAAGGCCGTTCTCCGCCATGGCCTGCCGCACAGTGCGGAGGTCATCGGCGCTGCGGACGAAGGGCTGCATGACGGCGCTGACGCCCAGCGCCGCGGCCTGGGCCAGATCCGCGAGGTCTGCCTCACACAGGGCGGGGCGGTGCAGCTCCGTGCCCTCCGGCGTCAGGCTCTTGTGGCCGGTGAGGACGCCGCCGCGGGTGACGCGGCACCGCCCGCCGTCCAGCACGGTCAGGGCCATAGCCCCATCGTCCAGCAGGACGGTCATGCCGGGCACCAGCGCCGCCAGCACATCTTTTTCCACAGGGATATCCGCGCCCAGCGTCACGGCCTCGCCCGCCGTCAGCGTCAGCGGGGAGGGGAGAGCACCGATGCGCACCTCCGGCCCGCGGAGGTCGATCATCAGCTGGGCGGCCAGACCGGTGGAGCGCTCCGCATCGTGGAGGGCGTCGATCCAGTCGCGGCGGGCGGCCAGCATCGTGTGGGACACGTTGAGCCGGAAGCCGGAGACGCCGCGGCGCAGCAGTGCGGCCAGCGCGGACGCTTCGCAGCAGGCGGGGCCCAGTGTGGCGTAATATCTCATGGGGTGTTCTCCTTTGGCATATTTTCCGGATGGAAGTGGTCGTAGACGGCGCGGGCGGCGGGCTTGGGCAGCACCTCCTCCAGCTGGAGGAGCTCTGCGGCGCGAATGGCCTTGACGGTGCCGAACCGCTGCAAAAGCAGCCTCTTGCGGGCCTCGCCCACGCCGGCGATGCCGTCCAGCTGGGAGCGGTAGGCGTTTTTGGCGTGCTTCTGGTGGTGGTAGGTGATGGCGAAGCGGTGGACCTCCTCCTGCACCCGCCCGATCAGGGCGAACAGGGCGGGGGGCGTCTGGATGCCGATCTCCATGCCCTGCGCCGTTACCAGCGCGCGGGTGCGGTGACGGTCGTCCTTCACCATGCCCAGAACCGGCACGGAGAGGTGCAGCTTAGCCGCCACCTCCTCGGCCACCCGAGCGTGCTGGACGCCTCCGTCGATGAGCAGCAGGTCGGGGAGGGGGGAGAATTTTCCGTCGCCGTCCAGATACCGGCGGAACCGGCGCTCCAGTACCTCCGCCATGGCGCCGTAGTCATCGGGACCGCCGCAGCTCTGGATCTGAAAGCGGCGGTAGTCCCGCTTCAGGGGCCGTCCATCCACGAATACCACCATGCTGGCCACCTGATCGGCGCCGCCGGTGTGGGAGATGTCGTAGCTCTCCATGCGGCGGGGCAGCACCGGCAGGCCGGCCAGCTCCTGTAAAAGCCGGAGGATACCGGCGGTGCGCTCGGCGTCGGAGGTGACGCGCTCCACCTCTTCTTTGGCGTTGCGGCAGGCGATGTCCAGCAGCTCCCGCCGCTGGCCCCGCTGTGGGACGCGGAGGGTGACGGTGTGGCCGCAGCGCTCCGTCAGCAGGGCGGACAGGGTGTCCATATCCTCCACCGGCAGAGGCAGCAGGATCTCACGGGGCAGCAGTTCGCGGTCCAGATAGTACTGGGGCACCACGGCACCCAGCAGGGCGGCATCGTCCTCGGCGGCGGGCAGTACCTCCACGCGGCGGCCCAGCAGGTCGCCGTTTTCGATGTGCAGCACGGCGCAGCCGGCACGGGCCGGGCCGGTGTGTACGCCCCAGACATCGGTGTCGGCGCAGATGCCGGCGATGACCTTCTGGTTCTTGGACAGCACCGACAGGGCGCGGATGCGGTCACGCAGGGCGGCGGCCTGCTCGAAGTCCAGAGCTTCGGCGGCGGCGGTCATCTGTGCGGTGAGCTCTGCCGTCACCTGCCGCAGCCGCCCCTCGAACAGCCGCACCGCCTGGGCGATGCGGCGCCGGTACTCGGCGGCATCGGGGCCGTCAGGACGGCAGAAGCCGTCGCACCGGCCGATGTGGTGGTTGAGGCAGGGCCGCTCCTTGCCGATGTCCCGCGGGAACCGGCGGGAGCAGGTGGGCAGGCGCAGAGCGGCGCACACCGCGTCGATGGCCTGCCGCGTCTCACTGCGGCCGCCGAAGGGGCCGAAGTAGCGGGCGCCGTCCTCCGCAGGCCGTGTCACCAGCGTGAAGCGGGGGTAGTCGGCCTTTTCGTCCAACCGGACGAAGGGGTAGCCCTTGTCGTCCTTCAGCAGAATGTTGTAGCGGGGCATGTGCCGCTTGATGAGGGAGTTCTCCAGAATGAGAGCCTCAAACTCGGTGCGGACGATGATGGTGTCGAACCGGTCCACCTGGGACACCATGCGGCGGGTCTTGTCATTGTGGGAGGCGGTGTCCTGAAAGTACTGGCTCACCCGATTTTTCAGTTTTATGGCCTTGCCCACGTAGATGACCTGCCCCGTTTTGTCCATCATCAGATAGACGCCGGGCAGCAGCGGCAGCTCATTGGCCTTGGCCCGCAGTTCATCCTTCGTCATGGCGGCACCTCCTTTTCCGGCACGTTTTTCCCTCAGTATAGCACGCCGCAGCGGGGCAGACAAGAGGGAGCGGCGACTGGAAAACCGTGGAAAATACAAGAAAATACCGGCAGAAAAACATTGACAACGGATGAGCCGTGCAGTAGAATACATATGCTCTCAGCATAGTGGTCGCGCGTAAGATCGCTATGCAGATGATATTGCTCTTCCCCCTGTCGGGCACCCCCCTTTTGCCCGACTTTCAAACGGGCGGAGCGCCGAAAGGCGCTCCGCCCGTTTTTTATGCCGATTCAGTTGAGGCCGCCTTCACTGGCGGCAAACAGCCGCCGGATGCGGCGCAGCAGCGGAGCGTGGGCCGGTGCGGCCAGCTGGGGGTCCTGCGTCAGCAGGGCGCGGGCCGCGGACTGGGCTTCGTCCAGCAGCTGCACGTCGCAGCTGAGATCCGCAGCCTTCAGGGTGGGCAGCCCGTGCTGCCGCTGGCCGAAAAAGTCGCCGGGGCCGCGGAGCTTCAGGTCCTCCTCGGAGATGCGGAAGCCATCGTTGGTCTCCGTCAGCACTTTGAGACGGCGGCGGGTGTCGTCGCTGCCGCTGTCGGACAGCAGGATGCACCAGCTCTTGGCACTGCCGCGGCCTACGCGGCCCCGCAGCTGGTGGAGCTGGCTGAGGCCGAAGCGTTCGGCGTTCTCCACCACCATCAGATTGGCGTTGGGCACATCCACGCCCACCTCCACAACGGTGGTGGATACAAGAATGTCGCTTTCACCTGCGGCGAAGGCGGCCATGACGGACTCCTTTTCCTTGGACTTCATGCGCCCGTGGAGCACAGAGATGCGCAGGTCAGGAAATACCTCGTTCCGCAATTTTTGGGCATAGGCGGTCACCGCCTTCCGCTCATCGGGGAGCTGGTCGTCCTCCGCCACCAGCGGGCAGACGATGAACACCTGATGACCCTCGGCCACCTGTTTGCGGATGAAGCCGTTGAGCCGCTGACGGTAGGACTCCCCCACGGCAAAGGTGTCCACCTTCTGGCGGCCCGGGGGCAGTTCATCGATGATGGACACATCCAGATCGCCGTAGATGATGAGGGCCAGCGTGCGGGGGATGGGGGTGGCGGACAGCACCAGCATGTGGGGCGAGTCCGCCTTTTTGGACAGGGCGGCCCGCTGGTCCACGCCGAAGCGGTGCTGCTCGTCGGTGATGACCAATCCCAGACGGGCGTACTGCACGTCCTCCGTCAGCAGGGCATGGGTACCGATGCACAGGTCAACGGTGCCGTCGGCCAGCCCTGCCAGAATGGCACGGCGCTCCCTGACGCGGGTAGAGCCGGTGAGCAGGGCACAGTGCAGCCCGAAGCGGGCGAACAGGGGGGCCAGATTCTCGTAGTGCTGGCGGGCCAGGATCTCCGTGGGAGCCATCAGTGCCGACTGCCAGCCGTTCCGGGCGGCGAACCAGACGCAGGCCGCGGCCACCATGGTCTTGCCGCTGCCCACGTCGCCCTGACACAGGCGGTTCATGACGCGGCCGGAGGTCATATCGGAGACGGCCTGCTCCACGGCGCGGCGCTGGGCGCCGGTGAGGGCGAAGGGCAGGGCGTCGTAAAAGGGCGTAAGGCTCAGATTTTTGCAGGCGGGGCCGCGGCCTGTCTCCCGGCGGGAGCGCAGCAGCTGCAGGCCGCAGGCCAGCACGAAAAGCTCCTCGAACACCAGACGGCGGCGGGCGATGTCCAGCGCCTCCGGCGAGTCGGGGAAGTGGATGTTCTCATAGGCATAGCCGGTGTAGCACAGGTGGTAGGTGCGGCGCACCTCATCCGGCAGTACGTCCGGCAGCAGGTCGCGGCAGGCGTCCAGCCCCTGCCGCATGGCCTTGGCCAGCAGGGTCTGGCTGACACCGGCGGCCAGGGGATAGATGGGCATGATGCGGCCCGTCAGCAGCTGCCGCCCCTCCGGCTCCACCACCGGATTGGTCATGCGGCGGCGCAGCAGGTCGCCCTCCACCTTACCGTAGAAGATATAGGTCTCGCCCTTGTGGAGACTGGTGCGGCGGTAGTCCTGATTGAAGAAGGCCACATCCAGCGCGCCGCTGTCGTCCACGGCACGCACCTTCACCAGCGTGCGGCCGCCGGAGATGCGGCTGGCAGTGGGGTCACCCGCCAGCATAGCCCGCACACAGGCGTATTCGCCCACGGCCAGCTCCCGTATGGGGCGCTCCAGCGTCCGGTCCTCCCAGCGCCGGGGGAAGTAGGACAGCAGATCCTCCAGTGTGCGGATGCCCAGCTTGTTCAGGGCATTGGCGCGGGTCTCGCCAATGCCCTTGATATAGCGGATATCGGTGTCCGGATGTGCCATGGCGTTAAAACCCACTGAACACGGAGAAGTCGGCGGGCGGCGCAAACTGGGGCGGCTCCTGGGGGGCTTCCTCCTCTGATAGAAGAAGATCGTCCTCCTCCGGTGCGGCGGGGACGTACTCCACGAACTGGTAGCGCAGTCCGTTGTCCTCCATGATCTCGCTCTCGGTGTCCACCTGCCAGTGGGGATCGCTGTCCAGATCGGGGAAGAAAGCGTCGGCGTGACCGTCGGCGAAAATTTTGGTAAGGTACACGCGGTCGCACAGGGGCAGAAACCGGCGGTAGACGCTCTCGCCGCCGATGATCCATGCGTCCTCCCCGGCCTGAAACACCGCCTCCACGGGGAAGTGGACGATCTCCGCATTTTCCGCGGAAAAGTCCCGGTCGCCGGTGAGGACAATGTTGCGGCGGTGGGGCAGCCCCCTGCCATTGGGCAGGGATTGCAGGGTCTTGCGGCCCATGAGGACGGTCTTGCCCTCCGTCAGGGCGCGGAAGCGCTTCATGTCGGCGGGGATATGGAACAGCAGGGCGTTGTCCCGCCCGATGCCCCAGTTTTGGTCTACGGCTGCGATGGCGTACATGGGCGCTCCTCCTTAAATGGCCACGGGGATCTTGTCGTCAAAGGGCTGGGGATCGTAGCCCTCCAGCGAGAAGCTGTCCCGTGTGAACCGGTAGAAATCAGTGACGGACTTGTCCATCACGAGCTGCGGAGCGGGACGCTCGTCCTTTTCCAGCAGCTTTTCGATGATGGGCACGTGGCGGTCGTAGATATGGGCGTCGGCGATGACGTGGACCAGCTCGCCAGCCTCCAGACCGGACACCTGCGCCATCATGTGGACCAGCACGCTGTACTGCACCACGTTCCAGTTGTTGGCGGCCAGCATGTCCTGGCTGCGCTGGTTCAGGATGGCGTTGAGGGTATGTCCGGAGACGTTGAACGTCATGGAGTAAGCGCAGGGATACAGGGCCATCTCGTGGAGGTCCTGAAAGTTGTAGATGTTGGTGAGGATGCGGCGGCTGGCGGGGTTGTGCTTCAGGTCGTACAGCACGCGGTCTACCTGATCCATCTCGCCCTCGGGGTACTGGTGCTTTACTGCCAGCTGATAGCCGTAGGCCTTGCCGATGGAGCCGGTCTCATCGGCCCAGCTGTCCCAGATGTGGCCACGCAGGTCGTGGATATTGTTGGACTTCTGCTGCCAGATCCACAGCAGCTCGTCGATGCAGGTCTTGAAGTAGGTGCGGCGCAGCGTCAGGATGGGAAACTCCTGACGCAGGTCGTAGCGGTTGACGATACCGAACTTTTTCACGGTGTGGGCAGGCGTGCCGTCATCCCAGTGGGGACGCACCTGCTGGTCAGTGTCCCATACCCCGTTTTGCAGGATGTCGCGGCAATTCTGCTTGAAGATCTGGTCTGCACGGCTCATGGCTGTACCCCCTGAGAGTTTTTTTCCATTGTACCAGATTCAGCCGGAATTGAAAAGTTGAAAATGCAAATATGATGGATAATAGGAGAGATAAGGAAAAAAGAATTGTGTCCCGCCGCCGCTTCGGGTATACTGTACAATGGTTTACCACGTGACATGATACCAAACGAAGGAGGGTTTCTTCTATTATGAAATATGATGTTCTGATTATCGGCGCGGGCCCCGGCGGCATCTTCTCCGCCTATGAACTGATGCAGCGTAAGCCCGAGTGGAAGGTGGCGGTGCTGGAGGCGGGCAACCCGCTGGAGAAGCGGCACTGTCCCATCGACGGTGATAAGGTCAAGTCCTGCATCCACTGCAAGACCTGTGCCATCATGAACGGCTTCGGCGGCGCCGGCGCCTTCTCCGACGGCAAGTATAACCTGACCAACGAGTTCGGCGGCACACTGTATGAGTACATCGGCAAGCAGAAGGCCATGGAGCTCATGCGCTACGTGGACGAGATCAACGTGGCCTGCGGCGGCGCCGGCACCAAGCTGTACTCCACGGCGGACAGCGGCTTCAAGCGTCTGTGCCTGCAAAACAATCTCCACCTGCTGGACGCCTCCGTGCGGCATCTGGGCACGGATATCAACTACAAGGTACTGGAGAACCTGTACGCCCAGCTGAAGGAGCATATCGACTTCCACTTCCTGACGCCGGTGAAGGCACTGACCATTCTGGACGACGGCAGCTATCAGGCGGAGACAGATAAGGGCACGTTCTGCGGCAGCAAGTGCATCATCTCCGTGGGACGCAGCGGCAGCAAGTGGATGGAGTCCGTGTGCGAGGCGCTGGATATCCCCACCAAGTCCAATCGCGTGGACATCGGCGTCCGGGTGGAGCTCCCTGCCGAGGTGTTCGCCCCCATCACCGACGAGCTGTACGAGAGCAAGATCGTGTATAAGACCGAGAAGTATCAGGATAAGGTGCGCACGTTCTGCATGAACCCCCGGGGCGCGGTGGTGAACGAGAACACCAACGGCATTGTCACCGTCAACGGCCACAGCTATGAGGACCCCGCCCTGCACACGGAGAACACCAACTTCGCCCTGCTGGTGTCCAAGCACTTTACCGAGCCGTTCCGCGACAGCAACGGCTACGGCGAGAGCATCGCCCGCCTTTCCAACATGCTGGGCGGCGGCGTGATGGTGCAGCGGTTCGGCGACCTGATCCGCGGCCAGCGCACCACCCCCAAGCGCATCGAAAAGGGCTTCATGACCCCCACGCTGGCGGCTACCCCCGGCGATCTGAGTCTGGTGATGCCCAAGCGTATCCTGGACGGCATCATCGAGATGATCTACGCGCTGGACAAGATCGCCCCCGGCACCGCCAGCGACGACACCCTGCTCTACGGCGTGGAGGTGAAGTTCTACAACATGGAGGTGGCGCTGGACCAGAATCTGGAGACGCCCCACAAGGGCCTGTTCGTCATCGGCGACGGCAGCGGCGTCACCCACTCCCTGTCCCATGCCAGCGCCAGCGGCGTCTATGTGGCCCGCTATCTGGCAGAGAACGAGGAATAAGCAAAAAAGAAGCGCTCCGGCACTGCCGGAGCGCTTCATACTGCTCAGTCGTCCATATCCACGGTGATATTGTCGGTGCCGTGCTGCTCGAACTCTCCCAGATACGTCTCCATCCGCGCCATCACCTCATCGTAGTTCTCCGGCGTGATGGGGGGATCGTCCATGTCCCGCAGGGCCAGCTCCTGCGCCAGTATCTCAAAGAACGTGGTGTCCTCGTAGGCCATGATGGCCTCGTGGATGCCGCCGTCGGCAAAGGCGCGGGAGGGGATCAGCTCCCCCTGGTACAGCTCCGTCAGCGGGGCCATGCCGTGGTCCAGACAGTGGGCAAACACCAGACTCTCCACCTGGTCATACTCCTTGATGCGGTCATCACCGCGGGTGGAGTTCAGCACCCAGTTGCCGATATACACCAGATCCAGCAGACGCCGGAACTGCTTCTCCGTCATTTTCAGTTCCATCAGGCCACCTCCGTTTCGCGGTCAGCATTTTGTTTCCCTGATTATAACACGGCATTTCGCGGAATGCCATAGAAAAAGTGGGAAGGTCCGCCAAAATTTAGCTTGTGTCGGGCGGCGGTTCATAGTAAAATATATTGGTTACAGTATAAAGTTGAAAACTGCGAGAAGGAGCGTTTCTATGGATCTGCGTCCGATCGGGGTGTTCGACTCCGGCAGCGGCGGGCTCACCGCCGTGCGGGAGATCCGCAGCATCCTCCCCTCTGAGAACATTATATACTTTGGAGACACGTCCCGTGTGCCCTATGGCAGCCGCTCGGCGGAAATCCTGCTGCACTTTGCAAAGCAGGATGTCCGCTTCCTGCGGACCTTCGACATCAAGGCGCTGGTGGTGGCCTGCGGCACCGTATCCACCACGGCGCTGCCCCAATTGCAGGCGGAGAACGGCGACCTGCCCATGCTGGGTGTGGTGGAGCCGTCCTGCCGCCGCGCCGCGGCGTCCACGCGGAACAAGCGGGTGGGGCTCATCGCCACTGCCGCCTCCGTGCGCTCCGGCGCCTATGAGCGCACCATCGCCGGACTGGACGGGGATATCACCGTTATCAGTAAGGCGTGCCCCCTGTTTGTGCCGTTGGTGGAGAACGGCCGGTTCCAGCCGGGCGATACCGTCATTGAAACGGTGGCGCGGGAGTATCTGGAACCGCTGCGGGATACCGGCATCGACACCCTCATCATGGGCTGCACCCACTATCCGCTGCTGGCGGAGGTCATCGGCGGCATCATGGGGCCGGATGTGACGCTGGTGGACTCCGGCGCCGAGGCGGCCCGCAGCCTGAAGCGGCAGCTGACGGAGCGGGAGCTGCTGGCAGACCGGCGCGGCGGCGAGATGACGCTGTACGCCAGTGACCGGCCGGAGGATTTCGGCGCGCTGGCGGGCATGTTCCTGGGCCAGCCCCTGCAGGGGGCGGTGCGGCCTGTGGATATCGAGAAATATTGAGGTGAGCCATGGCAGAGCATGTACAGATCACGGTCCGGAGTACCAGCCGCTTCGGCGGGCAGGAGGATCAGCTGATCTTCCGCGGCACGGGCACGCTGGAAAAGCTGCCGGAGGGGTGGCACCTGCGGTATGAGGCGGCCAACGAGGCCGACGGCAGTGCCATCGTCTCCGATGTGAAGCTGGAGACGGCCACCCACCGCGCGGTGGTCATCAACGAGGCGGACGGCGGGGGCTACGGCCTGCTGCTGGACCCCAAGACGCCCACAGCCACCCGCATCGACGGCGGCGACGGCGGCAGCCTGACGCTGAATGTCGTCACTCAGAAGGTGGCGTGGCAGCTGTCCCGACAGGGCCACGGCTTTATTACACTGGCGTATACACTGCTCATCGGCACGCAGCCCCTGTCGGTGCTGCGGGTGGAGCTGACTTTAACGAAAGAGGAGAACAGAACATGAACATGATACAGAGCGCCAAGGATCAGGTGCTGCAGCTGACCGTTTCCGCCTACGAGAAGGCGGCGGCCGCCGGTGTTTTACCGTCCGGCATTACCGTGACCCCGGCGGTGGAGATCCCCAAGGACACCGCCAACGGCGACTATACCACCACGTTTTGCCTGGCCGCGGCCAAGGCCATGAAGATGAACCCCCGTCAGGTGGCCCAGACCCTCATTGACAACATGGCACTGGAGGGCAGCTATTTCACCTCCGTGGAGCTGGCGGGCCCCGGCTTCCTGAACTTCCGTCTGGGCGGCAAGTGGTATGCCGACACTGTTTCCGGCATCGAGTCCGTCGGCGAGCATTATGGTGAGAACGATATGCTGGCGGGGAAGAAGTACATGGTGGAGTTCGTGTCCGCCAACCCCACCGGCCCCATGCACATGGGCAACGCCCGCGGCGGCGTGCTGGGCGACACGCTGGCCAGTGTGCTGCAGAAGTCCGGCGCCGATGTGACCCGCGAATTTTACGTCAACGACGCCGGCAACCAGATCGAGAAGTTCGCCAAGAGTCTGGAGGCGCGCTATCTCCAGATCATCCAAGGCGAGGACGCGGTGGAATTCCCGGAGGACGGCTACCACGGCGACGATATCCGCGAGCTGGCCCAGGCGTTCTACGAGCAGGAAGGCGATAAGTACCTGAACTGCGAGGAGCAGGTACGCCACGACGCGCTGGCCCAGTTCGGCCTGAGCCGCAACATCCCCAAGATGAAGACCGATCTGGCCCGCTACGGCATCCAGTACGACCAGTGGTTCTTCGAGTCCAGCCTTCATGAGAGCGGCTACGTGGCCGACTCCGTGCAGCTGCTGACCGACCGGGGCTGGACGTACGAGAAGGACGGCGCCCTGTGGCTCAAGACCTCCGAGATCCTGGCGGAGAAGCTCCGCGCCGCCGGCAAGTCCGACGAGGACATCGAAAAGCTGGCCTTGAAGGACGACGTGCTCCGCCGCGCCAACGGCTTCTACACCTATTTTGCCGCCGATATCGCCTACCACCGGAACAAATTTGCCGTCCGCGGCTTTGACAAGGTGGTGAACATCTGGGGCGCCGACCACCACGGCCATGTGGCCCGTCTGAAGGGCGCCATGGACGCGCTGGGGCTGGACGGTGAGCACCGGCTGGACATCGTGCTGATGCAGCTGGTGAAGCTGGTGCGGGACGGCGAGGTAGTGCGTATGTCCAAGCGCACCGGCAAGGCCATCAGCCTTACCGACCTGCTGGACGAGATCCCTGTGGATGCCTGCCGCTGGTTCTTCAACGCCAAGCCCGACACGCAGATGGAGTTCGACCTGGGCCTGGCCGTGCGGGAGGACAGCGAGAACCCCGTGTACTACGTGCAGTACGCCTACGCCCGCATCTGTACCCTGCTGAAGGCGCTGGCGGCGGAGGGCTTCGACGTGCCCGCCGCGGCGCAGGCCGATCTGGCACTGCTTACCGCCGACGAGGAGAAGGCGCTCATCAAGCAGCTGGCCCAGTACCCGGTGGTGGTGCGTCTGGCTGCCCGGGACTACGACCCCAGCTTTATCAATCGCTATCTGTCCGAGCTGGCCGCCGCGTTCCACAAGTTCTACAACGCCTGCCGCATCAAGGGCGAGGAGAAGAACGTGCTGCTGGCCCGCCTGAAGCTGGCGGATACCGCCCGGGCCGTGCTGAAAAACGGCATGACCCTTATTGGCTGCTCCGCACCGGAGAAGATGTAAAAAAGCCGCGAAAAGCGCACCCCGCGGGGTGCGCTTTTTCTATGCTCCGAAGAACAGACGCACACTCCACGCCGCCGCCATGAAGCCCGCCAGATCAGCGGTCAGCGCCGCCGGTATGGTGTAGCGGGTGCGGCGGATGCCCGCCGCGCCGAAATACACGGCGATGGTGTAGAATGTGGTCTCCGTACAGCCCAGCATCACCGCCGCGCACCGGCCAATGTAGCTGTCCGGCCCGTGGGCGGCCATCAGCTCGCTGCCCACCGCCAGCGCGCCGGAGCCGGACACTGGCCGGATGAGCAGCAGCGCCGCCGTCTCCGGCGGGATGCCCAGCTTCTCCAGCACCGGCGCCAGCAGCTCCGTCAGCAGGTCCAGCGCACCGGAGGCACGGAACATATACACCGCCGTTAAAAGCGCGATGAGGGACGGCACGATGCGCAGCAGCATCGTCAGGCCCTCCGATGCACCGGCGGTGAGAGCGTCGTACACGTCTACCCGACGACCCAGGGCCCACAGGGCCGCCGCCGTCAGCAGCAGAGGGATCAGGAGGGAGGCGATATCCACGGTCATGCCCTCCAGACCCGCTGCAAAAGGCGGGCGGCCAGCAGCCCTGCTGTGACGGACAGCGCCGAGGACAGCCAGACCGCCGGCAGGATGTCCAGCGGCGCGGCGCAGCCCTGGGCACTACGGACGGCGGCCACGGTGGTAGGCAGCAGTTGGATGGACGCGGTGTTCAGCACCACCAGACGGCACAGCTCATCGCTGGCGGTGCCGCCGCAGCCTGCTGCCATCCGTTGTGCGGCGCGGATACCCAGCGGCGTGGCGGCGTTGCCCAGTCCCAGCAGATTGGCGGATACGTTGGCGGATACCGCCGCCAGCGTGTCGGCATCCCGGCTGGCGCGGGGGAGGATGCGATGCAGCAGAGGGCGGAACAGGCGGGCCAGCCCCCGCGTCAGGCCGCCCCGCTCCATCACCGTCATGACCCCCGACCACAGGCACAGCGCCCCTGCCATGGACAGTGTCAGCTCCACGGCGGCGGACGCACCCTTCATGGCCGCCGCTGTCACAGCGGGCAGCATTCCCTGCACCGCGCCGCACACCAGCGCCGCCGTCACCATCAGCGTCCACACCAGACCCATCGCCATGAGATGTGCCTCCTCTCCCACGCCCGCTGCGGGGCGTATTTTTCCTTGTGCAGGGAGAATATGCGCCGCCACAGCGCAATATTTGTGGAAACGACAGGGCTTTTGGCGAAGAGCGGTTGACAGAATTTGCAAAATATGTCATACTGAAACCGCCTGTCAACCGCATATTTGGGACAACTGAATAGGGGGGATACCACAAGTGAAAGCGACGGGGATCGTCAGACGTGTGGACGAGCTGGGAAGGATCGTACTTCCCATCGAGCTGCGCCGGACGCTGGACATCTCGGAGAGGGACGCGCTGGAGATATATGTTGAGGGATCATCGGTCATTCTCAAGAAATATCGGCCCAGCTGCATCTTTTGCGACGGTGTCAAGGACGTGTCGGTGTTCCGCGGAAAAAATGTCTGCGCGAAGTGTTTGAGGGAGCTTCGCGGGGACAACTGACAGCCGAAAAGCGCCGGAGACCATACCGGCGCTTTTCTACTGCTGAAATAAACGAAATGACGCAAAAACATATAAAAATACCCGCGAAGCCGTAAGCTTCGCGGGTATTTCCGCATTTTTCCGGGGAGGCTCAGCGCTGCAGCGCCGCGTTGTACAGTTCGTTGCGGCTCAGGCCCGTATCATCGGCCACCTGCCGCACGGCCTCCTTCATCTTCATGCCGCCCTCCCGCAGGCGCAGCACCCGCTCCACGCCTTCCTCCAGCGTCAGCTGGGGCAGATACTGACGGGGCCGTCCCGCCACCACCAGCACGTACTCGCCGCGGGGCTCATTGGCGGCGTAGTAGGCGGCGGCCTGAGCCAGCGTGGTACGCACCGTCTCCTCATGGAGCTTCGTCAACTCGCGGCACAGAGCCACGGGGCGGTCGCCCAGAACCTCCGCCATGTCCGCCAGCGCGGACCGCAGCCGGTGGGGCGCCTCGTGGAACACCATGGTCCGTACCTCGCCGGTCAGTTCCTCCAGCGCGGCGCGGCGCTCCTTTTTGCCGGAGGGCAGGAAGCCCTCGAAGGTGAACCGCCCCGTGTCCAGCCCCGACACAGCCAGGGCCGCGATGGCGGCGCAGCAGCCGGGGATGGCCTGTACCGTCACGCCGTTAGCGGCGCACAGGGCCACCAGATCCTGGCCGGGGTCGCTGATGGCGGGGGTGCCCGCATCCGTCACCAGTGCGCAGGTCTCACCCTCCAGCAGGCGGGCCAGAATGGTCTGCCCTGCGGCGGCGCGGTTATGCTCGTGGTAGCTGACCAGCGGCTTCCTGATGTCGAAGTGGTTCAGCAGCTTTACGGACACGCGGGTGTCCTCGGCGGCGATGAAATCCGCCCGGGCCAGCGTCTCCACGGCACGGGGGGAAAAGTCTCCCAGATTGCCGATGGGCGTGGCCACCAGATATAACATACCAGCCATAGTGTTATCCCTTCTCCTTAAAATAGATGCGCCGCAGCTCCGGCGTTTCCGTGCCATCGCCGTTTTGCAGCAGCAGCGGCGGCTGCACCGCCAGGCCGGTGCCTCCGTCCTTGCGGCAGGCCATCAGCAGCAGCGATGGCGCGGATGCGGCGTTTTTCTGGACGAACCGCAGCACCTTCGGCTCCAGCCGGTGCCGCCGCAGCGTCTCCATCAGCTCCGCCAGCCGCTCCGTGCGGTACACGAGACAGAACTGCCCGCCGCTGCGCAGCAGGTACGCTGCCGCCGCACACAGCTGCTCCATGGTGCATGCCAGCTCGGCACGGTGAATGCCGCGGCTGCCGGCCGCCGTTTTCCCGCCTCCGGCAGGGAAGTAGGGCGGGTTGGACACCGCCAGATCGAAGTGTCCCGCCGGCGGCAGCTGTCTGCGGTCCCGCAGGTCGCAGGGCAGCGTGATCAGCCGGTCCGTCAGGCCGTTGGCTGCGGCGGTGCGGTCCGCCAGAGCGCAGGCGGCAGGGGACAGCTCCAGCCCCGTGACGGTGAGGGACGGCTCCCGCGCCAGAAGCAGCAGGCCCAGCAGCCCCGTGCCGGAGCCCAGATCGCAGACCCGCCAGCCCCGCCGCAGCGGCGGAAAGCTGCCCAGCAGGAAGGAGTCTGTGGAGGGCTTGAATGCGCCGTCGTCAAAGCAGAACGTCCAGCCGCCGTCCCACAGGGTGTCCCATCGCTCCATACACCGTCCTCCTGCCATAAACTGCCCCTATTGTAATATAAACGGCCGCCGTCCGCAACAAAAAAGTGACCGGCCAGAAGGCCGGTCACTCTACCGCTCGTATGTAAATTACTCAGCGGGGCTGATAGCGCCATTGGGGCAGGTATCGCTGCAAGAACCGCAGTCCAGGCAGGCACCGGCATCGATGACGTAACGATCATCGCCCTGAGAGATAGCACCCACGGGACATGCGTCCGCGCAAGCACCGCAGCTGACGCAAGCGGAACCGATCTGATAAGCCATAGTAGCACCTCCATAAAGATTTGTAAGCCTATTCTATCATGAAAATTGAAAAATGCAAGGACATTTTCCAAAGGTTTAAAATCTGGCAACAATGGCTCTACATGCCGGTGACCGCCATGCAGAGCAGCGCCGCCGCCTCCCGCGCCCAGTAGCCCGCAGTGAGGAACCAGGGGCTGGCGCAGCCTGCGGCGTAGGGCGTCAGCCCGTCCCGTTCCGCCCAGATGGCGGCGCGCAGCTGGTGGAAGTTGTCGGAGGCGATGACCGCCTGCTGCGGCAGGCCCTGCTCCCGTATGGTGGCGGCGGAGAAGGACAGATTCTCCTCGGTGGAGCGGGACCGGTCCTCCAGATAGATGCGGCCTTCGTCGATACCCATGGATACCAGCGTGCTGCGGATGCACTGGGCCTCCGTCACCGTCTCGCTGTCGTCCAGCCCTCCGGAGGCGACGCAGGCCGCATCGGGGTGGGCGGAGAGATAGCCGTAGGCCGCGTCGATGCGCTTTTGCAGCATTAGACTGGGCCGCCCGTCCTCCAGCACCTGACAGCCCAGCACGATGACGGTGCAGGGCATGTCCTCCGGCGGACGATTCCCTGCCGCCCGGGCCATCATACCCAGCGTCACCAGCACCGCTGCGGCGCACACCGCCGCCAGCAGGCTCACGGCCCGCCGCAGCCATCGGGGCCGCAGCAGGCGGCGGAAGAAGTCCGGCCGCAGCAGCACCGCTGCTGCCGGCAGCAGTACCGCCGCCGGCCAGATCATGCCGAAGTGCAGGATGCCGCCAAAGACCGGCATCAGGAAGAACGCCGCCAGCGCGATGCACAGTACGGCGGCGATACGGAAAAGGGCACGTTTCATGTCAGCTCTCCGCGATGTGGTTGGCGATGCGCTGCATGATCATGTCCAGCGCCACCAGATTGTGGCCGCCCTCCAGCACGATGATGTCCGCGAACTTGCGGGTGGGCTCCACGAACTGCTCGTGCATGGGCTTCACCGTGGTGAGATACTGGTTCACCACCGACTCCAGCGACCGGCCTCGCTCCTCTACGTCCCGCAGGGCGCGGCGCAGGATGCGGACGTCGGCGTCCGTTTCCACGAAAATTTTGATGTCCAGCAGGTCCCGCAGCTCCTTGTTCTGGAAGATGAGGATGCCCTCCACGATCACCACCTTGGTGGGCTTCACCTCCACCGTCTCCGCGGTGCGGTTGTGGATGGCGTAGTCGTACACGGGGCAGTGGATGGTCTCGCCCCGCTTCAGCGCCTTCAGGTCCGCGATCATCAGATCGGTGTCGAAGGCGTCCGGGTGATCGTAGTTCTGCTGGCAGCGCTCCTCAAAGGGGCGGTCCTGCCGCTTGTAGTAGTTGTCGTGGTGTACCACACTGATGTCACTGCCGAAGCGGGCGGCCAGATGCTCCGTCAGCGTGGTCTTGCCGCTGCCGGTGCCGCCTGCGATGCCGATGAAAATGGTGTTCATGTCACGGGCCCTCCCAAGTGATCTCTGCCGCCATTATAGGAAATGTGACGGAGAAAAGCAAGCGGCGCAGGGCGCATCATGTAAAAAAAGAATGAATTTCGGCGATAGACGGTTGACGTGAGGGGGTGAAATGGGTATTATGTAAAATAGATTTTTTCTCGGAGGTATCCACATGAGTCTCATCAAGTGCAAGAAATGCGGAGAGATGTTCTCCGATAGCTATAAGACCTGCCCGTTCTGCGAAGAAGACGATGCTTATTACGGCGGCCGCGCCACCAAGCGCCGCCGCAGAGCGGAGACCCCCCGCCGCAAGGCACCCAGCATTCTGGGCCCCGTGGTGGTGCTGGTGCTGATCCTGCTGGTGCTGCTGGTGGTATGGCTGCTGTTCGGCGACCAGATCAAAACCGCCATCGGCGGCCAGAAGCCGCCTGTGGAGGACGTGATCCCCGAGCCTACCCCCACACCGGATCCCGACCCTGTGGAGCCCGCCGATACCATCACCCTGAACCGCGCGGTGCTGGCGCTGGATGTGGGCGGCAAGGAGACGCTGAAGGTCAATGAGGAGACCACGGAGACCTGCGCCTGGAGCAGCAGTGATCCCGCCGTCGTCACCGTCAGCGATACCGGCGAGGTCACGGCTGTGGCCGCGGGCAGCGCTGTTATCACCGCCAAGGTGGGCAGCGCCGAGGCCACGTGCAGCGTCACCGTCAAGGCCGCCGAGGGCAGCGACACCACCGGAAGCACCACCGGAAGCACCACCGGAAGCACCACCGGCAATACTACCGCCACGGTGGATGTCAGCAAGCTGACCATCACCGCCACGTCTGAGGGCGGCTACGAGGGCGATCTGGCCTCCACCAGCGAGACCGGCGTATTCGAGATGAGCGCCAAGGCCGGCGAGGTCTGGACCCTGGGGCTCAAGGGCACCGACGCGTCCGTGACCTGGGCCATGGACGGCGACAGCAACGGCGTCTGCAAGCTGGAGGGCGCCAAGGTCACCGTCACCGGCACCAGCAGCGGCCGCTACGCCACCATTGTGGGCACCGTGGGCGGCGGCACGGTGAAGGCCATCATCCGCATCCGCTGACGCGGCACATTCCCCACCATCTCTGTACGGACCGCTGAAAGGCGGTCCGTACTTTGCGTTTTCCACAGGAAAACGCAAAAAAGCACTACCAAAACGCCGCGCCCTGTGGTATGATATAAGGTGCAATTATAGGCGAACGGAGGGACCGCTGTGAAGCATACCGCGAAAAAGTGTATCCTGCTGCTGGCAGGACTGGCGCTGGCCGCCGTGCTGTCCGGCTGCACCTTCTTCGACTCCTCCGTGGAGCAGCTGTTCACCCTGCCCCGTATGGCAGAGGAGTATACCGGCCTGTCCCAGCAGATCGACAGCCTCATCGACCAGGGCTACGAGTACGCCTCGCCCTTCGGCGGCCGGAACATCCAGTCTGTCCAGATGGTGGATCTGGAGGATGACGGCATCCAGGAGGCGCTGGTGTTCCTGCGCCGCAGCAGCGATGAAAAGCCCCTGAAGATCATGGTGTTCCGGCTGGAGGGCGACACCTACCGCTGTTTCTGCACCATTGAGAGCAGCGGCTCCGCCGTGGACAGCGTCTATTATCAGGACCTCAACGGCGACGGATGCCGCGAGATCATCGTGGGCTGGCGCATCAGCGCCGATGTTCAGACTCTGGCCGCCTACACCGTGGAGTCGGAGCCGGTAGCCCTGATGTCCAGCGGCTACACCCAGTTCAGTGTCCAGGACCTCAACGGCGACGGCGTGCCCAGCCTGCTGGTGCTCCGCAGCGACGGCGAGCTGGGTCCCGTGGCGGAGTTTTACGGCTGGCAGGAGGAACAGATGGGCGTGTCCTACCGCTGCCGTCTGTCCACCTCCATGGCCGCCCTGAACCGCGGCAGCGTCGTCACCGGCATGGTGGATAAGGATACCCCCGCCGTGTTCATCACCGGCGTGGATATCACAAGCATGGCCGTCACCGACATCCTTATCTACCGTCAGGAGGCGGGCCTTGTCAACGTGGCGCTGGATAAAAACAGCGGCGTGTCCGCCGCCGTCTACCCCTACCGCCAGCTCTCCCCCCAGGACATCGACGGCGACGGCATCATCGAGCTGCCCTGCCCCGATGCCGACAGCGCCGCCGAGCAGACCGACGGCTTCGTGGCCTGGATGAGCTGGAAGTCCGACGGCCGTTTCGAGCAGTCCGTCAAGACCTACCACTGTCTCTCCGCCGGATGGTACTTCACCATCCCCCTGAGCTGGTGGAACTGGGATGTGGACGCTCTTGTCACTGCCATCTCCAACGAAAACCAGATGACCCTCTGCATCAACGGTGACTCCGTGCTGTCCGTCTACACCATCACCGGTGAGAACCGCGATTCCCGCAGCCGCATGGGCCACCGACTGGTCCTCCGCCGACAGACTACCACCGTCTACGCCGGCGAGGTCTTTGAGATCGCCCCCTATTACGGCATGGATGAGGACCTGCTGCGCCGCAGCTTCAGTCTCATCCTGGGTACCTGGAACAATTCCTGACGTCAGAAAGGAGCGCACTATGAAAAAAGTACTGGTCCTGGAGGACGAATCCAGCATCCGCAGCTTTATCGTCATCAATCTCCGCCGCGCCGGCTACGAGGTGATTGAGGCGGAGACCGGCGAGGAGGCACTGGAGAAGCTGAAGGAGCACGCCGATGTCCGCGTGGCCCTTCTGGATATCATGCTCCCCGGCATCGATGGCTTCGAGGTCTGCCGCCGCATCCGCGCCACCAATGCGACCATCGGCATCATCATGCTCACCGCCCGCTCCCAGGAGATGGATAAGGTCACCGGCCTTATGACCGGCGCCGACGACTATGTCACCAAACCCTTCTCACCCGCCGAGCTTACCGCCCGCGTGGATGCCCTGATGCGCCGCTCCGGCGGCGCCGCCGTGGATGCCGGTGAGATCGACCAGCCGCCCTTCCTGCTGAACACCCGCAACCGCACTCTGGAGAAGAACGGCCAGCGCATCAAGCTCACCCAGGTGGAGTACTCCATCATGAAGATGTTTATGGAGAACCCCGGCAAGGCCCTCTCCCGTGAGGAGATCCTGGATATGGTCTGGGGCCACGACTACTTTGGCGAGCTGAAGATCGTGGATGTCAACATCCGCCGCCTCCGTCTCAAGATCGAGGACAATGCCACGAATCCAACGTACATTACCACGATCTGGGGCTACGGCTACAAGTGGGGCTTCTGACAGCAAATCTTTTTCGCCAGTACTTTGTTGCGGCGGCGTGCCGTACACAAAGTACGGCTGTGCCGCCGCGCCGCGTCCTGACAAAAAATCTTTTGCTGTCAGTGTCCTGATGAGGATCGGCCGCGCCGCTTATTTTGACTTTACCACGAAAGGAGCTGAGGAACATGTCCCCCAAGCTGCCGCGGGTACAGGGCCTGCGCCGCCGCTGGCTGGCCGGAAGCATCGGCCCCGTGGCCGCCATATTGCTGCTGGTGGGCGCCCTCATCTCTGTGGGCTTCGCCAGCAACTACTACAACAGCGCCCGCTCCACCCTGCGGGCCAAGGCGGCCGCCGGCGCCGACTACTTCAATACCTATGTCATGATCGGCTACAAGGAGTATTACCGCAGCGCCACACTGTACGCCGCCACCTTTGACGACAGAGACCACATCGAGCTGCAATTTCTCAACAGCTCAGGCCGCGTGGAGGTCACCACCCGCGGCCTGACGGCGGGCACCTATCCCAGCACACCGGAGGTGGCCCGCGCCGTGGAGAGCGGCACGGTGCAGGATTACGTGGGCCGCGATGAGACCACCGGCGAGCGGATCATCGCCGCCTCCAGCCTGCTGAAGTTCAACGGGCAGGTGGTGGGCGTCATGCGCTATGTCACCGCCATCGGGAACCTGGACCGTCAGGTGTTTCTGACGGTGCTGGTAGTCTGCGGCGTCATGACCGCGGTGATCTGCCTGATTTTCCTGTCCAGCTCCATCTTCATCAACAACGTGGTGGCCCCTGTCTCCGCCGTGTCGGAGACGGCCAAGCGCATCTCCGCCGGCAGCTACGGCATCCAGATCCCCAACAAATACACCGATGAGATGGGTGTGCTGGTGGACAACATCAACGACATGTCCCTGAAGATCAGCCAGAGCGAGAAGATGGAGTCGGAGTTCATCTCCTCCGTGTCCCACGAGCTGCGAACGCCCCTGACGGCCATCAATGGCTGGGGTGAGACGCTGCTGGAGGACGAGTCCGGCGACGTGCAGCAGCTGCGCCGCGGCGTGCAGATCATCCTCAAGGAGTCCCGCCGCCTGACCAATATGGTGGAGGAGCTGCTGGACTTCTCCAAGATGACCGATGGCCGCTTCACCCTGCAGGTAGAGGACACCGACATACAGGCAGAGCTGGAGGACGCGGTCTACACCTACCGCGAGCTGTTCCGCCAGGACGGCATCTCCCTGGAGTACGGCAGCGACAAGGCTCTGTACGACGAGCCTATCACCGGCGACCCTGAGCGGCTGAAGCAGGTGTTCTGCAACGTGCTGGACAACGCCGCCAAGCACGGCGGCTCCGGCAAGCGCATCGTGGTCCACCTCACCCAGCAGGAGGGGGAGTATATCATCTCCATCCGCGACTTCGGCCCCGGCATCCCCGAGGCGGAGCTGCCCTACGTGAAGCAGAAATTCTACAAGGGCTCCTCCCGCGCCCGCGGCAGCGGCATCGGCCTGGCGGTCTGCGATGAGATCGTCCACCTCCACGGCGGCCAGTTTGACATCGCCAATGCCGCCGGAGGCGGCGCTGTGGTGACTATCCGACTGCCGCTGAAGCGGGAGACAGAAAAAGAACTGTAAATAATCGAACAACTGTTGCATTTTTCGGCAAGCTGTGATATGCTTGCTTTCAGAAAGGATCATTCAGGCATATGGAAAAGAAACAGGGCGCGTTCCGCACCACTATCGGCGGGCAGGCGCTGATCGAAGGTATCCTCATGCGCGGACCGGAGAAGGACGCCATCGTGGTCCGCTCTCCGGAGGGACTGGTCACCAAGGTCACAGAGCGGAAGTTCATCAGGAGCAAGTACCCCATTCTGGGCGTGCCTATCCTCCGCGGCGCCGTGACGTTCATCAGCTCCATGATCACCGGCGTCAAGGCGCTGATGTTTTCGGCGGACTATTTCCCTGATGAGGAGGATGCCCAGCCCGGCAAATTCGACCAGTGGCTGGAAAAGCACATCCCCGCAGAGAAGCTGCAATCCCTGGTGGTGGCGTTCTCCGTGATTTTGAGCCTGGCCCTGACATTGGTGCTGTTCATGCTGCTGCCCACGTTCATCGCCGGACTGTTTCACGCTAAGAGCGCTGCGGTCCACAACATCATCGAGGGCGTGGTGAAGGTGGCCATCTTCCTGGGCTATCTGATCCTCTGCTCCAAGCAGAAGGACGTTCACCGCGTGTTCTGCTACCACGGCGCGGAGCATAAGACCATTTTCTGCTATGAGGCGGGCCTGCCCCTGACGGTGGAGAACGTCCGTCCCCAGCCCAAGCACCATCCCCGCTGCGGCACCAGCTTTCTGTTTGTGGTGATCATAGTGTCCATTCTGGTGTCCAGTCTGGTGTTCCCCTACATCAACTGGCAGAACATCTGGGTCCGCATCGGCGTCAAGCTGCTGCTGCTGATTCCCGTAGTGGGCGTGACCTACGAGTTCAACCGCTTCGTGGGGGCCCATGACAACGCCGTGACCCGCATTCTGTCCGCCCCGGGCATGTGGATGCAGAACTTCACCACCAACGAGCCCGACGACTCCATGATCGAGGTAGCCATCGAGGCCATGAAGCTGGTGATCCCTGCCGAAAAAGGCAAGGATCAGTGGTAAAAGGGGATAACGCATCGTATTATGGCAATTACATATAACAATCTGTATTTGGATATTCGCCAGCAGCTCCACCAGGCGGGCCTGCCCGCCGCCACGCTGGAGGCCCGTGAACTGGTGTGCTGCGCCGCCGGTAAGAGCAGGGAGGAACTGAGCCGCGCCAGCCGTCTCTACGTCCCCGATGCCGTGGAGCAGCAGGCCAGAGCGCTGGTGCAGCGCCATCTGGAGGGCGAGCCGGTGGCCTATCTCATCGGCGAGTGGGAGTTTTACGGCCTGCCGCTGGACATCTCGGAGCGGGTGCTGATCCCCCGCCCGGACACGGAGGTGCTGGCCGCCGCCGCCATCGAGGGCCTGCAGGGCGTTGAGTCGCCCCGTGTACTGGATCTGTGCGCCGGTTCCGGCTGCGTCGGTCTTGCCGTGGCCAAGCACGTCTCCGGCAGCCATATGGTGCTGGGGGAGATCGACGAGGGCGCGCTGCGCGTCTGCCGCCAGAACATCCGCCGTACCGGTCTGTCCGGTCAGGTGGTGTCCATGCAGCTCAACGCGCTGGAAAAAGCGCCTCCGCGTCTGGGGGAGTTCGACTGCATCGTGTCCAACCCACCCTATATCCCTGACGGCGACATCGCGGGGCTGGACCCCTCGGTGCGGGACTATGAGCCCCATCTGGCGCTGAAGGGCGGCGCCGACGGCCTGGACTTCTATCGCGCCATCTGCGAGAACTGGCGCGGCGCCCTGCGTCCCGGCGGACGGCTGTACTTCGAGGTGGGTATCGGCCAGGCCGATGACGTGCTGCGCATTATGCGTGCCGTGGGCTTCGGCGACATCGAGGTGATCCCCGATCTCAACGGCATCCCCCGTGTGGTCTGGGGCATTCTGCATACGGAGATCTGAACTGTCCGTTTTTCGGGACAGCAGTTCCAATAAAATAGGTATAAACCAACAGAGGAGGACGGAACAATGGCAGCGAAGAAAGAACCTGCGGTCCAGCCCGCGGCGGCGTCCGACAAGAAAAAGGCGCTGGAAACCGCCATGCAGCAGATCGAGAAGATGTACGGCAAGGGCTCCATCATGCGCTACGGCGCGGAGAGCGCCCTGAACGTGGAGGCTATCCCCACCGGATCTCTGTCGCTGGATCTGGCGCTGGGCATCGGCGGTCTGCCCCGGGGCCGTATCGTGGAGATCTACGGACCGGAGTCCTCCGGTAAGACCACGCTGGCCCTCCATGTGCTGGCGGAGGCCCAGAAGATGGGCGGCGAGGTGGCCTTTGTAGACGCCGAGCACGCGCTGGACCCCACCTATGCCAAAGCGCTGGGGGTCAACGTGGAGGATATGCTCATCTCCCAGCCCGACACCGGCGAGCAGGCGCTGGAGATCACAGAGGCGCTGGTGCGCTCCGGTGCCATCGACGTGGTGGTGGTGGACTCCGTGGCCGCGCTGGTGCCCCGTGCTGAGATCGAGGGCGAGATGGGCGACAGCTTTGTGGGCCTTCACGCACGCCTGATGAGTCAGGCGCTGCGCAAGCTCACCGGCGTCATCAACAAGACCAACTCCATCGTTATCTTCATCAACCAGCTCCGTGAGAAGGTGGGCGTCATGTACGGCAACCCCGAGGTCACCACCGGCGGCCGCGCCCTGAAGTTCTACGCCTCCGTCCGCATCGACGTGCGCCGCATCGAGACGCTGAAGTCCGGCGGCGAGGTCATCGGCAACCGCACCCGCGCCAAGGTGGTGAAGAACAAGGTGGCTCCCCCGTTCCGCGAGGCGGAGTTTGACATCATGTACGGCGAGGGCATCAGCAAGCTGGGCGACCTGCTGGATCTGGCGGTGAAGCTGGATCTGGTGCAGAAGAGCGGCTCGTGGTTCAACATGGGCGAGGTCCGTCTGGGACAGGGCCGCGACGCCGCCAAGCAGTACTTCCGCGACCATCCGGAGGAGGCGGACAAGCTGGAGACTGCTGTCCGGGAGAACTTCCACAAGCTGATGGGCGCCCAGTCCCGCACCGCCGCCAAAGCTGCGGGCCGTGCGGTGGACGTGTCCGCCGACGACTTCGACGACGCCGACTGATGCGCATCGAGCGACTGGAAAATTCCAAACACAAGCAGGAGCGCGTGCTGGTGTATCTGGAGGATGGAACGCTCCTCCGGATCACCGGCGCGGAGCTTCTGCAATTTGGCTTATATCAGGGCCTTGACCTGCCGCCGGAGACGCTGGAGGAATTGCGGGCCGCGGCCCGCCGCTCCGACACCAGACGCCGCGGCGCCAGCATGGCCTCCGGCCGCATGCTGTCCAAAAAGGAACTGACGGAGCGCCTGACGAAAAAGGGCGCTTCACCGGATGACGCCGCCGAGACGGCGGACTGGCTGGAGGATCTGGGGGCGGTGGATGACACCGCCTACGCAGGGGTCATCGTCCGGCACTACGGCGCCATGGGCTGCGGCGCTGCCCGCGTCCGGCAGGAGCTGCACCGCCGCGGCGTTCCCAAGGAGCTATGGGACGAGGCGCTGAAGCAGCTGCCCCCGCCGCAGGAAGCCATTGAAAAATTCCTCTGCGCCAAGCTGCGGGGTCGCCCGCTGACACCCGAGGACAGCCGCCGCCTGGCCGCCGCCCTCCAGCGCCGCGGCTTTTCGTGGCAGGACATCCGCCCCATCCTCAACGGGATGGGGCAAGAGATCGATGAAACATGAGGTAGCAAGACGTGAAAGTTTCCTTTATTTCCCTTGGCTGTGCCAAGAATCTGGTGAATACCGAGCAGATGATGGCCCTGTGCCGCGACGCGGGCCACACCCTGCAGGAGGAGCCTGCCGGCGCCGATGTGGTGGTCATCAACACCTGCGGCTTCATCGACAGCGCCAAGGAGGAGGCCATTGACACGATCCTCTCCGTGGCGGCGCTGAAGGCGGAGGGTCAGGTGCAGAAAATTCTGGTCACCGGCTGTCTCACCCAGCGCTACCAGCAGGAGATCCTGACGGAGCTGCCGGAGGTGGACGGTATCATGGGCACCGGCAGCTACGGCGAGATCGTACCGGCGCTGGCGGAGCTGATGGCCGGCGGCCGCCCCTGCCGCTTTGCCGACATCCATGGCATGATCGACGAGTTCGATCGCGTCCTCACCACCCCGGGGCACTATGCCTACCTGCGTATTGCCGAGGGCTGCGACAACCGCTGCGCCTACTGCGTCATTCCGTCCCTCCGGGGCCGCTACCGCAGCCGCCGCATGGAGGACGTGCTGGCCGAGGCCCGGAAGCTGTCGGACGCCGGCGTCAGGGAGTGCATCGTCATCGCTCAGGACATCACCCGTTACGGCATCGACCTGTACGGAGAGCGGAAGCTGGCGGCGCTGCTGCGGGAGCTGTGCAAGATGGATTTCCGCTGGATCCGCCTGCACTATCTGTACCCCGACGAGTTCACCGATGAGCTGATCGACACCATCGCCGCTGAGGACAAGGTGCTTCCCTATCTGGACATCCCCATCCAGCACTGCAACGACAAGGTGCTGAAAGCCATGAACCGCCGCGGCGACAAGGCGGAGCTGCTGGCTCTGTTCCGGAAGCTGCGCGGCCGCATTCCCGGTCTGGTGCTGCGCACCAGTCTCATCACCGGCCTGCCCTACGAGGACGAGGCCGCCTTCGAGGAGCTGTGCGAATTTTTACAGGAGGTCCGGATCGAGCGGGCCGGCGTGTTCCCCTACTCCCCCGAGGAGGGCACCCCCGCCGCCAGGATGCTCAACCGCGTGGACACCGATGAGGCCGAGCGCCGCGCCGACCTGATCGTGGATGTCCAGTCCCGCATTATGGACGACTTCAACGACAGCCGCATGGGAACGGTGGCGGAGGTGCTGTGCGACGGGTTTGACAGCCAGTCCATGATGTTCGTGGGCCGCAGCTATGCCGAGAGCCCTGACATCGACGGCCGGATCTACTTCACCGCCGACCACGAGGTGGAGGCGGGCGAGTTCGTGCCGGTGCGCATCACCGGAGCCATGGACGGCGAGCTCACCGGCGAGGTCGCGGAGTAAAAAACACTTTTCATTTCCTGCCGCCCGTGCTACAATACGGAAAGAATACAACGAAAGGCTGATACATACCATGACGACCGCGAACAAACTGACGATCCTGCGGGTGCTGATGATCCCCGTTTTCCTGGTGGTGCTGTACTGGGGCTTCCCCGGCTGCCGCTACGTGGCGCTGGGCATCTACATCGTCGCCTGTCTCACCGACCTGCTGGACGGCTACATTGCCCGTCACTACAACCAGATCTCCGATTTCGGCAAGTTCATGGACCCGCTGGCGGACAAGTGCCTGGTGATGGCGGCGCTGTGCTGGTTCGTAGAGGAAGGTACCTTTGCCGCGTGGGTACTGGCTATCGTGCTGCTGCGGGAGTTTGCCGTATCCGGCATGCGCCTTGTGGCTGTGGAGAAGGGGCGTGTCATCGCCGCCGGTTGGTCCGGCAAGATCAAGACCGCCAGCACCATGGTGTGCATCTGCCTGATCCTGTTCGGCATCCCACAGTGGCTGAACTATGTGTGCCAGGGCGTGATCCTGGTCACCACCGTCTACTCCGGAATAGAGTACTTTGCCAAGAACGCCGACGTGTTCAAGGTCATCAAATAACTTGACACCGGACGAAAATCCTGCTACCATAAGACCCAACCGAATAGCGCGATGATCGGAAAGAGTATGTCCATCCCACGGGGCAAGAGAGAGAGGGCCGCCGGCTGTAAGCCCACTCACCCGCTGCGGACAGAAAGTGCGTCCGGGAGCGCGGGGGCTGTG